>Ga0307507_10000819_pt1 | contig 68966 bp, 76 predicted proteins | sample 7_EM_MG_FD_207223 | JGI IMG/M metagenome (GOLD analysis project Ga0307507, IMG submission 207223) | Populus trichocarpa ectomycorrhiza microbial communities from riparian zone in the Pacific Northwest, United States - 7_EM | ecosystem: Host-associated > Plants > Roots > Unclassified | place... | reverse complement strand
TTCAAGGGTCATCAATTTTCAAGAATGTTGGTGTATTGACTGGAGAATGTAAAACATGTAACTCAACATATCATGCTGACCATCAAGTACATCACAATAGAGGCAATCAGACAGAAACATTCCTGAAATCTGCTAAATACCTCCAAATTGGAAGCAATATTTGGGTTGACACTGTCTTTTCAAATGCACTATTGAATGGCATGTATTCATTTCATGCTTCAGCAAACACCTATACCCAATATTGGAACAATAGCTTTGGAACCATTGATCCTCACAACACATTCAAAATCAGTCGAAAACAAATTTGGCAAGCTTTTGTACAGCACTCTATTAGAGATGTGGCTTCAACTTCAAATACAATATTTGAAACTCAACCTAATATTGCAATTGATGACCTTACTCAACATGCCTTTGCTGTTCTTGGCAAAAATGGTGAAATACCAGGTGCCAGAGAACATACATGTTCTGATTGTACTAAGCCATTCAAACGAACAATGCAGGATACAGAGCGTATTCCAGGCACACTTGATGTTAATATGTTAACTTTGGATGGTTGTGTTATGGGTCCACAGGTTTGTTTATTTAACTTGATTTGATTTCAATTTTATATTGATCTACTGCTTAGATTTGTGCTTTTGACAATTGCACTAATGACCTTCTTAATGCTTGTGGTGGTGCACTTTGTGCAACACATGAGGCATTACTTGCAAATAAATGTCGTATGGTTGGCTGTTCTAAAGATAAAATTCAAGGAACACAAGCTTGTCATGAACATGTAGCTGACTGGAAGAAAAGTGTTCATGATCACAGTAAAGCCACTCTTAATGGTATTCGACGTGTTCTTCAGCGTCCTGGTGAACATCAAGAATGGCAAAATGTTCCTGATGCTGCAATTCAACGTCCACATGATGATGAGATTGACACTGAAAATCCTCAACCCTCAATAAAACGAAAGACCTATTTCTCACCCAATCGTTCATATTGTGTTGAAACAGCATGTGCACCATGTGGAGTGGTTATTGCATGGACCAAATTTCCAAAATCTGAATCTCCAACTAATATTCTTAATTGGCTTGATGAAATATTTCCTAACAAGGAAGATCAACCTTCTTATATATGCATTGACAAAGCCTGTCAAGTTTTCAAAACTGCTGTTGGAAGTGAGAAGTGGAAAGATTGGACAGACACAACTCATTTTATTGTTGATACATACCATTACAACAATCATCATGCCACAGATGAAATTTGTCGGAAATGGTGTAATCCTGCACCAAAAGATGGTAGTGCACCAAATCTTGTGGGGGAAACAATTGATGAGGAGGGGAATGTTATTCAATGGAGAGAATTTAATACTCAAGTCTGTGAACAGCTTAATGCATGGCTGGCTGGTTATGAATCTATTCTGAAACGAATGACATCCAAAATTTTCAATTGGTTCATACACACTATGATTGTGTACCATGTCAAGCATGTCCTCACCAAAATGGCATCTATGGAGGATGATGATGAATCAGCAGATGAAGATAGCAGTGATGAGGAAAGCAGTGATAAGAAAAGTAGTGATGAGGAAAGTAGTGATGAGGAAAGCAATCAGGAGAAAGAAATGGATTCAAAAAGTAAAAGTAGTAGTGATGAGGAAAGCAATCAGGAGAAAGAAATGGATTCAAAAAGCAAAAGCAGTAGTGATGAGGAAAGTAGTAATGAGGAAAGCAATCAGGAGAGAGAAATGGATTCAAAAAGTAAAAGTAGTTCAGGTTCAGACAATGATGATGATGAGGAAAGTAATTCTACAAATAGTAGTGATCATGATATGCATATTTCAGATTGAGTGTATCTTCAATAGGAGTAGTTGCTGACAAATTTTTAAAAATGCATTCAGAAATACTACCCCTTTAACAGATTGTTTGGTGAAGTCCAGTTTTTGGCTGACAGTCCAGTGGAGTCCAGTTTTGTACTCAGCATGGCTGACAGTTCAGTGGAGTCCAGTGGAGTCCAGTTTTGTACTCAGCATGGCTCACAGTCCAGTGGAGTCCAGTGGAGTCCAGTTTTGTACTCAGCATGGCTCACAGTCCAGTGGACTCCACTGGACTCCACTTTTGTGTTGAATATGGCTGGTACTCTAATATATAGTGAAGTCCAGTGGAGTCCAGTGGAATCCAGTGGAGTCCAGTGGAGTCCATGTGGATTGCGTGGGGGATGGTAAAGTACTGTGTCCTACTTACAAAAAAGGTAGAAAACGACGTCTCATACACAAGAGCCCGTCCTCAGTAATATTTCTGACATTTAGTATCTGGCCTACATGAACCTGTATTGCCAAGGGGGTGTCGGGATCATAATCCCGGACCGGGGGCCGGTTGGTTGGTTGGGTCTTCAGGCCGTTAAAAAAAAATTGGAACCTCAAATTTTTCGTCCCAAAAACAGCATAGATAGCCTCTATAAAGCTCTAAATATTGCTAGAAAGACACCAAAAAACAATGCCAAGACTCCTTACGTACATCAGTATAGAGGCAGATGTTCCCAGTGATGATGAGATCATCGAGATTGTGTCGTCTGAAGTCCAACAGCCTGAGATCAACAAGTCACCTAGAAATTTGGGGTTGGGGAATGGAACCTGCGAAGGATATACCATGCAACTTCCTGGAGGGCAGTCACCACATGGAATGTATCCATTCACGCTACACGATCTCCATTCACTTCCATGGAATTATGCAGTTTTCAATGGCATCTTGATCCTGTTTGCTTGCGGATGTCGTGGATTGCAAGCCGGATTTATGGGGACCTGTAAATCCTGTCGAGATCTTGGGAAAGACAAAGTCCTGGAGGGAATCAAGATAAGAATGGAATCTGGGATCGCAGAAAACACAACATTTGCTTACCACAGCATCAACGGCCTTATCCAACTTCTGAATCGCAAAAATGAGCGTATTGAGTTCCATCGCCTTCATGGACTCAACCCCAGGCGAAGTCTCCTTTGAAAAGCAACAGCACTGGATGACCATAAACAATTTGTCATCGCAATTGCAAGTGGAAAGGTCCAGCGTGTCGATGTGCTTATACAAGTCAACGTTTTGTTGGGATTTCAACGGAAAACTTACTTATATCTTCTTGTTAAACCATTCTAGTATCATCTCATTTGTGTTTACCCTGAGCAGGTGCCCAAGAATTGGGTCTTCGATGCATGTTCAACATTGAGAGGAGGACGAGGAGGTAAGGTCGCGCGGCGGTGACATCATATTATGTCATTATTTCCTAAAATGGATATGTGCCTGATTACGTTGGCTGGTTGGTTCAGCTCAGTGCTCGTTACCAAAAAAATCGACCCTAGGTCTTTTTTTATAATGCCGACACCCCCTTGTGTATTGCTGTCCAAAATTATGCTTCCCTTTCAATGCCAGACAGCTTCTTCACCCGCATGCTTACCAGTTGCAACCCTTCATCTGATTGGGGTGTTTCAAGACGTGCAAATCCATCAGGCCCAAACACTCCATTGAGAGGTGTCAAAACTTTTGCATGAGATGATGGTGGAGGTGTGTTTTCTGTAAAAGTAGTATCATTTTGTTCAGATTCCGAGAGTGATGGTCTAACATCATCTCAGTCATATTCAAAGTAAGTCCAATATGCACCGATAGCGATGATAACGCCAAGCTTTCGCATGTGGGGGAAGGTTGTGAAAACACGATGAGCCTGGCGATCTGTTTGCAGAAGTATGTCCATAAAGCTGAGCGCCGTGGGCTGGATGGTGCATTTTTTGACTTCAACAATCAGCAACGGACCAAGTATTTGATATTTAATTGGAAGTGGCACAGTACCGTCTGAATTTGCTTCAATCTGATACAAGAGCTGTGCAAAGTCAGGAATCTGAGTAGATTTCTTCCCATGTGGGGAATGCTTATTAGCCCATGGTGCGGGGGGAGTGTCCAATAATTGGAGGGAAGGATGTCTGTACAACTCCAGGCTCGGTGCACCAGATCGCAAGAGATGGTTGCGATTGGGTGGTGTTGTCTGAGGATGTTGGGAAGGAGAGAGGGTAATCTGGTAACTTTCTCCATCATCATCATCTTCATCACCACTGTCTCCTTCACCATCAATGATATCATCTGAAGGGTGATATGTGTCGATATGTCTAGATACTAGAAATTGTGGATACGTGACCGTCAAATATGGTGGCTGACAAAAGTTCGCAAAGATTTGCTGCAACACAAGATTCCAAGCAGCATACCAAGGCGCTTCCCTTGTATCGTTATCTGCACTAAGAATAGAAAGGTGGAGGTTCCATTGGTTTTGCGACATTGATTGCAATGTAAATAGTTGAGCCATAGGCAATAAAGTGAGCAATTGGTGAGCACTGGCAAGGACTTGAATCCTGAGGCCTGATAAGTGACCAGTCACTAGTATACTTCTATACTTATCAGGATCATTGATCGCTTAATGGCCCGAGCGTGAGAATATTTAGAATACTTAGCACTCTTTATACGTTCTCTCACTTGCCACATATGTTAGTCACCCTGTGCCTTACCCAATGTAGCAACCGGATGTGACAGCCCACCGTGTCACATGGGCCCAGCCAGACCAGCCAGCTTTCTAAACAGTGCTTTTGTAATGGTGCGGCCTCGATCTGTACAATCACTCATTAGCTCGAGGGAGCCGTCCTTCTCCCTGATGGGGACATTATCCCATGGAAGAAGCATATCGTCGTCCGGCGGCACAAATTAGGGTGCACCTCGTAAATATACTATAATTATTATACATAATAATGATCTGTACTATCACTCATTAGGTCGAGGGAGCCGTCCTTCTCCCCGATGAGGACCCTATCATGCGGAGGCATATTGTCGTGCGGCGGTGCAAATTGCGGTGGACCTTGTAAATGATTATCCATAATAATAGGGCCACAGCAGTCAATTAAGCAACATGAATGTGAGCCATTACGACTGAAAAAAATATAGGATGATGTAATACAGTATGATGGTTACAATCACTCATCAGCTCAGGGCAGCCATCCTTCTCCCCGGCGGCGACATTATCATGCGGAGGATGCATATCGTCATCCGGCGGCGCAAATTGCGGCACACCTTGTAAATATATTATAATGATTATACATAGTAATAGGGGTGCAGCAGTCAATTAAGCACTATTAATGTGAGCCAATATGACAAAATAACATGAGGTGGCTGTCCTTCCCTCCACTGGGAGTGTTGCAGGGGTCAGTGCAGGGGTTGGTGCAAGCATTATTCTATTAGGCATAAAGATAAATTTCAAATGGTCAGGCAGAGCAATGTAAATTAATTTTTTGGCTTCAATGGAAGAATGAAATTTTTGGAAAGGATTTCATGGGGACAAATTTCTTTCAATAGGTTTGCAGGAGTTCTGGAGCAATACATTTTTTTATGAGCTCCAGCAGAGCAGTGAATTTTTTTAAATATAGTTGTGTTGGATGCAATTTTAAATAGCTCCGGTGGCGCAGCACAATTTTAAATGCCTCCGGCGGCACAGTGCAATTTTAAATGCCTCCGGCGGTGCAGCGCAATCTGTAATGGCTCCGGCGGAGCAGTGGAATTTTTTTTTGATGTCTCCAGCAGAGAAGTACAATTATTTTTTAAATTCCTCCATTGGAGCAATGCATTCTTTTTAATGTCTCCAGCAGAAAAGTACAATCTCTTTTAAAAATGCATTTGTTGGAGCAATGTGATTTTTAAAAATGGCTCCGTCGGAGCACTCCGGCGGAGTAGTGCTCTTTTTTTTGTGGCATGAAAAAAATTGTGTTTCAGGCGGAGAACACTAGAATTATTCTTGTTTACTTGTGCACATTTTTTATATGAGGGGACTTACAACACTGGTGGAGGGTAGATTGCACAGGGGGTGGTCCAGCGGCGATGACATTTTTGGTGGGCATTACCATCACAGATTGTTTGAGCTCTGCTGAAAGTAATAACAACTTTTAACCCATATAAAAACAACCTCTGAAAAGCTGGAAAAGGCAGGATTCGAACAAGCTAGGCCCGATGATAAGTTGTTCAGGAAAAAGAAAAGTCTTGATGGTTTTTATTGTGAAATGTACCTTTCCAGACTGTTTCGGCTCTGCTGAATGTAATAATAACTTTTAAGCCGTATAAAAAACAGCTCTGAAAAGCTTGAAAGAGCAGGATTCGAACCAGCTATGCCCGATGATAAGTTGTTAGAAAAAGAAAAAGTCTTGATGGTTTTTATTGTGAAATGTACCTTTCCACAGACTGTTTCAGCTCTGCAAAATGTAATAATAACTTTTAACCTGTATGAAAAGCACCTCTGAAAAGCTTGAAAAAGCACGATTCGAACAAGCTATGCCCGACGATAAGTTGTTAGAAGAAAAAAAAAATCTTGATGGTTTTTGTTGTGATGCCACAATGCAGTCAAGGTTTCATAGAGATTATCTACAGAAAACACCTTTTTCTGTGTTTTCCTAAAAAAACAAAACAGCTCTGAAAGATTTTAACATGGTAATTAACATGACATTAAGGTCTATTGATTGGCTGGTTTGGGGGTTACACAGATTAAAATTGGGTGAGTGCATCGTTGTTCGGCGGGATGCAGGGTCTGTTTGCAGGCAGCAGAGGTCCAGGCACCAAGCGCATCACCCCAATTTGGAAATATCTCAGGAACAAACTGCAACTCTGATGGGGCCCTGCCCAGGGACAAGCAAAATAACCAGACTATCCTTGTTGTGGCGATACATTTTCTGAATGAATGTATTATGGTGTGCCATTTGATGTGGTCCATGCATGATGCATCCCTTCCATATTTGATTGCCACTGGATATTAGCAGACTGTTATAAAAAACTTTATGCCACTGGCAGACATTTGAGTTTGCGGGGGCAATGTGTGGCACTTATTCTGGAGACAGTGTGGGCTTGTGGTGTGTTCCCAACATACTGTTATAAAATTTTGCCAGGTTTCTGAAGGCAATGTGCAGTGGTTGGTCCAGCAGAGTATCATTAAAAATTTACATCACTGGCAGAGTACCATAAAAAAGTTTACATCACCGGCGGTCATGCTTGCGGAGGCCATGTGCAGTGGTTGGTCCAGCGGAGTATCATAAAAAAATTACTCCACCAACAGTCCTTTTTGCGGAGGCAATGTGCAGTTGTGGGCCCAGCAGTGTATCATAAAAAATTTACATCACTGGACTGCCATAAAAAAAATTACATCACTGACACTCATTTTTGCGGAGGCAATGTGCGGTCATTAGTCTGGCGGAGTATCATAAAAAAAATTACAAGGCCGGCGGTCATGCTTGCGGAGGCCATGTGCAGTGGTTGGTCCGGCGGAGCATCATAAAAAATTTACTCCACCAACAGTCATTTTTGCAGAGGCAATGTGCAGTTGTGGGCCCAGCAGAGTATCATCAAAAAATTACATCACTGGACTACCATAAAAAAATTACATCGCTGATGGTCATTTTTGCAGAGGCAGTGTGCGGTCATTACTCCGGCAGGGTATCATAAAAAAAATTACAGGGCCGGCGGTCATGCTTGCAGAGGACATTTTCAGTGGTTGGTCTGGCGGAGTATCATAAAAAAATTACATCACCGATGGTCATTTTTGCGGAGGCAATGTGTGGTCATTAGTCTGGTGGAGTATCATAAAAAATGTACAGGACAGGTGGTCATGCTTGTGGAGAACATTTTCTGTGGTTGGTCTGGTGGAGTATTATTATTTTTTTACACCTGCAAGACCAGCTGCTCTAATCATGCAAGATGTTGTTGGACTTTTTATGTATGACTACATAGGTCACCCAGACAAGTAGATTAGTTGTGTGTGCCAAATCTGTAATTCTTTCCATTCAATGTATTTGGTTAGGACCGCCCGCCGGTGCAAAATTTGTCCCCGACGGAGGGCAACCCCGCAGGCCTGGCCGCTCCAATCATGCAGGATATTGTTGCCGACGGCCAGCCCATGGTTGCTGCGTGATTGTACAGGGTCTGGCCGCCGCATTCATATTGGGGCCCCGCTATCAAACCGGCCGGACCGGCTGGGCCCTTAACTTATGGTTGGTTGTCAGGGTCAGGTGGCCCATCACTATTGGGCCATGATGACTAACATAACTGCACTTGCGATCCTTACAAGTTGTCAACTTGCCCAACATATCTGTCTCACTCACCAAGTCTTTCAAAAGACTCGACGTCAGGGATTTTTCTGTTCTCCATTCTGATGGCATTGAATTTGTTTGACTAGATTGCTGTAACATCGGTGACACCTATGGAGCTCGCTCTTCCAAACTGGCCGACTAGGGGTCGAATCATGTTCTACGGCTTCAGAACAACCGAGAACTGGCTCATTGATTATGCGATAACACACAGAGCCACCCATGGCATTCATGTCACCGAGTCCCGTATACTGAATTTACACTATGCGCTCAACATTCTGCAGAGACAGACGGGGATCTATCAACTCAGGCTGAAAACAGTTCTGCCTGAGAATACACCTGTCCCACCTGCTCCCCAAGAAAACCGACGAATCGGACCCTTGCCGGAAGCTGGGCCTCCCATCGTCGCAGTCTGCTCCACCATCGGCAGTTCATTTCACAAACGACCAAGTCAGGCGCAGGTGGACCATTTGAAGAAGATTTTGGGTGGAGGCGAACCGAAGTGGTGGATCAATGATAGTGATTAGTCATAATGCTGCTTGGGGGGTCCCATGACCGCTGTATGTCAAAGTCCTCTGCGCGGGTCATGAGTAAAATCTTATCATGCTCCATATGTATTCTTTCATTTTGCATCTGCGAATTCTGTCCCGTCGAAGGTAGAACGATCTATTAGTATGAGTCTCCCCCCCCCCCTCTTTTACTTATAGTTCAACCCCTTCCTTTCAGCTTCTTTATGACCTACCGACCTCCGTACCGCCCAACAACGACAAAAAGAAACCCTCCCACAATCCCCACGCCTATAAACCCCGACTGGTCATCCTTGAACTCGAAATTCAGTCCTCGCTACTTCTCTCAGTAAGTTTTACAAAAACGTACATTCGCCCATCTCCTACACCACCGACCTGCCAATCCACCTCCGTGATCATCATCTGCCTCCACAGCTCCAATACACGGGCTGCAGTTGTCCCCTATGAGACCCACAAGGACCATCAGCCTCGAGATACTAAAATTACTCCATTCAGCTCAAGCCGAAGGTATAAATTTATGGTGCTTACCTGAACATGACGAGGATACTCACCAACATGAGGGTTATATTTTTTTACTCAGCCCGGACATAACATTCGCCTATTCCGCTCCATAACTTCGTCAACGTTAATGGGAAGTTTCTCCTCCCCGCCTTCTCGCAGTTTCTCCGGGTCCCCAATTTTTATCTCAGCCTGCTTCAAGTCCTCCCCCATAGCTTCCCTCACTTCCTCCACTTTCAGCGGACGGTTATTCTGCATTATATTGCTTATTATGTTCCCCCATTATCGCTTTCTCTGGGTCCTCCCATTCAGGCCAATATTCTTCTCCCACTACACCAGACGCTGTGTTCTCTCTGTTTTCAAAGAAAAAAAACGAGCGCTCAGGGAATTCCCTGAACGAGTACAACATCAGAACGGAGTCTGCAGAATCTACCAAGGCCATCCCAGCTGTGAACAAGAACTGGCGGGTATCAAATTAACAATTTTACTAAATAAATGAAAAATGAATCTCACTACGTGAGAACTGGGTGTAGAGGATTCGTCCGCGCCCTTTCTGGCGAGCATGGAAACGGCAAGTAGCGCCATTGACGAGGCTGCATTGAATCCTTTAAAATAATTATTATCAAACTTTTGCGCGACGTGTAGTCTTACCAAATCCGAAAAGTACGCCGACTACATCTAACCAGCCGCCTCAGAACTCACCAAGACGAGGAGAGAAAAGTAAAGTGCCTTCCAAGAACGATCCACGAACGTTGTAATAGGCTCTATCATACGCATCATGAGCATACTACAGGATACTTCCTAAACCACCTTGGGGTCCGGAATCTTGCGCAGCACATCGGGTCGGCGTTGGGATGTGAAGCTCGATGATCACATGATTCACATCCTCCAAGTTTTAATCGAACTATACGCCGCTGCACGGCCGTCGGACATTGTAGACTTGTAAAAATTGGATCAATGGCCTGAAGAGGCGAGGCGTTATGGTGCGCTCTCATTATCCGTCATCCGATCTGGCTTAAGCTGAATATCAACCAATCTATTACCGTGTATAAGACGAGGATGGAGAGTCTCCTAACTTAAATACTCTGTGAGTCGACCCTCGAATAACAAACTAATTAGGATAGGAGGCAGGAAATTGGTAGATCGAATGGAGGGTGAACTTGCAGAAAGTCGGGCAATGAATGTAGTGGTTAGGGTTTTGAGAACTATGTTGAAAAAAGTGTGACCCATAATCGAGGTGGATCTCTTCCTCTGGCTTGATCTTTCTCACTAAAAAACCAAGCATAAGGGGTGTCACGCGACTCAATGACTGTAACTCACAAGCATATATCCCGATTCGGTGTTCCTCATTTACAAGTCGAACTGTTGTGACAGAATTAGAAAGAAAGACTGGCGTGCACGATGAATCCACGCACTTTTCGCAGTGCAGTTTGTCCGTTCTCCAGTTTGGTGATTTATACATCTTGTTTTGTTTCCAGCACCCCGCTATCAAGTGAGAGCGAAATTCGAAACGTAGCTGCGGCTTCTATACGTTTGGACGATTCTAGGCGTTCGACCATCAGTTCACCGTGTCCAAAGATGTTGTAAAAAAATGGAGAAACGTGCTCTTGTGACTCTCGGGTGGGATCTAAAATCAGCTCCCCAGTATACTCTATGGGGAAAGCCGAGAGTCATGAAAATATCCGATCTGGAAAAATCGAGGGGCAGTACCTGCAATTACGTGGTTTTTCTCGGTGGGCTCTGCGAGGAAAAGACCCAAGCCCCACTGATTTTGACAGACTTCGGTGTGCTGGGCAAGATCAGAGACGTGGTTGTGAAGGAAACAAAGTTGTGATTTACCTTGAAGCGTCCTTGCTGAAGGGAGGCTGGGAGGCCACCGATGCACTATCTGAATCATGATAAGCGAGTTAGCGCTGAGGCCGGAGGTTTTCGTATGTGTATACCTTCACATTTAACATTTACCGAATCAATAACGTTCACGGAGCAGAAATATGATAAGAATACATACCTCGCATCACAATCCACGCAAAGAACCGGGTCACAATCTCTATGCGCCTTATAGCAGGGGAATCTTGAACTGTAACACAATTTTCCGGTCACATCTTTTTTTGCAATGGCATCCGCCGCAATCCGCCTTGTTAAGGAAGCAAGCGGAACCTGCGTGTTCATCGCATGGACCTGGGTGACTGCATGGATAGTTGCTGATCATGATCATCAGAGCTTGGGGGTCAGAGGGTATGGGTAAATCAACCCACGGAACAAATTTCTTTGCATCATGGTCTAGGTGTGCTTCAGAGGGTGGAAAGTCAAGCTGAGACGGGTGAGCAAGTACCTATTGTTCCTGTAATTGGTTTAATCTTTCCAATGCTTTTTTTGTTCTTTGGCGGATCTTGACAGTGTTTGAATATCTGCGGCGAGATGAGAGTTAATTTGGGTTTCAGTAACCAAGTGTAGGTGAAGGACCTCTCGACAAGGTTTACGACAAATGATAGCAGCATCGCATGGTAATATGTCGGGAAAGTAGTCCATCAGGATTTTGCAATCGAGAAGGAAACGCCCCCAAGTACGAAGCACGGGGCTTGTAGCTTGCTCGAAATCGAGCCATTTTGAATGCTCACTATGACTCATATTGTTGAGCGAGAGGGAAATAGGGATAGTAAATGGAAACTTTACCGCCCACGACTTACGCCAACAAGACGATTTAGCTGAAGTGGAAAGACGGCAACATCATCAATTGCCTCCATAGGCAATTGATATTCTGAATGTAACCTGCGTGTAATTTCAATAACGATTACTTCCACTTCGGTCGTGGAAAATTAATGCATGCTGAATGTCAACGTAGGTGAAGGAGATACGCACAGTGTGGGTCGCGATTGGGTATTTTCCACAAGAAAAACTTGTATTGTTCATTGTACGATATATAGTCGAACTCCGGTTCGTCTGAGAATGGTATGAACGGCATGAGGTGGGGATCATCGCTAACACAAGTGCTTATGAGGGGCATGCATACTTTGTTGGGTGCGGTTTGGGCGCTTCATCGAGTTTCACACTTCAACTGGAATAATCGTGGAGGTACAGCCTTCCGGGTCATCTGTGGTGTCAAGAGTTTCGAATTCTTCTCAGCGCGCTTGACGCCACCTCTGCCTTGCCCTTTGCGAGTCTTTTGAGCATGTGCGACTAAGTTTTTTTTTCGTTGGATAAAGGGGCGACGCTCGCCGGGCCTTTACCAAAAGCGAGCGGAGAGTTTCTTGACAACAATTTATATCCCTAGAATTCGCTAATTGTTTCGGAAACATTGCAGACAAGGTTGGCAGTCTCTGCGAGTGAGTCGACTTGGAGTCGACATCCAAGTTTTCACCTAGTGGGGTAGAACTATTCATCAGAAATCCAGTGTTCGCGCCAAACAAAGAGGGAAATTTAAAATATAATTTAGGAGCAGATTTTTCGCCTTCAAAGAAAGTCGATAATTTCTGGGAAGTGATAGCCCGGGCCTTTGAGTGCTCTAGTTATGGAGTTCAGAGGGAGAAAGTATTATTTTAATTATTTTTGTTTTGGCTCCGCTTAGAATTTTCAACTCTCTACATTCACGACGACAATAGCAACGGAAAGCCTGATCTTTCGGGCTACAATTATGGCGCCATTTTGTCTGGTCTTGACTGCAGACAGGTCAGCTCTGCCGCGTCCCCAACTTTGCTTGCTGGCCAATCGACGTTCTGGAAACGGCGAAACGCAAACTCGAAACTGCCGCAGACTTTGGGTACGCGAACATCTTTGAGGCGACGAAAGATATTGAAGGCCTCACGTATCGTCCACGGACTGCGCGAACTTTACGAATTTATCCTTTCCTCTGGTCATACCACGCTCGGCGACCAGGCACAAGGCATAATTTGGAGTTCTACTGATTCCGTGCTCGAGACGCTCATATACGAGGGGATGAAGGATTTTGACAAAAAGAAGGAGTTTGAGGAGGTCATTGGTCCCATTCCGAGCGAGCAGTTCTCACAGCTCCTCAACCTTTCGAAGAAAGTTACAGATTACAACGCCGAAGACGAGTCTGGCTGATCCAGGCATGGAGAAGAAGGATGCTGAGATTGATGAGGAAGTTAGTGTAGGTGTCATCTTCGACGAGGAGGAACGGGAGGAAGAGGATGAAGAGGGCTTTGAGATTAACGAAGAATCAGATGAAGAAGAAGAGGGACAGGAAGCTGCTTGTGAGGGGACTGTCGAGGACGGTGCGGGGGAGGAACTTATCATTGGAGGCGACTCGTCACGGGTCAAAACTGACAAGGACATTGCCTCGCCACTTTCCATCGACGGTTTCTGGGTTCAACGTTACATATCCGAAATCTACCCTGGCCCAGTCACGGCTGCAGAAAAGACCACCTCCGTCCTCAGCGTTCTTGGATCAGAATCCAGTGCCCGTGGCTGCGAGAATCAGCCCGTGGAACTCTTCGACTTCCAGAGCTTCTACATCACTGCCAAATTCCTCACAAATCGCGACATCGTCGTGTGGTGCACCAAACTAATGCGTAGTGACACAGATGAGCGTGTTAATGTTGAGGTTGCTATGCGCGAGAAGGAAGTTGGGTGGATCCTTCGAGAGCTGGCAGGTGACGGGCAAGCGAAGCCTCGTTCAGATGCTATGCATGTTGATGAGCCCAAGATCAAGGTTTTCAAGACGGCCACTGTTGCACCTAGCTCTATTGCTCAACCCAAGCGGACCGTTAGTCTCGATAGCATGGCGTTTAGCCAGGGCAGGCACCTGATGTCGAACAAGAAGTGCAAACTGCCAGATGGTTCGTTCAAGCGGGCGAAGAAAGGTTACGAGGAAATCCATGTCCCTGCCCCAAAGCAGAAGCCTACCACGGAGACCGACATTGTTCCCATGACGGCTCTACCTGCTTGGGCTCGCAAGGCATTCACGGTTCCTAAGCTTAATCGCGTTCAGAGTAAAGTCTTCCCTGTTGCTTTCGTTACGGACGAACTTATACTGCTTTGGGCACCAACTGGTACGGGAAAGGTATGTCTTTATGTTGATATGCAGCTTCAACTACCTAATCATTGCCCTGATAGACAAACGTCGTCATATTGGTGATTCTCAATGAACTTGCCAAGCACCGTAATGAAGAGACCGGAGCGTTCGACCTGGATGCTTTCAAGTTTGTTTACGTCGCTCCTATGAAGGCCCTTGTCCAAGATATGGGTATGTCATAACGAGGAAAACGACCGACACTTCTTACACCAACCTCGTGCGCCTCATCATCATTGATGAAATCCATCTTTTCCACGATGAGCGAGGACCTGTTTTGGAAAGTATCATTGCCCGGGCTGTCAGATGGGCGGAACAACGATCCGAGTACGTCCGCCTCCTTGGCCTTTTGGCTACCTGCAAAATCAGTAGGACATTGCAACTTGCAACCCTCCTTCGGCTTGATGAGAAGAAGGGCTTTCTTTACTTCGACGCGTCATATAGGCTTTGCAGTCTGCAACAACAGCTCATCGGTGTCACGGAGAAGAAAGTGATTAGGCGGTACCAGATCACCAATGAAGCCTGCTACGTGAAGGTGCTCGACTAAGCAGGCAAGAACCAGACGCTTGTGTTCATCCACTCCCGCATAGAAACTGTGAAAACCTCTCGGTTCCTCGGGGACACTGTAATCCAGAAGGAGGCGATTGCCCAATTCGTCAAGTTTGATGGGGGGGGGGGGTTCGAGAGATCCTGACGGAGGAAGCTGCCAGCGTGAAGGACAGCAATTTGAGAGACCTCCGGCCATTCACCACGCTGGAATGTCAAGGGAGGACCGTGGACTCGTCGAAGAATGGTTGCAGACAGACCCTGGTTTGCACGGCGACACTCGCTTTTGGGGCGTCAATCTTCCTGCCCATACCGTTATCATCAAGGGAACACAGATCTACAACCCAGAGAAGGGTCACTGAGTGGAGCTCTCATCCCAAGATATCCTCCAGATGCTTGGTCGCGCCGGTCGTCCACAATATGACACATTTGGAGAGGGTATCACCACAAACCACTCGGAGATGCAATACTACGCTAGCCTGCTGAACCAGCAGCTGCCCATCAAGTCCCAATTCGTCTTGAAGCTGGCGGACAACCTCGATGTGTTCAATGGCTTACCTGTGCGTGTTTCTTCCTTTTCTCCTCTTCTTCCGAATCTAACACTCGTTTGTAGCTACATTCGCATACTCAGGTCGCCGGCCCTGTACAGCGTAGGCGTCGACTACCAAGAGGAGGATGGTGCTCTAGTCCAGAAACGTGCTGATATAGCTCACTCCACTGCTGTCCTTCTGGAGAAGTGTCAACTCATCAAGTACGAGAGGTCATCAGGTCGATTCCAAAGTACAGAGCTCGGCTGGATCGCCTCATATTACTACTTGACGTACAACTCCATGATGGCCTACAACCAGCATCTATGTTTGATGATGTCAACGGTCGAGTCATTTAGGGTTTTTGCGCTTTCAAACGAGTTCAAGTTTGTGCCTGTAAGTTTTCTTCCTTGAGATATGTGAGCCTGCAGCCAAAATTAACGTACTTCTGCAAGCGTACATCTCACAACTCAAGCTCGATGGTAAGCGTTTTCCCGGTCAATCACCCCAGGAATAATACCTAAGGCCTTCTAGGGTTTGTCCTCATCGCTGACATAGTCTGTGCAGCAATCTGCAGGGTGGTGTGTACTAATTAACAGCTTCCCTCGACTTGCGCTCACTATATTGCTTCTATTCTAGTATCCTGAGGGCCAAGTTCGAGATATGTTTAAAACGCGGCTGGGCTGTACCTGCTAAGGCAGCTCTCGACCTTTGCAAGATGGTTGAGGAGGGGATGTAAGTTATTGTGGTTCTCGAAGATAGTCATGCCTCACAAGTATATTAGGTGAGGTTCGTTGACGCCTCTTCGTCAATTCAAGGGCGTTCCTAACTCTAGTAGTTGTGAATCCGACGCCTAACCCGATGCCCCATCCTACGCTGCCCGCTACGCCCACTCCTGTGCTTTCAGGTGTGGGGGGCTCTGTGAGGAACTCGAGCGGTGGCCCTGTGACGACGTCAGGTGAGGGTCGAATGTCAGCGGGTGAGGTTCGAGCGTCAGCGGGCGTGGAGGCTCGAACGAAAATGGACGTACACAAAGACGACATCGTCGAGGCTCGTATAGGCGCGGATGCTCAGTTTGAAGACCAGGATGCGGACGCAGGTTTCGAACCGCATGAAAAGACGCAGCAGACTCCTACAACAGACCATATCAAAACCATCAGAAGTACAACTCGACCTCTTCAACGAGCTCACACACCTCCTTGTCCGTATCGGTGCGGACGGGTATGGCGGGGGTTAATAGTGCAAATGCTAGTGATGTGGATGTAAATGAGGCGAAGGAGCATCGCGGTCCGAAGGTCGTTAATGAGGAGGAGCATGTCATATCGTCAGGGTTTACGTCGGCAAGAGATGACTACTTCACCCTCCCCTCACCTTCGCCAGCACCAGCAGCTGCAGGAGAGGCTTCCTCCACCCCTCCCAAATCCTCACTCACTCACTCACCCAAAACCACATCAACCAACACACACTCTGACTTACGCAAACCCTTCCAGTTCCAGTCCCAGTCCCAGTCCCACTCACGCTCACCCACAACAACAACAACAGCCCATTCTCGCGCCCTCCACCCCACCCCAGCCAGCACCGCTATCGCCCGCCAAGCAAGTAGGGGTGGTACTAGTCAAAGTCGAAGTCGACCGCCTCTTTCCGTCTCTGGTGATCCCATTTCTGCCAAGAGCAAGAGCAGGAGTAGGGGTGGGGACGCAGGTAGTGTGGGCTGGCATTGGGCATGACGAAAAAGGTCGGAGGAGGAGGGGGGAGGGTTAAGTTGGGTGTTTCGAGGGGGTAGCTTGGAGGAAACGGGGGTGGAGGCCTAAGCAAGGGGTTGAGTAGGAAGGGGAGTGGTGTTGATGTTGATACGACACGATATGTGTCTAGTGCGGATGGGAGGGATAATCAGCATGTACAGTTCGTTAGGGAGTCGGCGAGCGTCATTTCTGTGCTTCAGGTTTGCTATTATGTTTACCTTTCTCTAAGCTGCGCTGATGCCAGTGGTCGATATAGGAGAAAACAAACAACATGATTGATCTGTATAAGGACATCCTACGCGCAGTGGAAGACCTCTCGACTTGCTTATATACCTCTGAAGTGTTCTCAGAGTTACTGGGCAAGGTACAAGCTGCCGTACGTGCGGCAACCCCTTTCCCTTCACCACCCAACGCTGACGGACATGCAGATCGACTGCCTGAACCTGGAAGGATACGCGAACCTCAAACACTAGGTTGCAGAGCTAGACAAGCGGATCGAGGGATCCTTCTCCAGAGGCTAACATATATCATCCAGGTGCGGTGTGCCGAGTTCGATAGGGTCGATGATAGCGATACTCGACAAGATCTTCTACTTGTTAAGGATGTCACGAGTAAGAGGAGGGGGATAAGCGGATGAAGGAGCAGAAGGTACTTTTCTCATTCGCTTTTGTTGCGAGTAAGGACTGATGATTGTTGGGGGTAGTACGTGGAAGGACATATCACGCTGAACCCTATCGTTCATGGGATCAGGATATAGAACCAGGTCATCTTTGTGGACCCGCCTATAGAGTACGCGAGGTTTTCGTGGATTAGCCAGTTGCATGATGGGCTTGGTGTCTAGTAATCTTTGCTTGGGTTTGAAGTCAGAGCTGAGGGTGTTGGCTAGGCGTTATCTGCCGACTGAGAAGAATCCAGAGATCGCCATACGAGATTGGGCTACAGAGACGACGTACGAGATTGGGCTGCAGAAGCGACGTACATGTCACTGGTATACACAGACTTGTTCTGACGTATTCTTCAGTTGACGTGTTTCACGGACAAAACCCTCAAATGCTCGTTTGCTCTAATCGAACATAAAGTCCAACAACTAAAAGACTGCCTCGGCAAATGGCTCCAATTTCAGTTCTCTGCCAGTGGGATCTCAAGGCGGAATACGTGTTCAACCGCCCCAGGGACTCACTCGCGAACTGGCAACAGCTCCTCACAGAAATCAAGAAAGTGCGGTCAACCTTTGATACGTCTGATATGCGGAAATCGCTTGGGGTGTGCGTTATTGAGCAGGTGCAGGCGAGGGTGAATGCGAAAGGGTCTTCGTCAAATCATACGCAAGCCCCAGCCGCCTTCTGGTTCATGGGTAGTGTGTGGGTGTTTATTCTTGTTGTATTCCCGTGAATCTGGGAGAATCGATGCGGTTTCTGCGAGTAGGTACCGTAGCTGGTCAACGTCCTTGAACATTATGACCCAACGAAGATATCATGGCATCAGCGGCCCGGTTTCGTTCCTTCCTCCACCAAGCGCATCAAAAGCGCATGCAACACCAAAGATGAGTGGAAAGACGAGCAATGGGCGGATTTTATCCAGTCCAACGTAGGACGCGTCAAAAACACACCCCAGCTTGACTGGGCAAGACTCCGCGCCACTACCGGACATCAGAACATCCTCCAATTACTTATGCTTTCTTTTGTCAGAGCATCGACCACAGTCCGCGTGGTGAGCATCCACAATTCACAATAAATTTGAAGGGGACAGTAAATATCCACCCTGTATCTCAAAACTGGGGGATACGGTAGGTATCCACAGCTAACCATAAAGTTTAACAGGACAGTAGATATGTACCGATCATCAAAAGTGGAAGGCATTAGTTCATCATGAATTGAAATAGACAGTACATCGACACCGTGGCCATCCACAATTCATAGTAGAGGAGTAAGGTATCGGCTTGGTATCGGCTGATACCTGCTGGCCGGTATTAATTTGAGCAAAATTTGAGCAGAACTTGAGGTATCACTTTTTCTTGACTTTTTCAGTATACTACGTGCAAGCTTTCCGTTGTGATCTTACAGAATTTTGTGATCAGAGATATGAAGGCCAGCATTGTATCTTTTTCAGGGTAATAGACGGGAGAGGGTGCAAGGGGTCTCACGTATCAGTTCTCGATCAACGCCTCTTTGATCAGTGTTCTGAAATCTGGATCAATGAATCCATTAAATGTAGAAAATACATTCCTTAACATGCTCATTGTGCATGTGTTTCGGGCGCACGTGGCGGTTAAAAGTTATCTCCTCCTGGGTCCGTCACATAAGCCTCTTTCAACTCGTTCATCTCGGTCCACTGATATTATCTGGATCAGCTTTCAAGCTTGGTCTCCCAAATTTAATTCTTCAGCATGGATTTCCAATTCCGCGAAGCAAGAGCACGCATTTTTTTCTTGGCGATATCCTGACGTTCATTTCCCATCGACTTCGGAGATCTGGAAGCGATCCATAATGCCTTCGGCCTCAGGGAATCACAAACGAGTGCTATCGTCGCTGTGCCTTCGCTGAGTTTAATTTCCGCTAGCCTTGTTTCAATTCAGTCACTTCACACTCATGTCACTGCTTGCGATTTCGAATGCAAATGTCTTTCTCATTTGGGCTCCTTTGCAAAATCCTATCACCGAATGCTCTATGACTTTGCTTCTCTTGCGATCGCGGTGTCGACTTTCGTTCACACATAAATAACGGTATTGGTTAAGTTCTCTTCAGGTCACTACTCTCCCCACCACTTTCTATTCAGGCTATGAACGCATTCCCTGTTAGCAATCTTTACCGCACTTTTTTATTCCCGTGCTCACTTCACACAGGCTGGCACTCGAGTATTTTACTGGGCTTCCACAGACCAAATCATCTACGCGACTGTGAAATCCTCCAGCCGCCTTCCAGACGTAAGTTTATGTGTCGCCCTAATTTAAAAAAAAAAACTGAACATACACCTTATCTCAGGGCACGCAGCTCTTGGTCATCAGAGATGATGCCGGCGAGACCGTTACCCTTCCGTATGATTTCTACATTATTTATAAAATCTCACTTTCTGATGTTGATGACAGTGCTGCTGGGGTCACCAGGGTGTCCTGAATCCTTTGTTTTGAAAGAGAACTTTTTTTGGATAGTAGAGCAATGATTTCTCATGTATTTACATTTGATTTACATACTGAAGTATGTATGTATACACATGTTTGTCACGAAAAATGGTGCACTTATGAGCGTGCGTCTTCCTCTCCGGAAGATAATACTGAAGACCAATTCAACTTGGACCATCCCATCTGCAATCATCATCGATCATCACACACAGACCTTGCTCCCCCCTAGTCCTTTCGCACTTTCTTTTTCAAGACTAGTACGCTAGCAGCTCATCACTCTTCCCGCACCGAACTTTCCATTGCGCCGGACGCCGTTAGGGAGCTTGAAGATAGTGAGGCCTTGTCGGGGTTGCGCACGGGTGAGTCTCATTTTCTTCTTTTACTTTCGACTTGCCATGTTTTCTGTTTCTGTTTCCCTCTCTTTCGCTTTTTTTTTATTTTCTCATCTCTTCCTCTTCCGCTTTTCTTCTCTCTCCTTCTCCTTCTCCCTTAAATCTCTACTTCAAATCTCTAACGCACCTCACAGTATTCATGAAATGCAAGGAATCACTCAAAGACGGGCGTAGACTGGAGAACATCTCTTGGAGGCTTTGGTATTGCGAATTAATGTTGGCTGGTCCATCATCGGAGAAGAAGCCGGTTGGGAGTGATGGAGATGGAGACTATCTTCCGCTTACGCCGACTTTGGATTTGGATGAGAGGGGAGGTACGTTTAGACCCTTCTTCCCTTCCCCTCCCTTACTTACACATAACAAAAACACCATTAGCGATGCTGACTTGATATCTTATTCACAGCCCTCCCACCCATACCCATGCACCTTTCTAACCCACCACCCTGCAAACCCTCTTTAATCTGGAGATCCCGCTCCATTAATCAAGCAACTTCGATGAGGGTTGGAAAGGTTATATGATATGTTACCCCCTCCCTACAACCCCTCTACAACGACAATGGGGAGGGAGAAGAGCAGGATTGCGAGGTTGTCTATATCGCCCTCAAACGCAACAAGTGGTGCTCTGCCCGCTGCCAATATGATTTCTGCACCCGCTACCAATCCCGCAGGATCAGAATCCAAATCAGAACCCCGCTCACCTAAATACCTATGCATTCTACCCTTTCTTTCTCTGCCAGAACCGACAACAACGACAACAGCTGTAGCTGCCAATCTAGCCCTCGCAGCTCAACAGCTCGGACGGTTACGGTTTGGGGCGCCTTTGTTACCACAACAGCTCGCAGCGCCTCTCCTGCCCCAACAACAACGAAGAACCATCGTGCTCGCAAGGAGCGAGTCGGATTACGAGACTGATTCAGACGACGACGAAGATGGGTCGTGGTCTAGTGAGGAGATGAGTGGTGATGAGGTTTGTGGTTTTTTCTTCTGGTTTCTTTTTATCGAGGTAGCTGATCTCATTAAAGAACGTACATCAAGTCGAGGTGAAGCACATAGCACTTCCCCCTCCTCCCCCTGCCCCAGCAGCAGCGCCGCCCATCGTCCACCGCATCGCCCCAATCCAAAAAAACCGTATACAACCACACCACCACACGCACCACCAAACCCCTTTCACGCACGCAAATCCACCGCGCCCGAGCCCAAGCAAACACGCAAGCTATCATGGAAAAAGCCGCGGCTGAAGCACAGAGGCAACGAGACATGTTTGCGCAGTTGCCTGTCACTTCGTTCCAGAATCTTCGGAGGGGCCCGTCGAGGACGAGGAGCGTGGGATTGTTGACGCAGTTGTTGAATCCACTGTTGGAGATTTTCCCGCTTAACCATCCATATAGGAGGGGGCATAGTTCTGGTGAGATACGTGCTGGGCAGCAGCAAAAGAGTCAGGGTCAAGCTGGACCGTCAAATGCGTTTGGGCTGTCTAATGCGCCTTCTGGACCATCTCGTGCACTGGGTGGTATCCAAGTGAGCAAGAGCTCTGCTGCACTGCCCATCTCGTCCCAGGTCCAGGTGGGGAGCGTATATGGGAAGGGTGTGGCCTTGGCTGCTATGCCCACTGTCGGTCCGGTCTTGAATGGGAACGGAAATGCCAATGCCAATGGGACTGTAGGTGGAGGCGGGTACAGACCCCAAGGGCGTCCCCAAGGCCAAGAGCTCGAAGACGATAGCAGGAGCGAGGACGAGGCGAATGCAGGGATCCACGTGTCCAAAAGCGTAGCGCAGGAGCGGTTAAAGGCCTCGCGCAACGAAGGGGCATCGTCACCCATGGAAAGCAAAAGTCCTTGGGTGGACTCACAACCGTGGACGATAACGTTGTCCCTTGGGAAACGTCCCCGACCTCCTTCTACCGGTGCATACGGTCAATTTTGTCGTCAAGTGTCTGATCGACGTCTGTACTCTGAGGAACACCCCCCAACACCCACGCCTATCCCTGTTAGACAGCCATACAACCTCCCTCCCCCCGTAGCGCCTTCCACGCCGCGTACCACCCGCCGTCAGATGCTCCACATGGAGATGTCCGAGAGTTTGAGGAGGACTTTGATGTGGGAACGACCAGTGAGCGAAGTCACCCTTGTGGGGTATCGTCCGAGTACGAATGGGGGCAGGAATAATGTGCTTGGAGTTGGGGGGTTAAAGCCGTTGACGACTACGCCCAGTATGGTTCAGCTGCGGGCTAAAAGGGAGGTTGGGACTGCTGTGGCTGGCCCGTCTAATGCGGAACGAACCAAGTCTTCGGATAGGGACAGGAGGGAGTGGGGGAGGAGAGGCGGAGGAGAGTGAGGAGAGGAGGAGGTTGGCGATTGCGAGGAATAAGAGCTGGGCGGACTATTATTATTTTAAGGGGTGGTAAGCTGCGAAGACGCGCTCGTCGTGAACTTCCTCCTTCTTTTGTCTTTCATCTTGTACACTTACCCGTATCTCCCTGTCACTTTTGTTGTACCATCATTCGCTTGCGCAGACTCTCGTACTTTCGATACCATACGCATCGCTGACCTCATCACATTGCATCTCGACTACTTGTTTGTCAATAGTAAGTATATATAATGATTCATGGATTTCTTGCGGGAGGACTCCGATCATTCCGTGACCTGTACGTCGCTTGCTCTTTTCGTACGCATTTATCATTGCTTCTTGCATTATTCAGGAAACGTATGTATCTAAGGTACAGCTAGAGAGCCGAGCTGCCTTGTGACCTGCACGTCTTTCACTCTTTTTCGTTGACTTCTCATCGCAATTCACATTTTCTAGGTCTCTTGAGGTAAATCGACATTTCCAACCGATGGTACTACTAACTTGGCAAGACCAGGGATAACGACTCCTAAATATATCTCTGAGAAGGCCTGAATATCATCGGTCCCACAACCGAGGAACGCGATTTTTACAATGAATCGAAGCCACTGGAATACAACGGAAGAACATTTTATAATCCGCTTCCGCATACCTGTCTAAATTAAAACAGTGCAATAAGTCGCGCGAGATGTCGAACGTCCCTTGACGTGGATACACCTTCACAATCCCGGGGAACAGCGACAGCAAGCGAACACTCACGAAGACGCCTCCTTCAAAATTTCGTAAAAAGCGCAGTCCGCAGTAATTTTTATCCGGGGTGGGGACACACTGGAGAGCCGGGGAGTATGGTTTATGGGTCAATAAGTTTAGCGTTTCTTGAGATTTTTTGACGGGCTTCGCTACTACAGTCTCTGTAACCAAATCCAAGTAACGGAACCATTCTCTTTTTATTCTTTTTTTCTATCAGAAACCCTGTATTGATTCGTTGGTTCTTGGAAGGTGAAATATCAATGGTAAAAGCATAGACTCGGAAAGCAATCTGACATGAACCTAACTTTGTAATCCTTGATGGTTTCAAACTCTCCGAACGAAATAAATCACGCTTGAGCTCAGTTTGACACTTGCAAGAGTCTCATCCTGCCCAGTAACGGCAGGACATCATTTACCTGTTAAAAAACAACGTTTGACAGCTTATCGACGCTCGTAATTCGCGAAACAAAAAGGGGTAGTGTCACCTAAAGCATTCACCAAATTTCTAGAATGAGGAACCTGTCAAACAAGTGAAATTGCTGCGAAAGCGAAATTATCCTCCTCCTTCTACCAATTTCAGTGTCTCCCAGATTCAGGGTTCTCTATTGATTTTTAGGCAGCGGTTGGTGGCAGTTGTACACGACGACATCAGGAAAAACCTCCAATAGTTTTTAGTTCATAGGTATATGTATTGATTACATCGCCTATAGAAATTCTAAGTTAATTAACGACAGAGACATATACATGGGCCAGCATCACCATGTCAATACCAGTGGAGGACGTGCAGCATGTGGACAACAATTGCGTCAACAGTGAGGGAGGAGAGTAGGTTTGGAGTAGGTAGATCACACTAACGGGGTTGTGCACCACCCAATCCCGCTCCGTGCCAAGTGTGTGGGACGGGAAGGCATACATCACTGATGGGAGGCGAGGGACTGTGAATAGTCAGGGGTGGAGGGATGTATCCCCAATCCAGACGACTCAGATTCATAGGTGGTAGATAGAGAAGCCATCTGAAGAAGCCAACTCGATACGCTCCTCAACGTGCTCACCAATGTCCCCTCGAAAGCCCTTGTCCTCTTATCTGTGCGCACAATCACCATACTTATAAACTCCCCCGTTGGTGAATTATTCGCAACGAACCTCGCGTATTCATCAAAACTGCATAGCACTTCGAATAGCGCAATGGCGCAGATGGACGAGCAACAGGTCTGGACTGTGCAAGATGGGCCGCCGGGGCAGTGTGGTTGACACCGAGTGGGTTTGGAGCATCGCCTGCAGTTTGTGGTGCAGGATGCGGGATTTCAGTTTCGGCAAACGCATTCAACGCACCGATAGTCACACAACTCCAGTCTTCACATCCACGAACGCCTAGGGCCAGAGGATCTGCCATCGACAATGGGGTCTCGCAGGACGTATAAAGTAAACGAGTCCCTTGAGAAATGGGGCCCGGGGTCGATGAGTCCTCGGACTGTTTGCGAGCGGCAAGTCTCCCTTTTTTTGTTATGTTCTTCCCATTCTCCAAATCCGGCTTGGCCGAATGAAATCCCACATTTAGGTGTAGGAAAACAATGGAGCAAGTCGGGAGGCAAGAAACCCTTGAGACGCGACAGCAAATGGCAGTTACCCAAATGCGGCGACGACAGTGAATACGAGTATGAACCTGAAGCTGACCGAGACGTATGCGAGGCGCTGAGGAAGGAGTTGAACAATGCGAGGAAACGCGCGGAAAAGCCTGAACGGCTGTTGCAAGCGCTAACGGAAGCGTCGTTGCCCTCGTCCGAATCGTCGACGAAGCGCATTATTATGGAGTATGAGGAACGAGTGCAGAGGGCAGAGATAGCAAGGGAGGAAGTGAAGTCACAGAGGAGGGCCGTGTTGGATAATTCAAGTTGGACCCAGCTGGATCGTTGGCTGCAGATTGTCGAGTTGCGTACTCTGGATGCGAGAGAGGGATTTGGAAGGATCGTTAGAGAGGAGGAGGACAATTGACTTTGGGATCTATTGGTACATCAGTGATGGCGTTGAGTACGCCGTCGATGGCTCCTCCTCCACCGTCATCATGCTACATGGACGCCAATTACCGGGCCGTTTCCTTCTTTACTGCCACTCCCACTATTACCACCTACTACTTCAACAAAATCCCGCCGACCGCGCACTCCAAGCCTAGAAAGCGAATACACCCACCAACCATCAAAACGATCCCGCGGGAATGGAGAACCGAGCATATATTTTTCGGACTCGGTAAGTACCACCTCAATTTCAAACAACCCATGCTTCTCTTACGTCCTCGGCTCAGCATATCCATCTAGAGCAGCATGGATAACCGCCCTCAACACCGTCTGCTCCTAGAATCATCATGTCCCCCGGCCATCACCACAAACCGCACTCGCACTCGCCCTTCACATTCAGATTCCCATCTGCATCCGCGTCAGGACCATCTGCGTCATGTACATTCCCGTAGACTGCATTCGAGGTCATCAAGTCGGTCTAGCGGTGCTTCGTTGGATGTTGAAGAGATGCCCCTTCGCGCAACTACAGCCGACGAAATCAACGGCATCGCTGCCAATCAACCATAACCTATGGCCAGTCTTCCTTTACCAACGACGACGAAGACAAGTCAAAATGGTTCCCCGCATCTCCGCCACCACTCACGAAGACACGGTGAGGATGGTACTAGTGGTCGTAGGCGCGTACACGTCTATCAGAGTCAACAAGCACCAAAGGAGCGGGGTATGCGTATCTTGTTAGTGGGTCTGTCCTGAGGAAGGAGATGTCGTCGTCGGGCGTGGGATTGCAGCAACATCCGGGGGGAGGATAACAACTGGTCCACTGACTCAGCCCGGGTCAGATTCAGCAGTATCAGACGCATATGTCTGCGCCGGCCGTTACGGGTGCACCAATGAAGAAGCCAAAATATTTGGTTAGTGGGAGTAGTATTGGAGGAGGGGTGCGTGGGTGCTTTGCCTGGGGCTGGGGGAAGAGAATCTGAAGGAGGAGCACCGATTTCCTAGGTGTGCAATCCTCAGGGGTTTGGTTTGGTTCCACCTGTTCCTCCTGGCCTTGGGAGCCTCTTTCCTTTCTTTTTTTCCTCTGTCCCCCACTCTTCTCCCTTTTTCGCTCCGACCTCTCTAATGGGGTAAATTTTAGTTGAGGAACGGACATCGTCTGTCCGTTCTCTCGCATCTGGTGATTTTCACGTCTTTCTTCCCACTCTTTTCAATAGCCTCTTCTCGATTTCTCGTGTTTTCATTCTTCTGGAAGATTTACTGCGAGTTCTTGATTGTTTTTATTGCTTTCTCGGTTGAACCTATCTCTTCCCTTGCGTCTTTTCTCAATTCTTGTCTCCAACTTATCTTTTCTCGTTTCTAGTTCACACAACTCTCAAATGGGAAGGGAGCAGTCACAGACCCAGCCGCACGCGCGGACCCAGGCTCCACCGCCTTCATCGCACATACGTCGCATTTGAGAACAAGGAGGTTGTCCTAGTCCGAACCGTAGCCCTCAGCCGTCTATTGCTGCATTTGAGGAGGACGAAGGGGAGGATGAGGATGCTGAATACCAATTGACCAGGTCCATTTCAGCTCCCCGATGAATTCGCTCGAGCTCGAAATGTACCACCAGATCACGTTATTGGTGTCAACTCGTCTTTCTACAGGAACTTGTTCATGGTGGACGCTGATACGACTGTGGACCCGCTCTCTGTTAATCGCCTCATCTCTGCGTACGTCCGTTTCCTTTGTCGATATTTTCGTCGGCTTAAGTTACCTTACCAGGATGGTTCATGCCAAGAAGCTGCTTGGTGTTTGCGGCGAAACTGAACTGGCCAACGCGGAGCAATCTCTCATTACGATGATGCAGGTAATTTTGAAGTTTCTAGTTGGTCATCTAGTCTTCTTGCGACCTCTTTGAAGGTGTCTGAGTGTTTTATTTCCCATCACATGGCAAAGGCGTTCGAGAGCCTTTTTGGATCCGTCACTTGTTTTCCCGGTTGCTTCACCCTTTACCGCCGTAGGACACCTGATACCCATAAGCCGTTACTCTTCTTGAACCAGCTTGTCCACGATTACTCGGAGAATCGTGTCGACACACTGCATATGAAGAACCTTCTGCATCTTGGTGAAGATCGATACCTTACCACGTTGCTCCTCAAGCACTTCCCGCTCTTCAAAACCCAGTTCATCCGGGATGCTCATGCGTACACCGTGACTCCTGATGACTGGAAGGTTTTGCTGTCTCAACGTCGCCGCTGGATCAACTCGACAGTTCACAATCTCGGGGAACTCACCTTGGAGCAGCTTTGCGGCTTCTGCTATTTCTCGATACGTTTCATTGTCATGATTGATTTGGATTCGATGCTCACACAGCCCGTCACTGTTGCATATGTAAGTTTTACCCTTTCATGTCGATCAGATATCTGATTACCTCTCAAGATCGTGTATTTGATCTACCTGGTGGCCGGTGAAGGCAAATCCATCCCCGCATCATCGCTCATCATGATCGCCGCAATCAACGGTGTTCAAGCCCTGGTTTTCATCATGCGACGGAAGTGGGACATGCTTGGATCGACGTTGTCCTACATCATTGCTATTCCCACATTCTCCTTCTTCCTACTCTTATACACCAAGACGAAGGGAAGCTTGATCCTCGGTCTATTCCACTCCAGTCATGGTAAGACTACCTGAGTTTTTCCTGTACTCTTCTTTATCCGTTCGTTAGAGCTCTGGGGCAAGGAATCGAATCACAGTATATCGGGTCCTGGGTCCCTCAAACCAAAGCAAAAGAAGCCTATGCAGATTCTCGCACTGCTTCTTTATACGGCCGAGAAACTTATTACGAGCCTCAAGGACACAGCTTCTCACCAGCCCCATCTCAGCTCGGCTTGTACCCACCTCCAGGATACCAATCAGGTCGCAATACCAAAATCCCAGTTCCGACGAATGAGCGACATAGGGCACTTGCCCCGTCACGCCTGCCACCAACTACCTGGATATGCCAATATCCATGACTCGCAGTCTGGATGCCTTCGATTTGTTACCCAACCTGGGTGGGGATGGTGCGCCTGCTGCCGGTGGTGCACCAAGTGACTTCGAGCTCGAGCGGTGCATACAAGAAATCATGCGATCCGCGGGCCTCAACTCTGTGACGAAGCGCCTGCGCGAGATTCGGCGCCAGCTCGAGGAACAGTTCGACATGGACCTGACTTCTCGCAAGGTGACTATCAACGCCGCGATCGATAGAATTCTGCTCAGTCAGGCATGATTGAGCGGATGGGTGTTGGAATTCAAGCTCTGGACGTTGTACCTTTTACTTCGCTCACGCTTGGTGCCCAGTAACACTCCTTTTGTGTCTTTCCCTCGACTGATTCTCATCAGTATTTCGAGCCCCCGCGAACCATTTCTTTATTAGTAGCTGACGTGACAATTAGTGTGATCTCACGTAGTATGATCTCACTCCCCATCCTCCTCTCCGTCATCCAGTCATTTGCATCAAGACTTTGCACACTCTTTCCCTTATATCTCTCGTCCCTCGGACACCAAAACGTCGTGATAAATAGTTTCATGTTAAAACTATAATTACATATAGAAGCAAGCATTTGTGAACTCCGTTACTGTCTGTCGCGTCACGATCCTCATCACCCCCTTGTTGACCAATGAAATGGAACGGGCCTCACACCTGGCGCCCCCGCCTCACCCAACTTGAACCCATGCGTCTTCTCCGCCTTCACCCTGGCCACAGCAAACACAGACGGCACTGGGATCCCACAGCAGTTGCCCCACCCAACATCTTTCTGGCGTGCCCCTCGAAGGTCGTCATGTGCGTGTACTGGCTGGTGGTCGGACAGCGGGACCCTGAACTGGGAAGATATTGTCCGCGGATGGTCCACCGTATTTCAAGATAGCCTTGGTAGGAACAACACCAACCACTCATTGATGTGTAGCAGCAACAGTTGAAGACCTCCCCACGAAAGGAAGTATAAACGTTGTTTCGGGTGAGAATGGAAGAGTGAGACGCAAGTTCGGACTTGCTGAAGACATGTTTAGTAGGGCAACTTTTCTGAAGGGCAACGTGTCATCTACACAGATGTCCGAAAAGTTTGGACCTTGCAGCACCGATGATCGTGTGAGAGATACTTACAATTGAAGTTGAACGCACGCCATATTTTGAATGCCCAAGTATAGGACCAGTGTGGTGAAAGGCTGACGCCGAATATCAGAGTCGCAATTTGGGTTAGAGAGGTTGTTCCTAGTGTTGAATACTTTCCTCTGCGCACGGAGTCGAGGCCTTCTCTTCACCATGACGAATATAACGTATAACTTTTGCTGACAATGATCAGATGTCCGAGCGACTAGGATACAACATGACAAGGGCGTATCGTACAATAGCCCCCTAAGGAGCGCCAGAAGCCTGAGTAGAAGTATCAGAGATAAAAGGGAATTTCCCTTCTCCGTGCAGCAGCTTTCGCAGACTTCAAACATCTGCGCTGCATTGATCTACTAAGAGATTGGCTAGAAGGTCTGGAATTAGATCTATACAAAAGCGAATTGATAAAATCAACGCCGACTCATCTTTATACATGTAAATTCATTACATTTGACAAAAGTCTGAGGCCGGATATCAGTGTCGCAACTTGGAAGAAAGATTGTTCCAGGATTCTGGTGTCGAGAAACGAAAAGCGAACACCATGACAGTGCGTATTCTTCATCATATATATCATCTATTTCACATAATGTGAGCAGTATACTATTAGTTTTATGCTAAAGAAGGCCCAATCAAATCAATAACTGAGCGAGCGAACAAGGGATGCGATGCGAGTAGAAGCTAAGATAAGTCAGAGAGGAAGGTGGAGAGGGAAACAGAAAGAATGAATGAATGTTGGGGTTTGTTATGAAAGGGTGCAAATGGCTTTGGCTGATGGAAGGATCATCGGATGTTCAGTGTTCCGATTGACTTGACATGATTAGGGTGATTGATAGAGGCTGCAGCGACTTTCGCCGAGAGTGAATGGTCGGCACAACTTCTTATCGTGAATTGAAGAGGCAGACTCTGTCCCCGAGGTTCCTGGGCAATGGTTTGAATCTGCTCCAGACTTGCTCCAGACATAGGATAAGATTCTACCCCAGAATCATCTGTGTAAGAGAATTTCCGGACAGAAACGCGTGCTTGGCTCCGTGCTTGGTCGATCTCCAGCAAGCTGGGTGGATGAGGGGCGCCATTAATAGGAAGAACACTGCCAGGGGGCCCTTTGTTGTTTACCACTAACCAAGTCAAACCTTTGATCTCCTTGTCCCATCGTACTGCCTCCCGTTCCATGGAGGAAATTTTCTTCTCAAGAGCTGTCACTTCCGCAATATGAGTTTCCATTATAGTCAACAAGTAGCTAGCGAGGTCGTCGTGCCGTTGTTTCAAACTGGTGGTGATGGGGGGAGGTGAGGGAGGAGTAATGGGTGGCGGAGGAGTGATGGGTGGCGGAGGAGTAATGGGCAGCGGGGGAGTAATGGGCGGCGGAGGAGTAATGGGCGGCAGAGGAGTAGAGGGCAGGGGGATCGTCAGCAGCCGGATTTTGGGCCTGTTAGTTAGGAGATCATCCCCTGGGTTCCTCGACGACTGGTGGCGCGAAGATGTAGAATCAACGATTATAGAAGGGGGTGACCGACGACGCGAAATAGCGGTCTGGATGGGTGACTTCATGCGTGTGGTGGATGTGGGGCTGGAACTAGGCGGTGTGGTCTCTGAGTCAGAAGATATCTGCGCCGTTTGTGTTGAGCGTTTATGGGATGGTAATTTCTGGCCTGACCGGTTTTCCGGCGATGTAAACAGGTCCTTGTACTCTTCGACATCATCAGGAGATAAAGACAGAAATTTTTTTGGACGAGGCTGAGGTGTAGGAGAGCGATTACCAGAGAATCCAGAATTAAGTGATGCTGCCCGAGGACTTGACGGTAGGGGTGGGAGGCTGGTGGTGGCAAGTTGAGAAGGACCTGAAGTAGGCATCTTGTCATACCTCACCGTGCTGAGTTTACGCGTTCTGGGAGGATTGAAATGGGCGGCCAGCTTGGAGCCAAGAGTGGGTGCTTTGCCAGCCACGGCAACCTCGGACACCGTTGTTTGGGATGGGCTAGAGCCTAAAGGGGGCAATGCCTTGGAACGTCTAAAGGAAAGCAATTAGTGCTTCAATTTCAACAATATGGGACCCAGGGGGATTCATTTTTTCTGGTTAGCGATTGTGACCACGGACTTTTCCCAGGAGAAAACATATGACAGACTGAAATGGAAATAGCGCTCACCGATCGAAGCTTGGCTCTCTGCTACTTGGTAGCTCACCAACGTCCAGAGAATCGTGCGCGCCCGTTGAGGTGTAAGGGCTTGAAGCACTAGACTGGTTTGATTTCTTCCTGATACGTCCAAGAAATGGAATTCTTGTCATCCTCTTCTTCGTTTGCCCCGACAAATCATTTTGCACAGGCGGAGGCTGGGTCGAGTTGTGGTGCCCCAACCGAAAAAAGTCGGTGATATCAGATGTTTTCGTGCGAAGGCAGCAGGTGGAGGAAAGGCCAGCCATGGGGGCCCGGGGCGTTCAAAGAACTAGGGAGAGGAAAGAAAGACACGTCTGTCAATGAAGACGATGAGGGATAATAGACTAGGAGCCCTTCGTTGCCATGCAAGTTCTGATGAGGGGAGAGGTAGCAAGTGGAAGTACAGCAGGAAGATGAGCACTTTCAACTGGGTGACTTTCCGTAACGCAAATCCATAAAAACAAATAAATCTGACCCTTATCGGAGTTTGAAATGAGAACTTCGCACGAGAGTTTATTGAACCAAATAAACCAAGAGGTGTCAGATCCACCAATCACGGACATCAGATCCAACCATGACAAAGCAGAATCAGCAATATCCGGAAGACGGCACATCAACGGCATGAGCATTTTCATCAAATTTGGCAGCTTGCCCGCCCAATTGTGATATTGGCACATACACAAAAAGAGGGCAATGGCGAGATAAAATATTATACATGACACTAGCTTATTGAAATACATCTGAAGCAATAAAATCAGGTAGTGAATTAATACTGAAAGCAAAACCAGCTCTAGGCAGAACCAGAAGAGAAATTGAAATTGGAGCTCGAAGTGAACCAGATGCAAAAGATGCTTGCTGTGGTCATTGCTGAGAATCTCCATGATTAGTGTGAATGGATGGGAGGTGGTCCTGTAAGCATCAGCATATGCAACTGCAGGTCACCCTTGCTTATGGAGGACGTCCTCAAAAACCTGCGACCCTTGGCTGCATGAATCATGTCAAGTCAATCAAAATGTCCAGACGTCCTGGAAATGTTGTTGCCTCCCTGTGCCTCGCTACCTTCATCGGCTGAAACCAACTGTCGCAGCTCTCCCCCTGTCTCACTTTCCTTAAAAGGAAAGATGGGCCCTTTGGGGGAGGATATATTGCATGACGAAAGAGGAAAATGAATGCCACCTTGGTACAGTGGTTATGGTGACTATGTTTGTGATGCTTACCCAAGGTTTCGAGTTTGAGTCTTGTTACTCCACATTTTTTACATGTATAAAAACAATTACCACTAATTACTTTACTTCAAATGCTTTGTTAGTTAGGTTAGTTAATGGTTAGGGCTTGGGATGTTTTTCTCCTCATGTGGTAGCACACTCTTGGTTAGGTTAGGAGGTTAGTGGTTAGGGTTGGGGATATTTTTCTCCCTGCACGGTAGCACATTCTTTGTTAGGTTAGGAGGTTAGGTGTTTGTTAGGTTAGAAGGTTAGGTGTTTGTTAAGTTAGGGGGTTAGGGTAGGTTGGGTGCTTGAGAATGCGCGGTAGCATGTTCTTGAGCTGACTTAGGGCAATGGCACATTGCCCTAAGTCATGAGATTGCCATATATGGAGTGCCGGTGATTGCCAGCATATCACATGTGTGAGACGGGGGGAGACATACAACACTTGCCGAAACCATTTGAGCCCTTTCATAAGAAATCCCAACATTCATTCATTTGTTTCATTTCCCTCTCCACTTTCCATATATCTTAGCTCCTTCTACTCACATCACATCTTTTGCCCTTACCCTCTTTTGTTCGCTCGCTGAATCATTTCACATTCGGGTTTTGGCTTTGTTCGTATCAACTGTTGGGGTAATATACTGCGGGTAATGGTAGATCCAACGTGAAATAGAAGCACAAGTCAATGTATGTGGAACAGCCGACATCTCCACATTATGAACGGAATCCTGGGATGGGCTTGGAGCTGAATGGCCTGTTGAGGAAATGGTGTGGCTGTGAAATGGGGCGTCCATCTGGCACCAATTGCAAGCCATAGCCATGTACCACCCCATGATCAGATGAGTAGGGTGTAGTGATGTGGTTTCTAAGGATATGACGAGATAGCACAAAGCCGATAGCAGAGCCAGACTCACATGGCAGGTATGCTAATACAGGGCTCCCCCAAAACCAGACCCCATGGCCCCATTTTGTGTGGCAGTGACGTGTTCAGCTCTTGTTGCCATCATCGAAAAAGAGATGTTGATGACGGTCGTGGTCAGGATAAAGTCACAAAACCTAGGGGCTACTTTGACTAGTGAATTAATCCGTAGACAGGGTAGGAACTCCCTTGAGTGAACAACTGCAAAAAAATGTCATGTAATAAAAGCCCCATCCCCAAACCAAAGGATTACAATAGGAACGTACAAGCTTTCTTCCCAGAACTATTTATGCCAACATAGCAAGGGGTATCTATCCCAGAAAGATCAATAAAAACAAAAATTCCAAACACAGACAGAAATTGAATGCCACACAGTATCCACACTCGTGCCAGCTAAACAACATGAGGGGCAACATGGTATTCCTTAATAAAAAGTCTCACTCACCCCAATTTGAAGTGGCTGTAAGGTATTTCAAAAAAGAAGGACTCTCAGTTCCATCATTTTATCAGAAGCATTCCACGCATACTGTACCATTTCATTCAATTTGGACAGGGGTGTGACCTGTGACCATTTGTCCGAAATTTTGCTTTTGGACAACAGGTTGGTGACCAGTGACATCAAGAAATTTTCAGACAAGTCCCAACAGCGCCAAGGGCTGACACACTGATGAATGGTGACCTGTAATAGGTGCAGAATACCCCAATTTTTTGATTTGCCAAATGGTTTCAGACATAGCCTGTGTGACCAAGGACAAATGTGACATTTTGGACAAATCAGAGGGGTCCATGACATGTGACGTCCAAATTGAATGAAATGCTACAGTATGCAAGGGGTATGTCAGAATTTGCCGAGGGACAGGGGGTAGGGGGGGCAGGGGGGGGTAGCGAGGCTTAAACAATTTTTTTTTGGCATTGTCCAACAGCTTCAAAAGTCCAACGCCAATGATTAGGAAGGCCTTTTGGCCATTTCTGACATCATTGTCACACGGCATGGACCCTGACCCACACCCTTCATTGTTGACAATTTCGGTCAAGCAGAATAATTATTTGTGATGCTAATCTCTGAGAAACAGGGATGATGATGGTGAACTCAGCAACAAAGAGGACAAAGTGGCAGATCAGCTGCTCGAAAATGAGGCCACTACTCTACCAAATCTGACGACAAGAATGAGCCTCCTGTCTGTCATAATCCTGATTGCAGCTCCACCACTATCATTGATAAGAAAGATCTCCTTTGTTGTGATTCACCAGGATATTATCTTATGGTACTACAGAATTTCTCAAATAGATTCATCCACATTACTAAATTTGTTCATAAAGTATCACCTAACATGCCAAGCTTTGATACTGAAGCCAGCTGGAGGTTGGTTTTGTGATGATGAGTGCAAGTGGAATGCAGGATTTACGGTACGGAAGTGACATAGACAGAAATAGAACTCAGGGACTTCTTAAAAAGGAAATATATGCCTAATTAGGAAGGAGGGAGGGGTGGGTCTAGGTTTGCCTTAAACGAAAAATATAACCCCATGTACTAAACAAATTTTTTACATACCCCTTGACAGTATGTGAACACCATCGGCTTCACCTCTTTTGAGCCTGGGAAACTCTCAGTGAGAGGGGCAGTGGGATCACCATTGTTCAAGGTAACCTTTCCATCCTCGTTTTCAAGCAACTGAATATTGTGACCCGAGACCCCTTCTACATGAACAAGACAATCTTTCAAAGAAGTGACTTTAGGTGGTGGCGGATGTCGCTAGGCATATTCACACATAGTGCGTAGCGCAGTGGTAGCTGACTACTACCTTAGCCCTTACCTTGGGTGTTGTGTGTGTGTAGAGGCGGCTAAGCAACGACTAGCTGAAGTATGAAACTTGACTATAGAATTGGGACATAGTGCACTCCTTATATACTTACAGGACATGGTCCGTGCTACTATGTACGCATATTTGACATAGAATGTTCATAGAACAATAGAGAACAATGGCTATTTATAGTTCATTGTTGTATGTCATACTTGTGACAATGACGTCACGTAGATTATGCCAACACTCCCCCTCAAGTAGTGCAGCGCTAGCGCACATACTTGTCTTGTGGGTACAAGAGACGTGTGGGATTATAGAGGGTAGAACCCTATTCCAAGCTCCTTGCGATGTTTCAAGAAAAGAGTTGGTCCCAGATTCTTGGTAAACATATCGGCGACGTTCTCCACTGTGGGAACTGCAAACACCTTTATGTTTCCTTTTTCGATCTGTTCTCGGATGTAGTGATAGCGAATCTCAATGTGCTTAATCCCTTTTTGAGTTACGGGATTCTGGGCATTGAAGATCACTCCATGGCTGTCACCGTAAATAGGGACGTATGGTATGGGTTTTCCGAGTTCGCCGAATAACGTCTTGTACCATGCACAATCTCGTGCACAGTCAGAGAGTGCTATGTACTCTGCCATTGTGGAGGACGTAGATATCAGAGTCTGTGTTTTGGAGTGCCATTTGACACATCCATTTGCAAGGGAGAAATAGTATCCCTGTGTAGATCTGCGTCTACGATCTGCATCTGATCTGTCATCTCCATAGGAAGAGTCACAATAGGCATATAGCCCTCTGTCACTCCTTCCATCAAAGACCAAAGCATATTTGTGTGTCCCAGCTAGGTATCGCATTATGTGCTTGGCTTTCACGAGGTGTTCCTCAGATGGATTATGGGCAAATTTTGCCATTTGAGTAACCGCAAAGGCTAGGTCGGGACATGTTCCGAGCATTAAGTATAGCAGGGAACCGATCACCGATTGGTACTGAGACCGGAGAGCTGCTGTGGCAGTTCCATCAGACGGTTCAGGTTTATAGCCGGTGGGAAGCGGAGTTTGTGCAGCCTTGGCATCGGCCATGCCAAAGCGCTTGAGAAATTTCTCAAGGTAGGGAACCTGATCAATGTAGGTCTTCCAATCTCGATAGTCTATTCTCATCCGGAGAAACTCCTTGCATTCTCCTAAGTCGCGGCATTCCCATTTGTCCATAAAGAGTTTCTTCTTGGACGCGACTAGGGTTGTGTTTGGTCCGGTGACAATAATGTCATCCACATACACGAGTATGATTGCCATAGTTCCGTCAGCATGTTTAGCGACGAAAATGCCAGCATCAGCATAAAGGTGGGAGAACCCGAGCGCCTTTAGGCTCTTATCAAGTTCATGCCACCAAGCATGAGCGGCTTGCTTAAGACCATAGATAGCCTTTCGCAATCTGAGGACCTTGTGTTCTTTGCCCGGAACTTTGAAACCCTGAGGTTGCTCCATGTAAAGTTCCTCGTCTAACGTTCCATATAGGAAGGCAGATTTGACATCAAGTGCCTCGATTTTCCATTTCTCAAGCGCTGCTAGCGCGATTATGGTTCGGACTGACTCAAACCGAACAACCGGTGAGAAGATCTCATCGAAGTCTAGGCCTTCTATCTGAGAGAAGCCTTTAGCGACTAAGCGGGCCTTTTTGCATCCATCGGACTTCAAATCGAATACCCAGCGATTTCTAATGGCCTTGTGGCCTGGAGGAAGGTCTGAAAGCTCGTAAACGTCTCGTTTTTTGAGGGCCTCTAACTCCTCAAATTGAGCATTGCGCCATTCCCGACGATCATCAACAGGTAATCTGTCGATGTCCTTTGAAGTCCAATCTCGGACATTCATCGGATCTGGTAATTCATCATGAGAAATTGCTTTTGTGAGCAAATATTCCCACAATGCTCCCCCTTCCATTGCTAATTTAGCATGTCCAGGGTCACCTTCAACACTGTTGCTCGACTGTCCTGAATTAGGAACGGACGTTGCGCTGGTATTTGCATCAGGCAATTTTCGACGTCTGTCGGTGTCTGTAGAGGTGCCAGGCGGGTATACGATCCCGTCCTTTCTGGTACTTTTCCTTTCTCGCTCAGATCTCCTAGGCGGATCTTCACCACGTTGTGCTCCCCCTGGAGCATCACGGGGGGGTGGCTGCGATTGAGGAGGATGTTGGTGCTCAGCATCATCATGCAAGCTACCGTCGTCTACTTGCGGAATGAGTGATGGGGGCGGATCAAAAGGTGCATCTTCATCGAGCACACTCTCGGTCTCAATTTCAATCTCGGGTTCCTCTGGTTCCTGAATTTGTGTGACAGGTGGCACTTTGTGTCCAGGGCATCTTGGAAACAGACGTTCATCAAACAGGGCTGTAGCCGCTGTGAATATGACGTTGTTTGGAGGCCGCATGAACATCATATTTGATTCATGACCATCACGATAGCCAAGGAAGGTCATAAGCTCCGACTTAGGACTCAACTTGTTGACTCGGAGGTCTTTGTGAATAAACACATAAGCTCCGCATCCAAGGATACAAAGGTGTGAGAGATCGGGTTGAACCTTATCAAGGTACCCTTTCGGAGTTTGCCAGTTAAGGCGCTTGACAGGGGTGCGATTGTAAAGGTAATTGGCGTGTAAAATGCTGAATTCCCACCAACTGTCTGGTAAGCAAGCCTGATGGCGCATAGTCTCCGCTTTCTCATCGATGGTACGGTTGAAGTGTTCCGCTCTGCCGTTCATTTGTGGCTGAGACGGAACACTTCGTTTAATCTCGATCCCTTCATCTTTAAGGAATTTGATATACTTTTCATCAACGTACTCTCCTCCGTTATCGGTCATCCATTCGCTAACAGTCGCATTGTATTGATTTTTGACCATAGCAATAAACTGTTTGGATGCCTGAAATGAATCGCTCTTCTTTTTCAAGAGTGCGATCCAGGAGTGAGAGGAGTTATCATCAATGAATGATATGTAATATTTGTGGTGGTGGTAAGACTGCACCGCAAACTCCTTTAGATCTGAATGAATCCATTGAAACGGATGTGTGGCGCGTGCAGAATTATCAGGAAAAGAGCGTGAATGCATCTTTCCTTTCGCACAACCTTCACACACCGGCGGACTCTTCGGGATCTCGATCGATTTCGGAAAATTCCGTGTACTCGATTCGAATTTCTCAAACACCTGTTTACCAGGATGTCCAAGTTGTCGGTGCCAGAGATCGTAATCGTCTCTATGCACGGACTTGTGTGCGGTCAACTCACTTCCAGTGAGGACCACCGAATTGACCCAATAGATCATATCAGTTAATAATCTGGTGACGGCTACTAGTTTCACCTCGCCAGATTGAGCTTGAATAAATCTAAGGGTTCACTCATCTCCCTTGATGTGCATATTGCCTTTCAGGATTTGTCCCATAGATAGAAGACGTACACCAATGTTTTCCATATAGAAAACCAGGTGTAACCGGTTTATGGTTGTGGTTGGTTTAGTCGGATGATCTATCCATGTTCTCACAAAGACCGTGCCATGACCAAGAATGGTGGCAACTCCATTGGCTGTTTGAGCTTTTGGTTGGTCTTTCTCAGGAAAAAGATTAAAGTCCGAAAAGTCGGACTTATCCCCGGTGAAATGAAAGGATGCTCCTGAATCAACAATCCATTCAATGAACCCTGACTGATCAGGTCCCTTACAGTCCGCACAATGCAAGACGTGTTCACAATAAATTTTATTGTAGGTGGCTAGATTTCTATCTAACGATCTACCTACATCTAAGCTAATAGAAGCTATAGAGGGATCAGTTAGTAGCGCACTCTGATGTGAACAAGAGGGTACTGACTCATTTTCAGTCGGGCCATCATAGGCCTCGTCGTCGTCTGCCCAGGATCGCTTACTCATATAACCAGGTGGGAAAGTCCACTTGTGTTTCTGGTACGAGGGACCAGCTACTGGGGTGGTCTCTATGATCGGGCCGCAAAACGTCTCAGGGTCTTCTCCGTAATCGGATTCTCCATCGCTACCCCATGATAATTTGATCCCCTGAGGAATCGGGGCGTCATCCTCTCTGAGGGACACCGTGTCCTCTTCTCCTTCAGATGGCACATCTATCACCATTCGCTCTTCCAACGGCATCATTTCTGGTGTTGGAGCCCTGGGTGGATCTTCGAGCGCGTATGCTCCCAGCTTGACTGCTGGGGCTCCGGGCGCATTATCCATGACTTCCTCCATGGAAGCAATTCCTTCAAACTCTTTCGAGGTTTGTATAGTGGGTGTTACCCCAAGGCGACTCATAAGATCGTGGGATCACTGTACGTGGGGGTAGGGAGGCATGGTTCGACCAGGATTCTTCCATGGACCTGTAACTTTCTGACGCCGGATCAAAGGACCAGCAGCGTCAAAGGATGCTACTGTGTGGGCTGTGGGAGATGGTAGAGCGGGTGTATCGGCAATATGCATCGCTGATGATGCCAAGACGAAGTCGGAGTTGAAAGTATCAGAGGCTCCAGCCAAATGGCTGTGTGCACCCTTTCCTTTACCTCCACGTCTGAAGGGTCTCTTCTTCTTTTGCTGCGAGCTGCCGGAATCGGCGCTCTGCTGCTCAGAATAGTGAGGATTAGGGCCTTTGCCCTTGATAGCGGTGTTCCGCTGTACCTGAGTCTGCTGTTTTTGCTGCGGCTTTTGTTGAGCCGGAGCTTTGCCTTTGTCGTATGTAGTCCCTTTACGGGGCTGTTGGTTCGAGGGGAATCCCCCAAAGCGAGCAGCCCAGACATCACATATAGAAGTCATGATGTCAGGAAGGGAAAGGGTCGCAACAGTTTCTTCCCTGAAATTTGTTTCAAGGAGGCGTTGATAAACAGACTCTTGACCAGGGTTAGTGGTCAGCGGAAGGTTGGAGAGAAGGATGAGAGCGGCCATAGGGCCGCTGATCATGCGAGCGGGGATAGCCTGGTAGTGATGCATGAAGGAAGCGAGCTGGGGATTGGGATCGGAGAGATCGATCTTCTGATCTTTGATGAAGCGGAAATGCTCCATGATCTCGAGATGGGAGTGTTTGGCGTACTTGTCTTTGAGCCAGTCCCATGTGGTCTTGGCAGTTTTGTCCTTGACCTGATCCCAGATTCCGATATCTAGGGCTCGGTTGAATATTCCCATGGCTTGGGAATTAGCATCGTTCCAGTTGGAGACTTTCCGATTGTACTCGGTGATAAGATGGGTGTAGTTGTTAATGCGGACGTTATACTGAGTCCATTGGGCCTGGAGCCAAGAAATGTCGGCAGCAGCCGTGGTGGGGGTAATCTCCACGGGCTCAGTAGGGGCCACAGGGTGTTCGTTATCCCTGGGCTTAAGGGTTTCCCCTTTGACGACTCGCTCAACTTTGGCCATCATGAAGACGCCAAGCATCTTCTCTTCCCAAGCGGTGAAGTTGCGCCCATTGAAGCACGGGATGTCAGAGACGGACAGAGTGGTGGACTTGTTGACGGAAGACATTTGTTGGTAGTTAGATATCTGAAAGATAAAAACTTGGGTGTTGTCAGCAAGCAGGTTAATGAGAGCGTGCAGCCGAAAGGCGCACTGCGCTGCCTGCGCTCGACATGAACCCGACTCCTTGAGAGTCAATGTCCAGACGGCAATAGCGTAAGCGTTCAGCCTGAGGGCGAACAGCTTGGACAGCATTCAGCGATGAAGCGAACTGCTGTTGGCGACGTGCAGCCTGTTGAGGCGCACAATCAACCTGAAGGTTGCTAAGATTAAGGCGTGTCAGAACTCGTGCAGCGATGAGCGCACGTCGTTCGACATCGGGGCCCATAACCTGTCGCTAGGCATATTCGCACATAGTGCGTAGCGCAGTGGTAGCTGACTACTACCTTAGCCCTTACCTTGGGTGTTGTGTGTGTGTAGAGGCGGCTAAGCAACGACTAGCTGAAGTATGAAACTTGACTATAGAATTGGGACATAGTGCACTCCTTATATACTTACAGGACATGGTCCGTGCTACTATGTATGCATATTTGACATAGAATGTTCATAGAACAATAGAGAACAATGGCTATTTATAGTTCATTGTTGTATGTCATACTTGTGACAATGACGTCACGTAGATTATGCCAACAGCGGAATGGTAAAATGTGTCAATACGGCCCAAAGAAGAGTCGGCCTCGTCAAACACCGTTTTCGAACACGGCTTCACCATCATCATTGTAAAGTCAATACTAATACATTGATGAGCGTGATTTTGAGAATAAAACCACAAGGCGCACCATAACGTTGTTCAGTCTTCCATGTGGGCAATTCATTCGAGCCCGCATTACCCGCATACTTTGGTCTTTTCTCATCGGCACCCTTATCAACAACGAAAATTACAGCATCAACCTCAGATGATCATGGCCCAGAGTTCCCTCTGAGCACAAGACAATCAGAGTCGTCCGAAGGCTTCTTTCCTGACAGCAGCAGATACAAAGTGCTGTTTTCCATGCCTTCGATCTTGCAGGCGTGCCTCTTCAGCAAGGCAGCCGTATGAGGGGGTCTCACTGATTTAGATGAGATACTACGACCAAGGGGTCCCCAGCGGAGAAATCCGAAACTCCAACTACCTCAAGATCCCGCACCAGATCCAATCAATTCCCACAGCTTTCGGCAAGAATCCGATTATCTCAATCAAGGGGCGACCAACTGAGCATCTGCTCAAGTCAACTCACTCCATCAGGTCGTGAGAATTTTCACGTGTCTGCCTAATTAGGCTGTCACGCTTGTCGAGGCGCATTGCAGAGCGCATATTGTGCTTTTGACCGCTCTTAGCATAAACCCTTTGCAACACGTAAAATACCTGCAGGCTTATCCAGTACCTCTGATGATTCAATATATTCTCTTTCTAATGCCCCGCACTTGCAGTATCTCTGACGATGACCAAAACCCAAACTCCAATAACTGTTCCCATCTTGATCAAGATGGTGGGCACCTCAGGTATCATGACCATGATTGACGGAGCTGGAAAGCACCACATCAAATGTGATCTATGTCAGACCAACATTATCTTGACATTCATGAAGATTCCACCAGCTGCTACAAAAGCACACAGAGAAGAATACGGCCTTCAAAACAGTGACGGGATAGAAGAGTTAAAAGAAGACATAAAGCGAGAAAGAGCTTCAATGGTAACCGTTGTCGAGCCTTTGGGGAAGAGAAGACAAGAGACCTAATTGTATCTACGCTGAACTCGACTTTCTCGATAAGATTTGGTGTGACTGAATGTGACTGCAGGACGGTCCGGACGGAATTCTCACGACCTCATGGGGTGGGTTGACCTGGGTTGACTTAAGCAGATGCTCGGTTGGTTGCCCCTTGATCTCAATTGCCCTTACCATTACGACAAACTGATCTACTCAAAGGCCGTGTGTCTGGAAAGACCACTGCGTGCACCAATGTTCCACTACCTTGCCCAAAGGACGAAATGACCAAAGTCCTTCTTTCTGGAAATACAACCTTATTGCCCATATGACGGAGCATCACCTAGTTGACGAACGACTGCCACCCTTCACAACGGAACTCAGAAAGAGCGCATATATAAGCAGGGCAGAAGAAAATCGAATGGGAGTGGAGCTTATTGCGACTATGCATATTGAAAGACTTACAAACTGGATGTGCACAGCGATCCAATGGAAATTCCATCGGATATCGAGAGCGATGAAGAGGGTTCAGAGACCATGGAGTCGAGAGGAAGGAAACGTGCTTTCTCTCTCCTGTCTCAGACTTCTAGTACAGGATCAAGGCAGCAACAAAAGTCAAAGGTAGTACATACATGATTTATTCTGTTGTATATTGCCTTTTGTCTGTAAACGTTGAACGATGGCGGTTGAAGACAGTATCACGCTGTATCACGGTGCAAACGGCTATTGATAAAGGGATTGATGGCTTTGATGGTATCCCTGAAAGCTGTGGGAATTGATTGGATCTGGTGCAGGATCTTGAGGTAGTTGGAGTTTCGGATTTCTCCGCTGGGGACCCCTTGTACCCAGCACTGTGGGGTGGGCGCCATTTATGTCCAGTGCATTCGCCTCACCTTTTAACCATGAATGAACCGCCAGCACTTCGGATGCCATGCAAGTTGGCATGAGTTACTGTGAGTATCAGGCCCACCTCTGGCAACCAACAACGGATGCTATGAACGACGACTTGACTCCCCCTACCCTTGCTGGTCTTGTACGCATTTAAAGCTTCACAATCCTTGTCTATTTATTCACGTCCTTCTCAGGTCCATTTGCCACAGGAACCCACGTGCACCCCTTCAAATATGTCTCAAGGCTCTATCAATGCCATCCTTCCCTGCACGACATCTGTCCTTCCGACACTCCCTTTTCGAAACTCCAATGTTTCGCGTTCACATTTGCATTTAGCTTGGTTCCCACTCCCACCTAAACTATTGGCATCTTCGTGCTCACTCCCTTCCTCATGGACCCTCATCTCTATTATCCCCAATAACAACAATGTCCCAAGCAAAGGCCCAAATGACGCTAACCCACCACAAAAAACTCAACCTACCGAACTACGCAGCACTGGGGTCAGTCGGGGCAGTTGCCGCTGCCGTCGTTATTTCGCGTTCGAGTTTAAGTCAGGAGTTTGTCGAGTCTCCTCGGACAACGCCCCCACCCACACAGTCGAAGCCAATGATAAAGGAAGATACAAGCGAGGGTGCTTCACCTTTGACGACTAAGCCACTGACGAGCCCGCTGCATATGCCTGTGGGGGAGCATGTTGCGTTGCCTCTTCCCCTCGTCCATGAGATGCAACAGAAGGATGGGGAAGAGGAGGAAGAGGAAGGGTGTTGATTGCCAGTCTCTTTGTCTCATCACATCCAGGATATGGCCTACAGAACGTCGTCCACACGTCCCGACAGGTGTTGGAACCTGAAGGTCGTGATTAACTAGACGATGGGTAAGTAAAGTGTAACGTATGACGATGGTGACTTACCTCTGACCACCTCGGTAGACGACAGCCTCACCCATTCAACTGGGCTGCGCTTCCAACGTATAGGACGACGACAGTGAATTTGACGTATTGCCCTGTCCTACCGACATTTACGCCTAGCTGCAAATGGACAACCTGGCTGTCCAGTGAAACACAAAACAACGTGAGTACTTGTCCATGCTTCAACAGTCAGAATCAAGGACTTACCGCCCTCTCTTCGAAGATTTGCACCCGTTTCTTCTGACGCGTGGGCCCCATGGCGAGCAGATCACTCCACTCTGAGCAAAAAAGCTGTCATATCCCAAAAGCATTGTCTCACCAACGATGATGGGCTTGCGATGCTAACCAACTTTTGGCCCACAAAGGTCGTTGAAGAGTTAGCAGGCCCAACGGGGAACACGACGTCAACGTGTGCGGACTCTGTGCACTGGCAAGCCCCGAAGTTGATGTTCGACACCTGAGCTGTCTAGTTCCCCTCCTCAGCATGCATTCATCCCAGGAAATCATCAATATCCAGGTATGCGTTGTCTATCGGCTGTTCAGCATTGTGTTATTAACTTCTACAAAAGTTTGAATCAGCTAGGACTGAAGAAAGACGAGATGTCGTTGTCCGTAATGGGGCTTTGGTGGGTTTTTCTCACTTTAATCCCCTAGTTTTAACTGACATTGCTTAGGTTCACTGGGTCTACCCATACCAGAAACTCCGCTCAGCAATCCATTCTCGCAACGATCGACCTTGCGTCAAGTGCCAAGCCCAAGCCTCTTGTCTTCGTTTCATCCACTCCTGCGGTCGACACCGGGCACTACGTGCAACTCTCGGAACCCCTTGCGCAGAGCTCATCAGAATTTACTGGTGTCCCAGAGAGCGATGACCTTGAAGGAGCCAAGTCATCGTTGAAAACTGGCTATGGCCAGACCAAGTGGATTTCTGAAAAGCTTCTTTTTGAGGCCAGTTGGAGGGGCTTGAGAGGGCACAGTGTGCTACCAGGGTATGCAATTGGTGACTTGCGCACAGCGGGTAAGTTCTTCAGTCCTTCTCTGTCGAACTTGAACTGAATGTGTTCCCTAGTGACCAATACGGACGACTTCATCTGGCGTATGGTCAAGGGATGTTTGCACTTGGGACTCGTACCCGACATCAACGACACCTTCAACATGGTCCCCGTCGACCACGTCGCCTTGTGCACCTCCCTCGCCACCATCTTGCCTCCTTATCTTCAGACCAGTATTCAAACGGAGATTTGAGCTTCTTTCGGTACGGTTTTGGATGGCTTTCAAGACTGAGGAAGAGAAGGAGAAGGCAGATGCGAGGTGGTTGGAGTCAATTACGCCTGTTGGTGAACAGCCCTTCTCGATGGTTGTGCCGTATACGACGTGGGTTGGTGCATGATACACCTACCTGGTTGGATGGGCGCCTTGGCTCATGGTTCGATTATAGGCATTGACCACAGTGACTTCAATGGGCACTTGAGCAATTCGAGTTATGCGAAGGTCCTTCATTTCATTGGGCCTTAAATCTTTTCCTTCAACAGACTTTGCTAGACGCTGGACGCAGCACGCTTCACGACAGCGCTCGAGATGTTTATGGCATTTTTTAGAGCAGGGGATTGGATGCCATTAGCAGGTGCGTCTCCTTTCTGGACAGTAAAAACTTCCACTCAACTACATCCAGCTACACACTATCTCATCCAAGAGATTCCTATGCTATCTTCTTACGAAGTCTGTACAAGCATTGGGCCTGGGGTCAAAAATGGGTACCCACCTTTCTCCCGAAATCACCAGCTCCTGCTAACTCAACTTCAGTTCGTCGTCTCTAAATTCGTTCGACAAAAAAACCTAGCGCTGAATGCATCACGTCTTTACAAACACCCAGCGCTGACACCATATCCACGACCGCAACCCCCTTCCCTAGCATCACATCCACCGCCACCTCCGCCTCCTAGAACACGGAGCTGGCGCTCAAAGCGGTCTCTGCTGGGCTTGTCGCATCAGCAGAGCCAGACGGTGCTACGGTGCATACCGTAGCAGTATCCCAGATGTGTTTCAAAATCAGTCATATCACTGTCCCACCAGCCATCGCCCTCGCTTCCAATGGATTCTTGGTCCCTCCAGAAGAGGGGCTCGCTCCTTACTCCCTGTCAAACCCCCCACCACATTGGGATAAGTTTAAGAAGCTTACTTCGAAGCCTGTTGGAGGGAGTATGCGGCAGTTGAGGAATTTCATGAAGGGGGAGTGAAAAGAGGTTCCGGAGGAAGAGCGGTGGTAGGAAGAGTTGCTTGGGGGGGCTGTGGAAATGCAGAGGAGGGCAAATTTGACGGCAATCGAGGGTTTGAGAAGGGGGATGGATGGTGCATGGATTATTGTGTAGCTGGCTGAGATTCCGCTCCCCAATGCGTCCCTCTCAGTTCTGCATATGACAGCTAGCCCCTTACCCGCCTTCAATGTCACGCTCTCCTCACTCCCACAATGCCAGCCCCACTGAACCATGCGAATACATCATCTGGCGCAGGAAGCTTGAGCAACACGTTATGGAGGTCCAGGATAACGCCCTCTTCCCACTCCTTCACTTCTTCCTGTCCGATCTGCCAACGAGCACCAAGCCATCGGAGTTGGACTGTAGGAATACCCAGGCGATCTTGAAGGACCATACTGGCCCAAGGGCGAAGACGGTCGATGAGGGGTTGATGGGGTTGTATCTGGCCTGGTTGGTCAGAGCGGGATTCCTCCTGGAAAGTGACATACCTTTTCATAGTCGACGTACCCCATTTGGCGGACGCCAGTACATATAGTCAAGGTCCTTGTTAAGGCCAGGAACGGTGACTTGACCTTGGTGTGCGTAGGCAATCATCCTCAATAAGGGCAGCAGCAAATGCACAAGCACCTTGACTCTACGATCAATCGGTGATTACCATCCCAACATTATCGATAACATAAACGACTTACATGCTATTTGAAAGGAGTTTGGCGTCGCGGTGCTTTGCACCGCTATTCCTCGAACGTATCCAACACTCAAGAAGGGTTTCCATCATCTACGGGGCTTCAACTGCGGGCCAGTGGTTCGCCGCGGGGCCAAAACCTCAGAAGGAATGGGTGCAAATCTTCGAAAAACGAGGTGTAAGTCTATCATTTTCAAAACTATCACACCATGGATACATACTCACCATGTTCAACTGTACAGCCAGATGGTCCATTCGACACTAGGCGAAAAACCTTGTTGAAAAAAGGGCATGATTTCCCTTGAAAAAAAACGTGTGAGTATTTCAAACACCAGAAAGACATGTACTAACCTTTCCATTCAGCTTTACGAATACTCAAGGTGCTATGCACCTCTCGTGGCAAGCGTAAACGACGTCAGGCAAAAATGCCTGCATTCGAGGTCCGGTAGAATCACCATGGCTTTTTGCTTAGAGTCAAGGGGTCCGTCCGCTCGTCGCGGGTCAAGACCTCAGAAAAAAGATGCAGATCTGTGAAGAAAAACGCGGTTAAAAGCACACTAGAGGTAAGTCAAGGAAATCAAGAATCATTTGACACTTACTGGACACATATGTCAGTCACCATGTCACGTACCAAACGTAGTAGCCGGACGTGACAATCACTCGTAGTGAACGAGCCAGCTGCCCCGGCCGGTCTTTCTACAATATCCCGTTACCAACGAACCAGCCGGGCTCCCTACAAATTGCCCAGCGGCGGCAGGGGTCTCTCCGCGGCGACTGGCTCCTACGGCAGCCTTCTGGATGTCCCGCCGGCACCACACTAATTGTCCTGCAATTCATACTAGACATCATGTACTACTATAACTTATACTATAACCTACTCTTGATGTCTTTGCTTGTATCAGTACACTTCTTGGCCTAATTAATCATGCCAATGAGTAATGGTAAGGGTCAGACCAGCAGGTTTGGATGAGGCAGCTGTCCTGATCAAAGCTTTTGTTGGGCATTTCCCTCACTTTCACATTATACTACCATGGAACATGGGGTTCTTCAAATGTCTCAAGAAATTGCACAATATCTCATGGCCAAATTCCAAATATTACTTTGGCAAGATTATGCCATACATGTATCTTTTCCTACCCATTGGGACCTCCATTTGACCAGATAGCTCTGGTTCTCATCAAGGCTTTCAAAAATGCAAGTAGTATTTTAAGCTACTCTGGTGGGGCCAAATGACAGGTGGGGCATTGAAATTTGGTTTTTTGACTTTGGCAGGGCATTTTATTGACTCTGGCGGAGCATTTAAAATTTAATATGTTGGCTCTGGCGGGGCATCTAAATTTGAATATGTCGACTCCGGCGGTGCATTTTTATTGGCTCCGGCGGCGCATTTTATTGACTCCAGCAGTGCATTTAAATTTGAACATGTTGACTCCAGCGGTGCATTTTTAAATTTTAATTTGTCAACTCCGGCGGGGCATTATATGTACTCCGGCGGGGCATTTAAATTTAAACATGTTGACTCCGGCAGGACATTTAAATTTGAACATGTTGACTCCGGCGGTGTATTTTCAAATTTTAATATGTCGACTCCGGCAGGCATGTTATGTACTCCGGCGGGGCATTTAAATTTAAACATGTTGACTCCGGCGGTGTATTTTTAAATTTTAATATGTTGACTCCGGCGGGGCATTTTATGTACTCTGGTGGGGCATTTAAATTTAAACATGTTGACTCCGGCGGGGCATTTTATGTACTCTGGTGGGGCATTTAAATTTAAACATGTTGACTCCGGCGGGGCATTTAAATTTGAACATGTCATCTGGCAGTGCATTTTAAAATTTTAATATCTTGACTGTGGTGGGGCATTTTATGTACTCTGGCAGGGCATTTAAATTTAGACATTTTGACTCCGGTGGTGCATTTTTATTGGCTCTGGCAGCGTGTTTTATTGACTCTGGCAGGGCATTTTTATTGGCTCCGGCAGGGCATTTTATTGATTCCGGCAGGGCATTTAAATTTGAACATGTTGACTTCGGTGGTGCATTTTTAAAATTTAATATGTCGACTCTGGCAGGGCATTTTATTTACTTCAGTGGGGCATTTAAATTTGAATATGTCAACTCCGGCGGTGCATTTTTATTGGCTCCAGCAGCACATTTTATTGACTCTGGCAGCATATTTGATTGACTCCAACAGACCATTTGATTGACCTCAATGAAGCATCTAAAATTAAGTATGTTGACTCTGCTGGAGCATTTGGAATTGAACAGTTGTGAAGAAAAGAAATAGTTGCACCCGCCGGAACAAACCCAAAAAAGGATGACTCCGCCGGAGGTACATATAAAAAACAGAATTGACTCCGATGGAGATACAATTTTTTTAATTACATTTCTGGAATTAAGCTGTTGAGGATGGGTATTGGAACATTAAGAATCAATTACACCACTGGAACAAACTCCCTAAGGAATGACTCTGATAGGGATGTCAATAAAAACATACCGGCCCCACTGATAGTTTGACTCTCCATAACCCCTTGTGGTTGCTCAATACTCTTGCCAGCATAACATAACTGTTGTAAAATAGATTCAAGTTTATTTTGGCAAAGAATTTTGGTGCATGGTAGAGAAATGCTTTTGAATGCATGGAATATCTCGGAAAGATCATGTTGATGAATTTTCTGTCTACTCTGTTACCAAATCTTAACTGAAATTCATCGGAGCCTTTCTTAAATATAATTAACAAATGGAAGAAGATATATCCCCTGCCCCGCAGCATTTTCTTGATGGTTTGAGGGAGCTGGAGCGTGAATGGGTAAAAATATGACCCTAAACATGAACACCACCACCTTTCTTACTTTATTTCATTGTCTAAATCATGTTGAAACACTCCCATACTTTTCCAAAACATAGTTTATATACAATAGAATCAATCCAGATAGGTGGGTAAAGCAGTTTACAGGGAAGAAAAAAAAATATAACTTGATGTATGCAAAATGTCATGTTGGGCAACTGGTTTGTACAAAGATCCATGCACCAAATAGCTGTTTCCAAGGTCCGTTCACAAAAACTTTTCAATCATTGAGAAAACTATTCCATATTATTCAATTCCTTTCTGGGACCCTTCCCATGTTTTTATTTTGTTGGTGCGTTGCATTGCCAACGAGCGCGTCGCAGTGCGTGGTTTCCAATGGTCTGTCAATGATGCGCTCCTTCCATATTTGGTTGCCGCTGCCCCATATCTGGTAAGGCGGGCCGCCAGAGTGGTTCTATTCCTGAAAACTAAATGGTGCACATCTCCTTAGTCTTTCCTCCAATTCAGTGGATCTTTCTTTTGTGTGATGAGGATTGGCCATGGCTACCCACAGGACCTTTCATTGATATTGTGCGTTGATTTCTTGAAAATATATCTTTTGTTTATGCAAATCACATATTCCAAGCCATCTCATGCTTCACTTTACATGGATGGATGATCTCTGCACCAGCTGAAACAAAAAACTAAAATAACTTGGACCTCATGTCTATATACATACTCCAAATGATGTAATTTTAAATGCTCCATCAGGGTCACTCAAATTCACCATTGGGGGTCAATCAAATGCCCCGTCAGAGTTGACCAATCCAATTTTAAATGCTCTGCCAGAGTCATATGCCCCTGCTGGAGTTGACATATTGAATTTTAAATGCTCTGCTGGAGTGTCAATTGAATGCCCTGCTGGAGTCAACCAAATGCCCCCGCCGGCATCAATTATATGCCTGCTGGAGTCCATTCCATTTTAAATGCACCGCCGGGGTCAATCACATGCCCCACTGGAGTCAACAAATTACATTTTAAAGGCACCACCGGGGTCAATCATATGCCCGCCAGGGTCAACAAATTACATTTTAAATGCACCGCCGGGGTCAATCATATGCCCCACCAGAGTCAACAAATTACATTTTAAATGCACCGCCGGGGTCAATCATATGCCATTTTAAATGCACTGCCGGGGTCAATCATATGCCCGCCGGAGTCAACACATTCCATTTTAAATGCACCGCCGGGGTCAATCATATGCCCCGCCGGAGTCAACAAATTACATTTTAAATGCACCGCCGGGGTCAATCATATGCCCCGCCGGAGTCAACAAATTACATTTTAAATGCACCGCCGGGATCAATCATATGCCCCGCCGGAGTGAGTCATATGCCTGCCAGAGAACACATTCCATTTTAAATGCACCGCCGGGGCAAATCATATGCCCGCCGGAGTCAACAAATTACATTTTAAAGGCACTTCCAGGGTCAATCATATGCCCCGCTGGAGTCAACAAATTACATTTTAAATGCACCACAGGGGCCAATCATATGCCCCGCTGGAGTCAACACATTCAATTTTAAATGCACCGCCGGAGTCAATCAAATACCCAATTGGAGTCCTGTCAGGGTCAATAAAATGCTCCTCTTTCTAGTCCTATTTCAATTTGGATGGCAGTGGGATCAATTGCCTTGATAAAGCTCATTCTGACAATTATACAGTGGAGATGCAGAATTTCTGATCTTGGGCATGCAACTCCACTCAGGCATTGGAGTTTCTCCATTGGGACAAGGTTTAATTTTTAGTTCTCCAGCAGGACAAGATTCAGTTCTTGGTTGATGAACAAGATATACTCAGGTGCAGATGGATTCATGGTTACTTTACAGGGCTCTCAGATGCAGGTACAGACAATGGCAGCAAATACTTTTTCAGTCCAGCACCGCCGGGATGATCTGAGAGCCCCGGCGGGGGGTGGTTCCGCCGGAGCTAACACCTGAGAAAGTCAACCGGCCGCCCTCGTTTCAATGGAGAATTGTAACAGGCGGCCGCTCCGTTCTTATTGGGTTATTGTACTCATCCCGGCCGCTTCGTTGCCTACGGAACAATAGCCATCAAACCGGCCGCCACGGCTGTCCCGTGTGATACGATGGTTTGTCACACCCGGCTGTTCCGTTGTCAACGGACCCTTTTGACTGAACTAACTATACTGGACATGTAGGGATGTTACGCGACGTCGGGCATGCATTCCCCGCCTCCTTCAATGAAAACTCGGAGGATTTAGCGAAAAAATGGTGGTCCGCGCGTCACAGAGTCAATAGCCTGGGGGGAATCTATGGTCAGTGCTCCATCACCTCACCTCACCCTCTTCCCCTCAAGCCCCACGTCTTTAACCTCGCAAGGCTGCACGGCTGTGTCAATTGACACACGCACTGCCCTTGCGAGGTTGCTCAGTGGTGACTTTTAGAGTCACACCCTTGCACGGGTTTGTGTACCCCCGGTTTTAAGAAACCTTTACCCTCAATGGTTTTGAATGCGATCTCCGCGAGGAAGTAGTCATGGAGGAGATGGGTCGGGAGGTGTGACTCGATTGGAAGCCCTTCGGCAAGGAACTTCTTGTAAAAGTCCTTTCATGTTTGCTCACACATCAGAACACATCGACTGCGTTCGTCTTCCATTGGCCGACAAGCGCGGCCCATCGTTTGGAGAATGTCCATGACTGGATAGTTGATGTAACGATGCTCCTTGCCCTCATAAAACTGAACACTCATGATGATCACCATGTAACTTGGCACTGGCAAGCTCCAAGCCGTGTCCTTTGACACAACAAGCAATTGGATCGCTCCTGACTCGAAAAGGCGCTGAACGATGCGTTTGTCCTCCTTATCGAGAGCCTCGTGGTAGTACCCGATACCATGTTTCAGCGATTCGACGAGGCCCTTGTCACTGATGTGGTCCAAGTGCGGTTGTAAGTCGTCAGGCTCGATGTTTAGGAATCGATCAGGCTTATCGTCCGCTATGCAGTGAGTCAGAAGGTCGTCGACCGTTAGTCGGCACTGTCGCCTGGAGGGAACAAAAACGATGACAGGTTTCGAGGAAGAGTACTCCAGAACGGCGAGGTAGGCAGGCTTTGAAATGGCGATCATCAGGGAGGGGAAATGGGGGATGGTGAAGGACTGAAGATGTATATCCTTATCGAGGGGACGGGCACTAGTAACAACATCAGTACGCAGCCTTTGAGGAGCAACGGAAGGCGAATACCTCGGTGAAAAGTTTAAGATCGCGTGAGAAGGTGCACCCATCCACTCGCCCAGATCTCGGGCGTTCGCGAGAGAGACTCCACAAGCGACTATGCGTGTCTTGATTTCTGTCTGCGCTGGGACATAACGCGTTCGGGAAATGACGACCTCGTAAGTGGGTTCCACTTCACCGCCGACCAACTGCACCTCATCAGCAATAAGAAGACCGATGTTTTGGATGTTTTTGAGTTGTCACCACCGTCGTGAAAGGACGTCCCACTGTTAATAAGTGAGAAAAAACCCAAAAGTAAAATGGAAAGATCTGACGAACCTGGGTTGGTGTACAGACAATGACGTCTCCTTTCTCCAGAAGCCTCAGATCAGCACTTGTCCCCCTTGTGAGACTAACAATCTCCTTCCCGCCTTGAAGCTTTTCGAACTTTGCCCGCCATTCCATTACTCGCTGATCAACCATTTCTTGATATGGCTCGATACAAACCGCTCGGGGCTGCTCTCTCTTACTCCAGAGACGAAGGAGAGCAAATTCTGCGTAGATTGTCTTCCCGCTACTGGTAGGTGCACCAATGAAAACATTTTCGTCTGTCGTATAGAGGGCTTGGAAAACCTGGGGTTGGATCTTGTTGAAGGTCTGGATTGTCGAGGAGTAAAGTGCCTCGAATTCCTTGTTGTGCAAGGCGGAGAGAGGTAAAGGCTGTAGGTCGAGAAGCGGCGTAGGAGGAGGGAACTTTTCGGGCAAAATAAGATGTTTGAAAGAAATGGGAAGCCGAGTTTCGGCGTGAAGCCAGCGATCTGAGATGATGGAGATGTAGTAGTTGGGTGGGACAGGTTCGAACATGGGCACAGTAAGTGTAACGTTATGTTTATCTTCTGTGTATCGTTGACGAAGGATAAACGAGTCATGGAAGAGTATCACCTCGCCATCCACATCTTCAATCACAATGAGGAAGGTCTCCACCGTAGAATGATTTTTTTCATTCCATCGAAAATCAGGTATGATGGAAAGATCGATTCGGAGGAGTGACCGAGTGATGGGTTGAACTTGCGCTTGGAGCCTGAAACAAGTTCGTCAATGAGATGCCCAAAAAGTCAGACATCAATCAAACTTACTGAAGCTTCGGGAAGCTATGGATGAGACGGTGCACCAGCCGCCCAGCGTTAGGGATTCCGATGAGTTCACCAATTTCAGGAGGGGTCTAAAAAACTTTGAGCAAAGCAGCTAGAAACGAAGTTGACAAAGCATACCAGATCGAAGTAGCGATACCAAGGCTATGAAAGACAGGCATTATCAGCAACGAAACGGTAGGGGAGCAAGTATCACTCACGAATTGTTTGCCTTCCGCCTTTCTGATCACTTCAGCAGGAACACCCTTATATTGATGAAGAGGCGTCATTGAACCCCACCTGATGTACGAAGACCATGTCAGCAACGAGGACAAACCCTGGAATGCTTTAGATATCATTCCCTTGATGAATGGCCGTGAAAACGCTTACCATCGAGCTTGAGTTGCGAGATGTACGCTTGTGGCAGAAGACGTTGATTTTGGCCGCGGGCTCTTCGACGCTTTCTTTCACAGGAATGGGTACTCTCTCGAGTAGCTTTGTGAGCTCCAGTTTCTCCTCTTGTCGAACCTAAAGAGAAAATGTCAATGAAGGCACATAAGATATCTCAAGAAAGAAAACTGACAGGTACAAACTTGAACTCGTTTGAAAGCGCGAAAACCCTAAATAACTCGAGCGATGACATCGTCGAACGTAGATTCTGGTTGTAGACCATCATGGAGTTGTACGTCACATAGTAATATGAGGCGATCCGGCCGAGCTCTGTACTTTGGAATCGACCTGATGACCTCTCGTACTTGATGAGTTGACACTTCTCCAGAAGGACGGCAGCGGAGTGAGCTATGTCAGTGCGCTTCTGGACTAGAGCACCATCATCCTCTTGGTAGTCGATGCCTACGCTGTACAGGGCTGGCGACTTGAGCATGCGAATGTAGCTGCAAACGAGTGTTAGATTCGGAAGAAGCGGAGAAAAGGAAGGTACACGCACAGGTAAGTGTAGCCAAGCCATTGAACGGCATCATCACGATTCCGGACGGTCCCAAGCACGATCTCAGCATTGAGGTTGTCCGCCAGCTTCGAGACAAATGGACTCGATGGGAAGCTGCTGGTTCAGCAGGCTGAGGCAGTATTGCATCTCCGAGTGGTTTGTGATGGTGATACACTCTCCAAAGGTGTCATATTGCGGACGACCGGCGCGACCAAGCTTCTGGAGGACGTCTTGGGACGAGAGCTCCACCCAGCGGCCCTTCTCTGGGTTATAGATCTGTGTTCCCTTGATTATAACGGTATGGGCAGGAAGATTGACGCCCCAAGCCAGTGTCGCCGTGCAAACCAGGACCTGGATAGATCCGTCCGCAAACAGCTCTTCAACGAGTCCACGGCCCTTCCTTGACATTCCAGCGTGATGAATGGCGAAGCCGAAGGGCAAGAGATCTGATCTGGTAATGCTGACTCCCTTTCTTTTCCGTGACACCGATGAATTGTTGTTGCAGACCGCAAGGCCTATATAACACATCAAAGTAGAAAAGGCGGGCCTTCTTATCAACCCGAAGGAAGGTTGCAACGTCCTCGTAATTGGGAAATGTAGCCGAAAGGCCAAGAAGGCGGATGAACTCAGATCATTGTTCCGCCCATTTGACAGTCTGGGCGATGATACTTTCCAGAACAGGTCCTCGCCGAATGGTGAAATGAGAAAAAGAGCATTGAGAATCGAGATGTGGGCTTACCTTGAGGTTTCAAATTTCAAGATTCAACTCACGTTGTCGCGTGATTTAAAACAATCAAATTGTACCCCATTCTGAAGCTACGCAATATATATCGGAGGTCATCTATGTGATCAGTGATTGTGTGTTGCGAGCCCACGAGTTCGGAGTGTGAAGTTTTTCTTGACCAAACACACTGTAACCAAACACGAATACACAGACTTCCCTCACCTACCCTCATCGGGCTTTTTTGTCTGCATCCTGATAATCTTGACAATGAGACTGCGAGAACACCTGTTGCGACTCCCCACCCAACGTGAAAACCGTCTAGAGGTGGATATCGCCAAAGCATGGGAGCGGGAAGGAGCTTGAAATCAACTTGAAAGGTAAATCTACCCTATTTCTCCCTCTTCCGACTTTCCAGGACAACGTCTTGTGGCCCATCCGAAAAACCATGGCGTTACCAATGAATGGGCCGCCTTGCGCTTCTCTATGCAAGCCTTTTGTATGCGTTAAAGTTACACTTTGGGGGGCAATGTCCTGTACAAATTGTAGGTAAGCGGCAGTTGCTGTTTTCTTCCATGCTCCGAGAGTCTCACTGCTGTAAAACAGGGGACATGTATATTCGTATCTTTGGGGATTGATGGCTTCAGGTAAGTTGTGGCGCGTTGCGCGAAATTATGTACACGTTGCATTCTGATGAGGTTAGGCAAATTAGGCGCTCCAATGGCCAGACTGAGAGGGACCACCATTCACAGATGCCCTCATTTAAGAGGGAACGGTGGCCACAACTTTACTTGCTGCCTTCCCCCACCTGCACTCACCTTTGCATCGCGAAAGCACTCTAAATGTGATCCAAAATAGTATCCCCAGTCGCTCCGAGACCAACCACCACCAAGAAGAGTTTCGCCACGCTCTTGTTAGATAGTTTATGATCAATTTCCATTGCTTTTCCATCCCTAAAAAGTAGAAGTGACGACAGATTTAAAATTCCGCATCTTCTTCTTAACAACAACATAGATTGATTCCATGAACATCGAAAAGCTTCGGATACTATTTAATGTTCAACTCTACGTGCAAGGTAGGACGAGCTTCCCCCGCCCTAATCTAATTCATATAATTAGAGAAACCCGCATCGTATGTCCAAAAAAGAAAAGAAAGAGTGCAAAAAACAAGAAGTTGTCAACCAAGCAGGAAAAGATGCGTACAACGCGAGTAGGATCATCCTTCAGTCACTGTGAGGAGAGAAGATATCTCCGGATATCTTGGCAGACCAACGCATAGACGCGATGACCAGAGTGTCTGTGAATACCAGAGCGAACAACTGGAAGATGAACACAGCCACAGCAACAAACAACTTACTTTAACCGTTTCGAGATACGGGGGCATGTCTTCGGTAGTTCAAAGTGCGAGTTCAAGAGAATTCTGCTGCGCCAAAACACGTAGAACACGCGATGCACATAGGGCAGATCGTGATTTTTGGGAAGGTTCAGATTGGGTTCAGAACAAGTTCAGAATCCAATCAGAATCGATCATGCGCTTGATCAAATCGCGTGCATCTACACTCGTCACATCTGTCACACTCGTAGCGCCTGGACAGAAAATTTGGACGACGTCGCTCGGTTGAGGACTCAGGGCATTGCCGTTTCGGACATAAAGAGTGCCAGCAATGACGGCTTTCACCCTTTTCTGTTGCTTTCCCACAGCAGAATAGGTCAATCTATTTCTCGCATCTACTTCACAAGCAATTTACCTTGTTTTTGCAATCAGCTAACGATGACGACAGTATGCGATCAATCCGCCCTCGACCAACCCCATTTTCGCCCATACTCATGTAAGGGCATACCACATTCACAACAACAACGAAACTCAGTCCGCGGGTAATTTCCATTGGTCCGCTGAGGAGTTTGGACGCGCGCACGATAAGTACAGGGATTTGAACGTGTCCTCACGGAAATTGCCGCCGGAATCGATCGCCGTTATCCACACCGTGACTTCTAATTCCCAAAATTGCTTGGAATAGGACCGCCAGTTTAGTTCTAAAAAGGACTGCGAGAACCGGACCGACCCGAATTCACCTGGGCCATATGAAGTGATAAGGCTGAGCGCTGAACGTTTGATCTTCGCCCCCATCGTCGATATCACGATCGAAAGACAATTGCCAAGAGTTCGAGAAAGGTGGGACACCCACTGGCATCATAATATTGACATAACATTTTGATCTTTGCAGATGTTGAATGCCAAATACATGAGGAATATCAGTCGAAAAGCAGTGGACAACAACCCGAAAGAAGACGTAGCCTATGCTGTTTTTGTGGAATTCCTGGGTCGGCATAAAACGCCCTTCGAGCGGTTTGTTATCTACTCCCAATTATCGTTGAAGTGGAAGCCAGATGTGAAAGAGGACCGCCGCCTAGAAATCCCAGACCTCGGTGTTGGCAATTTTACCGCAGTTGGTGTCATGCCACCATTCAAGTTGCGCTTTGGAGTGGAAGCAAAGCGAGCAATTGAGGAGATGAAGGGACTACCTCCGCCCAGTTCAATCATCAATAACAATGAAGTGAGAGTCGCTTTCCACACACTCTACTTCCAAGCCCAGGATCAAGCGAAGGCAGCCATCAAAGGTCAATATCCACTGTTGGGTGGTACAGTGCGGTGGATATTACTTATTGGGCCCTACTGGGTTCCTGTCATTTTTGGTCCATTTACAGAAGACGAACTCACAGTCCGCGCTCATAAGAAGGAATCACCGAGTGGGGACTGGCTGGCACAAGTGATCCTCAACCGGGAGAGGGATGGTTTGCCGCGCCCCTTAACAGAACTCAATTTGCTTTGCGATAACAATTCATTTACTCGACTGGAGCAAATTATTTCTGCGACTGATGCGCTCACGCAACCTCTCGTAAATGCCCTCATGGCTTGTAAGTTCCAGCATCTGTCCGGCAGCCGCTGCTAATATATTTCGAATAGGATTTCACTGCGTTTGGTGTGGATTATGGGGACTTTCATACAAAATTTACGATTTTGAGTAACCCCCAACGATTGTGATACATCGGTACCGGGATCCATAAGAAATTATATACTTACATAACACCTCACCTTGACCTCACCTTCTGCGCCTTCCTCTTGAAATCCACATTGAATCTACAGCAATGGAGAGCCGGAGCTCCGGGTTTCGCAAGGCCCCAGAAAAGTGGGTGGACAGTACTTTCGGTTATCAGGTCGCAGTAGAAAGAGCACAAAACGAGCAAGGTCTTGAGCTCCTCATTGCTCTTGGAGTGCTGTTGAGCGGCGGGTTGCAACTGTGATATTCAGGTCCCTCACGTGGAAATGAGTTGTTATTTTGAATTTTTGGAATGGTCACTGCCTTGCACAAATTCGGAGTCCTTTCTAGCCTGGAGGCCAAACTTTGATCGGTCAATGATCGGTTAATTTTCACGTAGGGTGAATATCGAAGGTTTGAAAGGACAAGGTGTACCGATACCGTGGATTGACATTCCTTGGGACAAACGCGAATTTTGAACCCGAACAAAATTCTGAGCCGATTGGAGCTCTCCTCCTTCTCAAAGCCACTGTAGCATACACTTCCTTCCTCCCTTCCTCTACACGCCTTTCTGCACTGTTCCATTCCACTCCAGCAGGCTGGTAGCGCCACTCCGCCAGCCATCCCAAAATGTCGGAGGGGAGTCGAGATCTGTTTGCTCCTCTTTAGGAGTGACTCGCAGCAAAAATTAGAATTCAACGAGCAGAACGCACCATCGAAGGACGGCCAAATGGCCGGCGTGCAAATCCTACGGGCAACATCAGCAAGTGTTTTGTCTGAGGGCGTCACTGGGGTCTTCATCAGCTCTTTCTCATCGCGTCCAGCCGCCATCACGATCATGACATTGAGTTTGCCATCTTTCTCGTAGCCGTTTCCGATGTATTCGTAGGCATCCCTCGGGATACAGTTGATGATGGAGATGACCCAGTCTTGTGGAAAGTCGGGGGGTTGAATGTCGAAAGTTTGGCTTATCTTCGACATGTCGAGCTTGTAGCCCTTGAGAAAAAGGGGCATTGTATAGGGGAGCGTATAAAGATAATATAGGAAACAGAGCAAGGTTGGATTCAAAGTCTGGAAGTGACAGTCGGATAGCCAGACGAAGTTCAAGTTCAGGTTTGATCTCCGACAGAACCTTCGCAGGGCCTTCATCAGCAAACCGACATTATTCTTACCAGTCCTTACCTGACAAGATAAGGTCCACAAGGTCCACAAGGTCCGTCAGATTCCTAGTCGCCTTGTATCGCCTGCTAGCTGACAAAAATATGACAAGATTGCGCCCAAGTTGGTGGGATATGACCATAATCCACGCAGGTTGGTAGAAACGCACCAACTTAGGACATGAATATATACTTCGAATATTATTTTTTACAATGTAATGTAGACCGACTTGAGGTGGGTATACAATGCAATATAAGGGTCAGTAGGTTGGTCGAGCGATGTAAGGTTAGGCCAGTTAGTCTGACCTTACATGACAAGGAAAAGTTGTTCGTTGATCCTCACACTCCAAAACGATAACAAAATGTATTGAATCTATAAAGCGACATGACGAAGAACTAATATGATTTTCCGAGAGTGACATAGGGTTGTCCAAGGCAGAGTGATTGCGAGGAGTCCAAGTTGATCGTAAGCGAGGAAGCGATGAGCGAGAACAGGAGAGCACATAGCAGTGGAGTGAGTAAAAAGCAGAGAGTCAGTGAGGCGAGCGTGCCAGAGCGCCGAAAGGGGTCCATTGGTCAAGTGTCCTGATGATGGTGACCGTTACTGAACAAGAAAAACGAGTTGGCAACGGGCACTTACAAAATATCAAGGCTTCTGTCTCATGCGTGTCGAAGGCGGCCGGGGATCGAGCTGAATCTTCTTCTTCGCGCGAGAACGCTTTGAAGGTCGGTTGCTCTCTGCTGGGGGGCTTGACAGAGGAGACGAAAGGCGTGAAGGAGATGAAGGAGGCGGGGTGAGACACAAATGGCGACGAGTTGCAGCGCCGGATTGGGCAGGGGCTCGGTTAGCAGCCGTTGCATGTTCATTGACAACGACTTGTTCGTTTTGACATGATGGTGGCAAAGTTGGATGTGTTTGAGTTGAAATTGGGGAGCTGGACTGATTATGTCCTCCGATCAAGGCATGTCGACGATGACTTGAAATTGAGCGTGATGGCCTAACCGTAGTCTCGTCATTTTCCTCATCAGATGGTGGGAGCTGACCAATCCCAGAGGAGAGTCGTGGCAGGTCTGCGTTAGTCGGGGGGTCAGCGTAAATGTCGTCGTCGTCGTCAGGAGGGATGCTATCTTTTTCCATCGGTTGCGAGGATTTTGATCTGGTCGGATTTCCGGATGATTCGTCTCCAAGATCATCAGCACGTCAAGTAGTGATCACAGCATAACCTACGTACCAATTCTCCTTTTTGCGAGTTCGCGTGCTTCTTGTTGCTGTTTCCACTGTGGGAAGCGATTGCACCTCACCTGAGTGTATCCGATACACTTGAGCCAAGTGACCAAGCACTCACCTGCGGTGTTTATATCACTTGTATCCAGTGAAGCACTAACTCTAAAAACAGTGATTTCATGGTGTTTTAACCACTGATCAGCCCAAAATTACACCATGGAATCAGTGTCGCTTCACTCAATTCAGGTGTATTATCATGCACCAATTCAGAATGTGAATCAGCATTCATTTGGGGTATATACAGTGGTTTTAAGCACAGGAGCATACAACTTTACAAGTAACAAAGGATCTAGAAACGTACCAAGTCCATCAGCAATACAGAGAAGCAATGAAAGAGATTCCGAGCGACAGGAGACCATCCAGTGAAGTGCGATAAAGTACTCATGAAGTCAACAGTTAGCGGTTCAAGTTTTGCGTGTGCGTCGGCGGCGTGAAGTCCTTGGCGGCGGTGCTTGGCGTGAAGGCTATATTTCGTGGTATAACATACACATAAATTGAACATAAAAATTTACTTACAGAGGGGTATTCGGCGAGCGTAACGACTGTCGAAACATCACGGGTTTTTGATGGGCCCGGAGTCGCATTTCTCTGTAGTGGTTGCTGTGGATGGTGGTGAAAACGATACAGAATGTGGCGATGCAAAGCTTACTGGAGGGCGTAAGGAATTGTCTGGAGATGGGCAAAATGTTGTTTGACGTTTCTGCACAATGTGTTAGCGGACATATCATTAGCTAAATGAAAAGATGGCACAGCACCTTCTCGTGTCGTCGTGGGATATTGCTGGTGGGTGTTCCGTATCGGAGTGTCTATGTAAAATTACTCTCAGACGCAAAATTGTTCAAAATTGTAAAGGACGTACGCTGGTCCCTGTGAATTGCTTTGCTAAGTTCTCGCGATGAAGATCATCGAGAACATCATCCTCGATGTTAGCGTTGATGGCCAGTCCATACGCCTTGCTGAAACGCCATGTTTCGCGGGCTCCCTCTGGCTCATCTTCCATATCCTCGGCAATCAGAAGGGTAGCTGTGTGAGGAACAAGAATGAAGTCGACGAAATCAATGAAAGCCATGGGCGGCATAGTTTGCGCATCTTCTCCAGGTGCGATGAACCGAAGCGTTGAGAGGAGGAGGGAGTCACACTCATCATCGTCGTTGTCGAAGATCAGCATAAGCGTTGAACGGATGATGTATTCGCCCATTGGGCCGTAGCTCAGAGAAGCTAGTTAGAGCGTGGGGAAAAAACAACGATATGCAGGGATACGTACTAGCCGGCATGTTTCTCGGTTAACGCAATCTTATCCCTACCATTTGCGGAAATGAATGCACGTAAATCACCTGAGATGGTTTCCATGAACGCCGTCCAGGTGACAGAGGTGATGAGCACTTCCGGTCGATGGAGGAGGTCTCTGATGTCGTCTGAGAAAGAAATGATGCGATCTCGGACACTCTCCCAATCCATGGGGTTTGGCCAGTCTCGAGCGCGACCCAGAGCTAGGAGGTCAGGTTCTGAGGTCTGGACGCGGATTGCGTCGCAAATTTGCAAGTCAATCCAGTGGTGGCCTTTTGCGTTTGCGCCGCTCTTCCTCGTGAGTCTGTTCTTCTGTATCAGAAGGTCTAAAATTGATTTTGAGGGGTTTTGCGGCATAGCGTCGTCACAGAGAACAGAGGGACAACATTCGGGAAGGGATCCAATGTTGGAATCAACCCTCTGCTGATGGATACAGTTGTAAGTACGACGATAATTTACAAAAAGTTACCTTTTCCTTTGCGGGTCGTGATCCAGGTGCGACGTCATCAACAGCCTTCCTTTTCTGTAGAGATTTGTTTGAAGAATATCAATGACATTGTAGCTGGATGGTACTTGCCTTTGTTCCTGATGATTTCTCCCCATTCCTCGCTAATCTATGTTCTTCCGACGGCTAAAGGGATACGTTAGTGCACATTTTTAGAGGCCAGTAGATGAATCCAACGGCGATTGCACGGGATGCGGGTATAATCATCTAAAATTGATCGTTAGCAGATATCGCGATCATGACTATCGGTCACAAATCGAAACGCTCGCCCAACTTTTGCATTAGGGACCGCTTTTTCAACAATTTTTGTCTTCGGAACGGCTTTTTTGGTCGATGACTAGATGCATATATGAGAGTGGCCGCCTGGAGAGCAACTCAACTTACCTTCTCCTTGAAGCTTGCATCTCGCACTTTCCACCTTGATTCCTCTGTTTCCGAATTGTCCTCATCGGAACCCCCCCCTCCGCTTTCTTCGTCGTCCACTGTTTTCTTCCCCTTACGCTTCGTAACCGTGGACTCTTCCTCATCGCTTTCCTCCCTGGTTGCCTGTTTCTTCCCCTTCCCAATCACAAGCGTGGATTCTTCCTCATCACTTTCCTCCCTGGTCATCCCCTTCTTCCCCTTTCCCTTCACAACGGCAGGTTCTTCTTTGTCGGTCTCTTCTGTAGTCGTCCCTTTATTCCCCTTCCCTTTCGCAACCACAGATCCATCTCCTCGTCACTGCTGCCAACACCTCGAAACCCCTCATCCTCAGCTGACATGCGAGCAGAATGGACTTCATCTTCAAAATCTTGGTCTTGTGTAGCCACAGCTACACTAGCGGTGGCGGCGCTGGATTCGGAGGGTTGTATCGAAGTTGCCCGAGTCCTGCGGTAATGGGCGAGTCGCGTTTTGCGTGCGAGTTTTTTGCCGCAGGTTGGGTGGCAATGACAGAATTTCTTGTTCGACGTTTTCCTGCGGCGCGCCATGAGACGTGGGGGTTGAAGAATCAAATGATGTGGAGACACTCGGATGTGGTGCTTGACGTAGCACTGATATTGGGTGTACTTAGATTAGTGTGTCGATAGTCGCTTGTTGCAAGTGTTGATTCTGAAGCGAACGTCCACACTTGAGCACGTGCACCGCATCCAAGCGCCGAAAACCCGGAATTAGTGACGTCACACCGTAGTTGGGTGCATGTGCTGCCCACAGTGTTTCAGCCGTTGGGCACCTGATAAGCCGGACTCTGTCGTTCGCGTCTTTTCACTCTTCTCACCAAAGACCTGCCTGCGTGATGGCTCATTCAGGTATCGAATATTCGGACAGGCAGAATGTGACTTACTGATCCCACCACTCCAAAGTTTCACATGACCATTCCGCATTCTCCGGGCACTCGAAGAGATTGACAATGAGGTCGAAAAACTCACTGATGAGAAACACGCCGTCGTTGAGCCGCCAATCGTCGTAGTGATAGAGATACCAAAAGGTCTACAAGGTCGTTAGGGTTTTGATTCTTGAATGGATATTAAGACTATAGACAACGTACGTGGATGGCGGCATACGCAATTGATGGAGGAGTAACATTTTTCATATTGTGGAGCTTCACCTGTCCTGCTTTGACTGCCGCACCCCCATGTGCTTGTTTAAGAGCCGATTTCGGGCCCTGGAAGATATGCCGCCACGTCTGGATTGAAGTTAGTAATAGGAAATCAAGCAAAGATAATCATACCGCAAGTAAGAGGCTCATGTCTTATGTCTGGAGGTGATCTTGAAAAAACTTTATTTTTTCAAGTTCAGGGTTTGAACCAATGACCTCGGGCACATCGCCAAGATTATGCCATTCACTGCACGACATAACCACTTCACCATATATCAAGTTAAAATAATAATCATCATACTCAATATAACTTGTCATGGTGCTGCATCTATAGTACCTACATCCAAATTAATTCGGATAAATTCACATAAATTCCAAAAATATTTCTACACAATATAACAAACAAATTTATCTCTTTGACTCTCCATGCACACCTGTCACTATACTGGTGCACCATTTTGTATTTTCAGATCCTTTGTAACCATCCCTTTGCTTGCACCCTGCATCTTGGCAAGCAGAACATGTCTCCTTGTCATGTTGTTTTGATGAATTTATTTTGATCTGTGAAGTTGAAAAGGTGGAGGAGGATCCAGGCACAAAGTTTGGAGTAGAATCTGTTGGTTGCAGAGCCAGATGGGGTGGAGCATCCTGGAATAAAGATTCTTCTGGATCTTCATCCACATCAACCATTCTGTACTCCATTGATTGAGATGTTGCTTGAACCAGATCATTACATTCTGCTTCCTGCTCAGTTGAGGGATGCAGGTTATCTGAAATTTCTTTACATAAGGTTAAAATACATAATGCACCCATGTTCACATAACCAATTTGCATTATGCTGTATTTCCCTTTTCATTTCTGTTCCTTTAATCTTTTAAAAGTCTACTTTAGGAATTCAATAGCTGGAAGAATTATAGCTTGTCAACTTGTACTAGTGTTGCTGCGACTTGAAGTCAATATTTTTTTATTTTGCTTATATAGGGTGCAATTCTCACTCACATTTTACATTCTTAAGACCTATGGATAGATAGGGAGTAGATCTAAATTTGGAAAAAGAAAACATAAAGAAATTTTATGTTTTCATTGAGTTATTCACATTTAGCTGATAGCCAAGTTGTGACTCAAAAAGTCAACTTTTTTCATAGTTAGTCGAATATCTCAATCAAATCTGAGTAACTTTTTACAATCTTTTTTTATATTTTAGATCTACTTTTCATCTTCCCGGAGATGCCCTCAACGTAAAATTCGAGTAACAATTACGCTCTGTATAAACAAAACAAAATTGAAGTCGAAACAAAATTGCAGCAACACTAGCTTGTACCTCAATTTGTTACTATGTTTGTAAATTTCTCTCTCATTTCAACATTCTATTTTGGGATTGCTATACTTATACTGTACCATTTCAATCAATTTGGCAGTAATGCACAATGGTCAATTTTTTTATTGTGGATTTAATTATTTCCCCATTTTTCAGAATTTCAGGGATTTTTCGAAATTGAAAAAAGTCACATGGGTACTGAATTGATCGAAATGGTGCAGTATGGAATAGCAGATATTCGACCTTTTTATTGATGTAGCTTCAACATCATGCTGTGCAACCTAGAATGTTTACAACAGTCTTTTCAATGTAGTTTTACATGCTTCCCTGAATTTTGAAAATTTTTGGAAGATGTATTGTAGTCTTGGGATATGAGAAGGTAAAATATACAAAGGCAACTCACAATCAATTGAGGGATTTTGGTCAAGGTGACAGTCTGCAAAGCAGGGAAATTGTCATGCATTTCCTCTCAAAATTGATTTTGATGAATTCCACTTGTCCTGTTTGCCTGAAAATTTGAAGGTAGGTTGGGTGTTGTATTAGACAGTGTCTATAAAAAAAACTGAGAGAATGCCAGGTGAAGCAAGTGTTCCTAGTGGCCAAAGCTTCATATGCTTATCCAATTTCTCACTCTTTGGCTTTTCACATTTTGTACACTTCATGAATCCCATTAAAATTCTGCAAGTGGTATTTTATATACTGACTAAATATGTATGAATTTTTTCAAATGAGCAGGAGCAAGGGAATGACACGAAAAGTGAAATCCACACTGTACACACATGACCAACAATGGTGCATGTGATGTTACATGTGACTTTCTGCCTTAAAAGGGACATCCGCATTTGTACATAATTATGTCCTATATATGGACATAAGCCACCTCCAGACACCGCACATGAGCCAAGTAAGAGAGGTCCATGGGTCATGCCGCACAGGATGTCCGCTTCGTTGTATGACCCTGGAGGGTATAGAAACACAGGGAAATCCTGGCCCGTGACAGCGATACGCCCATCACGGAGTTTCTCAAGTGTTCTGTGTGATGTCAAAAAGGGTTAAAGGGTCACAGTGGCGTAGGAAGACGCACTGATTCTCTCCCCTCTGGAGCGGCTCTAGATGGTAGATCGGGCAGATCAATTCGGCAATCTGTGGATGCAAGAATCCACGGTAGGCAGACTTGCTTCCCCTTGGTGGGATCTTAGGAACGAACTCTTTGTTGGGAAGGAGTTGTGCAGCATAAAGCAATCCGTCCTCTTTGAGGGAGCTGCGATCGTCAGAGCCTGCCTGAGAGAGGCCCGTCTCCATCTGTATATGCGGTTATTTGAGTGAGAAAATAAAAATGAGTGAATATATGCACACCGCGCTAATCAGTTGATCCAGTATCTCTGTTTTTCCCTTATCTATTTGCTTAACTACCCTCTTCCACCCGGTACCTTGTCAATATAGTAGCCGATGGCGTGGCATTCATCCCAGGTCCTTTCGGGACTCCATACACAACATAAGTTATGGGGCTGCAAGAAAGAGAACCTTCACGTACATATTATTTATCTCCTCATTATCCAGCAGCTTGAGAAGTACATTCACGACTGTTGTGAAATTCGCGAAGGGCGTCTCCAAGCGAGCCATCCACTTTGCTAATAACTGGTATGGTTCTGTAAAGTCATCATTACTCTGCCTAATCAGAGAGATTAGGTCTTTTATGTGGAGACAGCGTTGTTCTGTACCTCTTTCGCTTGCGTTTATGTTTGCGGGCGACTGTTTGGTTCGATGTTGACTCTGATGTACTATTGTCGTCGACCTTGGAGCTGGAGTGAATAGAGGGCACTTTCTTCTTTTTGTGCATTGCAGGAAGAAAGTGGCCAAAGACGGAGAGGGGATGTGGGAGAAGGTGTGAGAGTGGTACCTACCACTTATATCATAAACCCTAGGCATTTGCCTGCAGAACGATTTGTTTATTGCCTGATGAAATATGATATGAGATATTTCATGGCGACATTTTTGCTATTTCATTCCTGTTTCATTCCTATTTCATTGCGATATTTTTGCTATTTCATTGCTATTTCATTCCCATTTCATTGCGATATTTTTGCTATTTCATTCCTGTTTCATTTCTATTTCATTGCGATTTCATTCCCATCAGGGTCCAAAATTGCACTTCCAAATATGGAAATGTGTGCTTTTCCAAATGTAAAATAGCAATAAAATGGCAGAAAATTCTAGGACAAAAAGGAGGGTGGTGCTCACAGTTGTT
>Ga0307507_10000818_pt1 | contig 68993 bp, 21 predicted proteins | sample 7_EM_MG_FD_207223 | JGI IMG/M metagenome (GOLD analysis project Ga0307507, IMG submission 207223) | Populus trichocarpa ectomycorrhiza microbial communities from riparian zone in the Pacific Northwest, United States - 7_EM | ecosystem: Host-associated > Plants > Roots > Unclassified | place... | reverse complement strand
TATTTTTAATCACGATGTAAGCATTCAAAAGTTCCTCTATTTTGATTTTCCTGTTTTGATTTTAGAATTGGCAATATACTTAATTAGGCAGGCGGTAGGCCTATTTAGGCAGGCGGTGGGGCCCCACTGTCATAACTATGCCGACCGTCATAACCCTATCACCTACGTTACTAATTGCGTAAATAAATTTTTACTATTTTCTTAGCCTGTAGTATACTAGCTTATAATATATATTAGGATCAAAACAATTTTATATAATCTTATATAGTCTTATATAGTCTTATCACTCAGAGGCTCTGCACGAGGCTCTACACGAAGCTCTGCGCAAAGCTCTGCACGAGGCTCTGCACGAAGCTCTGCACGAAGCTCTGCACGAAGCTCTGCGACAGAGGCTCTGCGCGAGGCTCTGCACGAAGCTCTACGCGAAGCTCTGCGTACGGAGGCTCTGCGCAAGGCTCTGCACGAAGCTCTGCGCGAAGCTCTGCGTACAGAGGCTCTGCACGAGGCTCTACACGAAGCTCTGCACGAAGCTCTACACGAAGCTCTACACGAAGCTCTGCACGAAGCTCTACACAAAGCTCTGCACGAAGCTCTACACAAAGCTCTACGTACAGAGGCTCTGCACGAGGCTCTGCGCGAAGCTCTGCGTACGGAGGCTCTACACGAAGCTCTGCATCAGGTTCCCGCTTTATCTCAGTTGACTCATCCGCTTCGCCGAGGAATTTGAGGAGGCGGCCACCCCCCTGCTCCCGCCCCACTTCAACGCCACAGGCCCTTTTATGCAAACTTATGAGCCAATTAGATGGTCGCTTTAACTCATGGGTACTTATTAGCCAATAGAATGCCACGCTATCCTTAACTACCCCTACTACCCCAAAAATTCCTTAGCGCAGCGTCTGAGAGATTATGGGCGCGCGTTTGGTATAAACTGGGTCCTTTTTCTAACGCGTGTTAATTTTAAATAACTCTAGCGGCGTGAATATACTAGCTACAGTCTTAGTGCGTAATGCATTTAAATTGTAATCTCTTCTTCTATTTAATTATAATAATTATAATTAGCTAACTACTGTATTAGGGGGCGAGATACAGCCTTAAAGTTTAAAGACGCGTTTTTAAAACTGGTCCCTCTCCACTAGCCGCATCAAAATAACGGCTATACTCCACTACTAATACTCTGTTTCCTTCCAAATTTATAAAGGTACCTCTTCTATCCTATAATAACCAGCTTGCCTAATTAAAGTATACTTATACTACCATTGTGTCGTGTTCTAGTAGGCGATGTGGTCGTAGTAACACCTTTAGGGCGCTTGGCCTATATTAGAGCACTCTGGCAATGCCCTGTAACATTCTAATAACTTATAGGAACTTATATAAACTTATACAAACTTATACAAACTTATTGGCTAATTAGAGAGTAGGAAATGGTAAGGTACAGGTTAAAATTGAAGAAGAAGTTAAAGAAGTTAGATACTTGGAGTTACTGGCATAAAGCTTATGTTGCGCCACCATCTCCACTACCTCTATTAGCTATATACATATTAGCTAACCGTGGTTCTATCTTAGAGATACTTTAGTTTATTAAGAGGCTACGCGTAAAGGAGTTACTATTGGTTATATAGCAGGCAGCGTGGTTGGAGAATGTAGCATTTTAATATAAAGTTGTGGACCTTTATCTTTGGCAAATTATTCTCCAAACTAGTCCGTTAGTTAAGGATTTTAAGCCATACTATAAGCAAGTGTGTACCTTGCGTTGGTTAATATTTAGGAAAGGCGATACCCTTTTAATTACTTGTATGGGCTTTAGTAAAAGCCTAATCTTCTATATATATACAGTTTTAATAGGCAAGATTACTATCTAGATTATTCCGCTTAATAAGCTGGGTGATGAGCAATTGGATAATATTAGGAAGATAGAAGGATATAACTTAGTTCTTATTAATGCTAAAACCTAGAGTTAGGAGAAGGGACTAATTGCTTAAATTTAGGAGGGAGTATATACTTATATTCTGCTTAGTCCTAAATAGGTATTAACTAAGGCTTTCTAGGATGCTCTAAAAGAACCAAAGTTGCAGTTATAAATTGGGCTAGTCGCGATTAATAAGTACTATCTTGTTAAGGACTGGGAGAGCTTTTAACTGGCTTATATAATATTAGGCAAATTGTAAATAATCCTCTGCCTAGATATAGTCTGGTTTACCTACTCTATAACTCTTAATAAGAAGGCGGAGAGGCTAATCCTATTAAAGGCTAGATTTTAAGTGGTTGGCCATTATTCTTACCAAACTAAGATTATTAGGACTTCTATTAATTGTCTAGATGTGTTAATATTAGTCCACCCCCTGCCTAGGAAAAAGGTTAATTTATAGGAGCACCTATATTTCTTATTAGATAATTGCGTTAATAATAATAGGAAGCCTACTTTGGAGAGGATACTAAAGATAATAGTTTTTATTAATAGGCGATTGTCTATCTGGGCTATAGCTATATACCTTTGGACTATATTGCTATAGAAGGGGTATTTAACAAATGCGGTGGATAAGGCTATTTATATTAGTACCGTAGTCTAGGAGTTTACTGTTACTATATAGGAGTATAACTGCACTTAGCGGTATACTAAGTTTAAAACTATTATATCTAGCATTAGAATTATAATAGCTACAACCTTGCTTGGTATGGGTGTAAATGTCCTAGATATTAAGCACGTGATTATCTAGAAGATTCCTATTACTAAGAGCCTGGCTAATATATAGCAGTGAATTGGTTAAGGTGGATGATAAAAGGATTGCACTAGTATAGGATATATTTTCCTTCTATACTGGGTCTTTAATATAAAGGGGGGAGATATACTAGGGAGAAAACCACCACCACCTAAGGTAAAGGCACTTACTTGGGCGCCTTAGAGGAATTATAACAGCTTGCCGGCTAAGTATACCTATAGTTAACTTGTACAGAGCTTTATGCCTAATAATATTAGCAATACTAAGAGCGTTGCTAAGAGTGTTGCTAAGAGTGTTGCCTCCAAGAAATTAACTGCAAGCTATAATTCTGCAGTTGCAGCTACTAGAGAGGATAGCCGTCCATTCTAAATAAGGGCTAAAATGGCAAGCTGTAAGAAGTTGCTGGTTAAGTGGAAAGAGATAGTAAATAGAGTATATTATTGGAAGGCCTTTCTTTCCTTCTTAGGAGAGGACAAGTTACCACCAGCTATGCTACAGCGTGTTGTTTGTGCCCTAGTAGATTAATACTGTAGTTATTATAACCCCTTGCTTATGCCTAAGCTTATATTGCCCCCTATAGCTCTGGCGCCGCTTCGTCAACTATAGGCTGGTATGTAGTCTGCCATTGCATTGGAGCTTTTTAATATATAGGCGGCTGAGCAGGCTGAATTAATATATGCTAGCCTATACTGACGATTCCCTATACTGTTAGCGGCGTTTCTAGGTAAGGAGTACCGCTGGCAGCTTTTGCACTTATTCTATAGGGGTATGGCCGACGCCTTCTAGGATGAACTTACAGCCAAATCTCTAGAAAGTGCGGCGCCCTTACTTGTCTTATGGTAGCATTGCGAGGCCTATAGCAGTCAATTGGTTAAGTAGCTAAAGGGTATAGTTAAGCCAGTTAGATTAACTAACAAAGAGGCTCTAGCAAAGAAGTAATAGGTAAAGGCTGCTTAGCGGATTAGGGACTCTAAGGGCGAGGTCTTGTTAATATGCTAGTTACTTAGATTGTTTATGCTAGAGGAGTACACAGCACACATCTAGAGGCGGGATGATAGCCTTGCTATATAGGTTGCTAGATAAGAGGCTATATAGGGTATAGTGGAATAGAGTATAGTAGACGGGCCGTCTTTACCGCTTAGGACCTGGGTTACTAGTAGAATTAATAGGTCTGGCCTATTGTCCGCGTTACCAGGTGTCCCATATAGTGTTAAGCGCGCGGCCTAGGTACTTAAAGAGGTCTAGAGGCTAATTTTAAGGCTAATAACGCTAATGACGCCGCATATTACGTCCATAGAGGGGAGTTATAATATTAATACGCCTAGCTCTTAGGATCCCGCAATTCTAGACTCCTAGGAGGCCACTACTTCTAATTTACAAGACACTATAATTCCTAACTCCCAAGGTATGGTTGTTCTTAATTTATAGCTGGCTGTTGTCCTAGATTCGTAGGTAGATGCTATCCTTAATTCCTAACCTATAGATGTAGCTGCCACCTGGCTATATATAGCCTTAGTAGTAGGGGCTGTCTTTACGCTATCTTGGAAGAGATGAGGTAATACCTAAGGGGATTTACCTACTAAACGTCGGACAGCCTTATAGAAACGGGATAGAAATATAGATGTAGTACTATAGGAGAGAGATGCAACTATAGATGCAGTGCTTATATTTACCCCAAGAATAAGGACCAGGCGTATTAGGAAGGCGACGCTAAAGGGATAAGAAAACTTCTTAATAGAGCTATAGATAGATGGGCTACTTAGCATAACCTAATTAGCTAATAAGTTTGTATAAGTTTGTATAAGTTGCTAGAGGGGGGTCTAGGGATATTATAAGGGCCTATGTTAGGTGAAGGGCTCTATCTTAGCATGGTGAGCAGATAAGCTATTAGTTCCTATTATAGCGGGTATTAATTAACCTATAGCGCGTTCTGATTGGCTAATAAGTTTATATAAGTTACTAGAGAAAGTGCTAGGGATATCATAAGGCCTATATAAGGAGGTGAAGGTCTATCTTAGCATGGCGTGATTGGTCTATAAGATCGCATATATTAGGTTAGGTCTAGCGCCTTAGCTTATTAATAGTGAAGTAAATCCTATAATAGACCTTTACTTCTCTTTCTCTTTCTCTTTAAACATTTACAATACTATAATTTTTTTTAAAAGCCTCTAACATGTCTTCTCCTACTGCTTAGGTGCTTGTGTACCTACTAAACTTCCCACTCCAGGAGGAGCAAATCCTCCTCCTTGCCGCTACCTTTCTACGCGGCTAATTGATGTTAGGGACTATCTGGTGTCCTCTATAAGTATTAGCCTATCTAGTTCTTAACTGTTTGAGTGTCTTAAGGAGTTAGGGACTATCCTAAGGAGCTAGGAGACGAGTAGCTATACCTTCCTTCTATTTAGCAGACCTGTATACTAACATTCTTCTTAGCCCTCCTCCTTGCCCGCGCTGCCCTTGTCTGTGCGCCCTTCCTTCTCCTTCTCCTTCTCCTCTTTAGCCTCCTGTCCCTTTCCTTGTGCCTGCTGCCCCCCTCGCGCCCGCTGGCCCTGTCGCGCCCACCTTCCCCCTTGGCGGCGATAATGATGACGACAATGATGACAATAACAACGACAACCGCCTGCTAGATTTCGGCGGCGACGATGATGATAATAATAATGGCATGGTTGGCCTTGCTGGGTATGTGTACTATAATGCCTATTGTATTAATTATTAGCTTATATATGCGTAGACCTATAACTTAGCCGCCTGCCCCCGCCGCTAGTGCCGCTCTGGGTCCTCCCCTTTCTTTTACCTAGGCAGGCTTTTATACTGCCTAACTTGCCAACCAGCTGTGTCTGCCTTGGAATTAGCAACTCCAGGGTAAGATTATGGATGGCTATACTGCCGTCCGCTAGGGTAAGTGGTGGTTGTCTCTCTAGACGGCTAATGGTAAGAGGAACCTCTCCTATATTAGGAGGATTATAGAAATGGAGCTGGGTAAGCAGCTTTATAGTAAGGATTAGTGCCTGGCTTACTAGGAGGGTAGTTAGGAGTACTAGGTCTACTCTAGGGTAGGCGCCTAGTAGGTGTATAAGCCTGGGGACGCTTGTGCCCGCTGCCGTGTAAGGGCCCACCTTGGTGGATGCTTTATCTTAAAGTGGGCTAAGCCTAAGCCCTAGTAGGTGTTACTAGCTCCGCCCCTATGGCCCCTATTACTAAAGGGACTGTAACTACCTCCGCCTAGAGCTAGGGGTATAGGGTTAATGGTATAGGGGATAAGGGGGTGGGACTTAGTGTAGTATAGCGTGTCTTTGGACTCCCTTTATAGGGAAGGCTTTAACCTTATTCTAGTAAAAGCTGGTGTCTTAAAAGGGTTTAACTACAAGGCTCCTTATAGGTAAGCTTTAACCTTACCTAGTTAGTTTGGATCCTATATAGGTAAAAAAGCTGGTGTCTTAGGTAGGCCTAACTGCAGGTGTTATAAGCCCTATGGGTTAGGATATGTGGACTTGGCCTCTATCCCTAGAGAGAGAGTAGGCTTAGCGGGCCTTTGCTTTAGTGGAGTAAGAGGAAGATAATAAGTAAGTATAGTAGGCCTCTGCTTAGTAAAGGATTGGGTAAGTAAGCACAGCGGGCCTCTACTCTAGATTAATAGTAGATAGGTAAGTAAGTATAGTGGGCCTCTGCTTATAGTGGAAGTGGAGTAAGTATAGCGGGCCTCTGCTCTGGATGGATGGTGGATAGGTAAGTAAGTATAGTAGGCCTCTGCTTATGGTGGAAGTGGAGTAAGTATAGTGGGCCTCTATTCTAGGTAGAACAAATTCACTCTCTTATTCTGCCGTCAACCTACTACTCTAATAATGTAATGTAATTGCGTCTATTGCTAATATATAAATAGAGGCTAGTATATAGTTGCCGCATATGGGTGATGGCCTCTACTCTTAGCAGGGGTCTATTAATATAAGCTACTGCTACTCTAGATATCTCCTAAACTCTTATAAACTTATACAAACTTATTAGCTAATTAGGATAAGGCTAGGGGCTTAAGGATGTTATTGCAGCTTAAGCAAAGGCCCTATGTTAAGACGTCTTTTATAGGTGCTAGCTGCCACTCCTTATTAAGTTCCGCTAATATAGGCCTCTAAATATCTCCTAAACTTATATAAACTTATACAAACTTATTAGCTAATTAGGGCGAGGTAGGGGGTTCTAGGTTAAGATATGTTGTCTAGCTAATGGCTTCTTAGGGCCCATTAATGTAGGCTCTAGCCCCCGATCTGGAGATCTCCCAAACTTATGCTAACTTATATGAATTTATCAGCCAATTAGAACGAGGCTAGGGCCCTTAGTTAAGATGTTTTGTATAGGTAGTAGCCTTATATAATTTTAATAATGGACTGCAAGCGTCCCATACTCTGTGGTAGTTTGTGCTGCCCTAGCCAAGGAATAAAATAAAGTAGCGATGCTGGTGTCGCTGCCGTAGTTATTGTTTCCTAGTGGTGGTTTAAGGGGAGTTAATATTTTAAGTCCTAGGTAGCTAGTATATAGGTATGTAGTAGTGCCTAGTGCTGGGCGGCTCCTCCTCCTTATAGTATTTCCTGGATATCCTCCTCTTAAGTAATCGAGGCTAGGGCTAGGGTGGAGGGGCCTCGCAGGGTAGAGGAGAGGGAGACTTGTAGGGTAAACTAGAGAGGAAAGCCGCGCTCTAATTGGCCGATAAGTTTGTATAAGTACCCCTAAGTTTATAGGCTATTTAGAGCCTCTTGGCCAGTAGGAGGTATATTAGAAGTAAGATCTAGTTCCTCCACATTACCTAGCCTATCTCCAATAGCGTTAGTAAAGTCTTGTATATCTATAAAGCTAGCTAAGTCCTCTATATCTAAAGGAGGATAGGAGGTAGTAACTAAATGTAGACCCTATATATGGACCTGGTTGAACTTGTTAACCTTCCTTACTAAAACTTCCACTCTAGTGCTGAAAATGTTATAAGAATTGAATAGGCATAGGCCTACTAGCTATACTAGTTGCTATAGTATAGCTAGGTTGCTGGAATAGAGATTCTAAGCAAGTATAAACATATTAAGGTCCGCCTTTGCCTATATATGGGCACCTAACATCTCCTTACTAAATATATTTTCTATTTTACTACGTAACATTCTAACTGTTGTATTTAATAAGCATACTTAATTAAATATAATATCTATATTATAAGTAGAGTTCTTATAGCACTTTATCTCGATTTTATAGCTTCTATTTAAGTACTTTAGCCCAAGATTAATAGCCTTATACTTGTCTAGAGCTCTAAGCCAGTTTACTAACCTAGAGGATAGGATTGCATGCTGAAGTTTAGGTAAATTAACTGATGTAAGATTCTACTAATAGAATAGCATTTCTTAACCATAATTGTGCTGTGATGCGCCGAAGAAGAATATAATAAGGGGGTTAATAAGCTGCTGCAGCATACCTATATTGGTATACTTAATAGTATACTAAATAGTAAGTAGAAGCTTAACTTCCTAAAGTATGTAACACATTATTTAAAACTTAATATTATTATGCTTCGCGCCTGTCCACGCGTCCTGAGAAAAGGCGTCGTGCTAGATCTTGTTAATAATGTCTAGGAACTGCTTAGGAGTAAGGCAGCTGATGGCCTAGGTGGTATCTTTAATGCACTTAGGGGAAGATGGGTTAGATAGGGTGTCTGGGTTAAATAGCTTGGATAAATTGGGCATGCTAATTCTAAAGCCTTAACGCTATATGGCAGCATAGAAGAGGGTAGTTATACGCGCTATAAAACCCTGTTTAATAATAGGTACCAACTTATAGTATTTGGCATTCTCTTGCGTAATTGTAGAGCGATTCTATAGCGTTATATTGGACCGTAGATAGTGATAAGCCTCCTCTTACTTATCCTTAGGCGTAAAGTGTGTATATATAAGAGTACTATATAGATTTATCTTAATGTGGAACTATGTAGGTATACTAAGCAGCTAGTCCTAACGGTTAAAAGGGCGGCTGGTATAAATCTACTTCTGTTTTACTGACCTAATATAATACACAGTAAGCTGGTTATTATGGGTAAGCTAGAGCTGCTTAGTAAAATTGTTAGGAGTAGTACTGTTATAAGGGTTATCTGGAGCCTGGAGACTAAGCTAATTAAGGAAGATGCTTTTATAGACGCTATAGGTACCCTAGATAGTACCCTTATCCTCTATAATAGCACCAAACTGCCAGAATTTGGTCTTCCTATTGCTGATATATTGTATACTTAGCATCTAAGGGAAAAGATCACTATCTTTAAAGATACGCTCTACACTAGCAAGGTGAATCCCCTTTATTATATTAGTAATAAGATAATAGCTAATCTGTAGTAATAACTCATCACCAAAGCCGGGAGAGTGGTAGATATCTTCAACATTTAGTAGGATAGTTGGATTGTGCATTAACTAACACAGCCCAGATAGAGGCAGTTTAGGATAATAGATAATAGTAGTAGTTATTAAGGAGCGCATAATAGATATATAACCAAGCAGCTTATCGCGCTTTATATCCTTAAAGTTTATATTATTATATATAACAACTATCTAGGGGTCGTGCGCTAGCGTTATAAGATGCCTCTATAGATGTTAGCCCCTGGCTAGCTAGTAGTCTATAGAGGCTATACTAATTGGCTTATAAGTTTATAAGAGTTTATATAAGTTTGGCCAAAAGGCCGGTGCTAATAGATATATAGTGCTGATATAAAAACTAACATACCTTTGCCTCTTTGGCAACACTACCTATAGTATAATTTGTAGAATAATAACTATGGCATAATCTAAAGCCAGCTAATGTTTTAAATACCCTTCTTTTTATACCAGAGCCTATAAGATATATATCCACTACTAAAGAAAAGAAATTGGACCGCTTTTTAGCCTAAGAGAAACAAATTATACTAGTAATAGCATATGCCCGCCTTACTAGCATATCCTAGCTATCTACCTTCTGGTCCTCTACTTTCTAATTGCTATAACTAGCCCTATGCGCCCGCTAATTGCCAAGTAGTTATATTAAGGTTGTATACTATTCTAGGGCAGTATCCTATATAGAGCGGAAGGTAATGTCAAAGTCTAAGTCCTTGATTTTTAACATTCTATTAAATGTGGTAAAATATAGTTCCTAGATAAGGCGATCTAGCTCCGTAGTATATGACTCTATTTGTATATATAGGATATTGCTTAGCTGCGGGTCTCTTATAACTATATCTAATAGAACCTAATGCCGCTGTCCAATATAACCGTACTGATAGTGCTTAATTACAATTCCCTTCTCCCCTATGTTATCCGCCCTAACCTAAGTAGATAGCAACTAAGCAAAGCTCCAACCTTCTTCTTTTAATATATTAACTATGGCTTATAACCTCTGCGCGCGCTTCCCCTACCTCCTATAACGCCTTAATAAAGGCTTAGGCGCTTTATTCTTATTACTACCCATCTAGTTATTGCCTACATTATTGTTGCTGTTGGAGGAGGAGGGCTTAGATAGTTTAATAATGTTTTTTAACTAGCTGGAGAGGCTAGAAATAGAGGGAGGATAGCTAGAGGTGTCTTGGTTGGAGTGACGCCTACTTAGGGCACAGCTAGGCTCTATTGCGGATAGATTCTATAGAGTAAGAGGAGGGCTTTTAAATGGAACTATTAGCGAGTTAAGCGGTAGTGTATTAAGGGGCGATATACTGCATTAAAGGTGATATAGCTGTTGTCTACTAGGTAGGCTGGCCTGCCTTTATAAATCGCGTCTATAATCTCTTAGACGCTTTGTAGAGGAATTAGGGTAGCAGGGGTGGCAGGGGGTGGCGCGGCGTTCTATTGGCTAATAAGTACCTATGAGTTGGAGCGACCATCTGATTGGCTCATAAGTTTGCATAAGAGGGCCTATGGCGTTGAAGTGGGGCGGGAGTAGGGGGGTGGCCGCCTCCTCAAATTCCTTGGCGAAGCGGATGAGTTAACTGAGATAATTCCCGCTAACTATATTTTGATAGCCTATATATGCCTCTGCCAAGTTACCCCCTTTGTAGCCACCTTATTTTTTACCCTTTCTTATATCCTCCCTACCTTAGGAGGTACTGGAACGGCAGCTAGTAAAGGACTGTCGCTAGAACCAGATAACCGTCGCTAGAACTAGAGGACTGTCGCCAGAACTAGAGGACCGTCGCTAGAACCAGAGGACCGTCGCTAGAACCAGACAACCGTCGCCAGAACTAGATAACTATCGCTAGAACCAGATGACCGTCCTAGAGCTAGACAACCGTTACTAGAACTAGACGACAACCTTTTAAACAACTAGCCAGCAAATACCACAAACGATTCAATTGATCGATCGATTGAATTCAATATCGGCCCATTACCAAATCGAATCAAGGCCTCCTAGGGAGGCACCTTAGGCAACTACTATTTGAATGTACAGCTAGCGAACGGCCATAGAGAACAATCTAAATCAATTAGAGCCTTTAATCGGGCCGACCCCTCCCCTAAATTGAATTAGATACTGATATAGGCAGGTAGGCAGGCAGGTAGGCAGGTAGGCAGGTAGGTAGGTAGGTAGGTAGGCAGACAAGTAGGTAGGCAGATAGGTAGGTAGGCAGGTAGGAGAGGACCGTCGCTAGAACTAGATGATTGTCGCTAGAACTAGAGACCGTCGCCAGAGCTAGATAACTGTCACCAGAGCTAGATAACCGTCGCCAGAACTAGATAACTGTTATTAGAACTAGACAACCGTTGTTAGAACCAGACGACCGTCGTCAGAACTAGACGACTGTTGTTAGAACTAGATGACCGTTGCCAGAACTAGAGACCGTCGCTAGAACTAGACCACCACCCTAAAACTAGACGACCGTTACCAGAACCAGATGATGATTGTTTGAATAACTAGCCAGCGAATACTACAAACGATTCAATTAATTAATTGATCGAATTAAACTAGAGCTTTAATATTGGCCCGTCACCAAATCAAATCAAGGCCTCCTAGGGAAGCACCCTAGATGACCACCGTTTGAATATATAGCCAGCGAACGGCTATAGAGAACGATTTGAATAAATTAGAGCCTTTAATTGGGCTAACCCCTCCCCTAAATTGAATTAGATACTAATATAGGTAGGTAGGTAGGCAGATAGATAGGTAGGTAGGTAGATAGGTAGGTAGGTAGGTAGGTAGGTAGGTAGGTAGGTAAGTAGGTAGGTAGGCAGGTAGGTAGGGTAGGTAAGTAGGTAGATAGGTAGGCAGGTAGGCAAATAGGTAGGCAGGTAGGTAGGTAAGTTAGTAGGTAGATAGGTAGAAGAGAACCATTACCATATTATATTAAATTATCTAAAATAATATAATTTATTTTGCTAGCCTTATAAATAGATTTAAAGTAGCCTTTATTTATTTAAAATATACTATTAGTATAAAAGAGGTAGATGGCTCTAAATATAATTATAATTACTAAATGCGCAGGTTGCGCGCAGGCTGCGCGCAGTTTGCGTGTTAAATAAACTTGACATAGGCTGGTTTGTCGAGTTGGTTAATGCCCCCAATAGCCCGCCAACGACGCCAACTTCTAGCAGCTGAGGTCATTTACAAGGGACAATATTTTCCTGATGTACTAACCTTTACGGCGCAATTATATATTACCTCCCTGTAGCAGTTAAACTTATAGCTGCTAGTGCCTTATTTAACGCCCTTCTAGGTAGATAATAATAGGACTCTCTAGCGGTAATCTAAGATTATAATCTTCTTTTAACTGGTAATTGGAACAAAGTTGTAAAATAGATACATTTCTACCATTTTAAAGCTATTAAAAACTACAAGGATATATTTTAGATTATGCATGCAGCTAAAATAGAGCGCTTTAACAGCCGCTTATACTTCAACTGTATTAATAATGGAATTAATCCTTTAACTATTGCGGTAGATCTAAGTAGAGTGCCCCCTATTATTATAGAAGGATAGAGTTATATAGAGTTACTTAAAGAGTTATGGGACAGAACTGAGCAAATGGAAAGATGCGAAAGAGCGATATTATCTAAAAGCCGTCTATCTAATACCGCTTATACTACCTAGCTAGGCAGATAAGAGTAGTCTTATTTAACTAGAACAGAGTCTCTTTATTTACTATCTTGGGTTTATAGTAAGAGTAAGAAGCGTATATAGTTACCTACTACGCCTTTATTTTAAAGATAGGGGTTTTTAAAGTTTTAGAGATTATTAGAGGATAACAACTTAGGTAGGGGAGGTATGTGATAGGGTAAATTGGCCCACTATATTTAACATTTAGTTTAGGTATGGTTTTGGGAGAGCATAAATATAACTTAGATATAATATACTTAAAGTAAGCCCTAGCCCTAACTATTACTAAATTTATTATTAAAGTTCTTTAATAAGCTGTATTAGAACCTTTAACAGAGGTACTAGAGAATACATATATTTACTATGAAGTTAAAATAATATATAGGCAATCCTTAATATTATCTAGCTATATATAGTTAAACTCTATAGTATAAGGGGCTAGTACCTATTTTTTAGGTCTTTAGGCGTAGTTACAGCCTAAATATATTAAGGTTATATTATAGTTATATACGTACGAGAAATAAGCAATTTTCCAAGGAAAATTCTGAAATTGCTGACCTACGGCCGGCAATTTGCAGTTCCTTGGAAAATTACATATTTCTCGCGCCTGCGGCGGGCTTTTGTCCTTTGGGACGAAGTCCTTTTGGGAACTTAGCTGTCCTACCACTGCCCTGCTACTGCCCTGCTACTGCCCTGCTACTGCTACTGCTGCCTATCCGTATCTGTTCCCGTGTCTATTGATATAGCTGCTGCCGTAGCTACTACTCCAGCCACTGCTCCAGCTGCTGCTTTGCCCGCTACCGTCTAGCCTGCCAGCGACCGTCCCAGCCGTTATCGTCCCAGTCGCCACTACCTAGCTCCTCCTCCCGCTGCCGCTGTTGCTTTTGCTCTTGTTGCTGCTGCTCCTGCCTCTGTATCTGATGTATGGCCTGTACCCGCTGGTGCTCGTGTACCTGCTGCTGACGAAGCTGCCGCCGCTGCACCTATCGTTGCTTACGCTGTTTATACTGCTCCTCTTGTTGTAGCTGCTCCTATAGCTTAATCTCCTAAAGGTAATCATCTATAGTTAATAGCCGCCGCTTAAACCAATCAAGCGGTGTCCAGCCCTTAGATATCCGTGCGGCAGTATAAACCTCCTCTTCACTAGCCTGCTGTACCCATTGCTGTAGGTGTATCTATGCTAACTCTTATAACGGAGGCCAGTGCTAATTCTGTAGGCTATACAATCGCGCCTGCTTAGACTTTTGGCGTAGAGCTTTCTTATTCATAAGGCAGATCTCGCAAGTTTTAAACCGGCCAAATTGGGAGGGTTGGCGTAGCTGGTTGCAACTGGTGCAGTGGCGCGGAGACTGTTGCGGAGACTGCTGCGGAGACTGCTGTGGAGGCTGCTGCGGAGGCTGTTGCGGAGGCTGTTGCGGAGACTGCTGCGGAGGCTGTCGGGCTTGCTTCTTCTCCTTCCTCTCCTTCCGCCTATACTGGCAGTAAATACATGTAGTAAGGTGGAGACCGTCAGAATTAAAGGGGTATTCAGAAATAGACCTAGCGTAACGACAACGGTCACAAAATAAGCGGTTAAGGGGGAGATCCATAGAGTAGTGGTAGTAATAAGGGTTGTGTACGCGGTAGTTGTATACGCGGTGGTTGTCGTGGTGGTTATCGCGGTGGTTGTGTACGCGTCGTTATATACGCACGTGACAGTTTCTGGACAGAGCTCCGTGCACGGCTCCCCCTGAGCCGTTGGAGAGCCGTTTGTACAGATGATTGTATGGGCATTGTATAGGCGATGGTAGAGCCGTTCGTAGAGTTGTTCGTAGAGCTGTTCGTAGAGCCGTTCGTAGGGCCGTTCGTAGGGCCGTTCGTAGAGACGATGCAGAGCCGTTGTAGAGCCGTTAGTAGAGACGATGCAGAGCTGTTCGTAGGGCCGTTCGTAGAGACGATGCAGGGCCGTTCGTAGAGACGTCCGTAGGGGCGTCCGTAGAGACGATTATAAGACTTCTTAGTATTAGTGCTGCGTGTTAGTAGAGCTTTAGAGCTCCAGATGGGCTTTAAGTAGAGCTTCGTGCAGAGCTTTTGCAGAGCTCCGTGCACCCCCTAAAAATTTCTCCGTTGAGCTCTAAACCTTTACATTAGTCTAATATTACCCAACCTTAGGATATCTAGATAAAAGTAATACCATTTTAAGCGCCTTGTAAGCTCTATAAATCTATACCAATAGAAATCTTATTTAGATAATATTGGGGGGTGCATTGCAAGTGTAAGGGTTTATCGCGAGGTTGTAAATTGATGGGGTAGCACGGTCCATTATTAGGTGACTAGGTTTTTTCTAGACTAATTGGAAACTCGGGTTAAAACATAACTTAGTATAATAGAGACGAGATTTTCCAAGGAAAATTTCTGAAATTGCCAACTTACAGCCGGCAATTTGCAGTTCCTTGGAAAAGTTCACTTATTTCTCGCGCCTGCGGCGGGCTTTTGTCCTTTGGGGACGAAGTCCTTTTAGGACTAAGTGCTACCCTACTACTGCCCTGCTACTGCCCTGCTGCCCTACTACTGCCCTATTGCCCTACTACTGCCCTACTACTGCCCTACTGCTATGCCGTCCCCCTATATCTTAGCCCATAACGGCCAGTAATATACTAAAACTGCAGCAATACCTCCGGATATATAACATTAGTAGTTATAGCATCCCTATCCTATGGCAGTAATAGCGAAAGCCCAGCTATATCTGTTATTCTTAACAGCGCAACATATAGCTGCCCATAGGTAAAGACCGGTATACGTAAGTTAACGCCAATAAAGTTAAAAGACTGCCCCTATGACTTATTTACGGTTATAGCAAAGTATAGCTGGATTAGAAGCTGCCTTCTACTAATAATAAACGGCAGTTCTCCTTCCTTAAAGGTGAGCTTAATGTAAGGGATTAGCCGTAGCTGGTTATAAAAGCTGCCACTAAGTATCCAAGTTTTAATATAGCGGCGGCCTACACGCGTAACAACCATACGGGTGCCGTTATAGAGCCCTTTGTTAGGGTAGAGGTTTTGTAAAAAGATTATAGGCGCGCCTACCTTTAGGGAAAGCTTTAATAAAGGTAGGCTATTAGGGTTAAATGTCTACAGGAGCTCCGCCGGCGGCAGTTCTATATAATTATCTTCTCTATTTTGCTCTATAGAGTCTATAGAATAAAAGGTGCTTGGGGAGCCGTGGAGCCATAGAAGGATAGCGTTGTTAATCTCAGCCACAGTATCATTATAAATGGTTAGGATAGCGTAATCGCGGAAGCTATTAGGGTTAGTATATGCCTAAGCAAGTAGTTACGGAGGGTATATATACCTGTAAAAGGGTTCCTAGGACCGTAATAGGGCTATACTAGGTGGGATAGTAATGCCGCTAGATAGGAACGTATTGTAGAATAAGCTCTATACCCAAGCTGCAAACTACTAATTAACCTTACCCTAGCGGACACGCATATTTAACTACAGGAATAGTATATAGAAGGTAGGCTAGAGGAACAACCGCTATAGGCAGGCACTTATAATAGCTGCGCTGTTCTCCGGTGGGATAATAGGCAGTATCTAAGCAAAGTTGCCGCCTAAGATAGTAGGGAGTCCACTAAAGGTAGAGTCGTTAGAACGGACGTCAGTAAGTATATAGTGTACAGCCTTAAAGTAGTAGCGGTGCTATATTAGCACCTTATCCCAGATAAGCAGAGAAGTACGGCATAGAAGCTTAGCCAGATTTAAGCTTTTAGAGATATTATAAGTAGACTCTTTGTATAGATCAAGAGGTATCTAAAAGTGGGAGTAGGCAGTATGGCCTCTAGGTAGTAAAAGGGCCGCAATACTAGAAGAAGCTACGCAAAGAACAATCTTACTACGCGAGCGATAGTAGTGGCAGAGGCAGTAATAGAGAAACGTTTTACCAGTGCCTATAGGGCCCTAGAGGAAGAAGCGGGCTGTCTACGGATCCGTATCTATAGCGGTAATAATAGTATCAAAGTACGCTGCCTAATTGGTATTTAGCTGCTAACGTAGCTTAGTAAACTAGCGACCTTCCTCTATAGGGTTGTATTGCAGTAGCTTAGCTATAAGAAGTAGGTTACTTCTCTCCGCAATAACGGCCCACTAGTGCTAAAACTGGGGTAGACTATAGTCCGTAAGTGTCTTTTGGTGATCCGCAAGTATCCAATAGATAAGGTATAGGCCGTAATTAAGATAGGCGTTATTGTCCTCGCCGACTATAGGAGGAGTATTAGGTTAGCGGACCAGAAAGTAAGGCAGATTATTATAGATAAACTGTTTAAAGCGGTCCTATAAAGCAACTGGCTCCGCAATAGGGCCGTAAACTAAAGCAGTTATAAATAAGGAGCGTAGCTAGGCGCTAGTAGCAAAAACGGCGGCCTCTATAAAGTAATTAATCCACTTATAATTATTCTCTAGTAGCCCTAGAGCCACGCAGGCGGCCTAGAAGGTTAGATAGACTATACTAGCAATAGTACGGAGGTCCTTAAAGGAGGTAGGGCCAGGAACGGAGGTTAGTAGTAGCTATAAGTAAAACCTCTTGCCTATAATAGGACTACAGTAATATATACGGCCTATTATAAGGCCTTGCTAGTATAGACGCTACTCCTATTACTTTATATAAAAGACGTACCGCTTAGGGAAGTCTTAATATAGGCGGTTATGGGCATCCTTATACTTCGCGTTATACTTAAAGAAGGCCGTTAGTATAGAGTAGAAGAGCTTAAGGCGCTACTAGATTTCCTCTACGGACTAGTCCGGCTAAAAGTATATAGGCTGCTTGCCTAGAAGGTGCACCGCAAGCTAGGTTATAGGGGGGAACTCCTTATAAATAGGAAACTTAAATAGCCGCTAGATAGCCTTAGAGGGGCCAATATAACAGCCCTATAAATACTGGCTTACCTTATCGCCATCCGTAAGTCGTAAAGTAGTGCGGTCGCTCCCCTTATATATATACTTATAGATATACTTAACGGACTTTACAGAGGCGCAGACCTTAATATTTATATGGGCACGATACTTTGCGGTTAGATACGGGCTGTATGGAATAATCTAGCGGTTATCCATTTTAAACGTAGCTCTAAGAGGCCCTAGTAAGCGGACAGACCACGTCCGCTAATTATTATAACGGCAGTATTCTAAATAGCCGTCCTTATATACAATAGTAGTAGGGTTAAAAGGCTTAGGGTACCGCTTTAAGTAGGTTAGCGGAAGGCCTAGCCCTGGCGAAACTATATAGGGAGCTCGCGGATTCTAGGAGCCGCAAGGGCCGTAAACTATTATTAACTTTACAATTTTAGTAAGACAACCAGTGGGATCGTCCTCCGGCTACAAAAGCTCCGCGGATATAAAATGGTTAATAATGGCTAGGTCTAGCAGCCTATCGCGGTCATGCAGATATAGGAAGAGTAGTAGGTATATATCCCTTGCATAGATAATAACGCTCTATAAAATGCGGCCCGTGCGCACCAATTAAAAAGGTGCATGTATAGGCGGTAAGTCGTTCTGCCGCATCACCAAACCAAAACTCTTGAAAGTTTTTGATGTTCTGCGCACGGGCCACAAAATATAGCACCCTATCCGTGCAAGGGATAGGGCAGGCCCCGTTTCTAGTACTTAATGGTCTAGACGCAGCCACGGTACCGGCCGAAGATATACTTCTGTTTTAGATTATATAGGAGGTAGGTAACTTTTATACGGAAAACATATATAACCAGATTAGGCCTATCTATAGCGGTCTGCTTAGGTAGTAGCTTATAGGTAATCTCGTCCCACCTAGGGTTGGTAGTAAACGTAATAAATATACTTAGACGGCCGTATTTATGGATAATAGCTATTAAATCCTAATAGCACTGCTTAATAAAGCGATCTCCGCCAAGGAAACTTAATGGAAGGACTACGCGGCGGCCTAATAATATAGGGTCTAGATTATTATGGGTAAGAGCATCTATAATACCATTATACAGCTCCGCGTGGAGGGTTGTTTAGTTAGAGCGGATCCAGCCAAGCTTATTCTAATTATATAGCGCCTATGCATCTATAATATACTGCTAAAATAGCTAGTAGTAGGTAAAAGGGACTAACTTAGAGTTGTTATAGACGTATAGGTAAAACCAAAAGTATACCCGCTGCGTTAAACGGTCTCGCTAGCAGGCCTAATTAGAGTCGCGTAGTTGGAGACCCTAGTGCCAGCCAGTATTACCGCGGGGGAAGAGCCGTCAGGAAAACGGGAAGTGGCGTAGGAAATCTGGTTTCGCTAAATGTGTTTTTGGGGCCCAGGGCTAGCTTTGCGCCATATTAGCCAACCCCCTAGGGCCCGGGGCTAGCTTTCCGCCATATTAGCTAACCCCCTAGAGCTATACACTAGCTTATGGCTATAAAATAAATATTGTCAATAGTAGTGCATTTTTTGCCATTAGGGTATTAAAATCCTAAAGGTCTCCTAGCAGGCTCTATGTTAGGAAAACGGGGAGTGGTATAGGAAATTTAGTTTTGCTAAAAGCGTTTTTGGGGCCTAAGGCTAGCTTTCCGCCATATTTACTAAAACCTAGAGCCATTACAATTCTTAAATGGCTATGGCTAAAAGAGCGCAATACTATATATATTACAGCAATAAGCTAGCTTATAGCTATAAAATAGATATTATTGCCATTATTGCATTTATCGCAGATATTATATATATTGCTTTTATTAAAATCTATATTTATAACTATGCTTTTCTTTTACAGCTCTAACTCTTTATATATTTATTAGCAGCTTGTTTACCTTTTAAAAGAAAATCTTTATTATATAATGTATTAAACTGATTAAAATCAACCCAAGGATTAATAAAAAAGCTTTAGGGCTCTGACTTAAGCTTTAATGGCACTATATACACACTACAGAGCACTAATAAAAGGTTATAAATACAACGTCCACTAATACTTTATTAGCACTTTGCAAGAGATCGCTGCTATAGCTCCACCTCTACCATATCGTAAAAATCATTTACGCGGCCTATATCTTTAAGACAAAGCAGGTTAACCAAAACACCTATATATTAAAGCCACATGCCCTATAAGTTTAACCTTTCTTTGTCTATAACTGTAATAATCAGTTAAGCCTTTTTAGGAAGCATACCGCTAAGAGGGTATATCTGCCCAGAAGTAGCAGTTTGCGTATACTCTTACACCCATATATAGTCTTATCTCCATTCACCTTGGCTCTACCAATTATATACGCATTGGATAAACTCTTTAGCTATAGAGTCTAGGCTCTTTCCATCCCGCTTCTAACATTAGACCAAGTTATAGATGCATATAAAGTATAAGCCTACTTTAGAAGAATCCTCTTCTCTGTAATCCATTTAAATATTAGTAGTAGAGGTTCTATCCTGCTTATTACAATTCTCTTATAAAAACACAGCTAGTGCTTTAATAAAACTAAAAAGCCCTATTTTATTTTCAACTTAATATGCCCGGCGCTATATTTTAATTAGGATACCAGCCTCTTCCACTGCATATCTATCGTCCTAGTTAATAAACCGGCCTATATTAGTTAGGTCCACTGGTCATATTAGGGTTGTAGCATAAACTACCTTAGCAATATCTACTGGCGATAAAGGTTTCGTCACTTTAAGCATACGGAGTTCTTCTATTACCATCATTTAGAGGTACCGGGTATTATAATAGAGCAATTGCTCCTGGTAGTTAGAGCGCTTATTTATACGGTTAAAGAATGCCTTTACTAGAAGTTTGTGCATAACCTCACTATGCCCAACGTCTATACTGGTAAGGCTACCTATCTTACAGATATAGTAGGGGTAGTAGGTAAGAGCGTAAAGCTTTGGAATATTAAAGTGCCATTCCTGCGTTGCGTGGTATAATAGGCGGAATCTAGAGAAGGCAGTTTTTATCTGGTCTATAATATAGAGTGTATATTCTATATACCTAATAGTATTATCATTATATAAAGCGTATTGTGCAAGCATTATAAAGTCCAAGACTACTTAAGTATATAGCATTGCTCCCATATATTCCTTTGGTATAAGGGGTGCCAGTACCACTACAAGCTATTGCATTATGTCCTTCCGGAGATAGCCCGTCTATTAACCAACTAATATAAACTCTTTAAACCATTTTATACTAACAAATTCCGGTATTTAACTAAATCGTTCGTTTAGTATAATATTAATATAGTCTTTAGTTAAACCCTGCCACTTCAGTTACCCTTTTAATCGCTATAGTTTTGCATTTTCAAGCAAAAGATTCTCAGTCCAGTCAATTAGGTTAGTTGCTGTCCCTTTTATAAGCTGGTGCAGTATATTAAGAGTTATACAGGTATGGATATTCACTAAGTAATGCTTCCAGGCAAAGTTTTGCCATAGGTAAACCCAAGTATTATCCAACTATTTAATATTCCTTCTGGATTAGAGCTCTATTTATTATCTTATACTTATATAATTACGGAACTTCCATTTAGCCTAGAGATTTCCTTACTGGTTGGGCGGTATCTGGCATATAATGCATTATTAAAGATTCTTTACACCTATAATTACAACTTGCTCCTTATAGTCTGCCATTATTAATAAGATAATAGGGTAATATACTCTTATCTTTCCGTCCACACAGGCAATATAAATACTAGTCTTTAAATCGTTTCCAGCCCTTAAGATGCCATCAGTTAGTAATATACAGGTAGGTGGCTTAAAGCACTTACGGGCTAGCATAAGTTCCATTATAGTATAGTATACTTCTGATTTAACCTACCCCTTTGTAACAGGAATAAACCCAAGTAATACTATACCTAGGCGTTTCTGTGCATAGCAAGTTTAGCTATCTAAGTTAAATACTAAAGCGTATACTAGATATATTATTATTTCACCTTATTCAGACGGTAAGGTCTTATCAGTTGTAATAACTAGCAACACTACAGTAGTGCCTAGTAGAAGCTAGTCCTACTAGTGCCACTAATAGTTACTAGTATAAACTTCCGTATATATCCATAAATTATTATTATTAAATAGTTGGACTGGGGCGTATATAAGATTTAAGGCGAATAGCTAGTGGCCTAGTAAAAACCGTAGTACCTATATAATATTTCTGTATTAAATATAGTATTCGGTCTATTCCGTCAAATCCTTTCCTTTATTAACTTTTAATATACATTCTTCCCATTTTTTAGGCGCAATACCCTGGTTTAATTAATTATATCTCCAAAACAAGTCGTTTAAGTTCTTTATAAATATCTAATCTTATAGTAGCGGAGCAAGCTAGGGGTCTTGTAGAAATCAATTAATAGCCCCTTATAACACTTTTTCTTAGACAAAGAATAGGGCAAGTACATACTCTACTTTACTTTAAAATAGGTAGATTAAGGCATTGCTAATACAACTATATCTTATCTTTAGTTGTACAGTATTGCACTAGTTCACCAGTACCTCTTCTGGTAACCTCTATATAGCCTTCTATCCTAATAGATGTCATAGTTAATAACAATCCTCTCTCTTATAAGGGGGGTTTCAGTTAGTTAATAGAGGTCTCTATAGTAGGTACCTCACAGCATATAGCCTGGTTATTTAACAGTGGGGTAGATATCCTATTAGCAGTAATAATTGCCATTTTATTATTGCGTAATACAAAGCCCTCATCTTTAGAAGATATTTATTAGTTACGGTTAGCGATTTCCAGTATGTCATTAAATCCGTTATCAGCAGTTTAATAATTAAATTAGACCAATTTATTTCTGTCCCTGCGTCTACGCCTTTTCTAGGGATTGCTTTACCTTTAGATTTCATCCTTACGCTTACATTTTATTTTATAACATTCCGCGCCGCCAGTAGAACATAGGATTGCATAGCATTGGCCATATCTTCTATCTATAAAGTATTCGGTAACTGTTATAGATTTAGCTAGTATTTATAGCTTATTAATGCTTAACTTACTTATGCTAGGGTAGTAATATATCAAGCAGATATAATATTATTATTTCTAGCTTTATAGTTAGTAAGGAGTGGTATAGACGCATATAGAGGGTTTTTTTACAAACTGCTTATATATAGAGTTTATAAGGTATTATATAATCCGCCAATAATAAGACACCTAAAAATGCAATATCTGCAATATTAATAACTAGAAATAGCCTATTTTAAAAAAGTTTAAGGGCCTATAATTTATTATATGCTACTAGCTCTATATTACAGTAATTCTTGCAATATTGTGGATATCTAACTCTTATAAACCACCAACCTTAAAATTATCTCCTATTAACACCACTAAATTTCAATTTCTTATAATTCTAGTTCTAATGCACACTGCCAAACCCATGTATTAGTTCAGTTTGCAATATTATAAATATTAGCATGCTGTATTGCATACCTAGGGCATACTATATATATAATAGTCGTAATATCGCCTCCCCGCATCCTCATTTCCCACCTCTTAGCAGTACTACCTAGCTCTAGGGCATACACCAGACCTATATATTAGTACAGTTTACAATATCGCACACCCATAGCATGCCATATATACAATAGTTATAATATCGTCTCCTCGCAACCTTGGTTCCCGCCTCTTAGCAGCACCACCTAGCTCTAAGGCATAACACCAGACCTATACGTTGGTACTGTTTACAATATTACAGATATTAGCGTGCTGTATTACATACCCAAGGCATACTATATATATAATAGTCGCAATATTACAACCTTAGTTCCCGCCTTTTAGCAGCACTACCTAAGTTCTAGTTCCCTTAATCCCTAACCCAGGGCACATTACCAGACTATTATATTAACATATTTTATAATATTTTAAATACTGCCGTGCTATATCACATACTTAAGGCATCTTATATCTATAATACTCGCAATATCGCCTCTTCGCGTTCTTGCCCTATATCTCTTACCACTACCCTAAGAGCTTTGGTTCCCTTAATCCCGGATTTAAGACACACACTTAGCTCTATACAACTACAAGATTCCACAATATTGTAGTTATTTAAATATTATGCCGTATACCTAAGGAATAGAATATATATATTATCTATAATATCCAAATCCTCTACCTAAGCTTTTAATTTATATTTTTTATATAGGCCGTCGAAAACGGACTCTGCACCTGTATGTGGTGACGGCTACGAACCTGGGTCTTCGAAGTTCAGACTCAGAGCCAACGCAGAGACGTCGCACAGCGTGCGATACGACTTCGTGGTGGTGGTTGCGAGCGTTGTGGGCGGTGGTGAAAGGTTTTCACATCCTTTATAATATCAGCTACTTCTACACTGCTCTATCAGGGCACCTGTACGATCCAACATGGATGCGCAGTATTCGATAACATCCCCCGACCCCCAATTGAAGCATCGACGACCTCACATCGACGAACGGCGAACGCGAACGAACGAACGAACGAGCAAATATACGGCCCCTCCTAACCCCCAGGGCGATCGCCCGCGGAGCATGCGGTCACTCGCCGTTTTCTCTACCAAATACTTGGCAGCCTGGATTGCGACCCACGGTTCTCCTTGTCTCCTTTCAACGGAGTGGTGACCCTTAGAAAGGGCCTAGCTGGGGCCTAGGCACAAAAGATACCCAAAACACACACAACAATATATCCCGCTGTCAGTATTACGGTAGTTAAAACGGATGAATCCCCCTTACGCCTTTGATGGCTCTAGGGGGGGGAGGCAAGGCGTATATGGCAATAGTCTATAGGAGATAGCACATAGGGGATGGTTAAGATATGGAACACAAAACACACAGCAATCAATTAGCAAGGCCTAGCTAGGACGTAGTGAACCCTAGCTTTGGATGAGCTAGAGAAGGAAGCAGTGGTTCCCATGGAGTTCGAACATTTAAGGAGGACAGGACGTAGCTGTAGGCCCGTAGGGCCGCTGCTACGGACAAACATGGCAAATTAGGGGTTTTTCATCCTACTGAGGTGGCTCATAGGGGTTTTCCGTCCCCTACACAGCAGGGTTTTCTTCCTGTCAATTTACAAGTTTTCCCCCCTGCGACGGCAAGTGTCTGCGTGGGCCTAGATAGGATCCGTATCAGACGTTAATCAAAGAACTTATTATTATATTTTTTATATAATAATTATATTTTCCTAGGATTCTAGTTATAAGACACCTCTGCCCTTAGGTAATTATGCGTTTTCGCAATATTGCCAATATCTAGAGTTAGTACACTTTACTTTTATTTTAATACTTATTTATAAAATTAATTCACCTTACTATTATAATTCTAGCTTCTAGTTATTTACTTCTACAATATTTAACCCTCCTTAGCCTTCTCTTTTCTATATTATATTTCTTACTATATTACAAGTAACTTATAAAATATTTCACTAGCGGCAGTCTTCGCATTATATCCTTTCTTATATTTAAGTTTAGTAAGTTATATATCTTAGTCTATTAGTACTATACTAGTCTACCCATTTGCTAATTATGCTAATTAATTATTCTAGAATCCGTATTTTAACCTGCTGTTAGGGTTCTACCCTTTTATATAAATACCGTCTAGGACGCTAAGACTGCTATCTAATTATCCTATAAGATAAACCCTAAGAGATTAGAACTTAAGGCGGCAATATTATAGGGAAGCTAGGACCAAGTTAGGAATATACTTAGCACTTATAATTATGTTCGCGCTAGAGAATACATTAAGTATAGGATATACAGCAATATAGAAGCGTTGGCGTTTAATATAATTGCCACCTTTAAGCAGTATCCCATTCAGTTATTTATAGAGAGGAGCCGCTTAACACTATCGCGGAGCGGAAATTAAAATGGCAGGAGAAGTAAGACTAGAATTAGCAAGCTAAAAGAGGGCAATACCATTTATAGGTAATAGGAATAATTCTAACCTAGTGCCTTCTTGCTAGTCTAGAACACTAGAGCTTGTAAAGAAGTATTACTATAACAAATTAAAAGCACCTCCGGCTAACGCCCTAAGTGGGATCTTACCGCACTTTATTAAGAGTAAAGTAACTCTATAGGCTTGCTCTATAATAATATATTCTAGTACTACTTATGTCGTTACTTGGTCTTATCTCTAATCTATTATAAGGCAGAAGCCTTATAAGTCCGCCTACTAGACACTAGTTAGCCTATACTAGGACAAGCTTATATTAATAGCCATCGCACCTAGTAGTAAGATTCGGCCTATAGGCTTTAACACTAAGCGCCTTTATAATAGCTATAGTCCTGCCTAATGTAGGAAAAAGCTAGCTATTAAAATTAGCGACGCTATAAACCCTAGCTTATGGATGCTAAAGCTAGAAGTCCAACTTCTACGTAAGTGCTTTATATTGTGGGTATTTTAGCTCTTATAGCATATTACTAATATTTAAATCTTCCCAAGCCTTAACGGGCCAAAAGCGACGCCGCGTGATATTACCAGACCGAATAGGGACACAAGGGACACATGGGACACAAGGGAGAGGACGCCCAGTAGGAAGACCCCCATGGACGGCTACGGCAAGTTCAAGGCCGGGACAATCAAGAATTAGATTTAACGCGGCAAACACAACACACGCAGCTGGCTCACAAGGGGTATACAGCCAACCGGCGAGAACGGGGGAAGAACCAGAGGCAATAACAGACTCAGATTTAGAAAGGCTAGTAGGAACATAAAACACAGGAATAGAAAGCTCTATATAAAATAAGTAGTGGCCAGGGAGTAAACACAGGAGACGGAAGTTCTAAACATTTTAGAGAAAGTGGAAATGGAAGAAGCGAGGAGTAAAGGAAAGGCGAAGGACCCCCGCCAGGGGTCCGCCACTTAACCATTATACAGTATAACTGCGGTAATACAAACCACCGTCTAGCAAGGCCCCTACTAGATAGTCTAGACCTAGAGAAACACCATATTCTTGCCATATAAGAGCCGTATTACAATACCTACATATAATTAATATACTGCCCCTGAGGATTCCAGCTCCTATATAAACCAAAAGCAGCCACACGCGTATGCTTTATAATCAGCAAAAATATCAGCCTTGCCTTATGGTCATAGTAGGCAGTTAACCCAGATATTGCAGTTATAACCATCTAGATATATAGGGGACTAGTACAAATCATTAATATCTATAACCCTAGGGTTAAAGGGGTAGCATAGATAGAGAATATTATATCTGTAATAAGCTTGCTAGAAACTAAACACGCAGAGTCCATCCTACTAGGAGACATAAACCTCTACTACCCATAGTAGAGGGGCATCCATGTTGCTGCTAATTAATAGGTAAAGTGCCTACTAAGAGCTATAGATAACGGGGGCCTTAAGCTAGCTACCCCCCCAGGTGCAATTATATAGCAATAGGGCACTGCTAAAAGTACAATTAACCTTACAATTATGGATGAAAACCTATACCAGAGACTCAAAAGGTGCTCCCCTAAAGAAGAATAGGCACTTACTTTAGACCATATCCCTATCCAAATATAACTAGATCTGGACATTAAGGCGCAACCAAATGGCAAAAGATACGCAATAAGGAAGCTTAACGTAGATAGCTTCCTTAATATAATTAAATAACAACTCTAAGACCTAGAAGAAATCCACCCAATACCAAACAAGTAAGGCTTATTGGCTACCCCTAAGGAAATTAATTAAAGACTAGAAAGGATCTAGGTAGCAATTAAAAGCGGGCTAGAAGAGCACTGCCTAGTTTCAAAACCGGGCCCCTATACGCGACACGCATGGTCCGCATAGTGCGCGGCCCTTGTAGCCGGCCAATGACAAGCAAGGAGGAAATATATAAGCAGCCACGATTCTAAGGACGAGAGACAATATAAAGACACAAGAAACTAGCTAAAGAATACCCTAAAAAAAGAAGCAAGGAATAACTGGAGATGGTTTATAAACAAACACACTATTAATTTAAGTCTCCCCTATAATAAGGGCCTTTGGACTATAGCGAAATAAGTAAAGAAAAAGGCGGGATGCCTAGTAAAAGATCCACACCTACTACCCCTATAAAGAGCAGGCAAACTATAGGCCACAAGCAATAATAACAAGAAGGCAAAGATCCTTATAGAAAGATTTTTCCCTTAACCGGCTCCAGCAGACCTTAGCGACATTACCAGTGAAACACCAGTAACTCGCCTAAGGTTGTAAACAGGCGATATTGCAACTATTGTATATATGGCATGCCCTAAGTATACGAATTAGTATGTAGATATTTGTAATATTATAGACTATATATCCATCTATTTATTACCTAATCTTTATATTAGAACAAATTTCCCCTTACCTTAACTATATACTAGCCCTTAACCTATTTTAAGGTAAATGCCGCAATAGTACATATGCTGGTAAGAAGTTATAGATATCTTACGCTAATTGGTTATTATAGATAAATAAAAGGCTTGGGTATATAGCCACCTTAGCTAAGCGTACTAAGCGTCCCTATGTTAAAAAGGTATTACTAAAGAATAGAGATAAAGCCACAAAGCTAGCTCTAAAGCTGCGAAAGAAGAAGGCGGCAGATAGTTGCTAGAAGGATATTAGAGGGTTTCTAATTAAGCAAGAGAAGAATGGTAAGGCAGCTGAAGCTATAAAGACAGTTTAGCTACCTCTTAAGAAGCCTTCGCCAACCTATTCTGTTCTGCTGGCCGCTGGAAATGCCGCTATATATAGTCTAGAGAGAACTAAGTTAAATAAAAACAGCGCCGCGGAGATGGCTGTTATAGAAACTAGAAAACTATAAAAGGGGGACCTCTTTAATATTATAAGTTAGACAATTAGTCGCATAAAGGAGAAGTGGGATGCTTTACAGACTACATTAGCTGCTAATTACTAGAATATTAAGAGTTTAAAGACTGATATTAAAGAACTTTAAAAAGCTAAGAAGGCTTAAAATGTATCCACTATTAATCTAATCTAGGACGCCTAAGTAACAAAGTAGGACTATAACTCTAAGGTTATAAAACTATATTCTTAACTAACTAAAGCGCATAATAATATAAATTAGAGAAAGGCAATATTTTAAGAGCTTTTAGCAAAATATAAGGCACTAGATATAATAGTCTTGTCTTATTTAAGATTAGTTGATTATTGGCGTAATAAGTCTACTGTGATGTCTAAAAAGTTAGTCAAATCCGTGCAAGAATTGGAGGCTATAAGGAGTATATAAAAGTTAATGGAGGATTCTTAGACGCTTAAGCGCGACCAACTAAAGGCGGAGCTAGATCGTATAAAGACAGTCTAATTAGCCCTAGAAATCCGTCTTATAAAGGAGCGTGATAAGTTAAAGGCAGAAATTAAACAGATTAAGAAAGCGCTGCTAGAACTAGTTATGCTAAAGTATAAGTAAGACTAGCTTAACACTAAGTTTAAGGACTTAAAAGAGTCTAAGATAGCTAAACTGGACACTGCAAACTAAAGACTTAATGGTATCCAGAAAAACCTTATCCGTAGACAGCTCTTTAAAGTCGCAAGTAATATTGGTAACTACGTCGGTTTGATGGCTAATAATTGTTATAGAGAGGTTGGCCAAGTAATTAAGAATCTAAAGAGTAAGCTATAGAATAGTGGTCTAATAAAAATCTAATGGGGGTTAGTAAGGAGCTTTTAAGGTGATTATAACAGTAAATGCCTAAAACTAAGATGGGATAGGGCTTTTACTCTATATATTTGCTATCCTGGTTATTTAGAGGATCTTAGGTAGGTGGTGTATAATGTAGAAATTTAATTAAGGTCGCGTAAGTGGTGTGATGAGCTATTAGAAATAAAATGAACTTAATAAAAATACTATCGCGCGGGTTTAGGGGTGTATATAGGGTTACAGAAACCATAACTCTAGCGGTAGACAAGATTTTAAATATTGTATATATGGCATGTGACGTACGTTAATATTTGTAATATTGTAAGAAGTGCTAGTACGTGGGTTTTAGTAGTATGCCCTTAAACTAGAATCTGGTAGTAAGTATATAATATAACTCGCTAATACTATTGGAGGCCTTTTAAACAGTGTTAAAGACTATATTATCCCGTGTAAACCCATAAATTTAAAGGCCTATACCCGCCTATAAAAGCACTAAAATTAAGCGCTGTTAACGTTTTATTAATAGGTTATCAATAAAAACTCTATAAATGGGATTTTTAAAGTTTAACACCACGCTAAGTATTATAGCCTTCCTATAGTGATAGAGCAACCCTAAATTCTCCTAGTACTTGACGCCAAGTCTTATTATATTGCCGCTAAGTCTTATAAGCCTTATTGTATTGTTGCTGAGTAGTATAAGCCTTATTGTATTGTTGCTAAGTCTTATTACATCGTTGCTGAGCTACCTAGCCAGATTAAGTAATTAGACGTTGTGATTTTAACTCTTAGGTGTGGCAGGTTTAATTCTTATCTATGGCGCGTCTAGAATAATAAAAAAGAAGGTTTTTTCTTGTGAAATTATGTATTAGCAATGGCTTCAAATTATAAATATTATATTTTTATTTAAATCTTAAGGCCTAATTTCATAAGTTACGCTTCTTGTTATATATATATATATATATATTAGAGATAACTATTTTTAATCTTATTAGGCTAGCTCCAAATTGTAGTAATTATATTACTTACTATATCACTATACCGTAAGGACTTTTAGTTATAATCTTATAAATTTAATTAAAATATAATTCTTACAATTAAATATTTCTATATATAACACCATGCTAAGGATCACGATGCAGATTGCCTAGATATAGCTTTACTATGATATAATAGCTCTACGCCAATTGATTGATCTACGGCTCTAAAATCTAGATTTACAATACTAAAAATAAGCTCTAAGCCACTGATTTTACACTAGCAAAACGAAACTTAGCAAGAGATTTGAGTAGTAAAGTTACTGCTAAGAGTTACTGTCTGGATCCTGGCCGGTAGAAGTAAGAGGCCTTAGTAGGCCTTAGTGTTAAAGTCGTTAATAATAACTTTATCCCTCTTAATCTGGATCTAGCTGGCTATAAGATGGTAGGTGTTCTTGCTATATTTATATCTAAGAGATTAAATAAAGAGTAGGGTGTAAGAATATTGCGCTTATTGCAAATATAATATACTAGGCATATTATAAATGCGAATATAGGGAATGCGGTGAACATAATTAACTTCTATAGATTATATTTGCGAGTAGGCCCAAGTTTAGTAAGAATAGTCTTTAGGGTATCTATATTTGGGCTTATCTGTATAGAAGAGTTTAACTTACTATAAAGGATTAAATTATTAAGGTTCTTATAATGGCTAAGGGTATAATTTTATTTATTATTGTCTTAATAAGCATATAGGTATAATAGACATATTAAAACCTCAACCTTTATAATTTAATTATATTATTCTAAAAAACTGGTATAGATATAAAGGGCTTTTTATAACACTATACTAAGCTAATATTATTCTATGGTTCCGTATAATGGTTTTAACACTCTATATATCCAAGCGACTAATTTCTTACTATATAGTGGCTTAAACTTCGCTTTAAGGTTATAAGTGGCCTCATTTATCTGCTTTATAGCGGAGGGATTATAGGTGGCGTAGGAGTCCCGGTCGGTTCGCGTCGCTTTAATTTGGATAAGTAGTTCCTTAATAAACCACTTTATCTTTATTAAATATCTAATAATGAACTAGGGGATAACATTATAGAAGCTGTCTATAATCTCTTATATTTCCTTCCTGGCACCTTTAGTTAGCTTTACTTTTATCCTAACTATCCTATTAATACTTCCCTATAGCACGTAGACATTAGGACTAAGTAGTAGATTATAACTAGGCTTACTCTCCCATTTATCACCCTACCTTATTAATAGAGTTTCTAAAAAGGCGCCGAGATTACTAGAAATAGAGCCTCTTAGAGTACTGGAATATTACTAGACAAGGGCATTATCCAATTAGCTAATTTTCATAAACCTACTAATTAACTACTAGCTTTAAGTTAAGCGCTTCTTAATATAATAGAATTGGATAAGATATACATAGTGCTATATAATAGGGCATTTTGGACTTTATAGTCCGTGTTATTTTATGCCTAGTAGACTTAAGAGATTTTTTTTAATACTCTAATATTGTGGTAATAACAAAATCTAGACAAGCTAATAAGTGGGGTATAATATTTAACATTAGGGGTATCCGTATTAAGAATAACATTGCCCTTATAGTACTTAAGAATATTAGAGAGGAACCCATAGTGTATTTTATTATAGTTGTTATAGATTAGCTAAAACTAAGTATCCCTTCTACTATTTATATCTAAGGATTTACGTATATCCTTAATACGTTAATAGCTAAGCCCTACTTTTATATTGTTTACTTAGGCTAATAAACATCTAGGTAGTGCTATAAGAAGCGTTAGGCCATTAACTCTCTAAATTTAGAATATAGATTCTTACTAATATAGGTATACTACCTTTATAATCTATCCTATAAGGAGCATTATGTGCTTTTAATTTTCCCTCTAGAATAAGTAAGATATAATCTATCTTTTTTACTTGGGAATCCTAAATGGCCTATTTATTAATATTAATTAATTAGTTTAGTAGATGGGCAAGAATTATAGTCACTGTCTTACCTAAACCTATCTGGTTAGCGCTATTAACATCATCTTCTTTAAATACAATCTGATAATAAGCGGCAATTAGTTAACATTTTTTCTCCATAAAGGATTTTGCAACTGGCTATAGTGGCAATAGAAGGCTATTTGTGTTAAGGTTAGCATTAGGATCAAAACGGAGGCATCTGCATACCTCCGGCCATAGATTTTTGTTAATATACTCGCATTCTTTTCTTATCGCTTAGTTAAAGCCAGGATTTAAACTAAATAAATATTAGTTTTAAATTTAGAGAGCGTCTATATTGGATATATTAGAGATATATACACGTATATGCATTTAAAAAACGTGGCATTAGAATTACTAATATTTCTTTTGTTCTTATAGTCTACAAAGTTGTTTTTAGCGCTATTACCTTTACTAGGGAGGGGAGCGCTATTATCTTTATTATTACTGCTGCTAGTAGATTCTATGTCTAGGCGTTATCTAGAGTTGTTATATTATTTTCTAATCGTACCATCTTTTTAATTCTGTATAGCTTAGGGGTATCTACTAACGCTAGCGGCGGAGATAGCTAACTTCTAGAAGCATCCGCATTGTCCTTTTCGGATTACAGTATTATTTTCGCTAATAGTAGTGATCTTAGTATTACTAGCCGTAGACTGGTCGCTATTTTTGGGAATATAAGTGGGGATTAATAGCAGGTTAGGTAGGATGGTATTATTACTAGAACTAGTAGATGTTCTAGTAGCGACTAGTTTCTAAACACCGGTTTAAGGTATTGTTGGTATAGAAGTTGTGCTATTTAGGGTTAGAAATGGGCTAGCTATAACTTACATATTTAATAAGGATGTAACTAGATTTAAATATTATTATTATTATTCATTGCTTAACGTCCGATTCAGATCCCTGTTAGGCCCATGCGGACTACTCCTTATATACATATAGGGAGAAAACTCTATTTAAGAAAACCCCGTAATCCGTCTCCCTGCCTTTTAGGGCTCGCTTATAAGTCACCTGTAAGTCACTAGTGGTGCTCTACTACCTTACTTTTTGACCTCCTTAGAAACTACTACTGCCGTAACAAACCTATGGACGCGCTAGTATTACACACTATACTCTACTCCTGTAGAGTTATTAGGGGGCGCCTATTACTTGCCCCTTTGCTTTCTATTGCTATTTCCTTTGCAACCCAGAACTGGTCTAGTATATTTTAGCTAATAAGCCACCAGGTAGCCGCCTTAAGGCCTTTCTATATTAAGAGCAGTGTATTATAGTTTTCTATACCAGCTGCTAAGAGCATTGCTTCTTGGCCGGTGCGTAAGGGGCATAATAGTATTACGTATTTTAGTGTCTGTCTTAGCCAGCTATATTCGCACCTTAGGCTACCTACTAGGACACCTACCCAATAAAGCTAATCTTTTAGTCCTATTATTCCTGTCCTTAAGAGTATTGCCATTGTATTTTCTGCCTTTGTTAGGCCCTTTTGGAGCCCTTGGGTATTTACCCCCTATAGCATTACCTATGCTATGGCTTGGGTTCCCCTTGCCTAAGTCTACCTCTGTACCTTTAACTCCCATTTATCTCTCCAGCGTCGGTCTAACTAGTATTGTGTTGCGGTAGATGGTTTTTTAGTACTCTTTTATGCTCTACTTTAGCTCCTTTCTTTCCCTTACTATTGTCTTTGCTGGCCTCTTACGCGTCTCCCTTCCTCCTCTATATAGGCCTGGGCCCTAGCGCCGTACTATTCTTCTTTTACTTTCTCTACCTGTTTTCCTAATATATCTTCCCTACTTTGGGGTTATTGGTTCTTTCTCTTATAGGGCACCCTAGGGTCCCTCCATAGTTTGTTTAGGCGTGTCTTGATATACTTTATAACATTAGAGTTACATTCCTTTTACACCCTTTATATTGCATCGGCTTCAATATATAGTTATAGGGGGGGAATATTAGCTTCCTTCTTAAGCAGTACTGTGGCCGTTTGCTTATACCCGCCTATTATACTCCTAAGGCAGGCTGTTTGGACCTTTTAAAGTGGTTTAAGGAGTAATTTAGGGGGGCCTTTTTTAGTTTCTCTAGTGGCCTAAATGCTAGATCTATACGTCATGGTTAGCCAGACAACTGCTATATATAGTAGGCGTAACCTCTAGAAGTATAGACCCTATATAGAATTAACAATCCTAAACATAGCGATATACTATACTTGGCCCTTACGGGCCGCTTATGCCGCATATACGCTTTACTAGAGCTTGCTATCTACCCACACTCCTAATACCCTTAGGCCTTAAACCAGTTAACCCCCAAAGCCTTAGATATAGATTGTATACTAAAGATCTGTAGATTAGTTACATTTTCTTATAAAATAAATTAGCTGGTATTTCTCTAGTAAGAATTAGACTCTATGTCGTCTTGCCTATTTTATATAGGTATTATAGGCTTTCTCTAGTGTCCTATAGTTCTCTACGGCTGTTGGCCCATATATAATTAGGTTTGTGTTATTAATAAAGCCTATCCCCTAGGTCGCCCCTTCCTTAAAGGTATTAAGCAGGTTGCTTACAAAGAAGAGGAAGAGTATAGGCAACAGAGGTAATCCTTATAGTATTCCTATTGCAACTGCAATGGGGGGGCTCTAGTATCCGCTAAAGACCAATAACATTTCTTTCTGGCCTATAAATCCTTAAATAAACTAAATAATCTATTCTAGGAAGCCCTTTGCCCTAAGGATATATAGGAGACGCTTATAGGGTATATTGTTATAGGCGCCACTAATATCTAGGCTAAGCATTAATACTATAAAGTCCTTTTATATAGCCCATGCAGTTTTAATGGTAGTAGCGAGTAGTGTAAGTGCTAATAGCGTTAAGCGATTCTTTCTTGCCCCTATTTGGCTTTGTAGTAGTAGGGCGTGTTCCTTTACCGTGTCTGCTATATAGTCCGCTATAACCTTTTCTAAGATCTTACTTAGGGTGTTTTCTAAGGCAATAGGGCGGTAGCTTCCTGGGATTAAGTAGTCTGCTTTACCTTCTTTTTATAAGATAACCGTCGTTATGGATCTTCCAAGTTGTGGGTAGTAGCCTATTATAAAGCATGCTCTAGCTACGTCTGTAAGCTAAGGTGCTATAAGTGGTCCATAGGTCTTTAGGGCTTTGTTTAGGATCCCATCTAGTCCTAGTGCTATATTGTTTAAGAGGCGGCTAATAGTTCTAGCTATTTCTTTAGTTATCATGTCGCTATTAACCCTTAGTTCCTATCTCTTAGCAGCACTACCTAGCTCTAGGGTATAGCACCAGACCCATACATTAGTACAGTTTACAATATTATAAATATTAGCGTGCTGTATCGCATACCTAAGGCATACTATATATGTAATAGTCGCAATATTACAACCTTAGTTCCCGCCTCTTAGCAGCACTACCTAGCTCTAAGGCATAACACCAGACCCATGCGTTGGTACTGTTTGCAATATCATAGATATTAGCGTGCTGTATCATATACCCAAGGCATGCTATATATGCAATAGTCGCAATATTACAACCTTGGTTCCCACCTCTTAGCAGTACTACCTAAGTTCTAGTTCCCTTAATCCCTAACCTAGGGCATACTACTAGGCCATTACATTAACATATTTTATAATATTGCAATACTAACATACTATATCGCACACTTAAGGCATTTTATATATGCAATAATTGCAGGCTTAACTTATTAACGTATTCGGTAAGCCTATGGGCCATACAAGCCTGTGGGCCACCCCATCAAAATCGCGAAAACCGCGACGCGTTATACAACTACAACCTCAATAGCCACACCACAACAGCAAGAGGACCTTTTTCAAGAGGGCAGACTTATTCTAGCTCTCAATGCCTATAAAAAAGGCCAATTTACAAGTTTCCGCAAGGCCACTAGTACGTATAATGTGTCCAGAACTACAGCCCAGCAACGCGATCAAGGCATTACACCAAGATATGGTTCTATTACATTAAATCACCATCTTATACCAGTACAAGAAGAGAGCCTCAAGCAGTAGATTCTATTAATGGATTAGCGCGGTATGCCACCAAGAGTCGCAATTATGCGGTAGATGGCTGGTATTTTAGCTACACAGCGCACTGGATCTGCCACCATTAAACCCATTAGCAAGAAATGGGTATATAATTTTATTAAGCGCCATAACAACCTATAATCTAAATTTAATTATAAGTATAACTACCAGTGTGCTTAATATAAGGATCCTATGCTTATTTGGGGCTGGTTTAAACGCATTCTAGATATAAAGATACAATATAGGATTCTCAATAATAATACCTAGAATTTTAATAAGACTGGCTTCTAGATAGGCGTTATTGCAACTATAAGAGTTGTTACTAGAACTAATAGGGCTGGCTAGCCTAGAATAATACAGCCAGGCAACCGAGAATGGGTTACAATTATTAAATGCATTAATGCAATGGGGGGTGCAATTCCGCCACTAGTTATCTTTAAAGCAGTAATACACCAAGCTACTTGGTATAAGGACAACATTATTCCACACAACTAGTTAATTGGTGTTAGTAAGAATGGCTGGATAATAAATAAGATTAGCCTAACTTAGCTAAATCTATTTTATAAGCATATAAAGAATCGCACCGTTGGCACGCATTAGATGCTTGTACTAAACGGCCACAGCAGCCACGTTAACCCTAAATTCAATCAGTTCTGCCTAGATCACAAGATTATTATTATCTGCATACTAGTATATTTATTATATCTACTACAGCCTCTAGATATAGGCTGTTTTTTAGCACTAAAGCAGGCCTACAGATGCAGTATTAAATAGCTTATAGTCCGCGGCGTTAACCACATTAATAAACACAAATTTCTGCTACTGTATAGGCAGGCTAGGCAAACAGCACTACATTAAAATAATATACAGGCAGGATTTGTAGCTACTGGCCTTATTCCATACAGCCCTAATTACATACTATCGCAGTTACATACCAAATTTCAGATACTATTACCCTAACGCCGTCCGTTAAATGTATCTTGGGCAGCTAAAACACCTTATAATATCACTAAGCTATAAATACAGACAGCCTTGCTAAAGCGCTATCTTAGGCGCCATACGCATAGCCCACCAAGTCCAACAGGACAAGCCCTTAACCAGCTTATTAAGGGGTATAAAATAGCGATGTCAAGCGCTGTGCTGCTTGCAAGCGAAAATAAGAAGCTACATATAGAAAACCAGCGCTAGAAAAAGAAGAGGGCAAAGAAGCGCACGTATATAGCTAGGGGGGGGTGTTCTATAAGGAGCAGAAGGGGCCTCTCGAGCACAAGCTGCCCAAGAGGGGGTAGCAGAGGGGGCAGCAGAGGCAGCGGCCGAGCGACCGCAACGAGCACTACGCAAGTGCAGCATGTGCGCTTCAACAGAACACACGGCGCGTACGTGCCCTAGACGGCGGGCAACTAGCTAGCAGATAGCTACACTAAATACAATTGTTCGTGGTTGAGTAATTCCTGATTTTGCGATCGCGATTTTAATGGGGTGGCCCACAGGCTTGCATGGCCCATAGGCTTACCGAATACGTTACCTTTTCACATCCTAGCTGCACCTAGTACTAATAGGTTTTACTTCCCTAGAATCCCTAATCTAGGGCAAATTACTAAATCTATATAAATATATGCAATATTTTAATTATTTTCATTTAATCTATTATACCCAGCCTAATATTACTAATATTGCGCGCAATAACCATTTATTTTATTTTAGTTTAATTCTTAAATTAATTCACCTTACTAATACAATCTTAGTTGTTAGTTATTCACCTATATAGTTAGCAGGCCTTTTCTACTATATATCTTCCATTACAAGTCCACCATCTTAACTTTTTTCATCCTAGTATAAACATCTTCTCACACCGGATATTATTAAGAAGAGACTCTTTACAATGGCTTCTTAGAAAAGTAAGCTTAGTAAGTTAAACTATATAGGCCATTAAAGCCAAGCTAGTCTATCCTTTTGCTATTTATACTAACCTACTATTATAGGTCCTAAAGTATAGCCTATTGCTAATAACAAACTCTTACACCTATATCCCATCTGGTACGCCTCGGCTACTGTCTAGCCATCGGACGCAATAGTTTATTAGGGTTTAGCAATTAACATGTTTAGGCTACGTTTGGCTAAGGCCTAGCTTTAAAAGATACTTAAAAAATATAGATATTTTAAGGCTAAACAATACCACTAAACTAAGATCCGTAGTAATATAAAAGTAATTACACTTGCTAAGATCAACGCCTTTAAGCAGTATCCCAATTAAACATTTATAGGGAGAAGCTACTTAGCACTTATTACAAGGATAAAGTTAAATAAATTAAGAGTAAAATCAGAACCACTAAGTTAAAAGAGGCCAACTCTATTAATAGACCCAGAAGATAACTTAGACTCAATTCCTTTACACCTAAATAAAAACTGGAAAGATTATAAGAAGCATTATTAAGCAAAGCCGGAAATACCTAAAGCTAACCCTTATGCCGGGATCTTACTACACTATATTAAGAGTAACATAACCCTATTAGCGTGCACTGTATATATATCTTATAATTCTAATACTGCTATTATAAAAGATAAGTTTTATAGGTCCACTAATTAGACGCTAGATAGTTTATCTTAGGATAAGCTTATATTAAAAGCCACCGCATCTAGTGGCGCGTTTTATCCCGTCAACTTTAATACTAAGTATTTATAGGATAGCTTCGGCCCTATTAGGAATAAAGAAGAGTTAGCTACTATAATTAGTAATACTATAAACTCTAGCTTATAGATATTAAAGCTGGAAGTCTAACCTCTATGTAAGTGCTTTATATTACAAGTATTGCAGCTCTTTTAGTATATTGCTAATATTTAAATCTAGCTATATTTTAATTAAATAGATAGACCACACTAGACCTATATCTAAACCTAAATAGCATAGCTTCTACACCAATAATGCCTCAGACCAATATCCAGAAACTAGTTATTACTAAAACATCTGCTAGTTCTAGTAATAACGCCACTATAACCAACTCACCTTTAATCTATACCAGTGTTCCCAATAACAGCAACTAGCCTACGCCTAGTATTACTAAGGCCACTACTATTGGCGGAAAGGATACTATAATGGGCGGAACCTCTAAGCAGGGCAATAAGAATGCTTCTAATAGTTAACTACCTCCGCTATTAGCATTGGCAGATACTATAGAACTCTATAAAATTAAGAAGATTGTATGGGTCAAAAAAAACGGAATAAATGTAATAAATGTTATAGAAGTGTCGTCTAATAACAGTAGTAATAATAAAGATGATAACGATCCCCTCCCTAATACAGGTAATAAGGCCAAAAATGACTTTAAGGACTATGCGGATAATAAGAAAGGGAATAATCCTAATGCCACGTTCTTTGGACGCATATATATGCATATATCTCTAATATGTCTAATATAGATGCTCTCTTAATTTAAAACTAATTTTTTTTAGCTTAAATTCTAGTTTTAACCAGGCAATAAAGAAGGAGTGTAAATATATTAACGAAACTCTATAGTTAGAGGCATGCAGATGCCTCTGTTTTAATCCCAACGCCAAACTTAACATAAATAGCCTTTTATTGCCGCTATAGCTAGTTACAAAATCCTTTAAAGCAAAAAAATATTAACTAATTGCCGCCTATTACCAGACTGTAAACGAAAAATATAATATTAATAGCAGTATATACGCGGTCCAGATGGGCTTAGGTAAGATAGTTACTATAATTCTTGCCCATCTATTAAATAGATTAATTATTATTAATTAATAGGCTATTTAGGATTCCTAAGCAAAAAAAGATAGATTATATTTTACTTATTCTGCCAGGGAAGCCAAGGATACGCAATGCCCCTTATAGGGTAGCCTGCCAATTTAGTGTATATATATTAATAAGAATCTGTACTCTATATTTAAAAGACTTAATGGCCTAATACTTGTAATAGTACCACCTAAAGCTTTATTGGCATGGAAAAAGAATATTAAGTTAGTATTTAGCAAAAATTACTTAACTATAATGCGTAAGAACATGGGCAAGAATAAGGGCACCGCGGACATTTAGTTTTAAATTATATATAGCAACTACGCGAAAACGGCCTAGAAGTGCCGGAAAGGTAACTCTAAATTCCTTCTTAGCTATATAGAGCCTAATCCAGATAACCTAGATAATGTATTATATAATCCTCCCACTGACTCGTCCCGCTTTATTGTTGCTACGACTATTAGATGCTAGAAATAACAATTTCTATACTTACTAGGCGAGATTTTGCCTAGGGCACGCTATTAATTAAATGTAGTAGTATAGCTCTATGTATTTCTTAATAAGTTTTATACCACCAAGAATAGCTAAACTTAGTTATAGACTATAACTAGATAGCTCGCGTTTTAGGCTTTACTAAATAATATCTATCTCTAGGGATATTTGGGCACCCTAGTAGGCACTAGCCCTAGTAATTTTACTACATTTCTACAAATCTTAGTAATAGGGCGGGATAAAGAATGGGCAGAAAAGCCTAATTATAAACTGCTACTCAGTCCTAATGTCCGTGCGCTATAGGTAAAAATAAATAAGATGGTTTAAATAAAAGCTAAGCTATTAAAGGAGGCTAAGAAAGAAATGGCGGCCATTATTAACGGTTTTTGTAATATTGTTTCGCAATTTATAATTGGGCGCTCTATAAATACATAATAGTTTAATAATAAACCATTAATTAAGATTAACGCACAAAGAGTGGACTAGAATATTCATATTAAGTATATAGGTAAGGTCTTAAAGTAATTAAATAAGGCTATAGACAAACTAAAGAAAGAGATCAATGTAGTATATAAGAAGAAACTGGCCAAGTGGAAGCGGAAAGGTTTAAACGCTAATTAAAAACTTATAAAACCACACTAGTCTAGCTCAGCATTTGCCTACAAGCTTTAAATCTTTACAAACTTCCCAGAACTACAACTCTAGAAAAATAAGAGCAAAGATTTTAATATGCCTTTTACTGGCTTATTTTTAGAAGGAGATAAAAATAAAGGCTATATACTTAACTATTACAAGAACCCCAAGCAGTCTATATTTAAACAAGAACTGCCTTCTATTATAGCTTTAAGTCTAAAAATAGATGCCTTAAAGATAGTTCTTACTTACCTAGGGACTAACTGTAAAGGTTATCCTAAGAAGTTAGTTATCTTTACAGCATTCCTAGTAGCCGCCTTTATTATTTATCTAGTACATCTTGTCTATTCTTAAAGCAATATTTTTATATTCTAACGCTAGATTAGTATCTTCTTAATAAGTATAGACTAGGTAGCTGCAAGTTAGTTAATGGTAAGCTTAAAATAGAAGAGAGAGAGAGCATTATTAAAGAATTTAAAAACAACCCCACTCTAAGATTCCTTATATTAACTACTAGTCTTATACCTAAAGCATATACTCTAATTAAAACAAGCAAGGTGTTTATATTTAAGCCACAGCCGCTACCTATAGTTAAAGCTTAGGCATTTAGACATGCCTACAGGATTAGACAGCTAGAAGATAAAGTTATAGATATTAGGGCTGTATCTAATAAGGTTAATATAGAGGTGTATATTTAGCAGCAGGCTAAAAAATATAAGATCTTTATACTAGGCACTTTCTCTAGAGCGCTAAAGTATTATATTAAAAAGAAGCACCTTTTTAGTGCCTCGCCACTTAAGATTACTTAATATATATTAGAACCGGGTTCTATTAATAAGGCTATATAGTAGGATATAGACGATTTCTTCTATATACTTAATTAGCTTAATTAGTACCACTAGCTAAGCAGGCACTGCCTCTATAGTATACTAATTATAATATATTTTATAACACCTAGCTCTAAGTATATATAACAAAGATATTACGGTTATTGCATATATATAAATATTATAAGAGAGGTAATAAATATAATATATTGCAAATAATTAGTAAATATACCTATTTAGGTTTAGCCGCTATATAACTCCTTTTCCCTTACGCTTAATTATAACAACTACTATAAACAACCCAACAACAATCAACAGCACTATACTAGGCATTTAAGCGCAAATGGAACAGCAATCTAAACCTATATCGCTTTCTTCAGTATATAAGGCCCACGCAACAAAGAATTAGTTAGTAAAGTTTATCTACCTAGGCCTAAAAATATTATATAGCAACATTTATTCCACTATAGAACAGGGACTTACAGACATTTAAATGCTTAGTTTATAACTAAATAAGGTCAGGAACCAGTTAAGACTTAATTAGATATTTCGCAATATAATTAAATTATTTCCTACTATTTTTATAGGCATACTAAAACCTTAGCAGAGTAGGTATCTATCCGCAATCGCCCAAAAATATAATAACAATTAGAAGCGTTAAGTGTTAGACAGAGTAATAACCTCAGCACAAATTAAGTCCGTTGCGCATTATCTCAAATCAACTAATATACACTAGTTAAGCAAAGAAGACCCAAAGTTGGTTGCTTGGAACAGCCTTATATTCGAGACGGTATAAACTAAAGTAGTCTATAAAGAAGATGGCTAGGAAATGCTATATAGTTACAAATACTTTATAGCCAGTAGTACACTAGATAATAAGATTACATTAACCGATCTAGACTTTAGTCTATTTACCAGTATACTCTTAGAAGATATCAGCTTTAATCCTATAAAACATAGAATTTTCTATTACAATAGTCAGGGAAGGGAAATAGAAGTTCTTACTAAACAGACCTAAAGGGCTGCTATGGATAAAATATATACTAAAGGACTTAATCATTTTTATTTTATAGTAAGATACAAAGACTAAGGTAAGATAGATTATACAAGCAATTTTAGCAATATTAAAAATATTCTAACACATTTAAATAGGCACACTATACCTAGCCACTATACCTACACATATCAAAACCATTACACTATAAGCCATTATAAGCAATTCATTATTAAAGCTACTGGGAACATAACTAGAGTTAAAAAGGAACCGTTCTAGGCCTAGGGGTTTAAGGGCATCTATATAGGAAATTAGTGGTACACTTAGGCCAACGGTTTCTATATATAAAGTAGAATTAGTAAGCAATAAGTTAAAGTAGAAATAGGAGACCTTTATCTGGCCTAAGAAAAAAAAACTAAGGGCCTAATGTTATATTTGTATTATACCAACTATCCCGCGTACTATACTATATTTTATATACCCAATATTTCCAATATAGTGTTAATATATGCACAGTTGCGCATATATGCTAGCTTAGCTAGATATACTAAATGGCTTAACCTAAGTAAGCAAGGCTTAAAATTAAAGAGCCCCTTTACAATTTTTACTTTTCTCCTCTCTCTTATCAACAATCTATATTAGTACTCTTTTTATAGGCCATTAAATATATCTTTAACGCCAATATATTAAACTAACACTATTCTCTACCATGGCCAAATTATCTAATATATAGGTTATTACAGCGTCCAGCAGCTAGGTGCGACCTATATCCGCTTTATAGTAGTGCCATATAGCTAATAAGATAGAGCCTACAGTCTTAGCAAGCTTAGTAAGACTAGTATATACCCAAGGACAAATCCAATAGTAATAAGATTCTACTATACCCCCATTACCCTCAAGACACTCACCGCAGGACTAATATAACTTAGCATAAGCTTAAATCTGCCACCTATTCTAAGTTATTAGTTCAGAAAATAGTAAGGCCTGTATACCTAGTATATAGATTAACTATTTACCTACGTATATAAGGTTATTATAATATATTGCCTAATAAACGCCATTATTAACTAAGTACTACTAAGGACGGAAGCACTAATAGTATAAAACAATTAAGACATAAACCAGAACCACTTTGGCGGGGAGTATAACAGTAGGCCAAGTTCAACTCTACACCCATATACGCACCTATGCTAGCCTATACTAAGCTGCTTATGCAGGCTATGGTTATAATAGGCCACTTCAATCCTTCCTATAGGCTCTCTCCATGGCCAGAAAGACAGAAGTTGGACCTAAACACACTAATCATTAATGCTTAGTAAAAGGCTGGTTTAAACAATTAGGGGTATATATTTAACAATATTCGGCCTCTACCCAAACTAAAAGAAGCTTATAGGCCAAGTCTCTAAAATCTACACCTCCTACTAGCAATATTTAAAGTAATACTAACACAGTATATGTCGCAAAACTATAGTTATTTAACTGCGTTGGCGACTTTAGATCCTATATTCTAAGTAATATTTATATAGTTATATATATACATTATTTGTTCCTTAATACACTAGATACCCAAGCTCTAGTCTTTTAACTACTTAAAGACAACGCATTTATATACGCATATTCAAAGCTTATAAGCCCTACTATATACTCCTAAAGTTTACCTACTAATAATAGAAGGGGAAATAACAATTTACAGCACCTGTGATTATTAAGTGTATTACTTAATACTTTTTTAACCCAAACTCAAAAGGCCTAGCTTTACATCCTTAGATATCTAAGTATTTCCACCCACTTTTGGCTTACACTATTATACTAATTACTACTTGTATTTAACATACACTCACTAAATACAAAGAGGGAGGTCTACGGCAAATAGTTAAGGCAGATATAATAGGAGAACTAAATAGTATAAGTAATACTCTAATCTATATATATATTATAAGATACTAATTTATAAAGCAATATACTATTAAATTTGGAAGATATAGGACGCATAAGCTTCTAATAGAAAGGCCAAACTACTATAGGTAATAGTTAGTCTTATTTAGAAGTAGATATACAAAACCAGCAACCCAGTTAACAATACGCATGCAGTGTATAATCTATATAAGCTTAAGCCATATACAACCTAGCACGAGTTTAAGTTCTTAGTAATAGATAGCTTTCCTATCTTTAGCAATAATAACTTAGGGCCTACTAGTTCTTCCTCTTTTACTTATACAGATAAGGTAACACTAATAAGAAGTGAAGATTTAGGTTTAAATTAAAGGGTAAGCAAAAGCACATTTCTAAGCATTATATTAATAACTTAACCAGGGCACTTTACGCTCGACCTCAGTCTCTTCGCCGCTAATAACTATAAACAGCCCGCCTACCTAAAACCATAAGGCTTCTTGCTTTAGGGTTACTTAGTACCATAACTTAGATAATAAACCACATATACTTAATATACTATATATGATAATACCAGATAGACTACAAAACTTACTAGGCGTTAAAGAAGAAGATTTTCTTTAGTATACTCTTAAAAAGGGGGAAAAGCTACTAGATAATAGCAGATTTAATATATTTTTAAAGTCTATATAGTAAAAAGGAAATGGCAATGTTAAAATAAGGCTAGAATTGCCTAAAGATGACAACCTAGATACATAGTTACTTCCTTAAGGTATATAGATAATATTTTACTTTCTTTCTAATTATTACATAATACTTTTTTTTTATATATAAAATATTATAATTATTACAGTTATAAAAAATATTGCGATTATTGCAGTTATAGTATTATAGTTATAGGAAATATTATAACTATTATGGCCATAGGAAATATTGCGACTATTACAATTATAGGAAACATTATAAATATTGCAACTATTACAGTTGTGGAAAATATTGCAACTATTACAGTCGTGGAAAATATTGCAAGTATTGCAGTCGTGGAAAATATTGCAACTATTGCAGTTATGGGAAATCTTACAACTATTGCAGTTATAGGAAATATTGCAACTATTACAGTTATAGGAAATATTGCGACCATTGCAGTCGTGGGCAATATTGCAAATATTGCAATTATGGGAAATATTGCAACTATTGCAGTCGCGGGAAATATTATAAATATTGCAGTTATGGGAAATATTACAACTATTACAGTCATAGGAAATATTATAATTTTAAGATATAAGGTTGCTAAAGTGGCCCCGGGCTAGCGTAAAAAAGTATACATAAGCAGATCAGCAGATCTAGCGGAAATGACCCCGGGCTAGCCCCTACCACTCTCCCGTTTTCCTGACAGCAGCATGTAGTGGAGCGGCATATATACGGCATGCGTTAAGTTAATACGGCAGTAACGCGGCTACTTATTAGGCACATAACGCTCCGCAAGCATAATATCGCGGAAGCTAGCATTACCGTACTTATTTAATATAATAACGGCCACCTTATTGCTTGTTGGGAGGTTCTTATAGTGCCAATTAGCACCAGCCTTTAAGATAAGCCGCATCTATAGGTTTAAGATAATCCGTAATAGGGCCGTTATAGGCTAAGCCTAAAGCCGTTCCCTTGCGGTTTAATAGAGGGCAATAAAAGGGTTCCGTACCTCAGATAGCATAGCAGTAAGGCACTACAGAATAGTTGCATCTAGCTAGGTATTAGGACGGGCCTATAGCCGGACATCTATAGCATAACTAGGGTTATAAAAGTATAGCTAGGTATACCGCGGAGCAATATTAGTAGGAGACTCTAGCGGGCCCTATAGATAGTAAAGCTCACCATATATCTAGAAGCAATTTAGGCCGCCCCAGGCTACACCACGGTTAGTAACAGTATAGTTTACGGATATAAAAGCCAATGCTGCATTATATGCGCGGAGCCGCTCCCTAAACTGCCTAGTAGAAGTACTACAGGACTCTAAAAGGTCGCGTAGATATTCTGGCGGAGGCTAGAATAGAGGGAGGTTTATATTACCGTGCCTACAGCAGGCTTTAAACTATGCATTACTAGGCTTTAATATACTAACACGTTCATTAATCCAATATAGGGCTGCGTAGAAGTTATACTTAACGTCTATAGGACCGAGATCTAGCTGCTCCGTAATAGGGCGGACGGTAAAACCACAATCTAGCTGCTCCGCGATAGGGCGGACCGTAGCAGGTCGCGGCTGGATTAATATAGTCGGTTGCGGCTGGATTGATATGGGTAGTCGCGGCTAGATTAATACGGGCGGTATAAGGGGAGAAGCAGTGGCGGAAGCAGTGGCGGAAGTAGTAGGAGCTATAGTTTGGTTTATAGGCTGCGGAAGGTCCGCTAAAGGTCGTTAAAACCGTCTATTTCTTTTCTCCTATATATATAGAGTTAGAAAGAGAGTAAGTTAAAAGAGTAAACAATGGATTAACCTTATAAGATTTACAGGTCTTATATAGAGCTCCAAGACGGTTTGTTACAAAGTCAGTGGAAGAGCGATACTGCTTATAGGCAGTACAAAATAAACAATTGGAAGGCATTTAGGCGGTAGGTAGGGAGTAGTATTTAAGCAGTAAGGGTAGGATTTTGCAAAGCTTTTACAGAGTATTGTGTAGAGTTTTCACGGAGCTCCGTGCAGAGCTTCGTGCAGAGCTCCGTGCAGAGCTCCGTATAGAGCTCCGTGTACCCCCCCTAAAATTTTCTTCGCAGAGCTCTAAAGCTTTACATTAGTATAATATTACTTAACCTTGGGATATTTAGATAAAAGTAACACCATTTTAAAGCGCTTTGTAAGCTCTATAAGTCTATATAAATAGAAAATTTATTTACCTACTATTAGGGGGTGCATCGCAAGTGTAAGTATTTGAGGGGATTTTAGGGAGTTTGGTGTTCCTATACGTGACCCAAACAATAAGAACCAATTAATTTAACCAATCCAAACTGTCGCTTAAAATTAATTCAGTATAATATAGATAATAACTTACCGTAATTATCTAATCTTTTCTTCTTATACTTTACTGCTATATAGGTTTCTAGGGTGCCCTAATAGCCTTAGTCTAGTAAATCTCTTAAATATTTTAATAAGTATTTTAAAACTAAAGAAAGAGACTTTTAGTAGTGTTTTTTATGGTTTTATATTTAACTTTCCTTAGTATAGTATATACTTACTATAGGTCTATCTATAAGTAACTGGTTATAGTTTAGTTATAGTTATAATATATTTAGGATATATTAGACACTAATTATGTACTTTATAATATAAAGATATGGCTTATAACTAGTACTTTGCTCTATATAGATGTTAGCGACTTAGTTAATTAAGGTATAAGTACTGCAAGAAGGACGTATACAAGCCTATACAATTAGATTGTCTATAAATAAGGATCTAAAGCTAGAAAAAGGAAAGGGAAAGAACAGAGGCACCGCTTAAAGTTATATACAATCCTCTAGTTATATAATAGCACTTTATGGCAATCTGCGGCAATCTGACGGCAATATGCTAGTACTATAACATTCCCCCCCCCCCCAAAAAAAAGCCTGCCCTTAGGCTTTGTATATCTGTATTACGCCTATAGGGTGTTCTTGTCTTTATGCTCTATAGGCAACCTATTATCCTTACTATATTAGCATTCCATCTACTTATCTAAGTACTTTAGCGATCTAGGTTTGTTAGGGTAACGGCTATAGAACTTTTATAATTTATAGGGACTACCTATAAAATTCTATGTGGGGTACTAAGTAGGGTCCAGATTATAGCCCTTCCAACCTACGCGGTACTTTAGAGTTCCTCTTACAAGTTTATAGGCCAGTATTTCTTTAATTTCCTATTTATTGTCGCTATTAACTTAAATCGGCAGGGGCGGTTTATTCTTTTATCTAGTAAGAAGATAGAGTAGACCTTAATTAAATTTAGGAGCTTTACTTTGTATAAGTTGCCTCTCTTCTTAAGGACCTTATACGGTCCTGCTATTTAATAGTTGTCACGGGACTACCCCGTGACACCTTGCACACAACCACCCGTTTTTACCGACTTAGCAACCAAAGACCGATTACGATACTGCAATATCCGCAATATTCGCAATATTCACGATATCCGCTCGCAATATCCGCAATATCCAAATATCCGTAACTTCTGCCCTATGCACTTGTTGACCTAGCAACAAGTAAACAGTATATACCCCTTCTTGTACCTTTTTACCTTCTTCCCTTACGCAACGTCTTGACTTTATTACACAGTTTATGTACATAGCTTAATAATATCTACTTTGCTACATATTATCGTCACTCGTACTCACTCTATGACAATAGTCTAGCTTATAGCTAGGCCGTTCTGTCTTCTAGTTCTTTATTATAACCTAGACCTTATTGCTTACGGTAAAGTTAGGCTTACGCCTATGCTTATTTGCCTACTGTTTTATTAATTTCTAGGCCTTTTCTAGGTTTATATAGACTACCTTCCAGGCTTCTTCTAAGCGTTTAGCGTAATGCTAGGCTTCCTTATACGATAGTTTTTCGCGTATAATCTGTGGCCCTTCCGTTCTTTCCCAATTAAAGCTTATATAGGGTAAATACCCTATTTCTAGCTAGATAGGTGCAAATCCTATAAAGTTATGGCGTAGGGTAGCCTGGGCATAGTCTATTAGAGGTAGTAGTTCAGCCTAATTGTCTTAAAAGTAGTTAATAAAGGGTCGGAGTCTCTGTTCTAAATACTGGTTTATAATCTCTATCTAGCCGTCTGTCTAGTGGGAGTATACTATAAAAACACTTTAGCTTAATGCCTAGAATCCGGGTAAACTTGTTCTAGAAAGCTAATATAAACTATAGCCCGCGGTTGGACATAATAATATCTAATAGTCCATAAATTTAGTAGATGTAGTAGATATATAATTGGGCTGCCTCTTTAGCATTAATATTTTTATAGCAAGGGATTAAGAATAGGCGCTTACTAAAGCGGTTAACTATAACTATAGCTATATCGTATCTGCTACGGTCTATAGGTAGCTTATAGAAATCTATAGAGATATACTGCTAGGGGCGTTCTAGTATTAAGAGTGGTTTTAATAGTCCTAAGGTCTTATCTTATAGAATTATAGACCTATAGCAGTTATTATAGTTTTATATATAGCGATTAATATTTATAACTATTTTAGGCTAGTAGTAACGGTTGCCGATAATCTTATAGGTCTTATTTTTTCTAGAGTAGGCCGTAGAGATCTAAGTATGCGCTTTAGCAATAAGCTAAGTCCGTAAGTTTTATTTCTTAGCTACTACTAGCTATTACGGACCTTATATTAGTAGCAGTACGGCTACTAAGGGAGGACATAAGAGGACTAGTGGTAGAAGTATAGGAGGCGCTAGAACTAGTTAAACTATAGGATAAAGGGTGACTGAGTTATATAACGAGTTACTAGAATATAATCTATATAATCTATAATAGAGTAGATAGAGTAGATAGAGTAATAGAGCAATGACTTTTATAAGGAGTTATGTTGTGTGTTTAAAGGACCACAGTCCCTACCTAGATAGTTCTTCTCTTTATAGTAAATCTTAGAATATAATTAAAGTTAATCTGTTAGGCAACCACTCCACTAGTCATTATTATATTATTAACTTCTTATTTACCTATATACTTAGCCTATTAGCGAGTCTACCGTAGTATTTTCTATAAGGCTTTGTTATATATTTACTACCTAATTATAGTATTAATAAAGTTAAATAATATGCCACTAAAAGCACTAGTTATAACGCCATTAACGGCGGTAACCACCTTAGGTACTAGTGGGGATACTAGCATAAGGGACACTAACTTGCAACTAGTTACGATTAGATAATTATAAGAAATGGTTAACTAACTATAAGATAATAACAAAGCGCTTAAAGACAGAATTAATGGTATTAGCGTAGCTAAGGTTAAGTTACCCTTAATCGAACGATTCTTAGGTAAAAGATTAAAGCTTAAAGGGTTCCTTATGTAAATACATTTTAAGGTTATATAAGGAGTAAAACTAGTGACGGTTATAGACTAAGTGGCGTATATAGGACTATTCCTATTAGGGAGAGTACTTAAATAGTTTAAATCTTACCTTATGGAAATATAGGTAAATAGTATATTAACCACTAACTAAGAAGTATGGTATATACTCTCTAGTTGGAATGGGTTCGCGGAATAGTTAATATAGATATTTAGAGACCCTAAGGCAATAACTATAGCGGAAAGAAAACTCCAGAATTTATTATAACGCACTTTAGCAATTAAGTATATAACGTAGTTTTAAACACTCGTAATATAGGTTAAATAGAATAATTAGGTACTTATAGTATAGTATAAGTAGGGACTTAAGGCAAAAGTCTAGAATGTAATAATTCTTATAAAAAATGCGATAACTATGCGAGAATTAATTAACTAGTTAATAAAGATTGATAATAGGATCTATTAAAGGGAATAAGCCAAGAAAGGGCAAGATAGAGTTTTATTGTTGTATAAGGCGTAGAGTACGCAATAGTAGATAACGTACTTTATAAGCGAGTCGCGAATACAAACGAGCCGCGAACCTCAAAACCTACCAAAATTCACACCTTAATATCTTAACAACCACTTAATAATAAATTATAATAATTTAGATTTGGACTTTTATATATACTTTATGGCTTCTATTAAAGTTATATAGTAAATAGTTCAATAGTTTTTAAAATATTAAAATTTGGGGGCTAAAATAAGGCTAAATTACTATATCTTACTATATCTTAAAAACGGTTAAATAATTTACTATATAACTTTAATAGCGGCTATAGAGTATATATGAAAGTCTAAATCCAAATTATTAGAATTTATTATTAAGTGGTTGTTAAGATATTAAGGTGTGGATTTTCTAATTTTTGGTGAGTTTTGAGGTTCGCGGCTCGCTTGTATTCGCGACTCGCTTATAAAGTACGTTATAGAGTTATAAACTATAGAATGGCGGACTAGAGCTAATGGACCTAAGTAGTGCAAAAGAATTTAAAAGATGGAATAAAAAACTATAGAAACCTAAAGGTTAAAGATTAAGTAATTATAGGACTAAGGAGTAGAGGCTAAACTAGGGATCTTAGTAACAGAAGATATTTAGGCGGACTCTATAATAAGAAGAATGGTTTAAAAAAGGAGTTTGTATAAATTATAGAAAATAAGGTTATTTTACTAGAGACTATAGAGGTAATTAGAGTAACTACACGGTAAAGGGCATAAGGTTATTAGAGTATAATAATGTGGATATAGGTATATTGCGCGGGACTAAGAAGTGTTTAATTAGATATTTTGCGTTTTGTTATAATAACGCATACTAAATTTATAAGGACGCTAAGTATGGCGTAAGCTATTAGCTATAGGAGCTAGAGTTATAAGAACTTAAGGGAACTAGAGAGTTAGATAAAGAATAAAATTAACTTTATAAGCTGGATTAGGATATTACAGTAATATACAGATAAAGATTAGTAGCAATAATAACGGAGTTAAAGCACTTATTAATTAATAGTAATAAGGAAGAAAAAGTAGCTAACTAGAAGTATATAAACCTTAATAATATAATAGAAGTAGAGACTGAGACTACTATAGAACGCGGTTTAGAAATAGGTATTGTTATACCGTTAAATATAGTATCTATTGCTTTGCGAGATGGAAGGAGTAATATTTAAAGACGATTAAGTAAGTAGACGACTGCTAGTGCTAGCTTACTACTTAATAAAGGTAAAGGGCTATAGGCTTAAGATTCTTAAAAAGAGATAAGAGACGCTTAAGACTTTTAAGATAAGATAAGATAAGATAAACCTAAGGGCCTATAATGGACAAAAACTAATAGGAAAGGGCAGTAGCTTCATTTAAAGATAAACAAATAAGTATAGGATGAAGATTTTTAGGGAGCTAAGATTTCGAAGAATAAATAAGGTCTATAGTGACTCTAGGTAAATATAGTGTTTAGTCTAAAGGTTAAAAAGTTAATATAATAACTAAGAAGCAAGAAGACTTTAAGGATCTAGCTGTAAGACGTAGACGATAAAAAAGTATAGATAAGTTTAGGCAATAAATTATTATATAGTAAGAATAAAAACTAGACTAGAGATTTAGCGTGCTAGGATATATAAAGGACAGAGCACTTATATAGAAAGTTACTAATAGGCTAAAGGCAGACATACTAAGAGCTAAGTGGTTTAATAACCTAGAATAAGAAGAGGATTTAAGGATTCTAACTAGGTTTATAGAATAATATATAAAGGGTTATAGTAAAGCAGTAATAAAAAGATACTTCCTTATAAATAAGTTGTATATACTTATAGAGCTGTACCGTAAGCGGTATAAGTAGTAAAAGAATAATAAGTGAGAAGATTTCTATATATAGCTAGATAAAAAGGCTATACTAGATTAAGCTATGCTAGAGAGATAGATAAGTTATATTAAAAGAGCATTAATTATAATATTAAAGAACCTAGAAGAATAAGCTATAGACTAGAGAGAAATAATATAGGTATTAGTACTAGCAAACAAGATAGTAGTATTTAGATTAATATAGGAGAGGTTTAAACTTAAGAATAAAAATTAGCTGTAAGTTAACCTAAAACACCTAGCGCATTATACATTGGTATAGATTGCATATGTAGATAATATATATAATATATAATAATTCATTACTTAACGTCCGATTCGGATCCCTACTGGGCCCACGCGGACTACTCCTTATATATATGTGGGGAGAAAACTCTATATAAGAAAACCCCATAATCCATCTCCCTGCCTTTTGGGACTCGCCTGCACAGCGCCTACAAGGCGCCTACGAGTCACCTATGGTGCTCTACTACCTTACTTTTTGACCTCCTTAGGAACCACTGCTGCCGTAACAAGCCTATGGACGCACTAGTATCGCGAACTTAACTCTACTTCTATAAAGTTATTAGGGGGCGCCTAGTACTCGCCCCTTTACCTTCTATTACTATTTCCTTTGCAACCCGAAACTAGTCTAGTACATTTTAGCTAATAAGCTACTAGGTAACCACCTTAAGACCTTTTTATATTAAGAGTAGTGTATTATAGTTCTCTATGCTAGCTACTAAGAGCATTGCTTTTTAGTTAGTGTGTAAGGGGCATAATAGTATTACATGTTTTGGTGTTTGTCTTAGCCAGCTATATTTATATCTTAAGCTACCTACCAGGACACCTACCTAGTAGAGCCAGTCTTTTAGTCCTATTATTCCTATTCTTAGGAGTGTTGCTATTATATTTTCTACCTTTATTAGGCCTTCTTGGAGCCCTTAGGTATTTACCCCCTATAGCGTTAACTATACTGCGGCCTAGGTTCCTCTTACCTAAAACAGCCTCTATACCTTTAACTCCTATACACCTCTCCAGTATTAGTCCAACCAGTATTATATTGCGGTAGATGGTTTCCCAGTACTCTTTTATACTCTACTTTAGCTCCTTTCTCTCTCTTACTATTGTCTTTGCTAGTCTCTTATATATCTCCCTTCCTCTTCTATATAGGCCTAGGCCCTAATACAGCACCATTCTTCTTCTACTTTTTCTACCTGTTTCTCTAATATATCTTCCCTACTTTAGGGTTATTGGTTAGCTCTCCTATAAGGCACCCTAGGATCCCTCCATAGTTTATTTAGGCGTGACTTAATGTACTTTATAACACTAGAGTTACACTCCTTTTGCACCCTTTATATTGCAGCAGCTTTAATATATAATTATAAGGGGGGGATATTGGCTTCCTTCTTAAGCAGTGCTATAGCTATTCACTTATACCCGCCTGTTATACTCTAGAGGTAAGCCATTTAGACCTTTTAGAGTGGTTTAAAGAGTGCTTTAGAGGGGCCTTTCTTAGTTTCTCCTATAGCCCAAATACTGGAACTATATATTATGGTTAGCCGGACAACTGCTATATATAGTAGGCGTAACCTCTAGAAGCATAGGCCCTATATAGAATTGACAATTCTAGATATTATAATATACTGCGCTTAGCCCTTACGGGCCGCTTATAATATATATACGCTCCACCAGAGCTTACTATCTACCTATACTCCTAGTACCCTTAGGCCTTAAACTAGTTAGCCCCTAAAGCCTTAGATATAGATTATATGCTAAAGATCTATAGATTAGTTACGTTTTCTTATAAAATGGATTAGCTGGTATTTCTTTAGTAAGAATTGGACTCTATATTATCTTACCCATTCTATACAGGTATTATAGGCTTTCTTTAGTGTTCTGCAGTTCTCTGCGGCTATTGGCCTATATATAATTAGGTTTATATTATCAATAAAGCCTATCCCCTAGGTCGCCCCTTCCTTAAAGGACTTAAGTAGGTTGCTTATAAAGAAAAGGAAGAGTATAGGCAAGAGGGGTAATCCTTATAGTATTCCTATTATAACTGTGATAGGGGGGCTCTAGTATCCGCTAAAGACTAGCAATATTTCTTTCTAGCCTATAAACCCTTAAATAAATTATACAATCTATTCTAGGAAGCCCTTTGCCCTAAGGATATATAGGAGGCGCTCGTAGGGTATATTATTATAGGCACTACTAATATCTAGGCTAAGTATTAATACTATAAAGTCCCTTCACATCGCCTATGTAAATTTAATAGTGGCGGCAAGTAACGTAAGTACTGATAGTGTTAAGCAGTTCTTTCTTACCCCTATTTAACTTTGTGGTAGTAGGGCGTGTTTCTTAGCTATATCTACTATATAGTCCGCTATTACCCTTTCTAAAATCTTGCTAAGGGTGTTTTCTAAGGCAATAGGGCGGTAGCTTTCTAGAATTAAGTAGTCTGCTTTGCTTTCTTTTTATAGGATAACCGTTGTTATAGACCTTCTAAGTTATGGGTAGTAGCCTATAGCAAAGCATGCTCTAGCTATATCTGCAAGCTAAGGTGCCATAAGTAGTCTACAGGTCTTTAAGGCCTTATTTAGTATCCTATCTGGTCCTAGTACTATATTATTTAAAAGGCGGCTAATAGTTCTAGCCATTTCCTCTATTATTATGTCGCTATTAACCTATAGGTAAGTTACCAGTGTTTTACCTGTAATATTACTAAGGTCTGCTAGAGCTGGTTAGGGGAAGAATCTTTCTATAAGAATCTTTGCCTTTTTATTATTATTATTAGTAGCCTATAACTCCCCTGCTTTTTATAGGGGTGGTAGAAATAGGTCTTTTACTAGGCGCCCTACCTTTTTCTTTACCCATTTTACTATGGCCCAAAGGCCCTTATTATGGGGGAGGCTTAGGTTAGAAGTGTGCTTATTTATAAACCATCTCCAGTTATTCCTGACTTTTTTTTTAGGGTGTTCTTTAACTAGTTTCTTATGTCTTTATATTATCTCTTATCTTTAGGGTTATAGCTACTTATATATTTTCTTCTTGCTTATTATTAGCTAGCAATAAGAACTACGCATTATATGGACCATGCGTGTTATATATAGGGGCCTAGTTATAAGACCGGGTAGTGCTCTTTTAGCCTATTTTTAATTGCTACCTGGATCCTTTCTAGTCTTTAGTTAATTTCCTTAGGGGTAGCTAATAAGCCTCACTTATTTAGTATTAGGTAAATTTCTTCTAGGTTTTAAAGTTATTATTTAACTATACTAAGAAAGCTGTCTGTCTTAAGTTTTCTTATTGCGTATCTTAGTTGCGCCTTAATATCTAGGTCTAGCTATATTTAAATAGGGATATGGTTTAAGGCAAGTTCCTATTCTTCTTTAGGGTTATACCTTTTAAGTCTCTGGTATAGGCCTTTATCTATAAATATAAGGTCAATTATACTTCTAGCGGTACCTCATTGCCATATAATTGCTTCTGGGGGGGTAGCCAGTTTAAGGCCCCAGATATCTATAGCTCTTAGTAGGCACTCTACCTATTGTTTAACAGCAACATAGATACCCCCCCACTACGGGTAGTGGAGGTTTATGTCTCCTAATAGAATAGACTCCATGCCTTTGGTTTCTAGTAAGCTTATTACTAATATAATGTTCTCTGTTTATAGGACCCCTTTAACCCTAGGGTTATATATATTAATAATTTGTACCAGACCCCTATATATCTGGATTATTATAACTATAATATTTGGGTTGACTGCCTGCTATAACTATAAGGATAGGCTAATAGCCTTACTAATTATAAAGTACGCGTGTATAGCTGCTTTTAGTTTATATAAGAGCTGGAATCCTTGGGGGCAGTATATTAATTATGTGTAGGTATTATAATATAGTTCTTGTATAGCAAGGATATAGTGTTTCTCTGGGTCTAGATTATCTAGTAGGGGCCTTATAAGATGGTGGTTTATATTACCGCAGTTATACTATATAATAGATAGGTGGCGGACCCCTAGTAAGGGTTCTTTATCTTTCCTTTATTTCTTACTTCTTCTATTTCTACTTTCTCTAGGATTTTTAGAACTTCTGTCTCTTATATTTACACCCTAGTTACTACTTATTTTACATAGAGCTTTCCATTCCCATATCTTGTGTTCCTACTAGCGCTTCTATATCTAAATCTATTATTGTCTCTAGTTCTTCCCCTAATCTTACTAGCCAGCTGTGTACCCTTTATAGGTTAGCTATAAATGTTATATTTGCCGCGTTAAGTCTAATTCTTAATTATCCTGGTTTTAAGCTTACTATAGCTGTCTATAGGGGCCTTCCTATAGGGCGTCCTCTCCCTTATATCCCCTGTGGCCCTTGTGTCCCTATTTAGTCTGGTAATATTACACAGCATCACTTCTAGCCCGTTAAGGCTTGGGATAGCTGGCCTAGCCCCCTAGTATTAAAGGTAGGGAACGCTAGGAAGGCACCTACGTCCCCCTAGCTTATTGCCTATTGTTTCCACTTATATAACCTAGCATATAGTTGCTCCTATAGCTATTAAGCCCTTACCTTCCGTCTCCTATATTTAATACAGTCTTCTCTCTCCTACGCCTTATATGTGCTTCAGTAGCAGTTTGCGTATTTTGTTTGGTCTTAATTTAAGCAGTGTTTTATATTATAGGGGCCTACACAGTAGCCGCAGCACACCTATGCTGCGCATATAGATTAAGTATATCCCTATTGTGCGTAGCAATAGCACCGTTCTAGGTGTAGTCTATAGTTATAGAGCCTTATATTGTATATAAGGCCATTTATAATTATTTCTTTTTAGATAAGGAGTTTTTGCATTCCTGGCGTAAGTGTGCTAACAATAAGGGAGCCATGCGTTCAACCAGCGTCTCCCTGGCGAGTCTCTGGCGACCCTTATATCCTCTTATTATTCTTATTATTTGCTTGGTTTGCATTTTCCTGTTGAAGCCATTGGATTTGGGTGATTTCAAGTCCTAGTATAAGGCGTTCTGTTTGTCTTACTATCTCCTATATAATTGCTATGTTGTCCGCCTGGCGTCCCTTTTCTACCCTAAGGCTTAAGGGAACCGCTGGGACTTCGACTGGGTGATCCTCGCGGAGTACTTTTATGCCAATACGTTCTCCTAGCCTGTCCCCTGCCCTTACGGCTCGTTCCTTTAACTGTTGGTCCTTTAGGAATGTATAATATATATAGAGCACCAAAGGATAAATATCGCAATTACCTAATAAGAATGTATTAGTTAATAGAAGAAAAGTAATATAGAGACGCTAAGTATATGCATAGATGGCACCTAGTAGAAGTTTAAAAGTTAGGCGACTTAATACTTTAACTAGGAAGATTCCTTATAGAAAAATGCTTAGATGGATAATAGTAGTAGGAGTGCCCAGAAAATATGTGTCTATAGTATATTAAAGAAAAGAAGTGAATTAAGTATTAGCTAAAAGCGGACTAAGTATAGATAGGATTTAGTAGCTAGTAGTTAGGAAAAGGCGAGGCCTATAGGACTAGAGGGAGCTAGTAGTGAAGCCTTAGACCCTTAAAGGAATTATAGGACAATACCTAAATTTATCAGTTAAATAACAAGATTAAAAATTTAAAGCGTTAGTAGATAGTAGAGTAATAAGAAACTATATATTACTAGCAACAGTTAAAAGGATGGGATTACTATATAGATAAAAGGAACACCTATACTTATTAATAACAATTTTAGGAGATCTAACAGTCTATAAAGGAGGCATTATTAATCCTAAAATAGGACCTATTTAGATAACTATTAAAGAAAGAAGAATTAAGATGTCCTTTAATATCCTACCATTAGGAAAGAATGAGGCGATATTAGGAATGCCTTAATTACAGGAATATAATCTAAAGATTAATTAGGTTGTAGGTTAAGTTAATATTAAGGATACTTAATAATATAAGATGCGATAGACTACTAAGATAGTATAATACTAGGTTAGAGCAATATATAAGGAGACTAAGCGAGGCTTAAGTTATGTACTAAAAAGATACTATAAGTATAGTAAAAGGCTATAAAGCCCAGAAAGTAAAAAGCTATTAGAGTATATAGTATGGGATTATAAAATATAATTGGAACTAGAAATAAGTTTAAGGTTCTTTCCAATCTATAAGTTAATAGAAGATAAGTTAAGAGCACTTAGAGAGTTTGTCTAAGAAAACCTATAAAAGGGATATATTAGACTATTATAGTTATTAGCAGGATATCTAGTACTGTTTATACTAAAGAAAAATAGAAAGCTTAGGCTATATATTAACTATAGACAGTTAAACAGCATTATAAAAAAGGATAGGTATTTTTTACCTTTAATTAGCAAAATCTAAGATAGGATTAGTAATGTATAAATCTTTATAAAGATAGATCTAAGATGGGCGTACTATTAGATTAGGATTAAGGAAGGTAATAAATAGAAGGCAGCCTTTAGGTTAAAGGAAGAACTATATAAGCTATTAGTTATATAGTTTGGGCTTATAAACATACTAGTAACGTTTTAAAAATAAATTAATAGCGTATTAGGAGAACACCTTAATAAATTCGTTATAGTATACCTTAATATTATTATCTACCTAATAGGTAAGGAAGAATATGGAGAATATGTTAAATGGGTCTTAAAGAGACTATAAAAAGAAAAGATATTAGTAGCAATTAAGAAATGCGAGTTCTTTACTAGGAAGACTGATTTTATTAGATTTATTATTAAACTAGGAAAAATCTAAATAGACCTAAAGAAAGTTAAAGCTATAGTAAGTTAGCAAGAACTATAGAATTTTATATAGTTAAGATTAATTCTAGGGTTTCGTAACTACTATAGAAGGTTTATTATATAATGGTTAAAGAATATTAAGTCGTTTATAAGGCTTATAAAAAAAGAGAAACTATAGATATGGGGTAATATACAAAAAAGACTATTTAAGGAACTTAAAGAGTTGTTTACCTAAGATCCAATTCTTAAAATCTACTAACTAAAGCTAGACATGGTTGTAGAAACAGACGTATTAGACTTTATATTAGGAGTATACTTACTATAGAAGCACTAGGACGTATGGCATCTAGTAGCGTACTATAGTTAAAAAAAAATAACACTACTAGAACTAAACTATAACATCTATAATAAAGAGTTGCTAGGTATAGTTGTAGCACTTAAGAAATAAAGAGTATTCTTATAAGGTATAGAGAAACCATTTATAGTTAAAATGGACTATAAGAACCTAACAAGGTTCCTAATAATAAAAGAACTTAATTATAGATAAGTTAGATAGGTGGAAATGCTTATAGAATATTACTTTAAAATTTAGTATACTAAGGGTACTAAAAACGCAAGAGTAGACGTACTTAGTAGAAAGGCAGAGCTGTAAAATAATAAAAAACCGTTAGGCGCTATATTATAAAAGGACAAGGACGGACTAATTAGGTATAATTATCCTAAGATCGCAGCAATATAAGAAGAAAGGACCTATAAGATGCTAGAAAGTAAGTGGTTATAAGGAATTTAAGACGCGTAGAGCAAAGATCCAGACTTAGAGCAGTATAAGCACTAAGAGGCTATATATGTGCCAAAGACAGTTATAGAAGTGTTTATAAAAGAATTCTATAAGGGAATAACTCAAGGACATAACGGAGCTATAGGCTTAGTATTAAAACTTCAAGAGGAATATATTATTTAAGGAATCTAGGGACTAGCAAGATAAGTTATAAAGAAATGTTTAAATTGCTAAAGGAATAAACCACTAAGGCATAAGCCGTATAGAAGGCTATAACCTATTAAGATACTAAAAAGACTATAGAAGGTTATATTATGAGACTTTATTATAAAGTTACTAAACTTTAAGGACCCTATTACTGGATAGGATTATAATGCAATCCTTATAATAGTAGATAAGTTAACTAAGTAGGGCTACTTTATAGTATATATAGAAGAAATTTTAGCAGAGGATATAGCTAAAATCTATATTAAAGAAGTATTTGTAAGATATAGAGCACTAATAAAGATTATATTAGATAGAGATCTAAGATTTATAGTAGCCTTTTAGGAAGTATTTTTAGCGGAATAAGGGGTTCGCGTAGTAATATTAATAGTATATTACCTATAAACGGATGGTTAAACAGAAAAGACTAAACTAAATATTGGAATAGTGGTTAAGGTATTATTATTACTAGTTATATAGTTCGCGTATAATGCAATACCTTAGAAAGAGATAGGCATATTACCTTTTAAGGCGAACTATAGATATAAGCTAAGAATATTATTATCGCTATAACAAGTAAAGAAAATAAGTAGTATAGCTAAGTAAAGAATGGAGAACTTAATAAACCTTTATATATACCTTAAAGAAATAGCTAAACTAGTATAAGTAGGGATAAAAAAGTACTATAATGCTAAGAGATCTAAGGGACCAGATCTTAAGGAGGGGGATAAAGTATAGCTACTATATAAAAAATTTAAGAGTTAACAACTAAGTAAAAAGTTAGACTATATTAGACTAGGACTATTTATAGTTAAAGTAAAGATTTTAGAAGTTATATATAGACTTAACTTACCAGAGAAAATAAAGATCTACCCTATATAGCATATTATAATGCTAGAGCTAGTATACAGGAATATTAAGCTACTAGTTTATAAAGTAGACATATATAGAGGACAAGAAGAAGGCAAATAGGAAGTTTTAAAGATTATTAGTTATAAGAACGTTAATAATAAAACGTGGTATAAGGTTAAGTAGATAGGCTATAATAAGACTACCTAGGAGCTACTAGACGACCTAAGAAACGCTATAAAAAAGGTGCAGGAGTATTAGAAGAAATTAGGTTAGGTAATATTAATAAAGAAGGATTACTAAAGAATAAGTTACCTAAGGGGGACCTAAGAGGATTAGCTGCTGAGGTATTCAGAGTTATTTTCCTCTTAGCTTAAGATAAATCCTTTACAGCCTCTTCCTGCTTAAGTTTAAGGAGACCCTATTAAATAAGTTTCTATTTTTTTTAAACGAACCTTCTTATAAACCTTCTTAAGATAGACTAAGTGTAAGCGTTTGTACAAGCCTTACAAATCCAGTTTTCTTTAGCTAGAATTCGGTCCTTTTTAGTATAAAGACGATAAATCTCTACTAGAGTACCTAAGAGCTTACTATTAAGACGAAAGGCCTTAGATTAAACATAAGACCCTATAATAAACTTAGTAAGGTACTAGACGCCTATAAAGACTAACAAGATATATATGTTTAGCATTAGAAACAGATTAAACGTTACAGGATAATCGTATGTTTAATTTTGTATACTTAGCATAGAAGAAAGGTTGGGCGCTAAGTGGGGTTAAGATCGCGATATACACTAACCCCTTCTCCACGCAGCGAGTATAGGAAGGTATAATTTCACCTAATAACAGTATTAGTGTAACCGTACGAGTATAACGGACTGTAAAAGAAGCAGAACGCTATAGCGGCATAATAAGCTAATAGAAAGGTCACTAAATTAAAGACAGGAATGCTATACCTCTAATAGACAACTTGGAGATACGAGATATCTTTAAGGATAAAGATAAGGAGAAGGAGGATAGTGTTATAGACCTTATATTAGTAGTAGTATAGCTACTAAGGGAGGATATAAGAGGACTGGTAGTGGAAGCGCGAGGGGCGCTAGAACTAGTTAAACCATAGGATGAGAGGTAACTAAGTCACATAATAAGTCACGAGAATGTGATCTGTATAATCTATATAATCTATAATAGAGTAGATAGAGTAGATAGAGTAATAGAGCAACGACTTTTATAAGGAGTTATGTTGTGTATTTAAAGGACCACAATCCCTATCTAGATAGTTCTTCTCTTTATAGTAAATCTTAGAATATAATTAGAGTTAATCTATTAGGCAACCACTCCACTAGTTGTTATTACATTGTTGACTTCTTGTTTACCTATATACCTAGCCCATTAGCGAGTCTACCGTAGTATTTCTTATAAGGCTTCGTTACACTAGCTATTCCTTATGCTTTAGTAGTCCGTTTTTAAGGGACTATGGGATAGTAACACCCTTTGCCTTTTTATGGTACTCCTATAATAAAGGGGCCGTATAATTTGCTTATAGTAGCTTATTAATAAGGTTAAGTTCCATAGCGTTAATAGGGTATACCTTGGCCTTTATGGGGTCCATATTTAGTTCTGCCTATATTTAGGGGTTAAGATACTCTAGTTATAGCAGCGTCTAGGTCCGTAATGTAATCTTTATAGCTATTTAGTTATCTAGGTCTTACTTACGCCTTATAAGGGTATCTGCATAGTTAGTTACGCCTAGATTATATATAATTAGGAAGTTAAACTAGGATAGAATATTTGCCTAGCATATCTGCCGGGCTATTAGGGCTTTAGTTATTATAAAGTATTCCAAGGCCTTATAATCTAAGACTACCCAAATAGGTTTAGGGGTCCCCTTTAGCTATACGCGCTAGTACTAAAGGCTAGAAACAATAGCCAGCATCTCTTTATTATGGATATAGTAATTTAGCTTAACGTCTATTATAGTCTTTAAATAGTATATAATAGGGTGCTATTTTCCATCTAGCTGTTTCTAGGAATAGATGGTAGCTATTACACTATCTAAAGCATCCGTTTTTAATATTAAGGGTCGTTTTAAATAGAAATAGACTAGTAGCAGAGTAGAGACTAGCCGCTTTTTAAGTTCGTTAAAGGGCCCTTTATATATAGCATTAAAATAGAAAGGTTGGTTCTTTCCAGTAAGGCGGTTAAGAGGCTAAGTAATCTTGCTATAGTCTTTAATAAAGCGTCTATAGAAGTTACAGAAACCTAAAAATAACTATACCCCCTTTATAGTCCTTAGGGGTTCCCACTAATTAATTACAGCCGTTTTTTCTAGGTCTGCCTTAATTCCGTCTATACTAATAATAAACCCTAGGTACTTAGTGCGCTTAATACTAAATTCTAACTTCTAATATTGGCCTAGAGACCCACTTTACAAAGCCGTTGTAGGACTTTATAGATATATTCCTTATATTTCAGTTTATCCTTAGAGTAAATTATAATATTGTCTAGGTAGGCTGTATAGAAATTATTAAGGTAGTTAAAGAGTATATTATTTATGTACCGCTGGTATATAGCTAGTCCGTTAGTTAGTTTAAAAGGTAGTACTTTATATTTATATAATCTATAGCGGGTCTAAAATATAGTAAGATCCTTAGATCTAGGGTTTATTCTAATTTAGTAAAAGGCCTAGCAGATATTAAGCTTTATAAAAATCTTAGCCTTACTTATATGGGCTATGGTTTCTTTAAGTAAAGGCAGCGGATATTGGCCTTTATAGGTTATATAGTTTAGTTTATAGAAGTTAATACAGAAATGGAGTCCGCTGTAAGGCTTTTTTATAAAGTAAGATAAAGGGGACTTAGCTAGGCTTAATAAAGCCCTTATTAAGGTTGTTAATAAGGTACTTCTTAGTGGCCTATAGCTTATTAGTAGATTATTAGCAGAGGGGGCTATAGCTAAAGGTGTTTTCTTTATCTGGCTTAATCTTAATCTTATAGTTATATAGTTGGTAAAGTGGGAGTATATTAGTGTGAGGGGACTTTGTAGACAGGAGGCTATAAGGCACAATTGTGGGATAGGATAGATTGGTAAGAGAGACGAATCCTTAAGGAGGTAAGGCCTTAGGGATCATGGAGACTATATACTACGGGCACGTGCCTCTGGCACGTAACTAATGGACATCTAAGGGTTGTCTGGGGGTTGTCCTAAGGGCAACCTAAGGTGACCGCAATAATATCCCTTACAATTAGATACTACCTTAGAGAATATATCCTTAAATTCCCAGTATTAGCAGAGTAGTTTCTATTTTACTAGCTCTTTATTTATAAGCTTACTTTCCCTACTAAGCTAGTTATAAGCTAGGGCCTTTTTGTCTTTAATTATCTGGTTAATTTTATAGGGAAGTGGTAAATGGACACCCCCTAATTGATACACGGACACTCCCCAATTAATATACGGATACCCCCCATTAATTGAGTTTAGTTCCTTCCTAATCAAGTTAGAATATCACGTAGATTTAAGTTGTTTGTATCTATATCGCGAAAATCAAATTATTAAAATGTAACTTTTATGACTGTAACACTTTAATAAAGCCTTGATTTTGACTATAGTATAACTAGTAGAGTTTAAATCAAAGTTGGAATGTACCAAAGGAGCCCTTAGCAAAGTCCTTATAAAAGAGCAGAGCTCCTAGGCCTCTAAAAGCCTGCTAAATATCTCCGCCGATATCGGGCAAGGTACCTCTGATAGTATCTTAAGTTCTACCATTATTTGCACTATATGTAACCCCCCCTACCTGCTCCTAAGTCAATTGATTGGATTACGCAATACCCTGTAAGGCGCCGCGTGAACTTATTTAGGTGCTGCTATCTCTGCTTGATGTCTACGAGCTGCCTCTACGAGCTGCCTCTACGAGCTGCCTCTACGAGCACGCCCGTGATCGCGCCTGCGCCCGCGCCCTGACCCGTCCCCGCGCCCATACCCAAAACATTACCCCACCCAAGCCTCTAACTGTTGAGCGCCGCCGCGGCCGGCTGGCTCTATTCGCGTTGATACATCGACTCGTCGCGAGCCATCAGTATTTGAACAGAATAATGGGTATTTACACGTGGGCGCAGGCGCGAGCGCGGTCGCGCACTAATGCAGATACAAACAACTTAAATTCACGTGATATTCTAACCTGATCAGGAAGGAACTAAACTCAATCAGTGGGGGTGTCCGTGTATCAATTAGGGGGTGTCCGCGTATCAATTAGGGGGTGTCCATTTACCGCTTCCCATTTTATATAAGCTAGTTATAAAGGTTAACTGTATTAGGCCGCTTTAAGTTCTAGTAGAATCCTATAGCGTTAATATAGTAGATATTAACTAGTAGGAGGTTTATAGGTTTCTTTACAGATATTCTATAAACTATATTTTATGGTTAAGGGTTTATAACCCTCCTTAGCTCCTATTCTATCTTCCATAAGTTATCTTTTTAGTTTTTTTTTTTATGTCCATTGTATTATACTACGTATAATACTGCGTATGCAGCCTCTAGGCTATGGCGCTATAGTTATATATACATGAATCCTTTCTAGGCAGCTTAACATGTACTAGTAGCTATATCCTAGTAGTTTATAAATCCCTAAGGATTTACAGCTCCCTAGTAAAATACTAAGTTGCTACAGCTACTAGAAATAAGAAAACGGTAAGAAAAACTATAAGAAATCCTAAAACCTAACCCTATCCTTTTGCTCTCTAATATCTTTTAAAAATCTAGTAGGAGTTGCCTCCTTCTAGAATCCTATTTGTTTATTCTTCCATAGAACTTTCTAAGCTAGTACTGCGTACTAGTTTAGCTGCTTTAAGAGTCTCGCAGTCTTTGCTATTAGCAAAGTAATTTTCTTTACAATTAATGCAAAGAGGAGTAGTATGCTGGCAGGGCTTGCCTGTTATTGTACAGGTAGAACAGGAGTGGTCTTTTAATAGATGTATAGCCGCACAATATCTGCAGGCTCTAGTAGAGCTTCTATCTCCTATATGGCCAAATTTTTAACAGCTGGTACACTGCGTAGTATAAGAGACTTCTAGGTATTTTACTACCTTAGTAGCCGTACCTGCAATTAAAATCTCTTTTTGCTTAAGGATTTCCTGTCTTTTTTCTTCGTTCTCTATAGTAAAAACTATAGAGCCAAACCTAGTTTGTAGATTATGTCTTTTTACACTAGATGAGATCCATCTAGGTAGTCCTTATATCCTTATAGGATTAAAGGTCTCAATTTCTTCTTTTAGAAGCTTAGAGCCTCCCTCTCCTAAAAAGGGCAGGGTAGGAACCCTATGGGCTATAACTTGAACCCAAGGTTCTGGTTTTTGTTCTCTTTGGAAGGTAAAGCAGTTATGCCAGATATCCTTATATTTGACTAGGAAATCTGCATTATACTCTTCTATAGTTATAAGAAGAATATTTTGTTTTCCTTTAGTTCTAGCTATAGACGCCAGTACTGGTTTTTCTATTTACAGTTTTGATGCAAATAGTTGGTTAACTTTGTTCCGTATAGAGAAGGTATCTAGAGGTTGGTCCTTTTCGTCCGTAATTAAGACTAGCTTTCTTTCTTATAGCTGCTTTTTCTTGCTCCTAGTAGATGTAGAACTTCTACTAAAAGGAGAAGGTGTAGAAGGTAGTAGTGGTAAGGAGGGTAGGGAGGATAAAGAAGAGAGGTCCTTCTTTAGCCTCTCCATATAAGTTTCCTTAATAGGAGCTACCTCCTTACGGAGAGCTCTTACTTCTTCTACTAGTCCTTTTAGGACATCGTTTGCCTTTTCTTTTTCTTTTTCTTTTTCTTCTTATATAAAGGGATTTCCTCCCAATAGAATACTTTGTATATAGAACATTAGCTATTTAACTTGTTCTTTTATTTCTTTTATTTCTTTTTCTTCTTCTTCTCCTTCTTCTAGCCCTTTATAGGCCTGGGCTAGGCTATTTAGAGCGAAGCTTAGATATTCTCCAGGAGAAGGGGAATAGAAAGGCATGCTAGCCGTACTATCTGTGGTAGTTGTTGGTTTTATTGTCTTTTTTGCAGGTTTTTGGTTTTCTTTTTCAGCAGAAGACTAAGGATGTCCTCTTTTTTCTCCTGCCCTAAATAGGCCCGGGGGGGGGAGAAGGGGGAGAAAAAGTAAATGTAGACTCTTCATCACTTATTTCTATAGGAGGTTTTTTTTTAGACCTATTAGGCCTTGGCATTTTGTATCTTATAGGGGGTTTTTCTAGTTTTTACTATCCTTATGCCCTTTCTCCTTACTAATCCTACTAGAAGATTTCTGGGGAGATTAGGCTAAAAGGTAGTAGAAAATCTAGCCTCTAACGTATTTTATTGTCTACACAAGCGAGTTGTCCAGACTAATTCCTCACTAAAATCTATAAAATTCGCAACGAAATATCTTAACAATGACTAAATTATAAATTATAAATATTAGTTAAAGAAAAGTAATTATTAAATTTTTATTGGATAAACCCTTACAATTATTAAAATATTAAGTTTTAGCCTTTAAATTTAAATAGGATTATTATATCTTAATTAGTAGTTCTATTAATTTAAAATCTTAGTAAAGGCCTTAGAGTATATATGAAAACTTAATTTTAAATTTTTAAAATTTATTATTCAGTCGTTGTTGAGATATTTCGGTATGAATTTTATAGATTTTGGTGAGGAATTATTAGTCTGGACAACTCGCTTGTGTGGACAATTCGCTTGTGAAATACGTTACAGCTTTGTTCACGACCAAGCTGCGATTTTTGTACGCCATTTAATTTCGCTTGATCGCTACCAACCGTACATAGTAATTGTAGCGAACGCCTATGGCTGAACGCAAGGGCCATTTTGGTTGTCTGGGAGAACTGTCAACTCCTCCCTTTCAACGACTTGTTGAAGTTTCTTTCCTTCCCCTTTTGCCTACGCCTACGCCTACGTTGTGGACTTACAACAACTGCCAAAACGCGAATACAGCGCTCAAATTTGTCATTATCGTAGGGGTGGAAACCTTACGGTATTTGACAAAGATGACGATAGTTACTGTGGAGCGTAAACAGCTTGAAGTTCTTACAG
>Ga0307507_10000817_pt1 | contig 69005 bp, 43 predicted proteins | sample 7_EM_MG_FD_207223 | JGI IMG/M metagenome (GOLD analysis project Ga0307507, IMG submission 207223) | Populus trichocarpa ectomycorrhiza microbial communities from riparian zone in the Pacific Northwest, United States - 7_EM | ecosystem: Host-associated > Plants > Roots > Unclassified | place... | reverse complement strand
GTTTTACCAACTTTTTACCAAACTTACTATTTTTAGCATATGTTTTCTACTATTAGATATTAAAAATATTTCTTAAAAATTTAATATTTTATAGAGATTTGCTATAACTAAAACTTTCTCTATTTAATTTTTTATTTAAAAAATATATAATTTTATTATAAGGTTATAAAGTTAAAAAATAGAGAAAAAAATGTAATTCTCCATACAAATTCCGATTTTTTAACTTTACAATCCTATAATAAACTTTTGTGCTTTTAAAATAATATTCTAAATAAAACAAGTTATAATAATAATAAATCTTTATAAAATATTAAATTTTTGTAAAAAAAATTTAATATCTAGCAGTAGAAAATACATATTAAACATTATAGATCTTATTGGGGAACTAATAGGATTTCTAAAGGAATTGTCGGTTTTGAAATTTAAAAAAAAGTAACAATAGCTAGATTTAATACATAATATACACCTTAGACATTTTTTAAAGCTTTAGAATTAATTATGTGATTATTATATATAATTTAGTGGGGTGGGTTAGCTTAAAAATTCGCTTGGGACGGACACTGTTAGCGACTCAGTCAATCGAGTCACGAGCACGGCAAGAGGGTCGCGCAAGCCTGTACGATTGGATTGTCTATAAACGAGGATCCAAAGCTAGAAAAAGGAAGGAGAAGAATAGCAGCGCCGCTTAATATTTTATGCGGTCCTTAAGTTACATAACTCGCGTCTACCATAATCCACGTCTGCTAAGATCCACCGTTTTCCACTAGCGCCGTAACATTACCCCCCCCCCCCTCCGAAAAAGCCTGCCCTTAGGCTTTATATGTCCGTTTTATATCCATGGGGTATTCTTATCTTTATACTTAATAGGCAGCCTATTGTCTTTGCTATACTAGTACTCCATCCACTCGTTAAGGTACTTTAGGGGTCCGGGTTTGTTAGGGTATTAGTTATAGAATTCTTTAAGCCTTTAGGGGCAGCCTATAAAGTTCTAGGCGGGGTACTAGGTTAGGTTTAGATTATAGCCTTTCTATTAAATATAGTATTATAGCGTTCCTCGTACTAGTTTATAGGCTAGTATTTTATTAACTTCCTATTTATTATCGCTATTAACTTAAATTAGCAAGGAAGGCTTATTCTTTTATCTAGGTAGTAGGTTATTTATAGCCTTCCGTAGCTTATCCGGCGAAAAAATAGGGTAAACCTTAACTAAGTCTAGGAGCTTAACCTTATACGAGTTACCTTTTTTATTAAGGATCTTATACGGTCCTGCCATCTTATAGTCTAGCTTATAGCTAGGCCGTTCTGTCTTCTAGTTCTTTATTATAACCTAGACCCTATCGTCTATGGTAAAGTCAGGCTCGCGTCTATGCTTATTTGCCTACTGTTTTATTAATTTCTAGGCCTTTTCTAGGTTTTTACGGGCTACCGTCTAGGTTTCTTTTAGGCATTTAACGTATTGCTAGGCTTCCTCATAAGATAGTTTTTCGCGTACTATTTATAGGCCTTCTGGTCTATTCTAGTTAAAGCTAGTATAGGGTAAATATTCCATTTCTAGCTAAATAGGTGCAAACCCTGTAGAGTTATAGGGTAGGGTTGCCTGGGCGCAGTCTATTAGGGGTAGTAGTTTACCCTAGTTATCCTAAAAGTAGTTAACGAAGGGCTAGAGTCTCTAGTCTAGGTATTAATTTACAATCTCCGTCTAACCGTCTATCTAGGGGTAATATACTATAGAAAGCTTTAGCTTAATGCCAAGAATCTAAGTAAACTTATTCTAGAAGGCCAATATAAACTGTGGCCTGTGGTCGGATATAATAGTATCTGGTAGTCCGTAAATTTGGTAGACATAATGGATATATAGTTAGGCTACCTCCTTAGTATCGATATCCTTATAATAAGGGATTAAGAACAGGCGCTTGCCAAAACGGTTAACTAGGATTATTACCATATTATATCCGTCACGATCTATAGGCAGCTCGTAAAAGTCCATAGAGGTATACTGCTAGGGGCGTTCTAGTATTAAAAGTGGCTTTAATAGTCCTAGGGTCTTATCTTGCGGAATTATAAACCTACGGCAGTTGTTATAGTTCCGTACGTAGCGGTTAATATCTATAACCATTCCAGGCCAGTAGTAACGGTTGCCAATAATCTTACAAGTTTTATTTTTTTTTAGGTGGGCCGTAGAGACTTAAGTATGTACTTTGGCGATAATCTGTGTCCGTAAGTTCTACTCCTCTGCTACCGCTAGCCGTTTATAGTACTTAAGAAGTCCGTTTTTAAGGGACTATAGGCTCGCAGTATCCTTTGCCTTTTTACGGTACTCCTATAGAGAAGGGGCTGTATGGTTTGCCTATAGTAGTTTATTAATAAGGTTAAGTTCCGTAGAGTTAATAGGGTATATCTCAGCGTCTAAAGAGTCTGTATTTAGCTCTGCCTATATCTAGGGGTTAAGGTACTCTAGTTATAATAACGTCTGGGTCTATAATAAGATCTTTACAGCTATTTAGTTATTTAGGTCCTATCTACGCCTTATAAGGGCGTCTGTATAATTTATGGCGCCTAGCCGGTATATAATTAGGAAGTTAAACTAGGATAGGATGTCCGCCTAGTGTACCTGCCGGGCCGTAAGGGCCTTATAATTGGAAACTACCTGGATAGGCTTGGGGGTCCCTTCTAGGTGTGCACGCTAGTGCTAAAAGCTAGAGATAATGGCCAGCATTTCTTTATTATAGATATGGTAGTTTAGCTTAGCGTCTATTATAGTCTTTAAATAGTATATAATGGGGTACTATTCTCCGTTGGGCTGCTTCTGGGAATGTACAGCAGCTATTATACCATTAGAAGCATCTATTTCTAGCCTTAAGGGCTATTCTAGGTAAAAATAGGCCAGTAACGGAGCAGAGACTAGCCGTTTTTTAAGTTCGTTAAAAACCTATTTACACGCAGCATTAAAATGGAAGGGTTAAGTCTTTTTAGTAAGGCGGCTTAGGGGCCGCGTAATTCTGCTATAATTCTTAATAAAGTATTGGTAGAAGTTATAGAAGCCTAAAAATGACTATATTCCCCTTATAGTCCTTAGGGGTTCCTATTAATTAATTATAGCTATTTTTTCTAGGTCTGCCTTAATTCCATTTATACTAATAATAAATCCTAGGTACTTTATACGTTTAATACTAAACTCTAATTTTCTAATATTAGCCTAGAGACCAGCTTCGCGGAGCTATTATAGGACTTTATGGATATATTCCTTATATTCCAGTTTATTCTTAGAGTAAATTATAATATTATCTAGGTATGCCATATAGAAGTTATTAAGGTAGTTAAAGAGTACATTATTTATATATCGCTGATAAGTAGCTAGTCCATTAGTCAGTCTAAAAGGTAGTACTTTGCATTTATATAATTTGTAGCGGGTCCGAAATATAGTAAGATCTTTAGATCTAGGGTTTATTTTAATTTGGTAAAAGGCCTAGCGGATATTAAGCTTTATAAAAATCTTAGCCTTACTTATACGGGCCAGTGTTTCTTTAAGTAAGGGCAGCAGATATCAGTCTTTGCGGGTTATATAGTTTAGTTTATGGTAGTTAATATAGAAACGGAGTCCGCCGTTTAGCTTTTTGGTAAAGAGAATAGGTAAGGCAAAGGGGACTTGGCTAGGCTTAATAAAGCCCTTATTAAGGTTATTAATAATATACTACTTAATAGCCCATAGCTTGTTGGTAGATTGCTAGTAGAGGGGGCTATAATTAAGGGTGTTTTCTTTGTCGGGCTTAATCTTAATCTTATGGTTGTACGGTTAGTAGGGTAGAAGTATGTTGGATACTACCTTAGAGAACACATCCTTAAATTCCTAGTATTAGCGGGGTAGTTTCTATTCTACTAGCTCCTTATCTATAAGCTTACTTTCTTTACTAAGCTAGTTATAGGCTAGGGCTTCCTTATCTTTAATTATCTAGTTATAAAGGTAACAGTATTAGGCTGTTTTAAGTTCTAGTAGAACCCTATAGCACTAATACAGCAGATATTAACTAGTGGGAGGTTTATAGGTTTCTTTATAGACGTTTTATAGACCGTATTTTGTGGTAAAGGGTTTATAACCCTCCTTAGCTCCTATTCCATTTTCTATAAGTTATCCTTTTAGGCTATATATTTAGTAAAGCATTTAATATTCCTTACTATTCTTTATAGCTATATAGGGCCTAAGCTAGCTAGCTTATTACTAACTTCCTAGGTTTTTAGTACTAGTAGTGCAATATTAGTAGTTTAAGGGTGGCGTAGTATATAGACCTATTGCGAATTAAGCTATATATCTTTCTTAAAGGCCTAGTCTCTATATATAGCATTAGCCTAGTAAATAGTGTCTATCTATAGCCGTATAAGATTTTCTATTATAATACTAATTTCCTTTATAAAAGAAGGTGTTAGGGGTAGGGTTTTGGGCTAGATAAGCCGTCTACTCTATATGTTAAGCTATAAGCCTAAATAGGCTGGCTATTTTCTTTTTAAAATTATATTGTGGCTTTCTAGGTCCGTAATAAGAAAGGGGATGTTATATTGCCTTTGTCTGTCTATACGGAGGTAAATCCGTAAGATAGTTATAATGGGTAGTCCTATCCGTCCGTTATACCCGCGAATAGGAATTGGCTTAGGCAGTTCCTTAAGGGGTATATTTAAAAAATCAGCCAGCTTTATAGCATACTGTATGTCTATTAAGGTAAAGGCATCTACTTTAGAGTTAGCTAAAGCAGAGGTTAAAACTTAATATCTATTATAGAATAAAGTATAAGGGATAGTGCAGCTTCTTCTACTAACTAGCTAACCTAGATTAATATATAATATATTAATTCTTTTTAACCCTAGAGAGGAGTCTTGCTTTAGAGTTCCTCTTTTTCTAACTTTATACTATCCTCCTAAATTAATAGGACTGTTAGGACGCTAAGGTCCTTAGGGTATGTAGTAATGTGATAATAGTAACGGAATGCAATAAGTATCTGGTTCTTGATGAAGTAGAACTGTAGAACTGAATTCTGCTGTTCTCTGATGCGGGGCGACTACGTTTTGTAGGCGCCTTGCCTGCGCTAAGCCGGTTACGGCCAGTGCGTCTCTATGGCCTAACAATTGCCCCCCCCTTCTTAAGCGGCTGTCCTCAGCCGACGCTATTGTATAATAGGAGCGCTATTATTGTCCTTCGCTAAATAAAAAGTGTTTGATAAAATTTATGTGAATCAGATAATAGGACAATAGAATAATAGGATAATAAGACGCTAGGACTATGTAGAGATCTATAAAGGTAGGAATCCCCCCTAAAGTAGGATACCAGATTTCCCTTCCTATTTAATTTTGATTTGTCCAGCCTGCGGCTTGCCTTCTTCCTGACTTCCAATTAATTATGAATCGCAAGCGTAGCGCCGCTGGTCCGCCTGTTGGTGAGCCTTCCGTAAGTATTCTTTATACTGGCTTGTAGCTGTTGCTAACCCTACTAGACGCTGTCCAAGCTTCCTTATTATTCGCAAGGTGCTCCCCCAGCCTTACTCAAACCAATTTGCCTCCACTGCGCCAAGCGCGTAGCCACCGCTGGGCGGGCTACCTGCGGCAAGCAGGCCAACCGCAATTGCGGGTACTGCCGACAACTAAATAAGTTGTGCCAACCAGTAAGTCTAAGTGCGTTAGTTTAGGTTCTGATGGCTAACAGACTAGGTCCCTGAGGCCTTCTATGGCTGCCTGAACGAGCTGCTTGCCCTTATTAACAGGGCTGAGCGCCGGCGGGTTGCTGGCGGGGACACGGCTAACCTTAATACTCGCGTTGCTGCCGCCCAGAAGTCCTTCACGAAGGATGTTGAGGCCTTAGTGTGCACTGGTGCTAAGCATGGTCTCCGCCAGCGTCTAAAGGGTGAAGACTTTCCCCTGCTCTAAGTATAGGAATTGCAGGCCATCTGTTGTACTCTTGAAGGAATTCTTAACATAATGCGCGCTTTAGTACGTATTGTAGCGCAGGTGTTTCGCCGTTGTAGCGTATGCTAACAGTACCTGTAGGCCAATATGCCTCCCATTATAAGGGATGAGGAGGAGGATGAGGGTAAGGAGGATGAGGAGGAGGGTAAGAAGGATAAGGAGGGAGAGGAGGAGGAGGAGGGAGAGGAGGAGGTAGAGCTATAGAGTATCTGTATTTCTATTGACGTACTACCATCGCTCCGCCATCGTTCCGTCGTTGCCCCGCTGGTGGGGCGTAATCCTGGTTGTAATTAAAAGTTTTTTGTTCTTTTACCTACTTTCTCTTCCGTTTGCCCCTTGGGGTAAAGTGACTATTGTACGTCTCCTTTGCGTCCTTATTAATGTCCTCTGCTAGGACCTATTTGTTGTACTCTTTTAGCTAGCCTTTCCACTTAACTAGGTACTATAGGGTCTGGTTATGTCCCTTTCTTCTATGTACTTCTTTTACCTTGTACTGGTCCTCTTAGTCCTCTTTATTGTCTAGCTTAATAGGCCCTAGTAGAGGGTCTCTAGTAGTGCCCTTACGTTGTTTATATGGCTCTAGTAAGCTAATATGGAACACTAGATGGATATGGTAAGACGTGGGTAGATGTAGCCGGTATGCTTGCTTTCTGACTGGTTCGGCTATACTAAAAGGTCTAATAAAGCGTGCTGTAAGCTTCTTACTTGGCCTTTTTAGTTTAAGGTTTTTAGTTGATAGCAGGACTAGATCCCCTACTTTGTATGCCTGTGGTTGGTGATGATGATTGTAGTATTTTGCCTGCGTCTTGGCAGCGTGTTCCTAGCGCTTCGCCAGCGCTTCGCGTTTGAGGGATATTCTTTTAATCCTCTCTGAGGCGGCTGGAATAGAACTACTATTGTCTGCCTTAACCTTGTATTCTAGACGCGGGTGAAACCTGTAGTAGGCATAGAACGGGCTCATGCCTGTTGTGCTATGTTTAGTATTATTATAGGCGAATTTGGCTAGTAGTAGGAGGCCTGCCTAATTGCTCTGCTTTTCGTCATAGAATACACGGAGGTAGTACTCTAGGGTTTGGTTCTGGCGTTCTGTTTGCCCGTCTATTTGCGGGTAAAAGGCCGTACTTAGCCTACGTTTTATCTTTGCAGCAAAGCATAGCTCTGACTAGAACTCGCTGGTAAAGATACTGCTGTGATTAGATATAATCCCTCTAGGGGCTCTGAAACGGCGTACTACTTTGTCAAGGAAGAGATCCGCAAGTTTGGTTGTAGTAATAGTTTTTACCGTAGGTAGATATAAGGCCATCTTAGTATAGCGGTTGACTATTATGTATATCGCGTTATATACCTTATCGCCTCGTCTGCTAGGCGGTAGGCCTGTAATAAAGTCCATCGTAATCTCCTGCCACGGCTGATCTGGGCAAGGTAGCGCTTGGAGCTTGCCATAAGGGCGATGTTGAGGCGTACGCATACGCTGGCATAGATTATAGGTAGAGATGTAGCTCACAACGTCCGTAGTTATACTAGGCTAGTAGTACTTGCGCGAGAGTAGATTTAGGGTCTTTTTCTTACCAAAGTGGCCGGCTAGGGTATTATCGTGGTGGATCTGTAGGAGTTCTGCATGAACTGCTAGGTCTGGGGGCATATATAGCCTTTTATGGTGATAAAGTAGTCCAGTGGAATTAAACTGCCATACTGGCTTCGAGTGGGCGCGTTGATGGCGTCTCGCCGTATTTAAGCTGTTGCTGTGCTTTTGCAGCATAAGGTTATCTGTGGTTTGAAGTCCTTTGATAAGCTTGATGACTGTTTCCGTACTGGACTTGTAAGCACTCTCTTGAGCACTTGCTTCTTTGACTTGGGTCCTTGTTACACGCTGCTTGATGGTATGCGTGCAGGTTGCCCAGTTAAAACGTAATGCTATATTGCCTAGGCGTACCTCCGTTGGGTTGCCAGCTTGTAGCCGTAGAAGCGACACCTCTGTAGAAGGTTCGCTTTTCTGTATACCTGATGGGACTTTCACCTCGGGTTGGTGGCCCTGCATTCCCAAAGTCCTTTGGAGCAGTGGTAGCATGGTGTCTTCTTCTGGCGGACCCCCTGCGCCTAGGGGTCGCCTTGATGGCGCGTCTGTGGGGTTCGTTTTTCCCGCCCTATGCTTAATGATAAAGTTATAGGCAGCCAGGGTTATAGCCCATCTGGCTTGCCGTCTATTAAGGGCTTTTACTTTTATAAAACCCTTTAGATTGTTGTGATTTGAGAGCACTTCTAGGCGGCTTGATAGCCCCTTAATGTAGTGTCTCTAATGCTTAAAAGCCTCTACGATAGCTAGTAGCTCTTGATTATGGGTCTTATAGTTGTGCTCTGCTGGCGAAAGCTTCCTAGACTAAAAGGCTATTGGATGCCAAAGGCCGTCTTTAAACAGCTGTGATATGATTGCTGCTAGGCCTTGCATTGAGGCATCTGTCTCTAACCGAGTTGGTAGGCCAGGCGTGTAGTGTCGCAGGAGCGGCGCCGTTGTAAAGGCGTTGTAGAGCCGGCGCATCGCCTGCTCTGCTTCCTCTGGCTAATTGAAAGGCCCAGTTTTGCGGCCGTTCTTTGCTCCTTTTAGGAGATTAGTAATAGGCTTTGTAATGGCAGAGTATTTATGGATAAACTGATGATAGAAGTTGGCAAAACCTAGGAAGACCTGGATATCCCTATAGGATTGAGGGCTCTCCTATTTGGTAATGGCTTCTACCTGGCTAGGATTTATTGCTATGCCTTTAGGGCTAATGATGTATCCTAGGAACTTAATCTCCTGTACGCCAAACTTGCACTTCTTGAGGTTTATATATAGTTGGTATTGTTGCAACCTACGCAGCACTTTTACTACGTGGCGCCAATGTTCCTCTGGATTTTTAGAAAAAATTAGAATATTATTAAGGTAAACTATATAGAAGACGTCTACCAGTCCTGATAAGGCCCGATTGATGTAGCCCTGAAAGGTTGCTGGTCTGTTGGTTAGCCCAAAAGGCAGAATTAAGTACTTAAAGTGGCTGTAGCGCGTGTGGAACGCTGTCTTCCACTTGTTGCCACGATGGATACGAAGGCGGTGATACGCATGCGTTAGGTCTAGCTTAGTAAAGATCTTGGAACCTGCTAAGCGGTCTAAGGTCTTACTGATTAATGGTAGTGTGAGACGATTCTTGATTGTTACCTTGTTGAGGCCTCTGTAGTCTATATAGAGCCGCAGCTTCCTATCCTTTTTAGGTACGAAGAGGATAGGTGCCCCTGCGGGACTAGTATTTGGTTGGATCCAGCCTTTAGCTAAGGCGTCGTCTAAGTACTCCCTTAGGATTTCTAGCTCCTTGGCCGAGAGGTTATAGAGCGGCCTATATAGGGCCTCCTGTCCCTCTTCTAGGTTAATAGCATGGTCGCCCTAGTGGTGTTGGGGTAACTTTCCTGCTTCCTTATAGGAGAAGACATCGCTAACTTCTTTTAACTGTGGGGGGAGGACCGGCAAGCTGCCGTTGTCTTGCTTACTAGGCATTACTCTAGAAGTTAATAGGGCAAAGACCCTAGATTCTGTCTAGAGGGACTCCGCAAAACCCTTAGGGGTTTGTAGTAATAGGGATGAGCCGTCTAGCTTCTATCGCCACGCCTTTACCTCGCAGTTGATAAGAAGTCGGGCCTTCTTTAACCCTGGCATACTTAGGGTGATAGTAGGGGATGCGTTAGCCATTCTATAGCAGATAAGGGTTACTTCCCTAATCTTACCCTAGCTGTCCTTTATTCTTAGTGGTACCTTATAGGCCTTATAGTAATGTGCCTGAGTCTTGTTTAACTAGGAGTAGGTAGGCAGCTCTGCGTCTAGTGTCTTGAAGTTGCACTCTATAGCAAATCGCTGGTTAACTATATTTACTTCGGCACCAATGTTGAGCATTACTGAGGTCTCCTTCTAGGTTTGCCTGGAGAGGACTTTACCTGAGACAGTAATAGCTTTCTTATGATCTAGTAGGAGCTTGCGCCCTGGGGCTGTGAGGGTGCTTGAGGGCGCTTGTCTTTTCCTGGTGTAGAGGTAGCGTTTACGCTACTGGGTGGTGGTTGATTCTGTTGCTGTATTTTGCATTGTTGCCACTAGTGTCCTGGCTGCCTACATTTTAAGTAGTTTCCTTTGGGCTGAGTTGAACCCCTGGTGGTATTGCTTCGCCCCGCCGTCAAGTCGCTGGCGGTAGTTTTGGAGTCCGCTCTCCCTGAGTTACCCGACTGGGTGGTCTTTGTATTTGAGTTTACGGCGCGCCTATTGCTTCTACCTTGTGGGGCGCTTGCGCTCTTTTGGTTTTCCTCTAATAGGGTAGCTAGGGAAACTAGCTGGTCTTAAGTTTAAGGGAATTCTTGATAGTTGGTAATAGCAACCTGTAGCTCTGGCTGTAGCTTCGCGAATAGGTGTATTATTAGATGCTTTGCATCGTAAGGAGGGTTAATTTGCCCTTTTAAGGAGGTTAGGTAAGCAGCAAACTTGTTTACTGGTTGGTTGGTTTGCTGCATTGCCCTTATATAGGTTAGGGCTATATGGAGTTTTTGATTAATAGGACTTTTAATCTGATTGAGTAGGAACTCCATAAGCTCCTCCTAGGTGAACTGCGTGTCTGGATGGTTATCTTTGTACTGTAGCTAAAGGGTTCGGTTGGTTCCCTTTATATATTGTATTGTAAACGTGACTTTGGTATTCTTATCCATGAAGCCGTTGTGCTCTAGGCGGAACGCTAGCTTTAAGCTGTTGCGGAAGTCTTGGTGCTCTTGTATAGACTTGCTATAATATGGAGCAATCTTCTCTATCTTAATGGCCCGTTTTGATGGAGCGCCTAATGTATTAGTAGCCTTCTGCTTGAGGCTTGAATGCATCGGGCTACCCTCTGAGTACTCTGATGGGATTGTTTGAGGTTGTATAGATGGGTTAGGAACGGGAGTTGACGTTGCCTTGCCGCGTTGACGCCGTCTTAGCACTTCCACCTCTTTTTTAAGCAAGTGTAGTTTTCTTTGCTTTAGGAGTTGTAGCTTCTCGCTCTCTAGCTGTTGTATTTCTTCCTGTATATCCCCTTCGCCCGTGACTTCCGGTTCTGTCTGGGACGAGGGTTCGCCCGCGTTATCCTAGGGCTGCTCCCCAGACTCGGTAGTACGCACTGCGCTAGTACGCCCGCGTCTCGCCATTAGGTTGATAGGCTGCGATATAGTTGATGAATATAAGTCGTCTTCTTGATAGAGGGTTGCCGCTATGTAGTTGTAGTTGTAGTCTTAGCAGACCGCTGTGTTGTCGGGCCACTACCCCTGAAAAGGGATGAGAATTTAGTACTGTTAGGACGCCAAGGTCCTTAGGGTATGTAGTAATGTGATAATAGTAACGGAATGCAATAAGTATCTGGTTCTTGATGAAGTAGAACTGTAGAACTGAATTCTGCTGTTCTCTGATGCGGGGCGACTATGTTTTGTAGGCGCCTCGCCTGCGCTAAGCTGGTTACGGCCAGTGCGTCTCTATGGCCTAACAAGGACCTTATTTATCTTTGCTGCTATTAGGCAGTCTTTTATAAAGTAGTTTTTCTAGCCGTATAAGAAGCAGGCTCCTTAATTGCTAAGGGCCTATATATAGGGGTTGCTATATATAGGTTAAGTATTCGCCAGACCTATAGCGGGGCTAGCTATATAGCTAGCTACTAGGTTAACGGTAAGTGGTATAGTTAGTGCTATAGGGGTTGCAGATCTTACTAGGGCGCTATAGCCTATTCTTATAATACTTATATTCTGGTTGGCAGAGCTTCTAGTCTTATACTACTTAGTATATACTTTAATTCGGCGAAGGCCCTAGTTAATAGCTAGGCACTAGTCCATAAGTTCCTTTAGCGTCTATATAGTAGTATAAACCGGCAGTATGGCGCGCTATAGGTCTAAGGTAAGCTTATTAAAGAGGCCTAGCATTAAATCTTCCTAGGGGATTTAAGCCTATCTAGCTAGGTATAGAAAGCGGGTCTAGAAGGCTAAGAAGGTCTCTATCGTTTTTATATTAAGGGCTTTATAGTTAAGGCGGGCGTTTTATATCTTAAAGGGGTCCTTATAAATAGAAGATAGGTAATTAATTATCTCTTCTTTAGAGAGGAAGGGTCTGCTAAGTCCTAGGCATATCGCGGACGTAGATACGTCTATACGTCCCCACTAGTACGGCCGAAGACATAGGCTATTTTAGCTTAGGTAGTAGGGAAGTGGTCCATATTAACTTTAAGCTTATCTTTTAGTTAAAGCTTCTAATTATTAAATATAGGGTTAGTTCCGTCTATAAATAATAGGGGATCCGCGACCTTTACGGACCGCGATAATGCTAATACTGTATATTAGGCTAGGGCCTTAAGGACTATAGCAAGTCTCTAGGTGTTTAATAACTCCTTACTAAGTATAGGGATGTCTCTGGTTTTAAGCAGCTCTTAAAGCCGTTTAATTTTAGTATTAGCTACTGCAAGCTCTTTCTAGGGGGTTAAGACAGTAACTATTTTACCATTAAAGGTATTTGCGGGTTTTATAGCGGCTTTACTAGCTACTGTATTTCTTGGCATAATGGTAGGGGTATTAGGTAATTTCTGGTGTTTATTTATTTCCTAGGGGTTCTAGTCCATGCGTATCCTATTCTTAGGTTTCGCGTTCTATTCGTGTTCTTATAGTTCTTAGGGGTCTGTCCTGTCCTTAGGGTCCTATTCTATATCCTTGTCCTATTCGTGGCCTTATGGATATATTTAAGTTCCTTCTTAAGAAAGAAGAGTGGTAACGAGCTTTGGATAATATTAGCGACTCGGTTAATTGAGGTATAAGCACGGCAAGAGGGTCGCGCAAGCCTATATAATTGGATTGTCTATAAACGAGAATCCAAAGCTAGAGAAAGGGAGGAGAAGAATAGCAGTGCCGCTCGATATTTTATGCGGTCCTTGAGTCACGTGACTCGCGTCTACCATAATCCACGTCTGCCAAGATCCACCGTTTTCCACCAGCGCCGTAACAGACACTTATGACACCCCACTGTAACGCGCGCGAACCCCGCACGAGGTCGCGCAGCGACCGCCCCCGAGTACTTTCGCACGCAATTTTGGGCAAAAAAAGTACATAATTTGTGTTAGATCGGTACTTCTAGACGGTCGCGTAATATTACTCTGAATTTACAACACCTAAACGGGCTCTACTCCTACATTAAGGCGTCTCAGTCACTATAGTGCAGTCCTATATTAAGACGTCTCAGTTACTAGAGTATAGTCCTATATTGAGGCGTCTCGGTTACTATAGTGTAGTCCTATATCAAGACGTCTCGGTCACTAAAGTATAGTCCTATATTAAGGCGTCTTGGTCACTATAGTACAGTCCTATATTAAGACGTCTCGGTTGCTAGTAGAGTCCTATATTAAGGCGTCTTGGTTACTATAGTAGTCCTATAGTAAAATAGTATTATATATATATATATATACTGCTTAATATGGAGCCTTTCCCTCCCTTTCCCTCTCCTGCCCTAAGGGCTAGTTAATAGTTAAATATTCTTATAAAGCTAATTTAAAGAACGCCAGCCTTGTAGCTGTTCCAGCTAGTTAATAGCCTATCTCTTATCTCTTACCATACCGTCTTTTACGCGCTATCTTATATCCTTAATTATCCTATAGCAACGGCTATAGAATATAGCCTTGCCGTTAACCCGCTAGCGTACCCCCTAGCAGTGATTAAAAGCTTTAATTAACGGCCTATCCGCTAGCCCTAAAGTCCACTTAGTCTCGAGCTAGAAAACCAAATTACCGCCTTAAAGTATTTTATATTTCTTTAACGGCGCCTATAGATTAAAAATAAATAGGAAAGATAATTAAGTATTAGCTTATACCTACGCTAGTAGGGGCGATACGGATATAGTAGACGGCTAAGTAGGCGGTATAGATATAGTAGATAGCTAAGCAGGCGGTATGGATATAGTAGAAAACTAAGTAGGTGGCACGGATATTATAAACGGCTAAGCGGATAGTATAAATATTGTAAACAGCTAAGTGGGTAGTGCGGATATTATAGACAGCTAAGCGGGCGGTACGGATATAGTAGACATTATAGTAGACGGCGTGGGCTTGCCTAAAGGTGGACGTATAGACTTTATAGGCCCTATCTAATACCTGTCTTCCCTTACTAGATCTATATATGTGCAAATAATACTAATAACCTTTCTATCTCGCTAAGGTGTTTTAAGATTATCTACACGCGTAATTAAACCCCCTTTATCTTAGAGATCGCGGCCTTATATCTTAGCTTAGCTACAGCCTTATAGGCGGGCTAGTATTTCCGCATTATTAGCTTATTTAGCGTAACTATGTTAGCTAGTAAGCTTTCTACCCACGTAGTAAACATTTAGTACTCCTCGCAGCTAAAGAGGGGGTCCTTTTATAGGGGGTAGAGCGGGAACTGCTTACGTAGAATTACTAAGTTCTATAATAGGATTACCCTAAGCGCGTAGAGGAGGCGTAGAAATCCTAAACCTATAAAGTTAAGCCGTATAACCTTATTATCGGCCCTACCTAGATAGTAGGCCTCTATACGTTTTAGTCAGACGTTAGTCTTAAGCTATATCTTTAAATAGAGGGCCTCTTTTAGCACCTCCCATATATAGAGTAGGTAGCTAAGGTAGGCTCCCGTTATCGCGTCCGTATTTTAGCGTCTAGCCCATCTAATTTAGGTCTCCTTAACGCCACTAAGCTTGGTATACCGGACGCTCTACTTATAGGCGCTATATGTCTTCTCCTTTAAGTAAATTCCTATCCCCTAAAATATCTTTTTATTCTATTTAATCTATATATAATAGCTTAGCGGCCGTTATAATACTTTAATACTGCTAGGGAAGATATATAGGTTATAGTAATCCTCTAGCTATTAAAAGGATAGGAAGCTCTTAGCGCTATCTTTACCCTAGTAGTTAAAGAAGTAAAGGGCTATTATAAAGAGGCGGTAGAGAATAGGGTTAGCGTTCCGTATACAGCCTATATATTTAACCTTGCCGTACTAATTCTGCTTCCCTTATATTATTAATATAATTATATATAGCGCTAACTTATCTAGTTTAGGCCCTTTATTCTTTAGTTTAATAAAGATAAGGTTAGTAAGCTAAACGTCTTATCTACTTTTACTATGGGTAACGGTAATATGGCCTAAGAAATGGGTTAGAAAATGGCAGCTATATAAACTAGATATATAAACCTAATAAATACTTGGCTATAGTTTAAAGGTCAGACTTAACTAAACCTAGCATCTTAGAGCCCGTCTCCTAGCACTAAGTAATTGCCTTTTTAAGCCCTTTAATGTTATAGCCGCTAGTAATTATAAATAGGCCTTAATTAATAAAGTTAACGCGTTAAATCCCGTCTTTATTACGGCGGACGCTATCTAGTACTACTAAGAGCTTTGCCCCCTATAGCGGCTATAAGGTCTTGCCTTCTAGCTACTACGCGTAAAGCTCGGTAATAGCGGAGACATAGCTATTTATAACTAAGTATTAGACTGTTTTATTAAATAGGGCGTTTAGGGCCTCCTTATCCTATACCTCCCCTTCCTTCTTTATAGCTTCCTCCCCTATACCTACAGCTACCCCTATAGCTGCCCCTATAGATACCCCTATAAATACCCCTCTGGCTACCTTCCCCCCTAGCTACCCTACCTGCTTAACTATCTTCTACCTCTTCTTCGCCCGCTTGCTATCTTTTTATATATCTTTCCGTTTTAACTTTCGTTTTTAATAGCTAGTAGCCCGTAATTCTTAGTTAATAACTTACTGCTCTAAAAATAGGCAAAGCTTATCTTCTATTACCTAGGCGCTGTTTATATTACCTTCTAATCTTATATATTAGTCTTTTAAGAGGAGCAACCGCCACGCCACTTGGAGTTGTTTCTATCTCTAGTAGACATAAATCCTTTTTTTTATATCTTTTCCCATTTTATAAAGACCTTATTTAGTAAGATAAAGTTCCTTTAAATAAACTTTCTTACAAACCTTTTTAAAACGGACTAACCGAGTGAAGGTGTTTATTTAATTCTTTAGGGCTTTTTATTTATAAACAGAGGCAGTAAAGTAAACTAAGGTAGCTTTTAATTCCGCCGTATAAGTATAGCGCAGTTCTTTAAGGGTAGATAATAGTTTACTATTAAGCTTCTTAGTAGCGGACTAAATCCAAGACCCTAAGATATATTAAATAGGGCACTAGACAACTATAAAGATTAATAAGATATATATACTTAGCGTTAAAAACGGATTAAACATTGCAAGATAACCGCATGTTTAATTTTATACACTTAGCGTAGGAAAAATATTAGCAACCGGATAGAGCCGTAATTGTAATATATACTAACTTCTTCTCCACATAATAAGAATAGGACGATATAATTTTACCTAGTAAGAGAATTGTTAAAATTATATATATATATAATAATTAGACGTAGAGGACCCTAGTAGGGTATATCTATAGCATTAGGGTGCTTAGGCTAAGATAATAACTTAGTAAACATTTATAGAGTTATTATATTATACTAAGGGGTAGACTTCAGTATTAGGCATAGTATATTATTATACTGTTTATTAATAATATTTATATAGGTATTAAGAGCTCCTAGTAAATCTATACTAATTAGGAAGATTTTTAGTTTAGGGCTTAGGGATTTAATAAGGCTATTAATTAGTATAGAGTCGTTCCAGCCTATTTCTTTTACATATTAATTAAATTTAGAAAAGTATATTAGAAAGCTTTTTATTCCTTAAGCTATATAGTTTATCTTTCTCTAAGTAGTAGCTTAGCGGTTTAGGTTACTATATATAGCTTTAAAAAGTATAACTAGGCTTTATACTAAATTTGGTTAAAGGGGTTTAATAAAGTTAGCTATATCTCCTTTTAGTTAACTTAGAACGTAGTAAAGTTAGGTAGCGGTTAATATTACTAGTTAGCTTATTTTTAAACTAGCTTAGAAATAATTAGAGTTCTTATTATTTACTAGTAAATATTAAAGGGTCTAGTAATTGTTTAGATTATTATAGTATAGTAATTAGTTTAAAGAGAACAACTACTATAGGTTTAGAACTCTTATTCTGCGTATTTATCTCTAAAAATAGCGTTTAGTTTTAAAGCCCTAGTATAGGCATTTTAAGGGTACGGACTTCTTCTTAGAGGTCCTTAATTATTTACTAGTGTTATACTTCTTATTTAGCTTATTATTAAGTTAAAGTAGTTTAGTTTTATATAAGGGCGTCTATAAATAACTTTTATATTTTTATTAATTATTTTTAAAGTATAGATATAATACCGGCGGCTATTATAGGGGCTTTAGGGTTATTTTATATTTTAGAGGGTTGTATATAGGGTTAACGTAATATAGTATTATAGAGTAAGTATAAGCGGTAATAATATATAGCGAAGTAGATATTATTAAGCTATATATATAAACTATATAATAAAATTAAGATATTATATAAGGAAAGAAAGTAAGGAAACGGGAAGAAAAGGTATATATTATTAGTTTAGTTACTTAGTTAATATATACACGGAGTAGAATAGTATTTAAGTAGCGGTTCTGGCAGAACTTGGCAGGATTTAGTAGGCTTAGTAGAATATGGCAAAATGCGGCAAAATGCCGTCAGATTGCCGTAGATTGCCGTTAGATTGCCGTCTCGCCTTCGGTCTCTTCTTGCTGCGTCAGTGGAAACAGGTGGACGTGTATAAGGTATCATGGAGGTGTTCTGTAACACTTTACTATATTTAGCAAACCCCTAAGCGCCGTGTAATACAATACTAAAGTTGGCTTATCTTTATGCTTAATAGGTATATCGTCTTATAGCTAATCTAGGCAATAAAGACTGTAACAGATTTTATAGAACCTTTTCTAATAACAGAAAAACTGCTTAATAAACATTTGTAGTCTTTTATCCTTACTTTTAGCTAGTATAGTATAGGTTATCTAAGACCTTGCCAAATACTATACCAACAAAAGGGTCTCCCTAATTTCTTTTAGTAGAGTGTTCTAATCAAAATGCAGCAAATATATAAGGTAAACTTTTGTAATTAATGCTCTGGTAGTTGCCTCTTAGAAATATCCCTTGCATAGATAGGGTTCTATAATTTGTGGCCCGTGCGAGCATGCAAGAACATCAAAATTCCTTACTTTAAATACTAAAAGTTACAACAAATAACGCATTAAAATAGACTTTATTAAATACTCTAATATAAAGGAAGCTCTTGTAAGTAAAATTATATAAATTAGCTCTAATTTTAAAAAGAGTAATATGGATAAAAAGCTTACCGATATTTTAATATTTAGAGTATTTTGGTGATATGGCAGAGTAATGTACCGCCTGTATATGCACCTCATTGATTGGTTTACGCACGGGCCACATTTTATGGGACGTATCTATTTGTGCAAGGGATAAAAACACTGTCAGTGTAGTGGGTACTGTGAGAGTATGTCATGCTTGGAGACTGCTATAGTGAAGTTCTTCAGGACAGAAATTCAAGACTTGACGAACAACTTGGGTGGAGGGTATGACGACTGTGCATGTCTCGCATAATGCGAAATATTCAGTACATTCTCCTTAGCAGGTAAAAATCTAAAGCCAACGAAAAGTAACAGCCGCACCTGCATACCAAGAGCACGTACGTACGATAAGAGCCGCCCTAAACCTTCGTCGTACTTTTAAAAACGAATAGCATACAGAAAAGAATGTGTCAATCAGGAGCGCCTAGTACCAAGCTATGGCCAGGACGCACGGCCATCGCTGTATGGCACCTGAATGCTGAGCGACTGGTTGGCTCTGTCATTAAGCTATTTCTGAGCCCTCTTACTGGCTGATCCGCGATGAAAAGCTGAAAAATGGTATTGGTCTAGACAGCTGCAGTTCATCTCAAATCGTGGCAACAATTCGGCTCTAGAACGTGCATCCTGCGGGCAAGGTCGTAATTGCAGAGCATTATGCAGGCGGCCTGAAAGGGAGGTTTCCGCAAAGAATGTTGTGGGATTTATTAATGCTTTTTGTAAGCGATGGATGATACGGCTGCTCTCGTCAAACAGGTGGGGGAGATCGGGGATCGAAGGAAAGCCTAGATGGGGATCGTGAGGTATAGAGGAAGGATTTGGAATAATGTTGATAACGGTAGGGTCTAGATGAACAGTGGGATGGAAGTGGGTAAGAGCTAGAGAGTGACTGCTGCATATTGTATTTTTGCTTTTGATATACTGCTTAACATTTATCCGTTGAATGCTATCTCATAAATCAGACGCTTCGGCGAGAATGGGGGGAGAGCACGTGCGTTCTGCTCCATACCCCCCTTGAATTTCATCTCATAAATCAGACCCCCGGTGGATCGTTGGAATTCTCTGCGAAGCGTCCGAGAGCTTTTTAGTCGCGATTTAGTAGTAATTAACTACGGATTATTAAATCACCGCGAAACCTTGCCACTCTTTCTATATATAATTATCTTAAAAATACTCTGAGGTAAAAGTTCTTTAGCTTCTCTATCTACTTTATATAGTAGCTATATTATAGTTATATTATATATTATATTAAAAGTTAGATATAAGTAGTTAATCTAAAACTTATAAAGATATATTGTAAAATCTATGTTATTTTCTATAGTAATATATCTTATACCTTAATATAATAAATATAAGGCATTAATATATATGGAGAGGGAGATGATTACTTAAAGAATCTATTATATTAAATATATATATAACTATTATAGTTAGGCCATAGTTTATAAAAAGTAATAAAAGTAACTTTTAAAATATTTAATTACCACTAAACCAACACCCATAATTTTCTGCCGTGGAACCGTGACAACTTGCAACCTTCCGCCTTTTGTAGCCACCAGTCGGGCTCAAATTGGACCACTTCATAGCGTCGCGGGCGGGATCATCGGCCCAACGACTTCTTCCCTTTTCTGCGCTCCACAGAGCATTTCGACAATCGTAAGCGCAAAGAGGAGTGCGGTCCCTGGCCTGAATTGAACAAATGAATATTAGCTATGCTCTTAGTGGTACTGTATAAGTGAAACTGAGCTCCTGCTGCGAACCTTATGCCTGAGGAATGGCTATGTAGTATAAGAAGATGAGAGAGCCTTAACTCACCCACGCGACGTGACAACTCTCCCATCCACTACAACCCTCTCACTAGAATAACTCCAGCCTTTATCCCTAATCTCTTTCTCAACGCTAGGGTGAGATGTCACGGCAGCTTTTTGTACCTTTCCAGCTTCCTTCTCATAGCTCTTCACTAGCGCCGTTGTGCCCGCACAAATCGCTCCAACAAACTTCCCCCTCTCCCGAAATTGCTTCACTAGCTCTAATACGGTGTCAGAATCGCAGAATGTTTTAGCGCCGGGACCGCCGCCGGGTAGAATGAGGATATCAGCATCGTACTCGGCAGCGATTTTGTCTATTGATGGCTCGTCAGGTAGGATACGGACGCCGCGGGAACAGCTGGGCGTTGTGTGAGCAGCTAACAAGTATGCAGAGCATGGTTTTTCATGGTGTATTTGAACGTCGGGATGCCAGCGCAACGCATTGGGGCATGAACGAAGTGGAAGGTTGAAGGTGGGATACCTACATTGCAAAGCTCTCATTCTTGAGGTTCACGCCCGCCGATTTGACCGCGACACCAGCGCGAGTGAGGACTAAAAGAGGATTTAACTATATTACTATATGCTGCATGAAGCTTAAGAGCTTGGATGAGGGGCTGAGTACCATCATATGGTGTCACGAACTCAATTTCTTCGGTGCCATCGGCGATGAGGATGAGTGCTGCTGGCATTGTCTGGGTTGCTTCGATTGCTTAGTCAACAGCACGGTGATGAGGAATTGTATGGCAAGGAGTGTACAGGTGGAGGTTCAGAATTCCAACAATGACGTTTTAGAGCTGCTTGCCTGCATCCTCGGAGGGGTCAGAGCTTGATGCTTGGGGTTTTGGCGAGCAGCTGAATTGACGAATGAAAGTTGTGAGGGGCATCACTTCAACCAGTAGATGATGTGCTAATCTTTTTAAGAGGAATGATAGTCGCGGAAAGGAGAAGACGTTGATTAGTCAACCCCAGATCGGTTCATTTCAGATCACTGAATGGAACTCGTTCAATCGCAGATGTTGATATAGCATAAGGCCCGGATGCAGTATTAGCAATTGTCCTGTTTCATTGTGTCCAGACCAAGAACTCGGTCAGTATCGTCTTTCTTTCCCTTCATCCTTCGCTCATCGTCTATATACTATGATGTCTGGCCACTCATCGAAAACACAGAAGCCGCCTTCGATATCCACGTCCTTTAAGCAGAGCAGAGAAACGAAAGCAGCCATAGATCTAAGGGAATCATCCGTGAGCTTATGTAAAAAGACCAACAGAGCGCCAGCCGCCAATCCATCGCCAAGTGCAGTGGATCGGAGAGCCTGCCTGTAGCCGGGATCCGCCTCCAGCCCCTTGCAGTATTAAGTGGTGTCCAGCCGTGGTGGAGCGCCTGCCTCCTCCACCCAGTGGACAACCGAAACCTCGGAATCTCCGGAGTATGTGAGTAATAGAGGAAAGCAATGGAATAGTAAGAAATGGAAGAAACATCTCTACAAGTGATCTCTGACTGCGAGGAAAAGTATATAGCAAAAGGCTTGAGGTATCAAGAGCAGAAGCGAAGAATGAATCGAAATTATGTCAAGGAGAAAGATAAGGACAGACTAGTCAGCACCGCCAGATCATAATCCTTTCAAGTAAGCTATTGAAACTCCAGGCGCCTTCTGTCGCACTATACCGCGGTGCATGCACAAAACGACTTCTCCAAAACCGACCGAGGTTGCTCGTCCCACATATCCCATCCCGAAGGCCGTGAGAGCGTAATGGAATGAATCCATAATTAGCTCGTCAAGCACTATAAGACCCCATCCAGAGATGCGAGCAAAGCACACAAATACCACCTTCATAGGTATCATATCTTAGACCATGGTTGCCACCCAAGGGTATTGTAAAGAATAATCCCCATGAACTAGACGTCTAATGGGTAAAGCCTAAATGCTTCACAGGCTCATCGTTAACCATTCCCACTCCTGAGGCCCGCTTACGCCAGTTACAAGGCCCTGGCCCATAGCACCCATTGGAAGGCTGCTAAGATTTTGATTGCTCAAGTTTGTCGGCACCAGAGGTGGATCTTTCTTCCTTGCTGTTGGCAGTGCGGGAGCTTTCCCACTTGTATCGTCGGCATCTACCATTTCAAGTTCTTGCATACCAGCTTTGCTCTGTCTTCGTAGTCGCTTTGGTGCGACGTTAACACCGCGATTTGGAGCCGAGTTTGCTGACGGAGCAGCTTGTGGTTTAGGCGGACCGGGCGCAATCGGAATCACACCGCTCTTACCTCCGGCAATACCACCAGAGACGTTGCTGGCGGCATTGGAAACGGTCGTACCACCAGTGACTGATCCAGTCGCGGATTTGGGGGATTCCGAATCTCCACCGCTGGTTTTACCTGATGTCGGTGTTGTCACTGGCGTCTGTGCCAGCGAGTTTTTACGAGAAGCTTTCTTCGAAGATCTTGTTGAAGCTGCGCCCACGGGAACTGTGTTGCTGCTTCCACGATTGCGCTTCTTGATGACATCTGTCTTCAATGACAATGGACGGACGACGCCATGGAGTTTCAGGAACAGCCCGCAAGCATTACAGAGTGGGTGGCCTTCAGGATTGCGCCGCCATAATGGAGTCGTCTGGGTGTAACAGTTTGTGCAGGTTGTTGGGACGCCATTCTGATCACCGCCTTTGGTTCCGCCTGGACTGGTGGGACGGGATGGCACAGTAGAATTGAAGCCGGATTCTGGAGGTGAGCTCGGTGATGATTGAGGTCGCTGGTGCATAGCCTGAGGGTGCACCAAACCTGCTGCGTTCGGAGTTGAGCTGGTGCGGGGTATTTTCTGTCGTCTGGGATCGTTGCCGCGATTCCGAATGTCACTAACTGAAGCCGCAGATCCATGTACTCGGCCAAGGCCTCCGCCCGGGCTCCAATGATCTTGCGGTGAAGGGACCATCTCAGCCGGGCCAATCGTCACCGTCTTGCGTGGCGGGCCAGCTGGGTAGCGAGCCGGCACCGGGTTGAATTGGTTAGAGAGGCTGGTTTCCCATTGGAAGCCAGCATTGAAGTCAAGTGACGAGTCATCCATTGGCGAATAGTCTGCTTGCATCGGCATCGTCCTGTCAGGAAATGCTCCGCCTTCATCATCCTCATTGTCCGAATCAGCACCGAACGAGAACATATTTTCGTGTCGTGGAATTTGCATGTTTTCCGACCGAGACGTGCCCGGGAAATCGTGATGTAGGACTTGGGTTGGGTCGACGTGTCCAGGTTGGTGGTAGGAGGGCGCTGAGAATGGGGGAGGAGGGCTAGCACTAGTGACAGCGCTAAATATGGAATTTCCGCTTGGGTTGAAGATGTACTGCGGTTGCATCGAGTTGGCTAAGTTCGAGGGTCGACGTGGACCGTACACAGGCATACCGTGAGGGTGCCGTATGTCCATGCCATTGCGATCGAAATACATTTGATCGCCTTCTGCCATTGGCTGTGGGGTCGACACTGTGGAAGGGTAGGCTGAGCCTGGAGGAGAGTAGTAGTCGGTGGAATTAAGTGATGAGGCCATCGAGTTAGGATTATACATTGTGGAATAAGGACCACCTTGATTCATGAGAGGTGATCCGACAGGAGAGAATGTAAACTGTTGCTGGAATGGACCAGCGGAGCTGATGATAGGGTCTTCGTTATGTTGGAAAGTATCGATGGCAAATGGTACTTGGGGCTGAGAAGCGTGTTGCTGGAAGCTAGGTTGTTGCATTGGTTGATCTAGGGAATAATGGTTCAAAGCCGCCTCCGCATCGGGATCATTGGGTATCATTATGCTGTTGACAGCAGGTACTTGAGGAGAGCAATCAGCAGGCCTTTTACGGGGCTGATATAATGTTAGCCAATCTAAAAAGCATTTAAAGACTTGGTACGGCAGCGACTCACCCTTCGTTCGTCGATACTTGTTTTGCGCACGTGCCGTTGTATATATCCAAACTCGTTTTCTCTTGTGATGGTTGGTGGTACGGATGGGGCTGGTGCGCGGGTGAAGTGGAAGGTTTGATCGTTCATTTGACTGGTCTTCCTGATCGGTATGGCCGGTGCGGTGGCATTAGAGGAAGCTGACCGTTCATTCGACGGAGACGGAGACAGTCCCGCTGGGGAGGCCACGGACGAAGAAAATATAAAATCGTCCAAATTCATGGCGTCGGATTGGGACTGCTGCGCCTGCGTTTGCTGATCGATTGATTTTCGAAGCTGCGCGATGCCGCTGGGTGCGCTGGATACGCTGGGTGCGCTTAAGGTGTTTGGTGCGCTTGGTGCGCTCGTGGAGCTTGTCGAAGCTGTTGTAGCTGCCGTGGCTGCTATAGTGGTGTTCTTTCGCGATAACCTGGCGGTGATAGTTGATCAACATTAATCCCGACATATACTACAAAATAGTCAATTTGCCGAATCAAATTTAAAGACGAACCCTTCTAGTTCAGCGCGCTTCATGCTCATAGCCATCATCCTCCACGTCAAGTTTTTCATGCGCTCCGCATTTGGTAATTTGGTTTTGGCCTTGCTATACAGTTTCCATATCTGGATGGCCAACGGGTCCTTCTTTTGCATCTCCTCCGGGCTGTCTAGATTGGCGCCACCTGCATCGTTTTTCCAGGTAGGGAAGAAGCTATCCTCAAGCACGCCCTTGCGAGCCGCGGCCTCCGACGGTGAGAAATCCAGCTTGCTGTCCAAGGTGCTCGCGGATGTCAGAGACTGGATGGTGGAAGAGGATCCAGAGGAGTTGTTAGAGTGGCCTGGAGGGAACCGTACGTGTTTTGGAGAAGATGATGTAGGGAAGAACTGCGGATCTGCGAGTCCTCCAATGGCGGGTGCGTTAAGGTCGTCGGAGAGGGCAGAAGCGCGCAGGTCTCCCCCACGCTCCCCATATTGCGCCCCAGACATTGCCGACTGTCAAGTTGCGCAAATCTCTGGGGTTCCCGCAACTTGAGAGGGGTGTTGATGTTATGCAGACAGGCAGGACTCAATTGGAGTTTTGCTTTTCCCTTCTCCCACGGGGAAGCTTTGGATTGAATGAAGAGAGTCCCGTTGGATCTCGTAGCGGTGGGCAGTAAGCGGCGTGATGGGTGAGAATTAGGTCGAGACAATTTCAGAAGCAGGGCTAGCAGCGACCGGCCTGCTCCTGCAACAGGCCTAGCAACCCTTGGCGGGCTCTTTGGCTACAGCGGTTGCGACGCCTTGACTGGCCTCGGGCCCTTCTGGGTCTGCTGGTGTTGTGGTCGTTGCTGAGGCCGTGGGAGAGACCAGTGGGGGTCGCCCGACCCGCCGAATCAGACGTACGTGTGGCGCTTTCCACCCTCAAGGATTCAACCCCGAGCGAGTGGACAACCGCAGGGGGTGCTGCAAGAGTTGACAGCTGCTGGTCGCCGCCGCTGATGGTGACGAGCCGAGCAGGGCGGATGTATGAGACGTTGGAGGACGGTGATGGGCTCGCCACTGAGATGGGCCAGTGAACGAGCTGGCGTTGAGCAGGCCTGCGCAGCGACGGGGTTTGGCCTTTTGGGCAGTGCGACGGCAACGCGGTGTTCTGGCAAGGCTTGCCAGTTGGCTATGTCATACGGCAGAAAAGCAAAGGTAGGGGCGGGAGAAGCTGTGCCGCTTAGATGCAAGTTGCCGCGGCTCCCTGTCAAGGAAGGAATGCAGATGAACCGTGCGAGAGCGGAAGAATATCGAAGCCTGCACGAAGCTTCGTATGAGGCTGCTAGGGTGCGTGCGTGGTGCGCGTGTGGGATATGGGTGCATCAGGGCGGAAGTGGGCGGTTTGGGGTGGTGATGAAGGTGTTGAGGAGTTTGAAGCAATGCTTCACAACGGGCGAACTTGTGATGCTCGTGTGAGTTTCAGCGACGTTAGTTAGGGTCCGCCCATCTCACTCCCCATACCTCGCCTCATCCTCGCCGCCCACAACCCGCTATCGCAACCCAGTGCTAAGGGTCACCGATCCTGCTCATCGATCTGCAACTTCCGTCTACAGGGCGATCTGACATTTCAGTCTAGTAGCGAAGCTGCGAAACGTCGATGGCCATGACGGAGCATTTTTCTCTGGCCGCATCTCCATGCCTTCGCGTGCCAAGCGAGAGGGGAAGCTGCCGTCGTGTTTGCCTCGTCCCGCCGCAGCCCTCCATCACTACTGCTGATGGTCTCGGTGGCCGCTTCGGGACCGGTACTAAAAACAGTGGAACCGCAACAGGCTCCGCGTGCTCTGCCATTCTCCGCGCTGTTGGCTCAAGTAAACTGCTAGGGCACTGGTGTAAGAGAGGCACTATCTCAATGAAAAACCCTGGAGACTGGCAAGGTTCTGAGACTGGCCTTCGTAGTCGTATGTGTACATTGCTACTCCCTTGCTACTCCCGAAACTCCACCGCGAAAGTCTCTCTAAAATCTCAACGGCATTTCCTCTTTTGGTGAGCTAGCTGACAACGGTCCAAGGTTTTGCCTCTGGCCTCCAGAAATCCCGAGCAGGGTCTTTCTGGCCCTGCGTCATTTCTCCAAATGGTCTTTTTTGGACCCTCTTTTCCCAACTGCCCTTCTTCCCGCACGTACTTTTCAAAGATTTGAGCTTTTGGACGCTATCCATTCTGCTTGTTGTTTGTTAAACGCCGCGTTCATGCTGCCAATAAGACAGCTTTTTCCATATGCACCAGAAGCAAAGGCTGATTCTTAGCGGGATCATCCTGGTTCCGCCACTCGCTGTCCAAGGTACCTATTGTAGGAACCCTATTCCGAGCAGCGGACGGGGACATCGTCGCAATAACTGGCTGCAACTGTTCTCACTAAGGACTTCGACTTTTTAAAGCTTGGCCTTGAGCATGTGCATGATTACCACAAATGTACTAAGCTGTAGATAGCGCCGACACTGCAAATCTGGGCAAAGACGAAGTTGCTGGCTTCAGCGAATTCTTCTCATTATCTACGTGATATTTCCGAACGAAACCCTGCAATGCATCTTCAGCCTCGTTCTCAACAGATACTTCGGTCATCTTGCGTCTTAAAGATGCCATTTTGCAGAATTGTTTCAGTAAAACCCGCGGATTTCCGTAAGCTTTCTATCCTACAATACCACGTTCTGCGGATGCAGGGTCCTGTGGCGATCTGCACGGGGTCTAACGTTTGCGAGATCGAGCAATTACTTTCTGGTGGTTCTACAGAAATAAAACCCCGGCATCGCTGCTTTGCCATAATAGCCGGCCCCATAGCTCCATTGACAGCCTGCCGCAAATTGGTGCTGCGTGCTTTCAGCCGTACCACCTAGTGGCGACGACGCAGCCCTAAAATATATTTGGGGTATTTGGCGTGATTGCTTGGCGCACATGGTCTAGAATTCCATCCGCACTTACGGCTCGTTTCTCTGAGAGATGCCTTTAAAAATCATACCACGATTTCTAGATTACAGCAGGGAGGGATTTTTTTAATCCTCGACTGGCATCGTGACTCAGGAACTAACGGTGGAGTGAGATGCTCGACGTTATGTAACCCATTTTGGAGTGGACAGGCAGATCTACAGTCCGCGTTGCCCTTGTCTTTGCCGGCAGCCAATCCTGAGCTGCCAAATTATAATGGGCAGGGAGCGAGTCGGCTTCGCTCGCGGTCCGCAGTTCGCTTTGTTTTGCGAAGTGGTGCCAGGCGTGCTGCCCATTTTCCGGATTTTCAGACAGGATAAAAGCTTGTGAGATGCGCGATCCAATATCGACGGAACTCGTGGGGGTCACCATCCCTGCACCTCTTAAGCCACGTCTGCCAGAAAATCTGCAAGTCAGCGCAAACGAGGTTTGGGCTGCACCGGCTCGCGGCTTGAGCCGACGAAAACCGTCATTTCGCCTGACTCAGCCTTGGGCGCGTCCTGCAAGCCAGAGACGTCCACCTGTCCTCAATTTCAAATTAACGGTGCTTCTACGGCCAAACGCACTCTGCAGACCACGTCCATCGGCCTCGCCGTCGTGACAACCGGAAAATATTCTGGCCTTGTGCTGCTGAAAATTGTGTTGAGGGTCGAGACTGCTGACTGGCCGCGAGGAGGCCTGGGGTGAAAGGCTCTAAATCAAACCCATAAAAGACGAGGACCGCAGATGCCGCAAAAATCAAGCGCACAGGACTCAAAAAAGGCCGTGTTGAGCTTGCAGACCGCAGAAAGGCAACGCTAGTAGTCGTGCAAACAAGCCATCCAACCGCTTGGGGCTTGATCCGGAGAGGTTTGATGGACGGCAATTGACCCATGGAGAAGAGCGCGGGATGATGAGTGGGGTATGTCTCATCATTCATGCCTTCCACCCTTGAAACTCTCAATGTCGACTGCACTCTGCAGGCCTTCGCTCACCGATCATAGACCTTGAGAACATTTCTCAGCAGTGTATGCGCGCCGTGGTTGAGGTGGATGTGACTCTGTCCGGTTATAGCTTTATGCTGTGCAGGCCTCGCATTCAGCCGTCTCCCGTCTCCCGTCTCCCGGTTCCCGTGTCCCGTGACCGTTTACCCAGCCTTTGATGATGTCCTGCAGCCTTACGTCCGGGTCCTCGAGGTCTCCTAGATGGCGAAAGCGAAAGCGACCATCCTCAACATCAATGTCCTGGATAAAGGAACCCTTTAATATCGTGATCCCAGGCTCGCATTGATTTCGATCTCCATAGTAGAGTAGTGACATGGTCGAGTCGGGCTTGGCATCTCAGAATGCAGGTACCAGGTCGAGGGCGAAGGCCAGCGGAAAAGGTGCTCTGAAACCCAAATCGTCGAAGTGAATACTTTCCGCGTAGTCAACAGGGCACAGCAGACCTTTATACTTCAGAGAGCGTGTGTTCGCCAAAACTTTAAGCTTGAGACACGATAGCTTATCTATTCAGATGATAACGACGCTTTCGTGGATCCTACCAATGAATCGGCCGGCAGAGATCATCCTCCGCTAACATTGGGCGTTGAATGCACTTGCTAACCGTGAGACAGGGGTGACGATGATATCAACACTTTTAAAACCACGCAGTCAGCTTCCTATCGTATCTTCAGGCGCCTTATCGCTGGATGATTGCTGCGACGAATGGTGACTTTGCATCTGTGGATCAAACTCCGTCGAACCGAATTCACGGGGTAGTCCGAGCATGAGATAAGATTTCAACGCCATGCACAAGCGTTGATTGAGAGCTAATTACTATGCTATATACTTTTCATCTCAAGCTTAAACATCTCGAAATTGGCTAGCCCGACAAGATTCCAGAGGTTAAAGTATTGCGCACACAATTCCAAGATCGCTTCTAGTCAACAACAGTATCTCTGTTGCTCCTCGTATTTCGCTATGGATCTGTGCTGAATATTTCAACAACGAATACCGCTCACCGCTCCGCTAGCAACCACTCACACCCGCCCTCCCGCCTTGACAACCCGTTACTAAAGATAAGATTGGGGAGTTGATACAGTAATTTGTACTACCGTTGCCTCGTCAAGCAGCGACTTAAACTCGACGTTGTGCTTCAAGTCCTTGTTACTTCTTCCAAGCATGGAGACCGTCTGAGTCTTAGATCATATCTTATGGATTGCATGACGTGAGTGGCAGAAGCCCTCCAGCACTCCACAAAATGGGATTTTATCGGATAAGGTGCATAAAATGAGGCTAGTCGTCGATAAGGCACACAATCAGGCCCTCAAACTCCGTATCAATATCACGGCCCATGTGTATCTTGTTTATCCGCTTGTCCACCTGATGCTCCCACATTGCTGCCACCACCGCGAACAGTCTCTTCGCCGAGGACTTTGCTTGCGGCCATGAACCTGCGCATATCAAATTGTCAGCTTGCTGTTGATATCTAACGCGTCTCTCATGAACCCTCATGGAACCGGGCAATTGGGGCACATTTACATTCCACTAGCATATCCACCAAGGCCGCGCATGCTTTCGGCCTGCACTGCTGTCATGCGCAGCAGGTTCTCGAGATCAGACACATTTGCTGTCAGCTGTGCCAGTTGAGCGTGAAGATGCGATAACTGGCGGGGCTTTTGCGAAGGAAGGGTGCTGAGACGTGACGAGGTGCTTGTTTGTGGGCGCTGAAGTTGGGACATTGTGAGTGAGGCGGAGATGCTTTTGCAATCGAGTTGTGCTTAGTGCGATTGAAGTGGTATGTGTTAAGTTGCGCGTGGTGTTGTTGATCTTCGAGAGTGCTTGGCGCGGGTGCGGAAGCAGAGCTCCGACGATTTTCCGTGAATCTCTAGTTCATTTGAGCTTGTCTTTTCGCTTCACCATATCCTGATGCTGTTTTCTTGACGCAAGTACCAGGAATAATCTCCCAGACGGCCTTGCTGGAAGAGTTTCCTTGCTCTCAGCTTATCTAAGATGGCACAGCAGCAGAAGATTCGCCGCTTTGTCATGACCGGAGCGGTTTTTGCCATCACAGCAACTGGGGCTTGGTACGGGGCTGGGTTGAAGACCCAGCAAGAATTTGAGAAGGTGCGTCAATCCCGCGAAATTGTATTATATTCTTTCCATAGTAGAACATTCCCTAATACATAGTAACCCTTTCATGATTCATTGCATTTGCCTCCGCTATCCTCCATTCAGTCCTCCGAGCCGAATTCCCTCACCAATGCCTTCATTTGCTGATATATGGAATCATTTTAGGAAAAGAAAATTCTTCTAGAAGCCCTACCAGAGGAAAGAATCGCTCAGCTTGAGTCTGCCAAGGCACGATTGATGTCCAAGAAGCTAGAAATGGAAAGGAAGATAGCAGAAGTGTCTGCACGCCGCATCGCTAGGGAACAAAAGAAATCGGAAGGGAGGTAATCTACGGTTCCTTGGAAATACCACCATTTGACTTGGTACACGGCTCGGTGCTTGGCTAGAGACTTCTGCTTCCTGGCTGGAGACGCAGGTGGGGAGCTGAACGCAGTCGGGGCAAGTCTACCAAACGCTGCGCCCAAAAAAAGAGCATTTTACACGATGCCGCGGGAACTGGGGCGTTCGTGGACTTAGAAAAGGTGTGTTTGGAGGCATATCTATGGAGTTAACGCCGAATATTCCCACTGGTTCACGTACTGCGCCACACTAAAGGTAAGGTTCTCCCTGCGGTTGCTATATCAGTCCTTTATTAATAGCGCCTGTACAGCCGTTTCGCTCTCACATCGGGCTCGCGCTACTCACAGTAGCTTCGGCATATTTCCCGTGCTTGGCTGAGGCAAGTCTAGGCAAGAGAGATTACGAAAATGCAAAACTACTATACAGAATTCGCAGACCAAAGAATCGATTCCTGCATTGCCACATCTGCATCTACATCTGTGACCTGACCACTTTAGAGCTTGACTCTGTAAACTGCTCGAAAGTTTCACCTTCCCTCAACACATACGTTTGTGTGGCGGTGGCTGGCGTACCGCATTCACAGATGCTTTACTACCTAATATACGGCTGACACAAGGGCCTTTTATAACTACCTCCGCCTAGAATATCTCATTGGGTCTTCAACTCTCCAACGGCTCAAGATGGGACGACATACCCAAGAAATTCGAGCAAGCATCTCCATCAAACTACAGCAATCAGTTAAACTTTAACAAAACGTCATCTACTCATCCCGACTCCTCAAGCCCATGTCCATCCATTTCGCCCAAACAATCTCCGCCTCCGTGCCCCTTCACCCACTAAGCCCATCCCCACCACCCACTTAAACATCGTTAACTCCCTCATCCCACGTGCCTCATTCTCCCATTCCCACTCGCACCCAATCCCCTTTTTGATAGCACTTAGTGTGCCATTCCCATGGCCCCACTAGTTCGTGCCAGCGCCTCTTGGCGTTTCGTCTCAACGTCGATCACCAGCTCCGACGCCACACGGCAGGCGCATGCGACAGCAGCGTCATAGGAGCAGAGCCCACTTCCCCGCCTACGTCTCACGCCAAAGTAGGGTCTATTCTAGGGTCCCTTTGGCCCGAATCCGCCCTTGAAACGCGACAGCTTCGTGCTTGGCCTGGGAGGGGCTAGAGGGGATTCGTGGCGGGGTAGCTGGACTGGATTGTACGGGTGTCGTTGGTCGTGTTAGTGATGCAGTTGGGAGCGAATGCGGGAGTAGAGTGGCTCAGGGCTGCTTTTGTTATTGGTGCTGTCGGCCTTCTAACGACTTTCTGTGTACGTTTTTGGTAAATGATGGCAGGAGTGCGCGAGGGGTTGATGCGATCGTATGCGGTCGTCTTGGTGGATCCGATAGCAAGGATAGAACACTCTTAGCAGGCTAGAAGCCGGTGTGTTTGAGCTGCGTGCTAAGCGCAAGCGCGTGTGTCCTACTCGGATCTGTGGCGGGGGCTTCGAGAAGGATTCAAGAAGGTGTCGCGGACGAATCGGAGTGTGTGGTTCCATGATTTGCGCGTTGGTGAAATTGGTGAAACAGCGAGGCAGCATCGCTGAGCAAGCCCTGCGAACTCGTGACGTCGCGTGACGCGCTCGGCGTACCTGCGCTCGTTGCGTCGCGATCGGTGACGGGTGGCTCGGCTCCACGGGCCGGAACGGAAAGGGCGCGGGGCCTATCGAAATACCGCTTAGGATAGGCGTGGTTGAAGTTGGAGAGGTGGGATCGGTAGTAGGAGGGGTGGAGAGGGGGAGGCGTCACGAGACGCATAGTGCGGGCTCTGGGTTGTCACTCCAGGCCTTTCATTTGAGCTACTAGATTACTTGCGCGGGTTTTCTAGCCTCGTGCTGTGTGGCTGGAGCTAGTTGGACCTATCTGTTGGCTTTCGATCCTAAGACGACGGAGGACGAAGTTTGAAGATTGTATGGGGTAGGTTGACCTTGCGGTGGACTCGTGATATAGCTTTGTTAACTGATGGCAAGGAAGAGGGTGCTTCTGGGCCATTGTTTTGGAGGTGTGGGTGGTATCTCCAAGTGTGACTTATGTGAGGCTGACCTGGCAGAGAGATCCCGGATAGTGATGAGTAGCTTTTGGGTAGCTGCTTTTGGATAATTGCTCTCGTATAGCTGCTCTTGGGCATAACGTGGGACCTGTTGCTGTTCTCTCGCTAGTATTGAGGGGCTGTTAAGGAATCGAATAAACCGGTCTGCAATATTAGATTCTCGAGATTAGATCTGGATTGGGAGGCATGCAGGTGAAAGGGATGCTGCAAGATTACACCAAGGAAAGGAATTTGTCCATCAAAATCAAATAGTGGAATACAAAGTATACTAGTCTTAGACCGAAACCAAGTTTTCAGTGAAGGCATCGGAGGCTTATATTTCAATATGGAAGATTTACGATTATAAAAAAATCATTAGCCGGTTTCAGTCTCGCTGGATTCTTTAAGGTAAATGCCGCTCATATCAGGCACGCTATGCAGCACGAAAGCGACAGCTATAGTGAGCAAAGGGTAGAAAGACGTTAGGAAAACGCGCTAGCTAGCTAAAAGCAGAACTGCTGAGACCACCAGGCAAGTCTGCAAGTTAAGAATAGTATAAACTAGTGAGTGAGAATGATTAGAAGGGATTAAGAGAGATACCAGGTGGGGACTAGAGTTAAGAGAGATTCAAACTACTAAAGAAACAAAAAAAACGTGGGTATACTCCAAATGAACATACAGATACTCCAGTAAGGACGCCGGAAGCCGCGAAACACCCAATCTCAACAGTCCACTATCAGATGTTTTGTGCCGCGAGGCCTCCGCTCTTAAAGTAATAATGATATAGTCCGCGAGGACAATGGGTTCTGTGGGTGTCGTAACTTCGTGAAATGCGCAGAGACATGTCCTTGCGCCAGACTCGATCTTTATATTCTCCGTTCGAGGTGTTCTACGCGTGCGCGAAAACCTTTCACGATCTCACCGATGCGGCGTACCTTATCGAACTCAACCTGGAGCTCGTCGATTTGCCTCAGGATTTCGCGGAGGCGGGCGATTTCTGCGTCGGCCATCTGGATCGCGTTGCCCGCGCGGTCGTATTGGATTTGTGTTGCGGTTTGTGTTTGTGTGGTCAGCTGAGAGGCTGAAGGTTAGCACGATGAATGGCTCTGATTGGGCTCGACTGGCGGATGGGGCTTAGGGATTTCAAATACTCACTGTTTGCCATCTCTGTTGGATGGAATACATTAAACGGTCGAAATGAGAGCTTAAGGCCTGGAGACTGCTTGGATCGAGCAGGAGACGTCCTTGGCTGGAGGCATTGCTGGCGGCTCGCGATGAGGAGTTGCCGGCCTGGGAGAGAGCGAGGGCTTGGTGCTGGCGGAGTAATTGAATTTCGCCCTGGGTGAGGCCCAGCTGTGTATCTGGGATGGAGTTGGCGGGGGAGGCCATTAGACGTCTTTGCTATGGAGGCCATGTCATTGTCGGACCAAAGACACGATGCTCATGGCGCCAGGCGTGGGCTGGAGAGCGCCGTGTCTCTGGCGGTTGCTGGCGGTGACGATATGACCGTGATAGGGAGGGGTGGTAAGTCGCACAGAGCGAGGTTGAGGAGAGACATGGGGAAGCCAAGACCAGTGTTTTCTTTTTGCGCTCTCATGCAACCCCCCAGGAGCCCAGCATTCCAATAGCAGCTCGCCAGAGACCTTTATAGAGACCGAAATGCAGCCCTACATACCGCATCATCGTCTGCGTAGTGCTGGCCCGGGACCTGTGTTACAAGCAGGCACCGTACGGCGTCCAAAACAATCCGTCGCCAGCAATTGGGCGTGGACAGACGTATCTGTATGCTCCTGGGCTGTCCCTGTTGCCAGCAGCAATCTATACTCCTCCTTCCCCTATTGCTTGTCTCTATTGTGCAACCTCAGTGCTACCCTTTCCCGGTGCGGAGTCGCCCTGTCCGCTCAAGCATTCCCGACCTAGATAGCCGGGGGGCATATTGGGTAAACTCCCTTAAGCCGATCAGATATCACCTCATCGGACGTGATCATGAAAGACATGCTGCATCTTTCAGCACGCCCAGCTCAATGATGTAAGTCCGCAAAAATCTTTGCGTGCGTTCTGGAGTCATTTACCTTTGCCGTCTGCATCTTCCACCAACGGTGGCTCTGCTAGAGCATGGTGGAGAGGACTAAACCCGGAAGCTGATACTTCTACGGAGAGTACCAAGCCGAGTAATCCTGGAGATCGCATAGTCAACTATCGTCATCTAGCAGCATGGACCCGGAATTTGTTGACGCGATGGTCTTGCTATTCGCAGCAAGCATCCCGCTTGAGCTTGGGAATTTTTGTCCATGATTGTGGTAAATTAAAAGGCTCGAAGCTTTCGAGTCTTTTGGACTCTGAAGCTTCTCCGCCCTTCTTCAACCTTTTACATCTCAATTACTGCAAGATGAGGTTCTTTTCATCTACCCTGAGTCTTCTTGCGGCAGTAGCATCTGCGACAATCCTCCAGAATGGCCAGGTGCGCGATATGGTCTTTCCAGACACAAAAATTGCTTCAGTAGCAAGCGATCGTAGCTGGAGAACTTACGGACCAAGTGCGAGCGAGATTTCTTACAAGGGAAGATGGGACAGCAAGCACATCTCATGTGAGTACTCTTCTGCGAACTACGACTGTCAGCTACTGATTCGTATTCGATCTCTAGGGTGGTCGTGAGTACTCTAACATCTCGCGTGACACTGCCTACAGAAGGCTTACGCGAAATTAGAGCTCCTGGTTTGAAATTCGGCTTCATCGGAGACAAAGTAAGTTAATACTTGGAATGTGGAAATAAACACGCACAAAGATTTTGCACGTCCATGAAAGATTCGTCTTAGCGGCATAGGCGACCAATCCGTACTCTATGTTACGTTCCCTCTTTCGTTTTGAGACTGCCATTTCTTTAGCCAGCTCTCCCTCATTCCGGGACGTCGATTCACTCAATTCAAGGAGCTTTATCGCTAACGATTTATGCTCAATTAGGTTGCTATCGGCTTTGGCAATTATACTTCCCCTGGAGTCTTGGTTGCATACAGATTGGACGGTCAGGATTGGGTAAGCTCTTGCCTTGCTTTAAGTCAAGTGTTTGAACGTCAGTTAACATTGATTAGATGTTTACCAATGTCACGGCAAATTCCACTCACCGGTTCATATCTAGCACCACCACCAGCTTTAATCTAACCACGCAAGCCCAGCTCCCACAAACGCTAGAACTCCGGGTCACCAATTGGGCATATGGTATTCAAATTGCTGGCGTTCATGTCGGCTCCTCGGGCAAATTGATTAAATTACCAAACTACTCCAAGACAATTGAGATCATCGGAGATTCGCTTAGTGCAGGTCAATATGCCACATATGAAGGCATATCGTCCTACGCTTGGGGTCTTGGTGCTGGTTTTGGGAGTGTTGAATTTTTCATCACAGCTTATCCGGGGATCTGCTTGGTAGACACCAACTGCTGGGGAAATCCTCGTGGCCAGACCTACCAATGGTATCATGCGTCAGACACGTCTAGCCGAGCGGTAGAGATCTACGATGACAATCCGGAAGTGTGGGATTTCCGCAAGCATCCAGCGGCCGACATTGTTGTCATTAATTTGGGCACTAACGACAATAACACTCACAACAACGTTACTAACGAGAAATATCTTCAAAGCTATCTTGAGTTCGTACAAGGTGTTCACCAAGTCTATCCCCATGCACAGATTATCCTGGTATCTCTCTGGAATGGATTCAGTCCTGTTGGGAACAGCTATGCTCAAGGCGGTGCATTTATCGAGGAGATTGAGGAAGTTTACAATCATTACAAGCATACTGGATTCGTTCACTACTTCAATACCACAGGGATTATGCAGCACAATGATATTGTGAGCTATCCAGAATATCTCATTTATCAAATTGTTGTAACTCACCACCATAGGGCCCTCAATACCACCCAACGGATGTCGGCCATGTAAAGGTTGCTAGTCACTTGATGCAATACATCAAATTGAACTTTGGATGGGAGCTTGGTGCTACCGGACCGGAGGTTCAGCACGGTAAGGGTTCCACCTTGCTTACCTATGAGAATAAAAATGCTAATAGACAATTCCTTAGATACTCTATACTGGAATGACCGTAAGCAACTCCAATGATTTATCATCGCGTCCTTGCTAACTCTGTACCTAGAACAAAATTATTGAGACGAGCAAATGCGTCCAGGTGAGCGGAAAAATATTGCGCGGTGCTTTGTTTGGGGGGTAGAATCACGAGTTAATGTTAATGCGTATAGTTCCCCCTGGTATGAAGGATTTCCTGTAGCGAAAAGCTTTGGCCAGAGGCATCTCGTTTTCCTGTTTGGGCACGTGGGGATCGACAACATCATGCAGTAAATATGACGCCAAGCTTGACATTCAAAGTACCTGCAACTTCAACTTCACCTAATCTATAACATTCTCAACGCTATCTTACTTCAATTGCCATTCGGTTAGAAACGAATTTTTTGTGTCCAATCTCCTCAATTGCTTATACTAACCCTCAATCCACCAGGCCGCAATCCAAGGACATCACAAACCGCACCCGAAAGCCCGCAAGTATGGCACCTACCAAAGCGACATCTACAAGCGCGGCATGTTTGAGAACGTCGTACCCGCCGTAACCACAGATCCAAACAAACTTGAGGTACAGGCTAAGGAAGCTATGACGTCCCGGGGGTACAATTATGTCACTGGCGGGGCAGGCGAGAGAGCTACAATGGACGCGAACAGGCTGGCTTTCCGACAGTGGAGGACAATGAAGTTCTCCCGCGTGTTAGACATGTTACCATGGCAGGATATGGCTCAACATCTTCCATTGCAAGTGTATTGTGTAGGACAGTGAATTAACACACCCCGTCCTTACTAGCTCATCCCGCCCATGCTCCGCCAAACCACCTACCGCGACATCCGCACGACCGTTTTCGGCGAAACTTACGACTCGCCGCTCCTCGTCTCGCCCGTCGGTGTGCAGACCATCTTCCACAGAGACCGCGAGCCTGGCGTCGCAGAGATCGCCGCCGAGTTGGGTGTGCCGTATATCATGAGTACGGCGGCCTCATCGTCGATAGAAGATGTGGCGCAGGCGAGCAGGGATGGCCTGAGGTGGTTCCAGCTGTATTGGCCCAGGACAATATAATGCTATCGGTGAGCCTGCATCCATTGTAGCCTTGCGTTTGGATTGCCCCCTCCTTCTCCTCTCAACATGGCAAATCCCGAGATTTGGAGGTTAGTTAGTTGATCCACTATAGCTCCTCTCCAGCGCCCGCAAATGCAACTTCTCCGTCCTCGTCGTGACTCTCGATACCTGGGCCCTCTCGTGGCGCCCCTAGGACCTCGACTCTGCCTACGCGCCCTTCATGAAAGGCATCGGCGACAACACGGGTTTTACTGACCCCGTATTCCGCCGCATCTTCTAGTCGAACCACCTGGAACATAAATCCGTGGATGAAGACATGCACGCCGCGGCGCTGGCCTGGCAGGGCAACGTCTTCTCCGGCAAAGCGCACACATGGGACCAGCTGCAGCTGCTCGGGGATAACTAGGAGGGCCCGATTGTGCTGAAGGGGATTCAGCACGTGGATGATGCGAGGAAGGCGGTCGAGGCGGGGATGGATAGGATTATTGTGTCGAATCATGGTGGACGCCAGTTGGATGGCGCAATTGGATCGCCGGAAGTATTGCCTGAGATCGTGGACGCAGTTAGGAACGACATCACTATACCGTTTGATAGCGGGGTGCGCACTGGTGGATGTAATCAACGCCTTGTGTCTGGGCGCTAAAGGTGTGTGTATCGGACGGCCGTAGGTTTATGGGCTGGAATAGCGGGGAAATCGGGTGCGAAGGTGTTGCAGGGGATATTAGCGGATCTAGATCAGAGTATAGGGTTGGCAGGGATTAAAGACACTGTGGGATGTGAGAGAGCAATGCTGATGAGAAAGTCATTGAACTAGAAGTTCTGGTGAGCATGCCTCACAAGGGCTGAACCCCTTAGCACTACTAAAGTGTGAAGAAGTTGAAATGGCCGTGGTACGGACGTTGACCCCCCGATATCCGGCGGACGAGGCGTACGGGAGTTACGTGATTGCATCATTGATGTCTAAGAACAGGGTATCTAGAGAAGTAGACATAGAAGCTTTACCTATGCTAAAGAAGAAGCAAGAAGCATAGCTTCGAAACTGAACCGACAAGATTAGAGTCTCCATGGCCTTCGCAAATTATGATTCGGGAAACTCGGAGTTGTAAAAGCAAAGAAAGACACGCGTTCTAGAAAGGTTGTCGAAAATACCTGCAAAGTGGTATAGTAACATTTGGAGGAATTGAACCAAACGCCTCCCATCCATTTATATAGCAATTAAGATCGTTGCATGAAGGTTGTTCCATGTCCATGCATCCACAATATCTGAATCTCATATATCGCCTTACCGTCAAACAGCATCGGCATCTTCAATAGTCTCGACGATCCTTAGCCCGATTTCGCCAAAGTGCTCATCCTGCCGGACAGTCAACAAGCCCTTTGTTGCCAAGGACAGCGCATGCAGCAGCGCCTGCGCAGCCACGACCCTCATATTGGTCAGTGGTGGCAATAGCTCTTCGAATAACACTTCACCTAGATCCGCCGCTGCCTCTGCTTGCAAGAAGTCTGCCTCCAACTCTTCCTGAAGGCGTTTCCGTTTCTCCTGAATCCCATCATGTACGAAAGCGAGAAAGTTGATGCCCTCAGCATCTAGCGCATCACGAATTTTCTGACTGGTTTGGGGCCCAATAGGCGGAGGGTCAGCGTAGAGGTCTAAGTCGTCTTCGGCGCCCGCCCCTAAGTAGCTAAAGTCATCACCACCGAGGATGCCGAATTCGTCTTCGCCCTCGAGACTGCGTAGAGCTTCGAGACCACCGGGTTGCCCGCGACCGTGAAGTGGTGACGCGCTGACCGTACGACTCCCTCTTCGGCCCAATGGGCCTAGAAGCCCACCGAGAGAACTTGGCCCGCCGGCAGAGGTTGGAAGACCAGATGGAAGAGCTGATCTCCCGCGTGTCACAGACGAGCCACGAATTGATGCTGAGATGTTCCATGGCATAACAGAGAAGAGCTGCTGATCATCAAGTGCTGAAGGGGCATCTCGGGGTATTTCCACATATTCGTCCCCCATTGGCGCGAAGACGCCTTCGTCTAATTCCATGTCGTTGCCTCGACTGACTTGGTCTTCATCTGATCGACGACGAATGCGGCGCGATTCACCTTCAGTGGCTTCATCGATGCCGCCATCGTGATCGCGCTTCTGCCCAGCCATAGCTGCTCTATTAATACCTGTCAAGGCCTCGAAGAGCGCGTCGCCATAGAACATGTCCAATGGAGTCTTGGTCTCCGAGTAGCCAAATCGACGTCCGATATTGCCTATTCCCGATCCCCATATCCAGAATTCGGCATTCTTCTTAGCTTGAGTGATGGCTTTGTGCTGCATTTTGATGCACGTGGCTTCCGCCATGTTTTGAAGGTATTCAGTGTTCCAGCGTGAGAGGTCGCTGTTGCGGAGCTCCATTGTCTGATCGAGAGGGATGATGCGCGCAGCATGACGTTTGAGGTGCATCGGTGCTCCTGCGGTGGAGGAAGTCTCAGAGGAGGGGGTGTGCCTATCGCTGGCTTGACGGGTGGCCGATGGGAAAGCTTCGCCTTCCGGTAGAATATCGAAGTCGTTTCCTAAGTCGAGCATGTCGATATCCATGTAGTTGCCACCGAGCTAGGTTCAAATAATTATTAGCCCATTTAACAAAATGAAAACTTGTTAAAATTCAGCATCGCCCAAGTTTTGATTTCCCCAGTTTCAATTTCTTCATTAAACTACTCAATATCTGGCACTCCAAGTAGTTGGAAAGGCGGATTGGATTTGGAGAGAAAGCAACTTACATTAGCACTAGCTTTAAGACCTTCCTCGTGCTCTTTCCTAACTTTGGCACTTGCCCCAGCATCACTTCCTAATGCACGACCTTCGCCTACAGCCGGTGTACTGCTTATTCGCTGGATAGGTGTGAATTCTAATAGATTGCCTTCGGCATCAAAACCGAAGCCTGCATCGGGTAGGAACCCATCGCCCTCTTGTCCAATAATGCTACTAGAACCGGCCGGTCTACTCGTTCCACGACCGTCATCGCTGTGAACAATAAACCCGTCAACATCCCCATGGTCTCCAGTGTCAGACGAAGGATTGATAAGGCCTCCGATAGGTCTCGCAAGAGCCTGTTCATCGTGAAGGCTTTGGGAGCTGTAAGGTGTCACTAAGAGGGAGTCTGAGCGTTGAGTCTCGTCAGGAAGAGAGATTGAGAGGTTCGCGAGGTTCGCAATATCGTAATCAAGCGGCAGAAGAGCGAAGTCGGGCAAGAAGGATGGATCATCTTCAAGGACAAGCTGGTCGCGCCTTCAAGATATTAGCAAGATGTTACTACAGTAATTCTGATATTATCACCTCGATTTGCCAGCTTCCGGGTCTAGCCCCGCATTTCTGACAATCTTCAGCATCGTACGCATAGCATTATGCGCATTTTGCGCGTCTGCAAGCACATATCCGCATTGTTGGAGATAGACTCGTGAGAGGCCATAGCTTGGACAAGTCAGCAATTACTTCGCCACCATAGAAAGACTGCTACAACGCGCAAGGCTAGCTCACAGGAGATTGCTCTGCAGACGCAAAGCCATTGGGGCTTCTGGCGCTTGTATGGTTTGGCATGCCTTTGGGACGTTGACATCGAGGATCGCTTTGCGATTGATTTTCTTAAGCGTAGACTTAGAACCAAGGGTGGCAACGAGCCTTAGATAGTCAATTAGCTTCACGAAATCACGAGGTATAGCGAAGAGAGATGGCTTACCAGACGGTAGCAACTCCATACTTGCGCGAAGTGAGAACTGGAAGGATGAGCGCGATAAGACCTCTATGTTGAAGCGAGAGATAGCTTACCTTCGTGACTGTAAAACATTGCGCATCCGATATTTATTACTATTGGAAGTTTGAAGTATACATATAAACAAACAGACGAAGATCAGACGCGGATAGCAGAGGGTGTAGAGTTTGGCGTTGAAATAAGAAGTAGAGGGCTAGGTAGACAGGTGGAAACATCTTCAAAGCGCGCAACCTAAGCAAATGCACGTCGTGAGTGAGTGACATCACAGGACTATGAGAGAAATTCGCCCTTAGAATCTGGAAGCTAAAGCCATCTAAACATTTCTAACACGGTTCTGAGCACAATGCAAAATCTAAACCTGGTCATGCCCTCATTCTTATGCTATGCAAGATAAACGCCTGCCTTGCCCAAGGATTCCAGGTCTGTGGAGACTGAGAACATGAAAATTAAGACTTCGGCGTAATGCAATTCAGAACGAGGTTGATCATGCCTTGCTCTCTGTTTTCGCCTCATCTTCTATCTTGGCTAGGGGAACAGCGCGGTAGAGGAGAATCAGGGCCGAATGACTCTGGCCTGAGATTTCATTAGTGACTACTTGTTTAAATGGAGCTCGTCCAGCACTTACCACCACCTGACAGTGTCTCAATCTTGTTAGAATCGACTTCCGAGACCTTATCATCATTGAACCACCACCACCTCCCGTCTTCTTCCTTTCGCTTTCCTGTAACAGGATCTTTTGGTCCAAGCTTCTTAACAAACGACGTGTAATGACCACTGTCCGCGCTGGCACCCTGGTGGGTGATCACTCCACGAAGTTCGTAAAGGCCAGTCTGATTGGCGCCTTCATCAGCAGCAAGTTTCGGGTTAACAAGAGTAAGAAGCTCCTTTTTGGCTGCGAGAATAGAGGCGGCGCGCTCAACTTCAATTTGTGCTTCCGTCTTGTACTCAATATCAGGCATCTCTACGTCTCCAGAGGCACTGGCCTCTGCTGCAGCTTTCTGCTCCGCCTTCTTCTGCAGCGGCTCCTTAGTAGCAACAGCAGCCTTGTTTTTACCGCTTGGTTCGATATCATTTTCTTCGCCGGCGCGCATGCGTCTCTGTCGCTTACGTGCCCTCTCGACATCCTCTTCCTCCTTCCGGATATCCCTAATCTTGTCTCTTACTGGAATTAACATTTCCTTTAGGTTTTCTGTGCAAAACTCCACCGCATCCAATTCTTGAGGGAAAGTGACCTTCCTCATGATTTTAGCTTTCTTATTTGTAGTTCTACGCCAATCAAATCGCATGAAGTGCACTGGCAAGTACTTAGGTAGCCTCGAAATCCGTGAAGTCTTCGTGTACATGGCATCTCGACCCAATACCTCAGACCGCTTCTCGATTTGCTCCTTAAGACCAGATAAAAGCCCGTCACGAAGGTGATTGGTCTCGGCATTAATGTGGCAATTTAATTTGAAGAACTCATCCTCGCTCTTCGCCGGTTCTTCGCCACCTTCTTTAGCCGCAGGGTCATCACATTCCATGATTGACTGGAACTTCCCCGCCATGAATTTGTCGATAAACGACAAATCTTTAGCTTTGCCTGTTGTGTCCTCTCCAGAAGCTGTGCTGTCCTTAATCTTGAGTTTTTGTCGTAACTGGGAGACAATTTGTGACCACGCCTCTTCGGCGTCCTGCTGGGCATAACCATGCCCGTCTTTAGAACGTTGCGCAAATTGGGGGAAAGTGGTTCGAAGAGCGTTTAGAAACACCAGAGGAGGAAAGCCTTCTTGGGTCTCTGACATTTGCTTAAAGAGATCGCGTAAAGATGCAGTAAGATCCATGGAAGCTCCGAGACCTCCGAGACCGAACTGGCTGAGCTCGCTTTGTCCACCAGAGCTTGACGCACTGCATAGCTGTTAGATCTATGAAAGTCATAAATTCACTAGCACTTACCTTTGAGAGTACTGAGATAATTCCTCTTGCAGTTCTGGAATATATCTAAGTGTTTGAAGTGTAGAGTTCATGTAGCAAGTATTGCCCAAATTCTGTAACCCCGCCGGTGTGGCTCCTTCGGATTGAGCTGCTTCGGCCTCTGTCATATCCTCCAAGAATCGAATCTTTTCCGTTGGCCTCTCCAGCTTGCTTGCAGCATCTCCCGACGGCGTGCCCATCATCATAAATGTGTGTCCCGGCTTGATGCCTAGCTTAGAAATGTCGGTGTCATCCTTGAGTTGTCCACCTTTTACGAGGATCTTCTGGCGATCCGGCTCCACACCAGTTAGAGAAAAAAGCTGGTACTTGAAGATTTCCCCGGCAGAGCTAGGGTCTAGTTCGACATCATAACGTTTGCCCTGGTGTTTGACAACAACTAGGAGCGCCGGGAAGTTAGCTCAATAGCCCAGAAGTGGAGAGTGATTTAATTCTTACCAGGTAAGGGATCCATTGTTTCGGAAAGGTAAGAAAATGTAAAACTTGCGAAGAACGGGTGGTAACGACGAGATAAATGTGTTTAAATTTATAAAGTTTTCGTGGGTCAAGGGCGAAGACTCGCAGTCCGTAGAAGCACTAAGAAAGCTGACTAATCATATCCCCGCGTCATCAGCGAGAACACGCATGGAGTGGACGAGGTCGCGTCCTTGACTGATTCGGAGTTCTCCATCAACATGGTAATTAATGACCTCTAGGAAGCCCTTCATGTAGCCTTCAAGAAGCTGATGCCCCCGTAGTCCCAATCTCTCCGGCCGTACCTCCAATGCGTTCGCTCGTCCCTTACCGCTGCACTATCCCTCTCAAATTTTGCTTCCCAAGCATCGGAGCGGCATAATGTTCCTGAGATCGAAGCAGCGAGCTCTCCCGAGGTTCTACTGAATCCGTTAACGGTATCGAGGAACGAGAATGAGAAGGTGTTCATCGAGCCCAGTATCAATAGCGTGCGGATCAGCATCAAAATTAAGCAGGCGGATGAGATAGAGCATATACTAGTGCATAAGTTCACGCGCTTTCTGACGCAGAGAGCAGAGGCATTCTTCATTCTTCGAAGGAAGCCTGTTAAAGTAGCTGCCTCACTCGGCTCCTATATCTGGATTTAAAGGCTGAATTGTGCTTAGGGATATGACATTTCTTTCCTGATCACCAACTTCCATACAGAAGAGATGCTCAAACACAAATTGGTTGATTTCATCATTCAGTTTATGGAGGAGGTGGACAAAGAGATTTCAGAAATGAAACTTTTCGTAAGTCGTTAATACTCGCTACTGGTAGCAAGTCATTATATCGACATTATGTACCTGAAAATTTGAATTATGTAACCTGGCTAACACAAACATCAGCTGAATGCAAGGGCGCGGTTTGTGGCTGAATCCTTCCTTACACCGGTTGGTTGACATCATCAATGCCTAGTTTGTTTCTTTTATTAACCCATATTCTAGTTTGACTGAATATCGACTGCATATTGTAATGATTGATAGATGCGTCTCCGACGAAGTCTTGGAGCATAGCACCCTCCCATGGATGCTTGGCGTTGGTGGGAAGAAATGGCTTTGGGGTATATATTCTATACCTAGATAGACCAGAGCCCTGTCTAAAATTATGGCTGCCAATAAAATTCTGATTGCTATCCATGAGGTAATGTTCATATCCGTTTCTATTGAATGGAATGTCCCTCAAAGTATTCTCAATAATGAACTATCGTCTCCAACTTGAAAGTGGCCCATTTCTTTACCGTTTTATCAAAATCAGCTCTTACGCATTGAAGTATGTGAGGGATAATATGCGAAGTGATAATAGGCGCGAGCCGTAAGAAACTCGGTGTCGTGCTAGCGTCATGGACTCGAGAATAGGTAGTCAAATGAAACCATGGCATCAAATCCTATGGTACGTCTACCCACGTTACTCTGGGAGTACCACCCCTCAATTACCGTCCTCAATTTGACGTTTCCTATCTTCATATCAAAAGGGTAAGTTTTTCACACGTGTTCGTCCACTAGGACTGATCTTCCCAAACGATCATCATTATCTGTCTGTCCTTGAACGAAATGAAGGACTCCTCAAACCCGAATGTTCCATACGTCAATACTGTCCACCGCCGCTTCGACCCGTTCACCAATTGTATTACAATGCCATCAATCTGGTCCATGAAGCGATTTGTCAAGATATTTCTCGCTGCAACAGTTAAGAATCTCACTCAGCTCTGTAGCTTTGCCCCATGTTTGGATGGCTAATCGCTTTGATATCTTAGCGCCATGGGACATGAGAACCTTCACTATATCGGCTGTAGCATAGTTTGGTTGATCGGCGGTGTTACACACCTGAGAGCTGAACTGGTACTGTTGCTGAGGAGCTCTTCAGTTGTTGCTTGGTCTTAGTCGCCATAGGTATAGCTGTTCGCTTCGATTTAGTAATCTACTAAACCCGAAACTAGCTCCCAAAAGAAAAGCCTAGGGGGAGCCTAGCCGTTGGCTTAAGACCGTTGTAGTTCCCTAAGCCTTCCAAGAAATCTAGTTTTCCTTGGCCTACAAACTCTAACCAGGATGTCAACCGCTGCTTACACCAGTAAGATCTTGTTCTTCCCCCTAGTTTTATTGTCCTGCGAAAGCCAAAGCTCAACTGTCCAATTCCATTCATCGGGTCGTATCAACAAACTTAACTTAGTGTAGAGGAGCGCATTATTACTTTTCTCAAATCCATCTTTCGAGGAGATACGCTGTTTGGATGGACCGTTGCCATTATTTTTTGCGAAAGTACAAATGAATGGAGATCATCTGCCCTCGGCGACAGAGTTATCGGGGCTCGAGTCACAAAAACAGAAGACTGCTCCTGGCATCCCAAGGGCGCATACTCTGGACTAGTATGCTTTTGGTCGTAAAAAGAGGGTGACCTCTGTTTTGTAGTTGCAGGGGCGAGGTAAAATGCGGATTCCTTCAGAGCTAACGAAGCCTATAAGAGTGTGGTGGTGCGGCTGCGGCGTAGCCTATTTATGTGGCATGATGTAAGAAAGTTCAACAAGCTGTCGGTGGCTGATACTCTTCGCTCAATTTCCTCCGATTACCCTACTACCGAGAGTTGTAGAGCTTGCTGATGTACGGTTTGGGGTTGCCTTGGGTATTGAGGGGCGTTTTCACACTGCTCCTTGGAAAACTGGGTGAATTCCTGCCGAAGACATGCCGCTAGAAACCACCAACATCGCCTGTCACTTCATCCTCATCACCATTCATCTTAAAACCAAACTCGAACGAGCTTGGATCCTCGAAACCGCGGTAAGTGCATTCTTCTAAAACCTTTTCCATTCCCTACACAGCCGCATACTCCTAGATCTTGACCTAGACGGATCCGCCGCACCAAACACCTTCGGTCTCTTAACACTAGAACCCTGGGCCGAAACAGGATCTCCTCCATCTCTAGAAGCGGTACAGACGCATCCCTAGCGGAGTAGCTTAGTCGACTTTGCAATTTGGCAGTGCTTCTTCAGCTGTTAGATGGCTCGGAGCTAAATTTCCTTCACGATCCCCTTCCACCTCCTCGCCCAGGGACATTCAATCTTGATCTGAAGTTACTGCTAGATATCATGCGAAAGTGGTCAGATAGCTTTGACAGTGCTACTGCACTAAGCGCAAGCTGTTTGGAAACATATTTCCGGTGGCCAGAAAATTGGAGAGCTCACTGCATCACGACATACAGCGGGCTTAAACAAGCTACGAACACACTGCCATTGCAAAGAACTGCGTGCGTAACTCTGACAGGACTGCTGCGTGGTCGCTTGACTTCAATATTGTTCAAACAGGTATGAGCATTCGAGTCTTGCCTCTTCGCCTCTACTCACCACTTGAAAACAGATTGAAGCATAAACTTTCCATCTCCTGAGGCAATTAGGATAGCCCCAGCCCAGCTGGCAAAGACGGCGCGTGCTGCTTGGTATCCTTTTCAAGTTTGTCTGAGCGAGGAGGGGCCAAGCCACGACCTTCCCTCATCAGCAGTTACTCAAAACTCAATATTCGTAGTCTCCTATACCAATTGAAGTTGTTTAGAACAAACCGGACTGACAACTTCCAACGTACTGGCGGCTTTGCACAACGTCGCGGAAAACTTGATTGATCTCATACACCATCACTCAAAATTAGACTAGTACCCCGTTATACGAGCAGGAGCCAAGAGGTAGTTCAATCGGAGAGCTAGGCGCTTATCGCATTGCTCTAATTTCTGGCTACGCAATAACCTACCGCTTAAACTACGTCTTACTTCGTCGTCACTCTCAGCCTTACTATAGAGGTCATTACACTCTTCATGGCTGAACGCCATGCAGGGGGTTTATCTAACAGCTCAATACAACCCAGTCAAGTATGCTACCGGATGGCACCTCGATCCGAGTCCTAGTATTGAGGTTTAGACACCAGTGGTTCTCTTCAATATTAGCAACGAAGACCAACCCCGATCCATTCTCTTTCATTACTTGAAGCGCATGGGAAAGCTACTTTGGATTTTTTTGAGGCCTCATCTAGGACAGTTCAGATCTTGACTTTCGACTCCTCATACACCTAAACTCTCGACAACAAGAGGCGCCTCGCACAGGAAATGCGTTGGCGTCTGGAGAAGCAGGAATAGCTAAGCCCTGAAACCAAATCTTTTCTTCGTCATTCAAATACTAAGACTTCTGGACCTTTCATTGCGGACGGATATATTATCAACTATAGTATCCAGGGTGTTCAATCGTTCAGACCGCTAGCCCTGGTATCCTCGTTTTTAATTTGTCTCATGCCGCTTTGGAAAGAGCATCTTGATTTCCTTTGTTTCGGCACGCTTAGTGGCCAAGGCACAGAACCTGGGAGTACGAAACGTACAACACATCGTTTATTGCCTGGGTTTCCGGTGCTCCTACAGCTACACATCATCCGGATAGCATCTGCACCGTCTTATAGTAGTGTCTCAAAGTTCTAATTTGCTAACCTTCATTGTTTCAGATGGCGAACTCACGGCAACTGTACGGATTGAATGCGGCCGCCCCCTCATGGACTCCTCAGAGTTACACAGCCCTTCCTCGCTCAAGTATCCAATCCTGGCTCCACGACCGCGTCAATACACCCGGAAACTGGGAGAGAATGCCCTCTGTAATGCCGGTAGGTTTTGATCTTCTCTTCGGATCGGCTTCTCGTAGTCAAGTGTGCTCCTTGGGTCATGGTTTCTGAACCGTGTCAGTCCCAATTTCTTTTGCCCTGTGTTTCAATGCAGACTTGTATTACTCGAAAGTCTGAAGCGGGCCCTAGCTCTGAAGCTGCACCGGCAGATCGCGTGGCTGTGTCCAGGTGAGTTGTAACTGGTTTCTCCTTTCCTGCAGCGCTGTTGCGCTGTGCTTAGTCTGCCCCGCCAAGATCAAAATCACCACCCCCACAAACTTCTATCGTCAAGAAACTACTGCAAAAAAAATCGAAATGACTGAGTCACTTTTCTACCATAGCGGTACCGCGCACAATGCCGTCGCGCCTGGTAACCTCGCGTTGCCTGAACGCCCACACCCATCGGTAGCAACAACTGCGTACCGTGATCTGACCGGAACGAAAGTGCCAACCTGGCCACTGGCGGCGATGTATTTGCCCTTTCGCGATCTCGCCAGAGATCTCATCGTACCGCAACATGGAGTGATTCTCATAGAGAATGTATTTATTCCATAACGTATTGTTTCGTTTAACCGTGTGATACTGACTAGCATATAGGCACCATTTGACATTGTCAGGAACGAGATCGTTGCCCTCCTAGGCCGTACGGCGAAAATTGTTCAATGCCCACCTGGGTCCGGCTTTCATAGCGTTCACGTAGCCTATGATAGAAACACGGGGAAAGCTCACAATGTTTTCGTAGAGCTCGACCGTGACGAAGATGCCCAGGAAGTTGTGAGAAGTTTCGCCGACTATCAAGCCGCAAACGGCTACTCTCGTCGCCTACGAAACAGGCAAATCAGAGTGACCGCAGTGGGTCAACGGGAGCTAATGAGAGCAATCTTCCCTAGGGTAAGATGCTGCGAGTTTGTCGGCACTGTACCGTACATTACCCAAGCGAAAGAGCACGAAAGTGCCTTTCAAGGCTTCCTGGTTGAAGAAGAGTTGCGGTCGCTTTTGCGATTCGCTGATAAGCCTGGGAAGATAAGTTTTGTCATGTCTACTAACAGCTGATATTGAATATCTAACACGCCTTCTCTAGACCATCTTCTGCAAAGACTCTCCACAAAGACCCTACGAGGCCATGATCTCGCTCCTTGCCAAGGTAACTCTTTTCTCAGCTAATGCAAAGGTCTTTTGCTGACATGTTTAATAGTATCCTTGGCAGAACAACGACATGTACAAACTAAAGGAGCGAGATATGCTCTTTTACTACGTAGAGAAGTTGGCACAGCAGTTACTGGGACAGATCTCAGACCACCGAGACGGGCGATTTCAGACCAAGCTGAATGCCCAACTGCTGACAGAAATTGTTGTCGTCGCTTGTAGCTGTCGTGGGCTCAACTCGAACCAGCAAGCGCACCTTGTCGCTTTGACAGATGGATTCCTGAAAATGCAGATGCCTCTTCCCCGTCTAGCATTCTATGCCCCGTTCGACTGTCTGGCTATATATCCAGGGGCTCAAGAAGTACTAGTGGAGGTGTAGCTCATCCATATTTCATGACATTAACGTATGCAAAAAGCTAACAAATATTCTCTTTTCTAGTATTTCACAATTCTTATCCGTGAAGGGACCTTGCGCGAGGACCTCAATGACCCTCACTGGCTCGCGGCTGCTCTTACGGCACATCCACAGGCCAGATGTCGTCCGTTCGGACTATACTCTTCCCCAGTCGGTCAAAACAGAGGAGAAATGACACTGCGAGCAGTTGGAGAGGCGGAGATTCTCGAAGTCTTTCGTTTACTCAAAGGAGTACTCAATTATGCCACTGCTAATCCTCAACTGAACTTGCTCAATGTCTGGAGCCATCCTCATCCATATGCCGGCCCATACTAGATCATAGTTCTCCAACTATAGGCGAGACTATTTCGCTTGCTTCTCTATAGGTAGCTTGGTAGGCATGAAGAGGATCCGATGAGACGAAAATTGGATGAGTGATGGGCGCCTTCTGGAGGAAAAGTTGGTTTCTTAGATGAGCAGTCTTAGCAGAGGCACCTTTGGTGTAAATTTCTTTTCTTTTCTTACCCTTTGGTGTAAATGAGACCTTCTGGCTCGAAATTACTCTGCGTTCTGTGAATGGCGGATAACTTCTCTCATGGCTTTTTCGGCATAGATACTTTTAAGTGTGGAATTGTTCCTTTACCCACTAGCAGCTACGAGATATTTTGGCTTATAATCACTGCTCTCTATGAACGGCGGATGTTTTCTCTACCGACGAACAATTACGAGACGCTCTAACACAAAACCAATGCACTTTCTACTTCAACAGCATGACTTACAAAATCACTTTTCATTCAAAGATGAAACCAGACTCAAAGTTTCTAAACAATGGCTCTTGCCGTCACACCCAAAACTTGATGAGAAGGGCATGTACTGTACAATTGCTTTGAAAAAAATGTTCTATGCCAAAAGGAGCGGAAATTCGAAGCTGTGAGTCATAGTTTCTGTGCGAATATGTCGGAAATTTGTCCCAGTTTCGTGCGACAAATGTGGCATATAAGCGGCTGAAAAATTGCTTATGTCGCGTCACATTGTCAATATGAGTGAATAAACAGGTCGAGGATGGAGTTAATAGCTTAGGCGCTGCTTCAGATCCATTGAAAGACTATTGGTCTAAAGTAGGTATGCGAATTTTTTTTCCTGTAGCTCAAGAATGTTCTACTAATTGCAGATACTAATTATCTTTTGGAATACATTAAGAAATATGTTAATCTCAGAATTCTAAAATAATCCCTCTATACCCTAAGGAAGGATACCCTAGTAACCCTAAAGTAGGGAAAAAGTACTAGTAAAGCAGGCCCATAAAGTAGAGGGAAAATAGCCCTATTATTACGGACATTATATTAGCAGTAGTACGGCTACTAAGGGAAGATATAAATGGGTTAGTTAAGATAGCACAGGAGGCGCTAGAACTAATTAAGCTATGTGATAAGGGGTGACTAAGTTACGTAGTTAGTTACGAGACTAGTTTAAAATATAGGAACGTAGGAATATAAAAACGTAAGGGACGTACTAACGTACTTAGTGTATTTCTTAGGAGTTGGATTATATATTTAAAGGACTATAGCTCTTCTCTTTATAGTAAATTTTAATATATAATTAAAGTTAATCTGTTAGGTAACTACTCTACTAGTTATATTACGTTATTAACTTCTTATTTACCTATATACCCAGCCTATTAATAAGTCCATTATAGTATTTCCTATAAGGCTTTATTATATATTTACTACTAAGGTTACAGTATTAATAAAGTTAAATAATATACCACTTAAGATAGTACTAGTTACGACGCCATTAACGGCAGCAACTACTTTAGGTTTAGGTAATAACACTAGTATAAAGGATATTAACTCTTAAGTAGTTACAACGGGACAGTTATAAGAGATAGTTAATTAATTAATAAATAATAATTAGATACTTAAAGAGCGAATTAATAGAAACGGAGTAGCAAAGGTTAAGTTACTATTAATTAAACGATTCTTAGGAGAAAGGTTAAAACTTAAAGAATTCCTTATAAATGCGGTTTAAGGTAATATAAGAGGGTATAAAGCTAGCTATACTAATGGATTAGATAGCCTATATAGAATTATTTCTAATAGAAAGGGCACTTAAATATTTTAAACCTTACCTTATAGAGATATAAGAGAATAGATAAATAACTACTAACTAAGAGGTTAAGTATGTGTTCTTAAGTTAGGGGAAATTTATAAACCACCTTATATAGATGTTTAGAGATCTAAAGGTAATAACTATAGTAAAGCGGAAGCTTTAAGACCTAACGTAATAAGCTTTAGTAATTAAGTACACAACGTAGTTTTAGACGCTTACTATATAGGTTAAATAGAATAATAGGGCGCTTATAATATAGTATAAATAGGGACTTAAGGTAAAAGTTTAAGATATAATTATCCTAATAGAATATATAGATAGCCCAAAAGAATTAATTAATTAAGTGATTAAGATTAATAGTAGGATCTATTAAAGAGAACAGGTTAAGAAAAGCTAGAATAGAGTTCTATAGTTATATAAGATATAGAGTACGCAGTAATAAAAGCAAAGTTAAAAACTATAGTATAGTAGACTAGAGCTAATAGATCTAAGCAGTACTAAAAAATCTAAAAGGTAGAATAAGAAACTATAAAAACCTAAAGGTTAAGGATTAAGTGATTATAGGACTAAGGAGTGGAGGCTAAACTAGGGATTTTAATAGTAGAAGATGTTTAGGCAGACTCTATAATAAGATAAATAGTTTGGGGAAGAAGCTTATATAAATTTTAAAAAATAAGATTATTTTACTAAAGACCATAGAGGTAGTTAGAGTAACTATATAGTAAAAGGCATTAGGTTATTAGAGTATAATAATATAGATACAAGTATATCGCGCGAGACTAAAGAGTATTTAATTAAATGCCCTACGTTTTATTATAACAACGCATACTAAATTTATAAGGACGCTAAGTATAACGCAAGCTATTGGCTATAATAGCTAGAATTATTAGGTTTTAAGGAAATTAGTAAACTAATATACCGGTTAGATGTTAAGGATAATAAATTTAAGCTAGGTTAAATATTTACTAATAATAAGATAATAAAGGCGGCTTACTAGGAGTATATAGACTTTAGGGAAGTTATATTAGATGTAGAAACTAAGACCGCTATAAAATAAGGTTTAGTAATATAAATTATAGCTCCGTTAAATACGGTATTTATTACTTTATAAGATAGAAGGATATAAGACTAAGATAGTCTAAGTGGGTAGATAACTGCTAGTACTAACTTACCACTTAATCAAAGTAAAAGGCTAAAAGCTTAAGATTCTTAGAAAGAGATAAAAGAAATATAAAAACCTATAATAGATAATAATCAATAGAAAAGGGCAGTAACTTAGTTTAAGGATATATAAATAAGTATAAGACAAAGATTATTAGATACTAGCGTATATATATTGCTTAGTAGTATCCATTTTAGCAATATATAATACTAAGACCTTCTATAATATTCGCGAATATTAAACACAGTTACTATATAGCTAATTCACTTTTTAACATCATTAAACTTATTAATATTTAATATTTAATTATTTAAGAATTATTTTATAACGCTATTACCGCTTATAACTAACTAGAACATCCATACGCGTATATAATCTTAATATGTAAACCTATTTAAACGATCTACCTTAACTACGACATTGTCTATAATTATTATACCCTCTTTTATTGGTTTTATAATGCCGTCTAAAGCTAATATATATACTGCTACTATAGAGGAGTATAAAATTACTAGAGAATAAAGGAAATAAGCTTAAGAAAAAGGGAGATTTAGAAGTATAATAAAGAGTATAAAGCCCGCCTAGTAGAGGAAGCTTACTAGTATAAATACCACTAGGCTTAAATAGCTTAATTATAGTTAGGCTTAGCCGCTTTAGCCTTATAAGCTACTATAATAGCTACTATAGCTAGTAATCTTAGTAAGCCTCTCCTTCCTAGTATAAAGTTACTTAAACTCTGCCTTTTTAGTATTATAAAAAGGGATTACCTAGATATTTTTAAGGGCACTTTTAATCTAGTAAACCTCGCCTGTCTTTAAGTCTATACTACTTAGATTAAGATCACTAATAAAATATAAATTAAGAATAGTACTCTAGTTATAAGAAAGGTAAAGGTAAATATAAAGCTATTTATAGATAAAGGCGTTTAGTTTAAAGGCTTTACTAACTATATAGTTATTACTAGCACCCTTTATATATACCTACCGGACCTTATTACTAGTATACTTCTTTAGATAAATATAATTCGTACCTTATTAACCTAGTATATTTAGGTAGATTATATACTTAATCTAGTACTTAACTATTATACCTTTACAATAACTAATAGCTAACTAGAGACCGCTAATTAGTAATTATTAGCCTAGTATATAGCGCCATACCTTATAATATCTGGTATTATTAGCTTTGCCGTTTTAAAAAGACCTAGGTTAGATACCTTCTATATCCCTAATACCTATTATAAGTTTAATAGTAGAGGCTGCGATAATATAGCTTATAAATACCCGTATAAGTATTTAAAGTATAGTAAAGATTACGCAATATTATTTAAAGCCTACGCCTAGAAATAGTAAGGTGAACCTTATAAAGTAGGGTCTAGCCTAACTATAATATTAATATTAATTATATACCTAAAACCCAGGCCTAATATATTACTATTATTCTCTACCTTTATAAAGGCGAGGCTTCTCTACTACTCTCTATCGCCCCTAAGGATCTTAGTATAGCACTACCTTCTATTTAGCTACTTGGGTAATCTACTAACTATTTTAGTAAGTATTCTAACCTATAGCTATAAGTTAGGTGCCGAATCTATTTCTACTTTAAGATTTTACAGAAACCATAATTCCTCTTAAGATAACGCTAACCTTATCTCTAAAAAGATAATATTAGACCTTATAAAAGGATGTATTAGAATTATAATAGGGCCTATTATAGTCTTACCTCTTAGTTTAGTACTAAAATTAGATAGAAGATACTGCCGAATTTATAATCTTTCCTTCTTACTAGTATCTTTAGTTAATAACGTAATTCTAGAAGAATATCGAGCACTAGTATATACTATAGGTCGTAGATATCTATTACTTAAGAGAGATATTAAAGATGCGTTTTATATAGTCCCCCTATTCTATAGTGTAAGAATATTAATAGGCTTCTCTTAGGAAGGTGTTACCTACTAAGAATACTGTCTATTCTTTAGTCTTTAAATTACGCCGTTTATATTTAACCTTTTTATAAAAGGCCTATACTAGATACTCTATTTATAACTACTTCATAAGGTAGAGTACTACCTAAATAACCTAGCGGCTATTACCTAGACTTATATCTTTGTTACTAACTCCCTAGGTATCCCTTAAAATTGCTCTAAAGATATAGTAAAAACTATTATTAAGGTTCTAGAATACACTATTAACACTATATAAATGTAAACTTGTTTATTACTGTAAAAACAATTATACGCTATTAGGAAGGTTACTACCACACTCTAATACGGCTTATTATTGTTTTTTAAGCCTAGTAGCTTATAGGCTACCTTATATAGTACGCCCATATAATTAAGCTTAGTTAATTTCACTCTAAATCTTTTTAAATCTTTATTACTACTTAACCGGAGACTCTAGCAAATAAGTATAAACCTAGGCAATTTAGCACTAAGTTATAAAGTAACTTATATATCTGGCTTAACCTACTTACTATAAATAATAAGGTATTATTCTTTAATAATATTAAGCGTACCTATATTTATCTCTTTACTAATACCTTAACCTAGTTTAGATTTGGCAGCTTTTACTTTTTTAAGGAACTTAAATATAAAGATAACTAGTAGTAGTATACAGCCAACCTCCCTTAATTTTAGGCGTTTAGTATATTACCTAAGCCTAGTTAATAAGTAGGCTATATTAATCTAAAGAAGATGCATACTATTGCTTATGTATTTAATCTATAGTCTACTAACTGGTAGTATAGCGCGCTATCTATTTATACTAATAGTATAGTAGTTTACTAGGGTATTAGGAAAACTGTTATTTATAGCATAGTAAACGAATTACTCTATAAGATTATACTAGCTGCTATAGCTTATAATATTATAATATCCGCAAAGTGGATCCTAGTTAATTTAAATAGCTTAGCTAATATACTGTCTTAATTCTAGAATATGGCTATTTATTAGTTCTGCCTATATTAGGCCCTTAATTTATTACTACTAAAGCTAATAAGTTTTTAACTAGGTGCCGTAAACCTATTAAACTACTTATAACCGCTTATAAACTTTAAGAATAATATTAATATACTATTTAATCTCTACGCGCTCCTTCTTTAGTATAGCCTTACGCTAGTAACGCGTAGGAATTATTCCTTAGCAGTTAATAGCTAGGAGTTATACTGCGTACTTAAGGAAGTCTCTTCTTGCCTAGCTAAGCCGCGTAATCTAAGCGAATAGATTGCCCGCTATGCGTTTAGTATCTCCTAGCTATAGATAGGTAGGCTTAAGGCTAAAACCTTATAAGTCTATATCTCTATAATTCGCTCGCGTTACATAGATTGCGGTATTTTAATTATAGTATTTAAGGACCCTATAGTACACTAATTACTTACCAAAGGAGCCGCCATCTCTCCCTTAGTAAAAAAGGCTAAGTAGCCTATTACTAGGGATATCCTAGCCTAGGTTATAACACACGGCTCCTTACTACTAGAGATTAACACTAACGCCGCGTTTACCCTTATATTTACTAGATTTCTATAAATAGACAAGATTACATATATTATGGCGGAGCTTAAGAACTAAATAACCTTCCTAGTAAGAAAGGCCACCTAACATAATATTACTTTTACGCCTAGTAGAATAACATTCTGCTTTAAATAGAGTAAAGCTAATAAGTAATACTAGGGCGTTAATATTACTATTACGGCGGTAGGTAGCCTATTATACCTAGTTGCTACTATAATAAGGCTGTTTAATAGGGACCCTTAACCCCTTAACCCCCCCTTATTTAGTCTTAATAGTAAACCCTTTACCTCTCTTATAGTTTATAAAATGCTTTTTTCCTATCTAGTAGCCACTAGGATTAATCTAGGTAACTACCTAGACTACTTCTTCCGCTAAAGTACTGCCTAGTTTATTAAAGATTTAGGGTGTTTATATTAGTAAATTTAATAACTAAGTTAGTGGTTATTAAAAGCCTTTACCTATATATTAAGACTAAAATTACTAATCTCTATTACCTTAACTTTTACTTCTAGCGTAGTATACCGCTTTTAGCGTAAGGATTACTAGGTAGTAGGTTAAAATATTAAAAGGGCCACTAAGGCACTAGTGGTAAGTAAGCTAATAGTAAATTTTTATACCAGGCATAGAAAATTCTAATTAGTTGGCTTATAAGTTAGGGTCTATAGAATATAGCAGAATATAATAGGGTGGCGGAATATAGTAATATGGTAGAATATAGTAATATGGCAGAATATAGTAGAATGTGGTAATACGGTAAAATAAAGTAGAATATAGTAATGTCTTATTAAGCGTAGGAGCTTCGTTTAGGGATATTTAGTTACCTTAGGGCAAATCCTTAGCAGATTTAAGTGCTAAAACCGTTAAAAACTAGCCCTAGAGCGACCTTATAGCCCTATACCTCCCAACTATATAGTAAAAATTAATTATCCTCTTACGTAACTGCGATAGATACTAGCGTCTATATATTACTTAGCAGTGTCTATTTTAGTAACGCATAATACTAAGACCTTTTATAATATTCGAGAATATTAAACGCAGTAACTATATAGCTAATTCGCTTTTCCTACCTACTATTCCTTGTACTTAGTATACATTATATATAGATAGCGCTTTAAGGCAATTCTGTAGTAGGTACTAGGAACTAGCAAAGCCGCTAAGAACCCACCTTAGTGCGACTACTATAGTTAGATAGTTTTATAGCCATAGGCTTGCGATTAGGGACATCTAGTCGCTTTAGGGCAAATCCTTAGTAGATTTAAGTGCTAGGTACTAGCAAAACCGCTAAAACTAGCCCTAGAGTGACCTTCTAGCCCTACGCCTCTTAATTATACGATAAAAATTAATTATCCACTTATGTAACTGCGATAGATAGAAAGCCAAGATTTTAAAGAATAAATAAGGTCTATAGTAATTCTAGGTAAATATAATATTTAGCCTAAAGGTTAAAAGGTTAATATAAGGATTAAGAAGAATAAGAACTTTAAGAATTTATTATACTAATATAAGCTAGGAGAAGACTAGGCAACGCTTAAGAAATAGGTTAATATATAGTAAAAGCAAAAGAAGTACTAAGGATTAAATATGCTAGGTTACTTAAGGGACAGAGCACCTATATAGAAGGTTACTAATAGACCAAAAGTAGGTATATTTAGGGCTAAATAGCTAAATAAGCTAAAGCTAGAAGAGGATTTAGGGATTTTAATTAAATTCGCAGAACGATATATAAAGGGCTATAACAACTTAGTAATAAAAAGATAGATTATAGGTAGATTATATATACTAAGTAAGTCATACCAAAAATAGTAAAGGTAGTGTAAAATAATAATAGGAAGACTTTTATATATAGCTAGACAAAAAAGTTATACTAAATTAAGCGATTTTAAAAAGGCAAATAAGCTATATAAAGGGCGCATTAATTATAATACTAAAGGATTTAGAGAATTAAATAATAGACTAGAGTGTTATAGAGTAAGTATAAGCGATAATAATATATAGCAAAGTAGATATTATTAAGCTATATATAACGTGTTTTACTACTAAGTAAGCAGTACTACCCTTAAAACTTATCAAAAATTAGAAAAATTACACTTTAATATTATAGCAACTACTTAATAATAAATTCTAAAAATATAGATTTAGACTTTTATATGTACTCTATAGCTTTTATTAAAGTTGCATTGTAAATAGATTAGTATTTTTTAAGATATAGTAATTTAGCCTTGTTTTGGCCCCTAAATAAGGCTAAATTACTATATCTTAAGAAATACTAATCTATTTACAATATAACTTTAATAGAAGCTATAGAGTATATATAAAAGTCTAAATCTATATTATTAAAATTTATCATTAAGTAGTTGTTAAGATATTAGAGTATGATTTTTCTAATTTTTAGTAAGTTTTTGTTATGGGATACCTCCATAATACCTTATATATATCTACCTATTTCCACTAACATAGCGAGAAGAGACTAACCGCGAAACGGCAATCTAATGGTAATCTATGGCAATTTAATGGCAATTTAACGGCAATCTGCCGCATTCTGCTATATTCTACTAAGTTTACTAAATCCTATTAAGTTTTGCTAAGACCGCTACCTAAATCCTATTCTGCTTTATATATATATTAACTAAGTAACTAAATTCACGACATATACCCTTTCTCCCTATTTCCTTACCTTTTCTCCTTATATAACGTCTTAACTTTATTACGCAGTTTATATATATTATTACCGCTTATGCTTACTCTATAATACTATATTGTGTTAACCTTATATACTACCCTCTAAAATATAAAACGACCCTAAAGCCCCTAAAATAGCCGCTAGCATTATATCCGTACTTTAAGAATAATTAGTAAAGATATAAAAGTCCTTTATAGATGCCCTTATATAGAACTAAGCTATTTTAATTTAATAATAAGCTAAATAAAAAGCACAATACTAGTAAATAATTAAAGACCTTTAAGAAGAAATCCACACCCTTAAGATGCCTATATTAGGGCTCTAAGACTAAATACTATTGTCGGTACTAGTAGAGGTCGTAAATAACGTTACTAGATGAATGGCGTAGAGCGTATGCGGCAGGGGCCGCATGGCGTAGCGTAGGTCACCTGACTACCTACGGCCCGATAGATAGCCCGACCTTTACTACCCCTTACTTTCTCCTTTGGTAGATAAGAGAGACACGAATTAATTAAGAACCAGACCTACTATATTGCAATTATAGTACCACCCGGAGTGATACCAACACTGATCAGTGATATTACAGATTAGGAAGTCCGGTGTTATTACAAAGAGAGACAACACGCGATTGCTCCTACTAAGGCCCGTTGATCACGTCACGTTTGCTAAGGAGAACCCTTCCTACCAAGGCCCTAGGAACTTAAAGAACCAACTCCTACTAAGGCTTTGTTCGGTTTGCGTCTATTACGCAAATTAACCACTTGATAAAGAGAACCCTTCCTACTAAGGCCCTAGGAACTTAAAGAACCGACTCCTACTAAGGCTTTATTTGGTTCGCGTCCACCACGTAAATTAATACCCAGTACGACCTCTTTACTAAGCGTTAGTACCCCTGGCAATATTAGCAGCACCTAATACCTAGCAGCGTTAGCAGCACCCACCTATACTATAATCTACGCCAGTTATGTCCGATATAGGAATCCAACGTCTGAACTGGGGCAATGGGATTACCCTAACTAATAAGACCACCGCAGAAGATCTTACTAACTATATTTACTTTAAAATTAATAAGTATACTAAGCTTAACTTTAAGGATAAAAGCTTATGGGAGTTATACTAAGAGGACTTTAAGAATTTTAAAGTATAGATATTTAAGGACGCTAATAGGTCTATAATTAAGGGACTTAAACAACTACTCCAATATAATGGAGTATGGGTCTTTAATAAGAAGAGTAAGTTAGTACTATAAGTATTATACGACGTCGCTTACGAGGACGACCCTATAGAATGGCTAGATGCAGAAATTAAGCTATTTATTAATAATAAAGGACTCTTTAATTTATATGTTATTAACCGTTGTCTTAAAACACGTCTATTAACTCCCTTAATATTATCTGCTACTCCAGCTTTAGCTGCCTTAAATGACCTTCCTCCTATGGCCGAGCTCTCTTTACTTACGAATGTTACGGCTCCCCCTACGAACGTCAAGACTCCCCCTATAAACGTCACGGCTCCCTCTACGAACGTTATGGCTCCCCCTATGAACGTCAAGACTCCCCCTATAAACGTTACGGCTCCCTTTATAAACGTTACGGCTCCCTCTATAAATACCCTAAATATATAACTGATAGAAGCCAAAGCCACTATTAATTATAGTAGAGACTTAGCAACCCTGGCAAAGATATATACAGAGGAAAGTAAATACAGTAGAGAGGATAACAACTTTAACCGCAAGCTCACGATTTTCAACGACCTTTGTGATAGAGTTGATATACCACAAGAGGCAAAGATTAAAGGCTTTCTAATAATGCTATGTGGTATTACTCTTGATTTCTACTATAAAAATAAGGCAACCTATACTACTTTTAATAGTATCTGTAACGCTATACGCAACCACTTTAAAGGACTAGAATATAAGTGTGGAGTTCTAATAAAGTGGAACGCTATAACTTTTAAGACAGTAATAATAAAGAGTGAGGGCAAATCTATAGAGGACTGCCTATAGCTATTACTTAATGACCTCTGTTACTTATAGTATGGTCTTGACACTAACCTCCGCAATAACGATTTCCTCCATAACAAGCTTATCGTTGCTTGTTAAGATGTTGCTGCTTGCTAGGCAGCTTGCTCTAACCCACCTACCACACTTACCGGCCTTATGAATAGCCTACGATCGTTAATTGTCACCTATGGGAAGATTAATGGTACTATAGGACAACCCGCCAATGTGTTCTTATAGCCTACAGAACAGCCCGCTAACGTATTCTTTACTGACCGTTACTACTACCGATTAATGTCTCGACCAAGTTTATTAAATTGTTACAGCAACAATAACACTAGGATATGCTTCGTGTGTAAGAAAGGAGACTGTTAGTTAACTAGGCATACTAAAGAAGAATATAATAAAGTAAGAGAAGGATTTAAGAGACGTGTCCACTAGTACCTTGTGGATAATAATATCAACGATGATTTTAATAAGACCATAGCATTTAATACATTAACTCCAACTGCAGTTTTGACTACTATTAGCGGCAATTTCTTCTACGACGACTATAGTGTTAAGCACTTTATAACTTTAAATAGGCCAATACCAATTGAAACTGCTAAGAATATAGTTACGTTTATAAATAACAATGCCTTTGTCCACGGCTTTACTGGTAGTATGGAACCTGGTGGTACGGAACCTAGTACAGTAAGGCGCGGCGACGTTGGTAACAAGAGTAGCGATAATAAGGGCAAGAGCGCCACCTACTTCTGCAACAATAACAATAACGATGTTAATATAGAGAACCTTACTGTTAATATTAACTTACTTAACTGTTATTTTGACAACAACGGATAGGACTTAGCCCTTCCACCTATTCTCCCCTATGGTTTGCGACAGCTCTACAACTCTTATACCTTCCAAAGCCGCCATACCTTTGGCTCTGACTTTGACTACGCTCTGTCACGGGATACTCCTATAACACCTTCCGTAATATTTACGATATCCGCAATATCCGTAATATCCGTAACGATATCCGCAACGTCTGCAATATCCGTAATATTCGCAATACCCGAGACATCCGCAATTTCCCGATATATACTCCTTTGTACTTTCTTACCTTCTTTCTTTTTGTAAATGTCGCCAGTGTCGGTACTAGTAGAGGTCGTAAATAACGTTACTAGATGAATGGCGTAGAGCGTATGCGGCAGGGGCCGTATGGTGTAGCGTAGGTCACCTGACTACCTACGGCCCGATAGATAGCCCGACCTTTACTACCCCTTACTTTCTCCTTTGGTAGATAAGAGAGACACGAATCAATCAAGAACCAGAACTACTATATTGCAATTGCAGTACCACCCGGAGTGATACCAACAACTATCTTTAGAGATAAATATATAGGACAAGAGTCCTAAACCTATAGTAACTATTTACCCTAAACTAACTACCGCACTATAATAATCCAAACAACTACTAGACCCTCTAATATTTACTAGTAAATAATAAAAACTCTAATTATTCCTAAGATAGCTTAAAAATAAGCTAACTGGTAATATTAACCGCTACCTAACTAAAGCTAACTTTACTACGCCCTAAGTTAACTAGGAGAAGACGTAGCTAACCTTATTAAACCCCTTTAACTAAACTTAGTATAAAGTCTAGTTATACCTTTTAAAGCTATATATAGTAACCTAAACTGCTAAGCTACCGCTTAGAGGAAGATAAACTATATAGCTTAAGGAATAAAAGGCTTCCTAGTATATTTCTCTAAATTTAACTATTATATAAAAGAAATAGGCTGGAATAACTCCGCACTAACTAACAGCCTTATTAAGTCCCTAAGCACTAAACTAAAAACCTTCCTAATAGGTGTAGACCTACTAGGAGCCCTTAACGCCTATATAAACGTTATTAATAAATGGTATAATAATATACTACGCTTAACACCGAAGTCCGCTTCTTAATATAATATAATAACCCCGAAAACGTCTACTAAGTTATTGTCCTAGCCTAAGCACCCTAACGCTATAGATATTAATATAGGGACCTTAGGATACGCCCTACTAGGGTTCCCTAAATAAAAACGACGCATTAAGCTAGGCCTTTGCTTTAAATACGGAAGTAAGGCTTATATCTTAAAATACTGCTCCGTTTCTATGCCCTAATATAATTTATAAACGGCCAATACTAGTAACCGTTTACCGTATTAACCCTCTAGTTACTATCCTTGCTCTTTACTTAGTTTCAGCCCTATATCTAGTAAGCACCACTTATAAGGACAAAGTTATAACTAATATTCTATAGGAACCCCGCCCTAATCGCCTTTAAAAGGAAGGGTTTAGAGCTAAGTCACTCTTTAGGACAGCGCTGCCTTAGGATCTTATTAAATGCTTTAGATATTATAAACTCTAACTCTTAGAATTACAGTATAATCGTTAACTATTATCTTTAGCAGAATAATTAATAGGCTAATACTTAAGTCCTAATTAATATAGGAGCTAGTAGTATAGGATTTATTAATAAAATCTTCGCGTAAGATAATAGTTTTACTCTAATTTCCCTTAACCGGCATATTAACATATTTAAATTTAATGATAAACGCACTGTCTAAGGCCGTATTACCTATATAGTATTCCTAAGACTCTAATAACTAAACTATAAAGAACCAATTAGGCTTTTTGTTACTACTCTAGGTTACTTAATAATCCTTAGGCAACCCTGGATAAAGCTATATAAGGTAACCATTAATTAGAACAACCTTAAGCTTTTATTTACCGCCTCCCATTATAAGCAGAAGTGCTTTATAACTTACTACTCAGATTTAAAACTAGAACTAAAAAAATCTACTAGAATTTACTAGTCTAAAATTTCTACTAATATCTACTCTATACCTAAGTGTTAAATAATCTATATTCTCTAAAGGCGTGGGTTATGTGTACAAATTACGTGTACGGAGCCCGTGCACTATATAGTCTCTTTATAGCTTAAAGTCCTAGGGGCTTAAGACAAGATTAATTAACGATTAAGTTAAGATCATTAATTAATTAACCCATTTTATTAATTAACTGCTCTATATACACTATCTAATAGTTATAAGCCTGGTTCGCCAACTTAAGAAGCTATTCAGCTATTACTTAATTATTTAAAGAAATTCTACCTTATTATTAGACTCTAATACCTTATTATTATAGGACGCAGACTCTAACAGAAATCCTACCTTAATTGTTATAGGACGCATCTAATACGAGATTTCACGAGATTCTATAAGATTCTACGAGATTCCACCTTAATTATTATAGGACAATCCTAACAGTAAGGACGATCCTAATAACAAAATACCATCTTAATTTCTCTTTTGCCTATTAGTTAAATAACTCTACTAACAAGTTTGTTAACTATAATTATCCTTAATAAGCTAGAAGACTGGGAGTAATGGCTATAGCAACTTCGAGCCCTTATAGATTAGCGAATTTAGGCCTATATTAACCTAGACAATACAGTACCTTAATAAGGTCTATTATAAGAACTAGCCTATCTAAAAGTTATAGATTTTAATAAGAATGTAACCTTATATATATAGCTCTTAACAAATTAACAAAAAGCATATAAGAGTAGTAGATAATACTATAACTAGGATATAAAGTACTTCCTAAAATAGGAAAAGCATCTATAATAGATACGCACCTAGATTACGTCCACAGTATTAATTTAGAAGAAGCTACTACTTAACCCTTCTATTATAGTTAAGGAATAGCTAATTTAGTTAAAAGAAGATATTAAGCCCTTAAAGAACTTAATAATAAGAAAGGTACAACTATAGTATATAAAATTACTAAAGGGACTTAAGCAGACAAAGGTTACCTAGTAGCTTAACTAATAGGAATATATAATAAAGATAGCAGAGAAGTATAATCTTTTATAGATAACTAATAGGATCTAGCTAATAGACCTTATAGATATAATACGACCAATAGGCGAAACCTATTTTGTTATATATACTAAATAGGTAAATAATACTAAAAAGGCTTATTTATTAAAATACTATAAAGTAGTAATAGAACTATAAAAAGCATTTATAAACCTCTTAAAAGTTATACTGTCCTTAACTACTAGAGGGAGTATATTTAATATAGACTTCGCAGAAGAACCTAAAGAGAATATCTCTATTACTGCTAAAGTCTAAAAGGGAAGAGGAAATAGCTTATCTTACAGTTAAAAAAGGGTAGGGATAAATTTAACTAAAGAGACGTCTTCTAAGAAGTCGAAGAACCTAAAATGCTTAGCATATAATATAAGGGGATATACCCTTCCTAACTATTAGCATTTATTTAAGTGTAAGAGGCCTAAGGGATTTAAAGCTGTAGGTATATATATAAAAAGAGTACTTATAAAGGTAGAGTAAGATAAGGATCTAGCTGCCTAAGTAGAATAACTTAAGCTTAAGGAATTAAATACTAATAAAGCTTAATAACAATAGGACGAGAGTTAGGAGATAGTTAAGATTAAGGGAGAAGCTAATGCAATATTCCTAGAATTGTATTATACCGGTTAATTCTATCTATTAAAGCTATTAACTATTCTTAACTTAGGAACTACCCTCTATATCTTTAATAATCTGTTTTATTTCTATAATTTTAGAAAAGCTCTAAGATATAAATATATTATCACTAGCAGCTTAGAAGTGCCTATACTAGGTTACGGTAATATTATTATCTAAGTTATAAAACTAGACAAGAGTAAGGGAATCCTATATTTTAAGGACGTTACCTTTTATATAGACTTTAATATAAACCTAATATTATTCTATCTACTTTAAAAATAAGGATACTATTAAAATAATAAAAGAGATAATAATCTTCTAGTATAGAAGGATAATATAATCCTATACTAAATAGAAGAATATTAAGGATAATGGACTATTAAATACGTCTAACTAGGAAGTCTATTAGCGTTTAATATAAGCTAACTACTATACCAGTAATAGAAGCATAGAGTATTATTAAGAGATATTTATCTAGGTGTAAAAGGTAATATATAACTATAGTATCTGTGTCTAAATTATTCAGGACCTATAAGCCTTTATTATTTAAGTATTAGCGCCCTAGGAGTTAAGCTTTAAGGCCCTAAGATAACGGAATATTAATATTTATTATTATTCATTGCTTAACGTCCGATTCGGATCCCTATTGGGCCCACGCGGACTACGCCTTATATACATGTGGGGAGAAAACTCTTTTAAGAAAACCCCGTGATCCGTCTCCCCACCTTTTGGGACTCGCCTGCGAGGCGCCTGCGAGTCACCTGTGGTGCTCTACTACCTTACTTTTTGACCTCCTTGGGAACCACTGCTGCCGTAACAAGCCTACGGACGCGCTAGTATCGCAAACTTTGCTCTACTACTGTAGAGTCATCAGGGGGCGCCTATTACTCGCCCCTTTGCCTTCCATTACCATTTCCTTTGCAACCCGAAACTGGTCTAGCCAGGTAGTTATATATTAGCTAGTAATACAGTAGAGTTTGACATACCTACTTATCCAGGCCTCTACCCCAGTTTTCTAGTGCTTTAGTCCTAGTCTATAAGCAGTTGGCTGCCACCACCAATAGTATAGGGAGTTTCACCAGTTCTTTTGGATATCTTATAATAGGTTATTAGCCTAAGTACCAGTCCGCCCCCCAGCGGTCTGTATAAGAGTCTCCTCCTAGAGTTGGTACACTTTCGCACGGCTTGGGAGCCTTCCATAGCCTCTAGTTTTATACCTCTCTTCATTGTTTCCGCCGGCGCGGGCGTAAGCTGCCATTTATAGGGGTCGCAACTCCCGTTTTACGCGCCTACTGGCATAGTCCTACGAGGGCGTCATGGCTGCATCCTGTAATGTAGTTAGGTATACCTTCTACGGTTAAGGCCCAGCCAAAGCCTCCCCGCCTAAGTAACTCCTATTTGCTCTATAAGCACATCTCATTAGTATACCGTCCTAGCGAACGGTTCCGTCTGTTAATATACCAATACACACATCCGTTCTCTTAAGCCATATAGCAGTCTCTCCGGCTAAGACATAATCTTGCCTACCTACCAAGTGCACTAGGGGTCAGAGCCCAGTTAAGGGGTAAGGTCCCTAAAGCCAGCAGTGGCTGCTACATACTACGCCCCATAAAAGGCTAGCAGTAATATAGGGGCGCAACACCCTATACACTACTAGCTCCCATTTCGCGTTGCCTATAAGAGTCTCCTTATAATAGGCCGACCATATCTTGCAGGAGGGGGCCATAGACTAGGTCCCGTGCCAGGCAACCTACTCCCCCCTTTTTATAAGCTGTGCCTATATCTCTAACTGTCAAGTCCTCGTCCAACTATACCTGTGATTCCTTACAGCCTCCCCATATATATATGCGTTAGGTTGCATGCACCACGCCTATTAAGACCCTCCTGTAAGTCACCTGGTTAAAAGCCATAGGGCCGTTAAAGCTGGCCTATGTTTCTGCTGCCTAGAGCTTTACCCGTGTTTCCACCTCGTTAAGCCGTCTGGTCGCCGTTACGTCGCCGTCACGTCGCAGTTACTATCCAGGTCGCGCGCACTATGCCTATTAAGACCCTCTTCTGAGTCTCCTAAATGTACCAGATAGGCCCTCGTAGAGGGGCCTTAATAAGTTCTCTAGGCAGGGCCTTAACAAGTTCTTTGTGGTAGCCTTTAGGCCTTAATAAGTTTCGTATAATTCTACAACGCGTTAACCTTAACAAGTTCTTATAAGTAGAGGTTCCCTACGCCCTTGCCGCGTTCCCTTTACGATCTTAGAGCTAGTGCAAGCCTAAGGGTATCCTATTGTACGCCTAGGGCGCGTCTACGTTGACTGGCTAGATAAGGCCAGTTTCGGGCCTGGCTGTGAGCCAGGTAGTTGTACATCGGGTGGTTTTCATATCCCAGTTTCCCTTAATAGGCCTCCCTAGATGGTAGAACAGGAGCTTTAAGCGGAGGCAGTGAGGCTCCTGGTGTTGTTGAGGGCGATGCGTTGTACGATGCTTCGTACGCGTCGCGAGCTCAACACCACAGAGTCGCAACGACAGCGCGCTGCACGCGCTGCGACGACTCTCTTCCATCGCCTCTGCACTTGGCCATCAAAA
>Ga0307507_10000816_pt1 | contig 69006 bp, 19 predicted proteins | sample 7_EM_MG_FD_207223 | JGI IMG/M metagenome (GOLD analysis project Ga0307507, IMG submission 207223) | Populus trichocarpa ectomycorrhiza microbial communities from riparian zone in the Pacific Northwest, United States - 7_EM | ecosystem: Host-associated > Plants > Roots > Unclassified | place... | reverse complement strand
TACTGAATAAGCAATTGTTTTAATGTGGCGATGTGGCAAAATAAGCACTAGCAAGAAGCACTAGCAGGGAGGGCGGCAGCCCGCTCAGGTTACCCCCTTGTACTTCGGTCCGCTAATTTAGAGTTTAGTCTGACGGAGATGCATTGAAGCGTAATCCACAAGCGAGTCGGCCATACAAGCAGTTTGTATCCGCGCGACGCGCTTTTTGCTTAATGCGAGCCACAATAATAAGTATTTGAATCAATTCTAAGATATAGGAGGTTATAGGTGCTTAGGACATATAGGAGCTTTATGTTCTAGTGAATTGTAGATACTGCAGCATGGTAGAGCGCGTTTCTTTATTTCTCCTTCCGACTTACTATCCCTTGGGCTGGTAGCGTTCTACGATAGTTGGACCGTGCGCAGAACACCAAAACACTAGAATTAAAAGTTGTCAGATAATCTGTATTCTCTAAAGGCGTGGGTCACATGCACGAGTCACGTGTATGAAGACACGTCACTGAAGACACGTCAGATCAAGGTCAAAAAGACACGATACAAGATCATCAATTAATCAACCCATTTTCATCAATGAACTTATCTATTTGAACTTCGTAACAGTTATAAGCCCGGTCCGCCGACTTAAGAAGCTAGTTAGCTATTACTTAATTATTTAAAGAAATTCTACCTTATTGTTAGACTCTAACACCTTATCGTTAAGGACGCAGACTCTGATAGAAATCCTATCTTAAGTATTACAGGACGATTCTGACACGAACCTTCCACGAGATTCTATAAGATTCCATATTAATCGTCACAGGACGACCCTAATAATAAGGACGATCCTAATAACAAGGACGATCCTAACAATAAAATACCATCTTAATTCCCTACCTGCCTATTAGTTAAAATGACTCCACTAACGTTAAGTTTGTTAACTATAATCATCCTTAATAAACTAGAAGACTGGGAGTAATAGATCTAGTAACTATAAGCCCTAGTAGATAAATAAATTTGGGCCTACATTAACCTAGATAATATAGCACCTTAATAAGCTCTACTATAAGAACTAGCCTATCCAGAAGTTACTAATTTTAATAAGAATATAACCTTATATATATAGCTCTCAACAAATCAATAGAAAGTATATAAGAATAGCAGACGATACTATAACTAAGATATAAAGTACTTCCTGAAACAGGAAGAGTATCTATAATAAATACGCACCTAGATTACGTCCATAGTATTAATTTAGAAGAAGCTACTACTTAACCCTTCCCTTATAGTTAAGGAATGGCTAATTTGGTTAAAAGAAGACACTAAGCCTTTAAAGAACTTTATAATAAGGAAGGTATAACTGCAGTATATAGAGTTACTTAAAGGGTTTAAGCAGACAAAGGTTACCCAGTGGCTTAACTAATAGGAGTATATAATAAAGATAGTAGAGAAGTATGATCTTCTATAGATAACTAATAGGATCTGGCTAATAGACCTTATAAATGCAATATAACCTATAAGCGAAACCTATTTTGTTCTATATATAAAGTAGGTAAATAATACCGAAAAGGCTCTCTTATCAGAATACTATAAAGTAGTAATAGAGCTATAAGAAGCATTCTAAAACCTTTCTAAAGCCGTACCTACGACGGCAAGAGGGAGTGCATTTAACGTAGACTTTATAGGAGAGCCTAAAGAGGGTATCTCTATTGCTGCTAAAGTCTAAAAAGGAAAAGGGAACAGCTTATCTCGCAGCCAAAAAAGGGCAGGTATAAATTTAACTAAAGAGATATCTTCTAAAAGGTTAAAGAACCTTAAATGCCTAGTATGCGATATAAGGGGACATACCCTTCCTAACTGTTGGTATCTATTTAAAAGTAAAAGGCCTGAGGGATTTAAAGCCGTAGGTATATATATAAAAAGGGTGCTTATAAAGGTAGAGCAAGATAAGGATCTAGCTGTATAACGGGCTTGTATAAATACTTCTAAACCGAAGCTTGTAGATTGCTACTATACAAGAATACTAAGCTAAGGAGAAGAAGAAGTCTGTTAGAGACTGGCAAGATACAAAGGGGTCGCTAAAGCGCTAGTAGTAAGCGAGCCAATGGCGATTTTCTATCCCGGGGATGGAAAATCCTGATTAGTTAGCAGGAGTTAGGGTCCACTAAGTATAGCAGGTAGCGTTGCCCTAGCACTATTATATCACCCCCCCCCCTCCTAAAAAAGCCTGCCCTTAGGCGTTGTCCGAGCTCCTTATTATTATCTAAATTGTTATAGTTATCCACCCCTTTTTCCTAGCATTTAATCCAGCTTTCTAATTGGCGTGGTGGTCCAGGGAGGTTAGGGTGGGCTAGGTAGAAGTCCCGTAGCTTATAGGGAGAGTACTTAAAATTAGATACAGGGTACTATTCTAGATCTTTATTATAACCTACCTAGCTCGCACGGTATTTTAGGGTACTGCAGTCTTTCTTAACTACTAAAATCTCTTTAACCTCCCATTCCTCATCCTCTGCAATCTAAATTGGCGGTGGGGGGTCGTTATACTGTCCAGGCAATAGGTTGTCCGCGGCCTTCCGCAGTCGGTCTAGAGAGAAGATAGGGTGGATCTTTATTAACTCTGGTAGCTTAACCTTAAAAGAGTGCCCTACCTTCTTAGGGATCTTATAGGGGCTAGCCATTTAGTGGTCTAGCTTGCGGCTTGGCCTCTAGGTCTTTTAGTTCTTTATTAACACCCATACCTTATCTCCTATGTGGAAGTCTACCTCGCGATAATATTAGTTTACGTCGGCCTCTTTCTTCTCTTATGCTTTTTTTATAATTGCTTAGGCAGTCTCCCAGGCTCTGTGTATTCTCTTAGCGAATGTCTGGGCCTCTTCATAGCTAAGGCGTTCGCGGGCCGTCACAGGTCCTATAGGTCTATCCCAATTAAAGGATGTTCGTGGCTTATATCCATAGATTAACTTAAATAGCAACATTCCTATACTATTATAAGGGAGCGTAAGCTGTGCGTAGTCTATTATAGGCAGTAGTTCCGACCAGTTGTCCTAATAGTAATTAATAAAGGGGCGAAGTCGTTAGTCGAGGTACTGGTTTATAATCTTAGTTTAGCCATCAGTCTAAGGGTAAAATGTGGTAGAGAGCTTAATCTTAATCCTAAGAATGCGGCAGAATTCATCTTAGAAGTCCAATATAAATTAGGGTCCATGGTTAGAGATAATTAACTTAGGAGCGCTATGGATCTGGTAAATGTTGTCAACATATATACGGGCCATATCTTTTGCGGTTATAGTCTTAAAGTAGGGAAAGGAAATAGCTTGCTTGCTTAGTCGGTTAACTACCACAAAGGCCATATTATAGCCATATTTGTCCTTTGGGAATAATTTAAAGTCTATTATAACATACTGCTAAGGGCGTTCGGGAACTGGCAGTGGTTGTAACTATCTAGGGGTTTAATCCCTGGGGGTATCTGCCTATTTATAAGCATGACAATTCCTAATAAACCGTTCTATATTAGACAGGAGTCCTTACCAGTAGTAGCGAGGTGCTAGTAGTTAGTGGGTCTTATCTTAACTAGGGTACGCCATAGAGACTTAACAGTGGGCTTTACGGATTAGCTCTATTTATAGGTTATTAACGTCTGGAACTATAAGCCGTTCTTAGTATAAGAGTAGTCCGTCTTCTATTTCTAAATTAGGGTCGCCTTCCGTAGCTTAGTTGCGGAGGGCTTTTAGGGATTTAGCTGTGCGGTTTATAATTAGAATACAGTTAATTAGTCCTATTAGTTTATCCAGAATCTCTTCTTCTATAGGCGCTAGCTTATTCTATTTAGAGTTTAGTTCCTTAAGAATACGTAGGTTGAGCTATTTGGGACGGAGGAGGGCACGTGTTTGGTGCTAAGCCTTTAGCTTATCCTGTGGTTCCACGTCCTGTTCTCTCCAGGTAAGGGCATTAGCTTTAGAATTTTGCCTACTAGGGCGGTATATAATTATAAAGAAGAATTAGGAGAGTATTTTAGCCCACCTAGCCTATTGACCGGTAAGCTGCTTTATTGTTATAAAATACTTAAGGGCTTTATAATTAATATAGATTTTAATCTAAGAGTCTATACTTCCAAGCTCTGCGCGCCACTAGGACAACAATTATATAATAGCCAGCATTTCCTTATTGTGTACCTCGTAGTTACACTTGGCTGGGGCTATTATCTTTAAGAAAAACGCTATAGGGTACCACTCGCTATCTAGGTGTAACTATAAGAGAACTCCCGCTACTACTCTATTAGAGGCGTCCGTTTCTAGTATTGATTTAAGGTCTAGGTTATAGTAACAAAGAATTAGAGAGGAGGTAAGTTGGTTTTTTAACTCCTTAAAAGCTTCTATATAATTATTATTAAAAACAAAAGGCGTGTTGTTCTTTGTTAGTTATATAAGAGGCTTAGCTACAACCCTATAATTACGGATAAACTAATAGTAGAAGTTACAGAAGCCTAGAAAGGACTAGATACCTTTTATAGTGCGAGGGGGTTTCTAATTACGTATTGCCTTAACCTTCTTAGGGTCAACTTTAATTCCTTTTGTGCTAACGATAAACCTAAGGTACTTTATTTATTTTACTCTGAATTTGCATTTCTTAATGTTGACTTATAGGCCTACATTCCGCAGCCTCTTTAGGACCTTTTTAACGTGAACTTGGTGCTTAAGTTTATTATTTAAGTATATAAGAATGTTATCTAGGTATGCCGTACAGAATTTGTTAAGGTAGTTGAAAAGAATATTATTTATATACTGTTAGTACGTGGCTGGCCCATTTATTAGTCCAAAAGGAAGAACTTTATATTTATAAGAACCGTAGTAGGTGCGGAACATTATTAGATCCTCTAATGTAGGGTCCATCCTAATTTAGTAGAAAGCTTAGCGGATATTAAGCTTAGTAAAGATTTTAGCTCAGCTTAGACGTATAAGGGTCTTGTTAATTAGGGGAAAAGGGTAACAATCTTTCTAAGTAATAGTATTTAGTTTCTAATAGTCAATGCAGAAGCGGAGGCCTTTATTAGGTTTCTTTACAAAGAGGATAGGGGAAATAAAAGGGGCCTGACTTAGCTTAATAAACCCCTTATAGAGGTTATCGATTAAGTACTACTTGGTTGCTTTTAGTTCCTCTATAGTTTGCTAGTAAAGGGGGCTGTAGCCTAGAGAGTTATCAGCCTCTAGTTAAATCTTATAATTATAGGTTTAGTAGGGGGGTAGTATATCTAAGGCTGCTTTTAAGAACGCGTCTCTATGGTTTAAGAGGTATATAGGGAGGAGGCGCTTAATTAACTCCTTATTAGTTTTCTTTACTAGCCCTTCTTCCTTCTTATTAATAATCCGGTCGATTTTATATAAGCTGGTTATAAAGACCTCGTTATCCTTCTAATATATATTAAAGTGGAAACCTATAGCGCTAATTGCCGCGATATCTACTATAGGGGGGTTGTGTAGTAGTAGGGGTGTCTGTGGCCTTAGGGGCTTTTAGCATATTGGCGTTGTTTTTACTCCTTTTAGCTCTCGTTGTATCTTCCAAAGGTTATCCTTTAAGTCCTATTAGTATGTCCTCTTCCCTATTGGCCGGATCTCCGTAATTTGGAAGTCGTCTATGTTACTATCCATTTCACTTCTGTAAGTAGAGTCCTCCTTAACTGTAGTCCTTTGGGGGAGTATCCTTATTGGTACAGATTTCTTACTGGCCTTACAACGGACATCTTCTTAAGCGAAAGCTAGGTCGCGGTCCCTAATATCCTACTAGTAGGTAGGATTGGCCTTCGCGGCTAATGTCTTATGGTTGGTACGGATCTCTCTAATAAAGGAGGGTAACTTCGGTCTACTTTTTAGCTAGACAAACTGTCTTTATTAAATGTTTAGCTAAATATTAAAGTAGGACATCTATTTTTGGCTAAGGATTATGTTATAGGACCCTAGGTCTAGGATATAAAAGGGGATACTAAACTGGCGTCGTCCATTAATAGCAATATATAGCTTTAAGACATAGGTAACCGGCTTACCGGCTTAGCTATTGTAGCCTTTTACTTAAACAGGCTTCTCTAGTCGGGTAGCATTTATATTTAAGAACTTAGCAACGTTATTTATATAAGTAGTGTTTATAAAGGCAAAGCCATTTGCTCCAGTGTCAACAAGGGTAGTTATATTAACTCTATATCCATTTTGAGATACTGTATATGGAACCATAAAGTGTTTCCCACCTATTAGCTAACTTAGATTAATCTCTTTAAGATTAATAGGATACCCTAGGGGGGAGTCTTTCCCTAGGGTTCTTCTTTTCTTAACTTATTAGGCGTTTCTTCTTCCTCTATCTCCTTGATATTACCCGTATCCTTTAGCTCTAGGTAGGATGTGGTAAAGTAACTATCCTTTCCACAACTAAAGCACGTGACCGTGGTAGGGTCAATTAGGGTATTGCGACAAGCATTGGTTGAAGGTATGGTACGTAGCAGGTTAGGCGAGGTTCGCTAGTAGGCAGTTATAACCGCTTTTGGTATAAGGGCGGTTATAGTTTATCTTCCAACACCAGCTCCCGTTGGTGTAGCGGATAGGTTGCGGTTGCTACAGGACCTCTTTAGTTGATTAGAATAAGCATTAATTCGTTTTAGTTCTAAATCCAGCAACGAATATTAGGCTGTAAGTCTTTAGTAGGTTGGTAGGTTATCTAAGGCTACCGCGATCTTCTCTTGTAGTCAGACCGTTAGCTTGTTATATAGGTCTAAACGATAGTTCTTAGGGGGGACCTGGTCTTTGCCTACTAGGTGTAAGAATTAAGTCTAGAACTCAGTAAAGGATTAGTTCGATTTTATTATTAGGCAATTATAGTCATAATAGGCATCCCGTACTTTATTTAGATTAACATAGATAGTAGCTAGGTACTATATTATCTTATTAACAGATGTAAACCAAACAGGTAACTCGTCCTCGAACTTAGCCTAAAGGTGTCGCTAGGCGTCCCCAATGGTTCGACTAAAGAGGTAGAGTATTTTAGCTTCTTTAGAGGGGAAATAGTTATGGTTAATATAAAGCTTTCCTTGCACCTAGATTCTCCAGTTCTTAAAGGTCGGGTCTACGCCGTCCAATAATAGTGGGGGGTTAGGGAGCTTAACGGACTTTAATTACTTTGTCATTATATCCATACTCTCTAGTGTATCACATTTGGTAGAGCGAATGGGTTAACTAAGGCTTTGTAAAGGGGAGGCTAGGCTATTTTATAAGGCAGTAAGGCTTTCTAGGATCTCCTTTAGAGTCTCTTATATGCTTTAGGCTTAAAGACGATCGACCTTCTAATTAACTACAAGGGCACAAATCTGCTTATGTACACCTATAATGTTGTTATTATCTTCAATTTCTGATCCTAACTAGACCTCATGTTCCTCTTAGGTAGAGGTAGATCTTTTAAATAAGCTTGCTTTAGGTGCTATTATCAGCTTCCTAAGGTTTGTTAGAATTATATAATTCGGTTTCAATTCCGGGGTTCTTTTATAGGTGTAGGTTAAGTACAGTCTAGCCTATAAAGTGGGATATTGTCAGGGCCTTCTCAGGCGTAGTAGTGTGGGTTTTTTAATGTCTGAGTATAACGCGTCGACGCGTCGTTGCAGACGAAGGTCTTTTTGGGGTAGGATATTATTAAGGCCTTCCCAGGCAATGTAGGGAGAGCTTAGTATAATATAATAGGCTCGTATAAATGCTTCTGAACCGAAGCTTGTAGATTGCTACCATATAAGAATACTAAGCTAAGGAGAAGAAGAAGTCTGTTAGAGACTAGCAAGATATAAAGGGGTTGCCAAGGCGCTAGTAGTAAGCGAGCCAATGGCGATTTTCCATCCTGGGGATAGAAAATCCTAATTGGTTGGCAGGAGTCAGGGTCCACTGAGTATGGCAGGTGGCGTTGCCCTAGCACCGTCACAAGCTGCCTAAGTAAAACAACTTAAGCTTAAGGAATTAAAGGTCGATGAAGCTTAATAATAATAGGAGATAGTTAAGATTAAGGGAGAAGCTAATACAATATTCCTAGAATTGTATTACACCAGTTAACTCTATCTATTAAAGCTATTAACTATTCTTAACTTAGGAACTACTCTCTATATCTTTAATAACCTCTCTTGTTTTTATAATTTTAGGAAAGCTCTAAGACATAAATATATTATCGCCGGCAGCTTAGAAGTGCCTATACTAGGTTATAGCGATGTCACTATCTAGGTTATAAAACTAGACAAAAGCAAGGAAATCCTACGTCTTAAGGACGTTGCTTTTTGTACGGACTTTAATACAAATCTAGTGTCATTCCGTCTACTTTAAAAACGAGGGTTCTACTAGGATAATAAAGGAGACAATAATCTGCTAGTTTAAAAGGACGACACAATCCTATATTAAATGGAAGAACGTTATGGATAATAGACTATTAAATATGTCTAACTAGGAAGTCTATTAGCGTTTAATATAAGCCGACTGCTATGCCGCCAATGGAAGCGTAGAGCATTGTTAAAAGACGCTTGTCTAGATTTAAAAGGTGATATATATCTATGGTATCTATATCTAGATTATCTAGGACCTATAAGCCTTTACTATCTAGGTCTTAACGCCTTAGGAGTTAAGCTTTAAGGCCTAAAGATAATAGAATGTTAATATTACAGTCTCGCTAAAATTAAGCGTTAGGTCTTAAGAAGGTTCTTAGAATAGAATATTAATAAACCTTATTTTAACCTCTATATTGACTGGACTGACCTTAAGGAAGCGCATACTGGATTTATACGAGTTATATTTATCCACGACACCTTTTTAGGAAGAACCTTCCCGTATTTTATAATAACGCATAGCGAGGAGAAGGAGACACTATAAATACTTAAAGATTTTATCTAATAGATTCGTCTGAGGTATAACCTTAAAGTTAATACTATTAGATCAGACAACGAGCTAGGGAGAAAAAGAACTCTTAAATAGCTACGGACTTAAGGGATTATATTTAAGCCTTTGGCGCTATATACCTAAGCTTAGAACGGTACCGCCGAACGCTTAGGGGGTGTGATTATTAAGAGAATATAAGCAATAAGAATTGCTACTAAGCTACTATATAATCTATGGAACGAGATTGTTAACTATATAGTCTACCTTCAAGATCGAACGCCACAAGAAAGCAATGGATGGAAATTACTATATAAGAGGTTCCATACCTACCTAGCGAATAGGAGATTAAGAAAACCACAATTGGCGCACCTAAAAGCCTACGGCTGTAGGGCGTATGTGATGACGTCGGATGCCTAGCTAAAGAAGAAAAGGCTGAGTAAGCTAGATCCGCGAGCCCATATTAGCTATCTTGTCGGCTATAACTCTACCAATATCTACAGGATCTGGATCCTATACAAAGGTATTATTATCTCTACTAGGGATATCATCTTTGACGAGAAGACGTTCTTTAACGGGAAGTAAACGGACATCTTAAAGGATCTACACGCCGAATTAGATACGCTAATTGAGAAGATTTAACTCCTTAATACCCTAACTAAGAATAAGGTTCTCCTAGAAGACGATAATAAAGTATTTAAACCGTTAATTTAAGAGGAAGACGTTAATAATAAGCTAGTTTAAGCCTTTAATAAGTTAGCAGATCTTGACCTTGTAAGAGCTCTTAAAGATGCGTATTATACGCCACCTCTAATAGAAGAAGATAAAGAATCTCTATATGCCTTTTACGTCAAGTATTCTACGAAGTTAGATATATAAGGTACTGATTAGGATATTATTAGCCGAGTAGAAGACGGGTTTTATACTTAGGGGGTGTTTAATAACTTAGTTAAAGACTTATTTAAGGAAGCTAGTGATAATAGGTTTAAAGACTTTATTACTAAAAGGATCACATTAGCCTATTACGGCGCCTTCTTAGCAGGAAGGAAGTTCAACCTTAATAGTTAACTAACGATAGCAAGCTGAAATCAGGCAGAATACGTGATGTTAGATTATATAGGAAGAACCTACCTCCGCTACCTTAGTTAATTTGGGACCTTAATACGTATCCTCTTTAAGATTAGTTCTAAGAGGCTTAATAAGCCTATCTCCAATCTTATTATTAAATGAGGTCGTTTTAAGAAATAGAAAAAAAGTATATAAAGGGACAGTAGATCCTTAGCTTAATGTAGGTATTTGTCTATAAGACAGATAAGCACGGATTTCTCCAGAAATGCAAGGCACGCTTAGTAGTATGCGGAAATTAATAGGCCCTAGGAGACCTACCTACGAGAGCTACTATATTAGCTAGTACGACCTTCCGAACCCTTATAGTAATCACTGTAAAATTCGACCTGGAGATGACACAGATAGATATAGTTAATACATTTATCTATTGTGATCTTAATAAGGTCGTCTACATAAAGCTACCGCCAGGATTTAACAAAGAAAAGAAAGACAAAGTACTATGCTTAAGAAAAGCCTTGTATAGACTACGACAATTACTACTGTTATAGTAGAAGAATCTCACGAGCTCGTTAAACAAATTGGGCTTTAAGGAGGTACCTTAAGAGCTATATGTTATGCTAAAAAGTGGAATAGTCGTCTTCTTCTATATTAATGATATTGTCTTCTGCTACTAAAAGATAGATAAGAAGAAAGCTTAAGAAGCAATTAAGGAGCTATATAAGGAATACCAGATAAGTATCCTTAGCGAGCTAAAATAGTTCCTAGGAATCCACGTGCTATATAATTATAGCTAGAGGCTCCTATGGCTATCCTAAGAAGTCTATATTAAGAAGATAGCTAACTAGTATAAAATAGATCTTAGAGGGCGTCTTCTAGACACTCCTATAGCAGAATCGGAACTCCTCCCTACTAATTACTAATTAATCTATCCGACGATTTTATCCCCTAATATAGACCTACTAGTCCGTCCTATGTCCCTACCAAGAGAAGCAGCTTCTACAATGCTATATTAGAGAAAAATGGGTTTAATACTTTATATAGCCACTATAACGCGTCCGGATATTGCTTTTATAGTATTATAGCTGGCAAGGTTTAATTAGAACCTAAGCCAAGAGTACTATTAAGTGGTAGATAGAGTAATCCAGTACCTATATAGCATAAGGAGCAGAGTAATCTACTATGGAGGAGACAAGGAAGGAACGAATGGTAAAGGAAGAGATAAAGGAATACGCGATAAAGGATAAGACGACAAAAGAGACGGTAGAGGTAAAGCGCAATTATTTATCTATACTAGCGATGCATTATTCGCGGACAACTCCGTTAACAGAAAAAGCTTATAAGGATATATTATAAAGCTATTTAAGGGGCCGATCGCCTGGAGAGCAAATAAGCAGGGTATGGTAATAACATTAAGTATAGAAGCTGAGTTGTTAGCCCTATTACAGACAGTAAAGGAAGCTATCTTTATTAGTAGGCTGTTTAAAGTAATAATGTTACGCCTAAACAAGCCCTTAATTATTAAATGTAATAACACGCAGATGCTCTAACTAATTATAGAAGATATGGCAAAGCTAATTATAAAGCTCTAACACGTTGACATCTATTAACACTAGCTATATTAGGAATACGCAATAAGACAAGTATAATTTTAATAGATAGTAATAAAGGAGATAATTACTAATAGACTTATAAAGGCCCTACCTAAGCAGAGGTTTTAAAGCTTTGTTAATATAATCGGGATAGTAAATATTAAGAAGTAGCTAGATAAGGAGAAGCAACTAAAGGACCTAAGGGACAGTATTAGAGCAAGACGGAAGGATTTAGATAAAATTACGGTTTAATTGACTTATTAACGGACACGAGAAGGTGGCTAGCTTTGACCTTAAAGAGCTTAAAGCTAAGGGGGTGTGTTAGATAATCTGTATTCTCTAAAGGCGTGGGTCACGTGCACGAGTTATATACATAAAGACATGTTACTAAAGACACGTCAGATCAAGGTTAAAAAGACACGATACAAGATCATCAATTAATCAACCCATTTTCATCAATAAACTCATCTATTTGAACTTCGTGACAAAAGTATGTATATTATCTACATAGATTCAGATATTATATATTAATTAACCATGCCTTCCAATCGTACTTCTAATGATATAGACTTTGTTCCACTAACTTAATATTCAATTCCACCGGCTTGGAAGGCCAAAGAACCCCCGCAGCTATGGCCGTTGCCCTCCTTCGAGCTTTTATATATCGCGAATTTATTAACTATAGCATCCCAAATCTTCCTCTAAACCTCGCTGTTTGCAAAATTCCGTTCTATAGAAACGATAAATATTAATTACCTTATCTTAAGCGACTTAACTCCATATATTAGGTGTATATAGCAATTATATAGGGAAACCAGCAGTTTCTATAACCTCTATTTTTTATCACGGAGCCTTGATCCTATTGATCCTATTAGCTAGTTCTTATTAATAACGTAGGACGAATTGTACCAGCCCAAGGGATAATACCCTAATTAATCCTACTACCGGCCACATACCATATCTACGGAAAGGACGGCTACTTTGCCTTATCTTGCCTAGAGCTAAAGAATATAGGTAATATTAAGGAGGTTAAAGAAGATACGTCTAAAGGGCTAGGAAAAGAAAAACCTTATTTAGCTATTCTAGCTATTCTAGCTATTTAATAAGAAACTATAGGGCTCCATAAAATCGGCCTCTGCACCTCCACGCGGTGGAGCCCGGGGACCTAGCAATACTATCAGCATTCCGTCAGGATCGTGCTGATAGACTACTAGAGCAAACGCAGAGACGTGCTGATAGACTACTAGAGCAAACGCAGAGACGTGCGTACGGCTGCGCAGCGCCGGCGCTGCGACGTGGTGGTGGTGCGAAGAGTTTTCTCGCTGGGAGGGTGAGCCCCAGCGGAGGCCTACGAACACGACTACTACGTCTTCACGTACACGTCTAGTACACTCGAATCACGGAATCTACCTACGGCAGCGACCCCCTTCTTCTTATACCGTATAACGATATACCCTATACGTAGCCAAACCATACATACCTCGTAGGCGGAAGGCCTATAACGAGCCTCTTATCCAAACCGCCCTCTACTCCCTCTATACCTTAATCCACCCAGTATATTCTAATACGTAGTGCAGCGCGGGTACTTGTAGGGGCTTGGTGCACCCCTATAGCTAGTACTAGGTTAAGCGCGCTATTAGACATAGGAAGATAGGGGATAGAGGTAAGGGAGCGTTATTAGAATAGGGAGTATTGTTTAGCTAGAAGAGGACCGTAGGCGACGCGGACACATATATAAGGCAGTAAGAAGCTGGGGGTATATAGGTAATAATATCCAATGATAACCTACAATAATATGGAGGTATAGTATAAAGGGTAGATAGGGCAAGATAGGTAATTAGGACACTCTATTCTAAAGGACTAAGTCTTAAAGTAGCAACCTAACGGTATTTTTCCTCCCGTTAATATAGTGCAGGTATTACCTCTTACGTTTTCCTTAGAGGTTTTTTATACCTAACTTAGTGGTATTAATTTATACAGACTTGTAAGAGGACCGCATTAGATATTAAATAATAATTAATAATAATAAGAAGCTATAGCTTCCTAGTGCGCTTTTACTTTTTAGTTATTTTACTCGTTAAGGTTTACCGCTAGGGGTTAAAACCTAAGTCTTATATAATTGTAAGGGATATTATTGCGGTCACCTTAGGTTGCCCTCAGGACAACCTCCGGACGCCCCTTGGATGGTCGCCGGTCACGTGCCGGAGGCACGTGCCCGTAGTATATAGTCTCCACGATCCTAGAGGCCTTACCTCCTTAAGGATTCGTCTCTTTCACCAATCTATCCTGTTCCATAATCGTGTCCTCATAGCCCCCTGTCTATAAAGTCCCCTTACAATAATATAGTTTAAGAAGAGCAATATTAGGGCCTATAATAGGTTAAATAGGTATATATAATACTACTTTATATCTAACCTAACGAGAATTTTAAGTATACGTTTTAGTACACTTAAAATAACCTAAAGGACTTTAAAAAGTTACCTATTTATATCCATTACTATATATAGTAACTCTATTTTATATCTAGTTAAGAAATACCTAACTATAAGATAAGGATATAAATAGGGAGTCTAATCGATAAAATAATAGGGTATATTATCTAGATAGACGAATCCTTAAGGGAAAAGAAGGAGTCTATATATAAGGTAAGGAAGGGTTTTTCCTAAGTATATATAGCGCATATACCTTATAGACGAGTTACCCCTAGGTTACCCTTAAGTCATATATACCTTACGGCTATATAACTATCTACTTAGGTTTTACCTATGTAACGTATCCCGCACCACGTCGCCATATATAATGGGACTAGCCCAGTTATAGTAGGAATGTCTCGGTAAAACACTCGATAGATAAATTCGAAGCTTTAACCAAATTCTACCGAATTTTGCCAGCTTAATTAACTTCTGCTAAGTTCTGCTAGATTAATTAAATTCTACTAAAGTTCGTTAAAGACCGCGTGTGTATATATACACGCATTAACTACTAAAACCCCTAACTATTTAATTATATAATTCTTTTGTTATTCCTTTCTCTTCTTTACGTAATGTCTTATTCTCTGCAAGAGCTATATACCCTTAGGTTTAGATAGAATTTATATTATTTCTTTAAATCTTCCCTAAAGTCTCTTTGCGCCCTTATATTATGTTACATTAATATAACTACTATTAAAATGGTAAACGACCTTAAATCCTATGCGTTAACTATGAGCATTATAACCCTAGTTAGGGAACAGTTAACTATAATATAAGAGGCCTTTATAGATACCTTAGCTTAGTAGCGGGCTGCACTAGAAGCCTAGTATTAGCAATTAATAGAAGCACTCTATAAAGAACTCCGTAACGTTTAAGTACTTATATTAGAGACCCCAACACCGCCTATAAATAAAATTAATATAATAGTATTTAAGCCTAGTCCTTTAAGCGCGAACATTAAACTAGTAATAGTAACTTAACCTATATCTATAACGAATTTAATACCTACTATAAAATTTAAAAGGCTCCCTAATCCTCTAATATTTAATAGAAATTAAAATAACTTATATCCCTTTATAACTAAGCTTCATTTTAAACTTTTAATAAACTATAACTAATACCCTACTAAAGCTAGCAAGGTTAGCTACGGAATATCTTATTTAAGTAAAGATGCTGCGTATACTATAGTTCTATTCTTCCATAACAGCACCTTTATTAATTTTAAAATCTTTATCTCTCTACTAGAATGAACGTATAATAACGCTAGCTATATATATATAGCTGTTATTAAACTTAAAACCATATAATAATGGAACCAAGACTTTACTAGCTTCTTTTTGGAATTTTTAGGCCTTATTAGTAAGCTAGATTAGAATAAAGCCGCTAAAGTTACTACCCTTTAATAAGCTATTTTAGATAAGATTAGAGCCTAGTTAGTAGGTAGAGAACTACTAAAAGTGTAACAGTGCAAGTGTGGGTATTAAAAGAACGACTTAATTCTAAATCTATGGAAATCAAGTGAACTAAATACATGAAAGTAGACCCGGAACTCTGTAGTCTATGACTCAATATTTAACCGTATCCGAGATATACGAGGGTGGCGTCGATTGTGTCTCGGAGCCTCTTAGGCGACGGTCTCGTGTCTCAGCGTAGTGCTAGTGAACTGTTACACACCCCCCCAGATTTAACGGTGTAGTTAAAGCTATAGAAAATAAAACGAAGATAGAAGCTATACTAAAATAGGAAATTTAGATACAACCTTAGGAGTAGTACAGGGTGATACTTAAGAGTCTTTGTCAGTTGTAGCAGTGATCTAATATCAAATGTCCACCAGATTTAATTGCTTTATTCATACCTTATGCCTTTAACAGGGTAGGATCTTAGTAAGACTGTTAGCAGGCATCTTGTCTGTAGGGACCCATTATACATCAATCTTTTTGTCTTGGACTTCCTATCTAAGCTAGTGCTAATGGACGTTAATATGTCATAGCTTGGTGTCAAGCTTTGGTGTATCCTGTCTTAGGAGTCGTATAGTCTGCATATTGTCGCATAGCAGGGTAAAATCGCGTTCTAAATTGAGACCGATTGCCTTAAAGAAATGCTGCCACTAGATAATTTTAACAGCAGCCATAGACAGGGAGAGAAGCTACGCTTTAGTAGTTAAGCGAGTTACTAATTGTTATAGGGTTACCTTCCAATTAATTAGTCCTCTAAATAGCATAAAAAGGTATCCTTAAGAGCTCTGTCTAGTCTCTTTATAGTCTATAAATACTGCGTTGGATGCTCTGTAAAAGGTAACGTCTTCTCCTTTAGGGTTTCTGAAGTAGATATATGCTCTAAATACTTTGCTAAAGTATTTAATAGCTGTAGATTTTGTTCCAAGGCAATAGGCAATGGCTTAGTTTAATATATTAAGGTGCTTTTGATTTGGATTAGTAAGAAATTCGGCCAGCTTAGAATGCGTCTTTGCAATATCAGGTCTTCTAAATACGGTGAGGTGCGCAAGAGAACCAACCCGTTGCTAATAGGCTAGTATTCTTTAAGGGTTTGTCTACTGGTTAGATAGAATTAGTTCTTTAGCAGGAAGTAGTAACTTAGGAAATCTTCCTGGTTAAATATTGAATTGACTGGCTATCTTTTTAATATAGGAATCTTAGCAGAGCCAGAGCTTTCTATTTATATAATCTTATTTAATTTAAATTCCTAGAAACTATTATAGGTCTCCTAGTGCACGGATCTTATATTAATGTAGAAGTTTAGCTTTAAATTCTTCTAATCTTTAAAGGTCCTTTTTGGCAAATAGAACGGCAATATCGTCTATGTAGAAGAAGACAATAAGTCGTCTATTAGTGTAAAGGCAGTTCGTACCTAGGATAGGCTTTAATCCGAATTTGGCTAGTGTACTAGTAAGCTCTTTATACTAAAGTAGTGGTGAGACTTTTAATCCGTATAGCGCCATAAGTAGCTTTAGGATATGTCCATTTTAATTAAAGCCTTTTGGGCAATAGCAGTAGACTGGCTTAACTAGTCTTGCGTTCATAAATGCGTTCACAGCGTTATACTATTAAATCTCCAAATTAAATGCAGCTGCTATAGCCATAAGGGCACGGAATATTCGAGCAGCTAGGGTTGCTGCATAGGTCTCTTCTTTGATGATCTGCAGGTCTCCGCAGACATACAGTCAAGCCTTTAGCTTTTAAAGGTAACCGTTGCTATTAAACTTGTATTTAAAGACCTATTTTAGTAGAAGGATCTGCTTGTTATATACTTCTTCTTTTAGTATAGTCTTAAATGTCCCTTAGCGTTTTAGGTTATTATATTCTTTTTCTATAGCCTTTTAAAAGCCGGCAGTTAAAGGGTGCTTTCTTAGCCCTTTAAGGTTCCTTAGTTTAGGTGGAAGATTGTCTTAATACAAGGAGGATCTAGTTTGGTTAATGTCCTTTACTAATTCTATAGCAAAGCCAGCATAGTAACCAAATAGGGTAGGTATATTGGCTAGTGCTGCTGCGTACGCTTGATATCAAATTCGTTTAGAACCTTCTGGTAGGATAAGGTCGGCAGAAGGATCGGCCGAGACCTCATTAGCTCGTAGAGCTGTATTTAACAGTTCTAGTAAACTGCTTAGCTAGGTAGAACCTGTTTCAATTATATCCAAGATATCATCTTAAAGTCCTCCCGGTGTGGTATTTGTTTCTAGTAGATCCAGAGATACCATTCTGCTAGGTGTCGGTAGCTGTTTAATATCCTTTATAGGAAGCTCTGCTGAGTCGTTTAATATAGTCGTTTAATCTATATTTAAGGTAGGTCTATATAGAATAGATTCATCCTTAGATTCGTCCTTATAGAGAGGTTCTGGTAGACTAATTGCCTAGATAGTGTCTTTTAATGCTTCCCTAAGTAGGTAATTAATGTTTTAACCCTTAGGGTTATGGAATAAGGTCTTATTAAATATAACATCTCTAGTTTAAATAATTTTGTAAAGGCTTAGAATTCAGATTTAATAGATATTTATTAAATCGTAGCTAACTAGGTGTCCTATTAATATATAAGGAGCTAGCTTATCTCCCTTTCTAACTTATTTGTTTAGCGTATAGGTCTTACAACCATATTCATATATATGGGTAAGTAATAGTAGCTTTCTATAGGCGACCTTATACGGAGTTTTCTACCCTAGCTGCTTATTTAGTATTTAATTAAGTGCATAGCCAGCAGCAAGGAAAGCTTCTAGTCCTAGAGATAGGGGTAAAGATACTTCTAGCTATATAGACCTTAATTATTCCATAAGGGTTCTTCTAGATCTTTCAGCTCCGCCATTTTGTTCCTTAGTATACGGTGCCCAGTATTTAAAGGTAATGCCTTTATCTGCATACTATATATCTAGGGTGTCTTCCATTTATCTAAATGTTTATTTATTATTACTCTAGAAGAAGATAACATCTTAGTAGAATTATATCTTAATTAAGCGGTAAGTCTTGCGAATAGTAGGTAGAATAGTAGCTTTGTCCTTATTCTTAGAAGTAAATATAAAGTTAAATTTGGAATACGTGTAATAGAAGTGCATAGTATATCTATTGCTATTATACCCTAGTACTCCAAGGTAGATAATATTAAATGCTAGCCATTTAAATGGTTAAGTAGCTAGAAATTCGTGTTCTTGTCTTTAAGAGATCTGCTGCATGTGCTTTGCTAATAAGTAAACTTTACATTCAATTTTAAGTGGTGCTCGTTCGTTGGTTTCAAATTCGGTCAGCTCTACGCTAATAACATACTTAGGAAGCTGTGCAATAGCATTAGGTCCTATATAGCCAAGTATCTTATGCCATCTTATAGCTATGGCTCCGATTGGTTTACGGGCCATTTAGCTTGGTTAAAATCTTCCTATTAAGAAGGTTAATTAAGTTATTAAGTCTAGGGTATTTTTAGGCTCTCTATGCATCAGTGCCCAGTGGCCCCCTAGTTGTTTTGCATAGTAGACTATTTCACTAGTTGCTAGACAGTATAGCACATTTCGTCCTAAGTTAAAATGGATGTTGTTATTAGTAGCTCTTAAGAGTGCTATAATATTTATAAAAAAGGTAGGTGCTAGTGCTATATAGGATAGCTTCATTTTTAACTTTCCAGTATGTGTATTAATAGTAATAGTTACTATTCCGTAGGCTTAAATTTTTATAAAATTTCCGCCAGTAATTAGGTAGTTGTCTTCTGCTACTAGGTATAAGAAGGTAAAGTCTTCTTTATTATTGTAGACATGGGTATCTGCACTAGGGTTAAGTATCCAGGTATTCTAGAGTTCAAAAGGAATTTAACCAGTACTAAACACAGCAGCATAGCTAGTTGGTTTAGTAGTGTATAATTACAGCACCTGTCGTACCGAACGCGTGCTTACGCGTACGGTACACCAACTACGTGTTTACGCGTTCGGTGCACTAACCACCCGCTTACGCGTTTAGTGCACCCCTGAAGCACTGACTAATTAGGGGGAGGTCGTATTAGTATATAGACCACGTAGTCTGCTTTAATACAAGAGACAGTCACCACCATCCCAAAGAGTATATAATACTATACGTATTTCGTGCCCCGGGATACGACTTACTTGTGCTATTAAGTTAGTACGAACACTGATTAGTGAGCGCGCACAGATTAGCAATCACTTGACACCTCCTACTAAGCGATATACGACAGCGACCACCTGTTTAGACTCCTAGTACGACCTACTAGAAGGTTGGAAGTCGGGGATTATGGACCTATTACTAACTTTGTATACTTATTTAAGTCTTAGTACGGTTTACTGGAAGTTTATAGACGCGAATATAGACCTTTACGGAACCCCCTACCCTCCTACAAACTACTACGGACCCGTTAATTGATTTTATGGACTGTTACAAGACCTTATGGAAACCCCCTACCCTTCTGTAAACTGTTATGGATATTAACTGCCTTTACGGACCACTATAAGACCTCTTCCACCTACTATGTACTACACTACACTATATAGTATGGCAGACCTAAGGAAGCAAGTTGATAAAGGCTAGGAAAAGTGGAGGTAGGGAGCCAACCTCACGTCTATACCTGACGTTAACAACTATATTAAATTCAAAGTTCTTGAATACGAATATTTTAAGCTTATAAACGTTGACCTATGGGAGCAATACTAGGAAGACTTCGCGGACTTTATAGAAGCTATCTTTAAAGTATGTAACCCTACTACTATCTGTAACCTACGGACCCTCTTATGTAACTAAGGTGTATAGGTTAAAAGGAATAAATGAGTTACTATTATATAGTCCTTATATAACACAATATATGAGAAGGACCAAATGGAATGGACTAAAGAGGAAATCCTAGACTAGTTCTAAGAAACTAAGGAACTCTTTACTTTTTCTAAGCTTAATATAATCGCTGGCCTTATACCTAACCTACTTAACCAAACTTGTCCTATAAACCTAAGCAGTTTTGGAATTGATCTTATGGGCCAAAGTATACCTAGTACCTAAGTTATGGACCGCAATACCCATGTAACCCAAATTACGGACCGCAATACCCCTGTAAACCAAAATACGGATTAAATTACCCCTGTTGTCCAAGTTATAGATCCGCAAGCTATATATCCGCAAGCCATATATCCGCAAGCTATAGATCTGCAAGTTATAGATCTGTAACCCACCTAAGCGAAGACCTATGATAAGGAGCTAGCTAACCTGGCCAAGCTCTATACCGACGAATCTAAGTATAGCGGTGAAAACGACAACTTTGACTTTAAACTGACTATCTTTACGGACCTCTGCCAGAAGGCTGATATTCCCAAATAGGAATTTAGCTAAGCCTACTCTACTATGCTGCGTGGCCTAGCCCTTAACCACTACTATACCAACCTTAAGAGTAACCCCCTTGGTGTTCCCTTTGATAAGCTATGCGAAGCTATATATAACTACTTTAAAGGACCGGAATATAAGCGTAATATTCTTACCTAATGGAATGCAACCAAGCTACGGACTGTAATTGACAAGAATACTAAAAAATCGACTACAGAGTGCCTGTAAATTCTTATTAAAGACCTCTGGCACCTATAGCACGGCCTTGACGCCAAGCTTTGAATAGACGACTTCCTGTATAATAAACTTATTACGGCTTGCTAGGAAGTAGAGCCCTGTAAGTATGCCTATTACAAGCCTGCAGACACCTTAGCTGGCCTTATTAATGACCTACGCTCCTCTATTGTAACGTACGAAGTCTTAAACCCACTAGGCAGCACTTAAGCCTTTGTTACAGATATTTAATATCCGCAAACAGACTTAGACGTCTACTTTACGGACCGCCGCTACCGCTAGTAGCACCCGTACCGACCAAGTCCTACCTATAACCCCTGTAGCAACCCCCGTACGAAAATATACCCCCGCAGACGAACCAGCCAGAAGTGCTTCGTGTGTGGTAAGGAAGGATGTTGGTCTATAAGGTATACCTAGGAAGAACGTAACAAGTCTAGGAAGAGACTTAATAGCTATATTAACCAGTTTATTTTGGAATACGAAGGAGAGGAAGTAGAAGAGCCCCCTGATGAGTTAATAGAAGCCCCTATAATTAACTTTAACTCAGACGCTTAGGAATAAGAGACCTTAGAGATATTCCTAACCACTTTTAGACCTTTTATGGACAGCTAAGCCTTTAATATTATGACCGTATTAGCCGACCGCTCCTTTATACACTTAATTGCACCTGAAAACTGGCCCGTAAGCACACCCGTTGGATCTGTTATGGACGTTATGGACCGCGAACAGGACCTATTTGCATATATTACTATAGAACGCTATACCCCTAAGGAATTCTACGGTGTTATGATCGATATAGGTGCCTCTAAGAAGTCTACTGTAGGCTACGGATAATACCTTGCATATAAGACCACCACAGATAATAATATGGATATTGATATTATATATACTGGGGCTGTAAACGTCTAATTCGGCATTGGCTTAACCGCATTAATTGAATTAGTTAAAGTTAAGACCCTAATTGGCCTAGTTGACTTCTATATAGTAAAAGCGGATACCCCTTTTCTACTTTGCCTTGCGGATATAGATAAGTTATAGGTCTACTATAACAACGTTACGGACACCTTAATTGGCCCCGCAACTGCCCTAGGAAGTAAGCATATTACCCTGCCAATTGTATGATGATTTGGATACCCGTTCCTTATATAGGGAGAGACCCTATGGACCTACATTTAGGAATCTTTTAACTATAACCTATGCTACCTTACCAGTACCAAAATCCACTGCCTATACTGCTGTTTCGGCCACCTGTTAGCTGAAAAGCTATATAGAGTCCTTGAACGCTCTGGATATAATGATGTTAATAGGAAGGCAATTGACCACCTAATTAAATACTGCTCCTTTTGCTAGAAATACGGACGTTCCCTAGGCTGATTTAAGTTCACCCTTTATAAGGACCTTGACTTTAACCACTTAGTGTATATAGATATTATATATATTAACAGCAGCCTAGTATTATATATAATTGACGAGGTAACCCGCTACTAAGCCGCCTATTGGTTGCAAAATATATCTATAAAGCATACTTGGGATATTTTATGGACCTACTGGATTGACACGTACGTTGGACCTCCTAAGTATATTACCCACAACGCCGGTAGGAACTTTATTAGCAAGGAATTCTAGCAGTATGCTATGGCCATGGCTATATTAACAAAAGCTGTTCTAGTTAAGGCGTATTGGTCTGTTAGGCTTATTAAGCGAGCTTACCTAGCTCTATAGAGAGCTTATCAGATTATTATGGACGAGTGTAAGGATATTTAAAAGGAATTGGCTTTATAGATAGCTGTAAAAGCCATTAACGATACCGCTGGCCCTAATGGACTAGTACCCACCCTTTTGGTTTATGGAGCCTACCTAAGGATGAGCAACCTAGGCCCCCCTGCCCTATTTATTACGGAACGAGCAGCTGCAATATAGAAGGCAATGGCCGAAATAGCCAAATTATGGGCTAAATAAACTATTAATAACGCCCTATACTACTATAACGGACCTAATACAACCTTAGTATATAACCTCCCGCTTAACTCTGAAGTCCTTGTATGGCGTGAAAGCGGTAGTTGGAATGGACCTTACCGTCTACTAGCCGTAGAAAACGAGACGTGCTGTGTATAGCTTCTTAGTGGGCTAACTAGCTTTAGAAGCACGTCTGTAAAACCCTACTTTTGGCCTAAAAACACCTATAATGTTAAGCTAGACGAACTAGAAGCAACCGCCGAACTAGACAAACCAGAAGCGACTGCTGAATTAGATAAACTGGAAGCATCCTTGCCTACCCTAGAAGTCCCCTAGAAACCTACTAAACCTACTAAACCTACTATAAAGCGTGGTCGAGGACGCCCCTAAAAGCACCCCGTAACTAAGAACCCTATAATAGAGAATTACCTAACCTCCGTAGGAATAACCGCAAGGTAATCTCTACCTGCGGATATATTAGTTCTAGTATAGGAAACCCCGTTTACGGACTTACGATGTAAAGAGATTAATGGACTACTTAAGAAGGGTGTCTTTGCGGTTATAACGGAGAGAGACGTTCTGTAAGGCGTCCGTATATTTAACTCACGCTTTGTTAACGAGATTAAGCACCCTAGTACTAATAAAGCCTTTAAGAAATTAAGGCTCGTTGTATAAGCTTATAATGACTAGGGAAAGGACCTAGTCCTTATGTAATCGCCTACAATTTAACGGGTTAGTTAATGGATTATACTTATACTTACGCCTGGACTATAGCAAACCAAATCCGTAGCCCTTTACTTATGGGACATCTTATAAGCCTACGTGCAGTCTAATACCTACCTAAGTAGGGATATCTTTATATAACTACCCTATGAGCTTAACCTATAACCAGGAACAATTTTATGGATTATAAAACCTCTTTACGGAGTACTAGAAGCCGGAAACTATTGGTTTAAGATATACTACTAGTACCACGTTAGTAAACTTAAAATGGAATAGTTAACCTATAACCCCTGCCTCCTATACAGCCTATTAAACGGCCTTGGTATTGTTGGACTCTAAACAGATAATACCCTCTTCTTAGCAGACCGGACATTTGCGGACGCTAAAGAGACTAAACTATAAGAAGCTAAGTTCCTGGCAAAGCCGTAAGAGTAGTTAACTGAGTAGACTCTAATTAAGTTTAACAGAGGCTTAATTATATAAAAGGGCAACTTAATCTAGCTGACCTAGGAATGCTAAGCTTAAAACCTAAAGCTTGTTATAGTAAAGCCTATGGACCTCACTAGTTCCCATAGAGAGACCTGTAAGACCGTAAATACAAAGGACCAATACGCTGTATAGCGTGTAAGAGGCGCCTATATTGCCACAGTCTGCCAACCCAAATCTGCCTATGACTTGTCCTTTGCGGCCCAGGTAGTAGATCTGCAAGAAGAAAATATTAAGCAGCTTAATAAGTGCATTTAGTGGCAAATTGACAATGTAGTAAGGGGACTTACTTTTGTACTACTAGACCTAAGTTCCCTTAGCTTACTGGCATTTATAGACGCCTTCTTTGCCAATAACAGGGACCTATTATCGCAAATCGGCTTTGTAATTGTACTTACGGACTATAATTAGGACGTAAATATCCTATACTGGTCCTTAATTAAATGCAAACGGGTAACCCGTAGTGTACTAGCTTCTAAACTATATGCACTAGCTTATGGCTTTAATATAGCAGCCGCAATCAAATTAACGATCTAGAAGATTCTATAACTGGAGCAGTTACCCCTGGTTTTATATACTAATTTAAAGTCCCTCTACAACTGCCTAGTTAAACTAGGTATGATATAAGAGAAGAGGCTTATGGTCGACCTAATGTGCTTACGTCAGGCCTACGAATGACGTAAAATTACGGAGGTTAAATGGATCAGCAGCGGAGATAACCTAGCGGACGCTATAACTAAGGCAAAGCCGTGTTAAGCTTTAAAAACCCTAATTAACACAAATAAGCTCAATCTAAAGGTTATAGAATGGGTGGAACGTGACTAATGGAGCACTTATAGTTCATTTGCGGCCTGTTGGAAGGCCATACGGTTCCTTTACGGCCCGTTGGAAGGCCGTATAGTTTACTTTACGGACCTTAAGCAGGACTTACGGCCAGCTTAAAGTACCGTCTGGAAGGCAGCCTAGAAGGCACCTTGGGAGGGATTTCCTATGTATTTCTTTTATGTTTTACGGTTCTATTAAAACAATTACGGAGGCTGTATATAGGTGGTTTTATTTTTCAAGTACCGCTAGTGTATAATTACAGCACCTGTTGTACCGAACGCGTGCTTACGCGTACGGTATACCAACTACGCGTTTACGCGTTTGGTGTACTAACTACCCGCTTACGCGTCTAGTGCACCCCTGAAGTACTGACTAATTAGGGGGAGGTCGTATTAGTATATAGACCACGTAGTCTGCTTTAATACAAGAGACAGTCACCACTATCCCAAAGAGCATACAATACTATACGTATTTCGTGCCCCGGGATACAACTCACTTGTGCTATTAAGTTAGTACGAACAAGTAGAAGGTGGGGTTTTAGAATTAAAATTAATTATAAATTCTGTATTCTAATTATTCTCCTTTACTTCCTATTCTCTTTTTTGGATTTGGTTAATAATGCGTTTAATCCAAGGTATAGATAAAATAGCTTTGTCTACTTTCTTCTAGATATCTACCCTTAGTCTCCATCCTTAAGGGCGCTTGTGCTTAGTAATATAATAGTAGTTATTAAACCAATGTATAATGCTATATATGCATTCCTTATTCCATCTCAAATTTAAATTTAAATTACTATTAGAATTGGAATTACCATTAGAGTCTAAATTAGAATTGTTTTAAAGGGTTGCAAATATAGAGTTATTAGCAGTTAAGGTAGATAATGCTTACTACATATATTATTATTATTCATTGCTTAACGTCCGATTCGGATCCCTGTTAGGCCCACGCGGACTACTCCTTATATACATATGGGGAGAAAACTCTATTTGAGAAAACCCCGTGATCCATCTCCCTGCCTTTTAGGGCTCGCTTGCGAGTTACCTACGAGTCACCAGTGGTGCTCTACTACCTTACTTTTTGACCTCCTTGGGAACCACTGCTGCCATAACAAACCTACGGACGCGCTAGTATTACACACTGTACTCTACTCCTATAGAGTTATTAGGGGGCGCCTGTTACTCGCCCCTTTACTTTCTATTACTATTTCCTTTACAACCCAGAACTAGTCTAGCACATTTTGGCCAATAAGCTACTAGGTAGCCGCCTTAAGGCCTTTCTATGTTAAGAGTAGTGTATTATAGTTTTCTGTGCCAGCTGCTAAGAGTATTACTTCTTAGCTGGTGCGTAAGGGGCATAACAGTATTACGTGTTTTGGTATCTGTCTTGGCCAGCTATATTCACACCTTAGGCTACCTACTAAGACACCTACCCAGTAAAGCCAATCTTTTAGTCCTATTATTCCTATTCTTAAGAGTGTTGCTATTATATTTTCTGCCTTTGTTAGGCCCTCTTAGAGCCCTTAGGTATTTACCCCCCATAGTATTACCTATGCTACGGCTTAGGTTCCCCTTACCTAAGTCTACCTCTATACCTTTAACTCCTATTTATCTCTCCAGCGTTAGTCCAACCAGTATTATATTACGGTAGATGGTTTTCCAGTACTTCTTATGCTCTACTTTAGCTCCTTTCTCTCCCTTACTATTATCTTTACTAGCCTTTTACGCGTCTCCCTTTCTCCTCTATATAGGCCTAGGCCCTAGCGCCACACCATTCTTCTTCTGCTTTCTCTACCTATTTTCCTAATATATCTTCCCTACTTTAGGGTTGTTAGTTCCTTCTCCTATAGGGCACCCTAGGGTCCCTCTATAGTTTATTTAGGCGTGTCTTAATATACTTTATAATATTAGAGTTGCGTTCCTTTTACACCCTTTACATTACATCGGCTTCAATATATAGTTATAGGGGGGGAATATTAGCTTCCTTCTTAAGCAGTGCTATAGCCATTTGCTTATACCCGCCTATTATACTCCTAAGGCAGGCTGTTTAGACCTTTTAGAGTGGTTTAAGGAGTGATTTAGGGGGGCCTTTCTTAGTTTCTCCAGTGGCCTAAATGCTAGATCTATACGTTATAGTTGGCCGGACAACTGCTATATATAGTAGGCGTAACCTCTGGAAGCATAAACCCTATATAGAATTGATAATCCTAAACATAGCAATATACTATGCTTGGCCCTTATAGGCCGCTTGCGCCGCATATACGCTCTACCAGAGCTTGCTGTCTACCTATACTCCTAATACCCTTAGGCCTTAAACCAGTTAATCCCTAAAGCCTTAAATATAGATTATATGCTAAAGATCTGCAGATTGGTTACGTTTTCTTATAAAATAGATTAGCTGGTATTTCTCTAGTGAGAATTAGACTCTATATTATCTTGCCCATTCTATATAGGTATTATAGGCTTTCTCTAGTGTCCTACAGTTCTCTGCGGCTATTGGCCTATATATAATTAGGTTTGTGTCATCAACAAAGCCTATCCCCTAGGTCGCCCCTTCCTTAAAGGTATTAAGTAGGTTGCTTATAAAGAAGAGGAAGAGTATAGGCGACAGAGGTAATCCTTATAGTATTTCTGTTACGACTGCAATAGGGGGGCTCTAGTATCCGCTAAAGACCAATAATGTTTCTTTCTGGCCTATAAATCCTTAAATAAACTGAATAATCCATTCTAGGAAGCCCTTTGCCCTAAGGATATATAGGAGACGCTTATGGGGTACATTATTATAGGCGCTGCTAATATCTAGGCTAAGCATTAATACTATAAAGTCCTTTCGCATAGCCCATGCAGTTTTAATAGTAGTAGTAAGTAGTGTAAGTGCTAATAGCGTTAAGCGATTCTTTCTTGCCCCTATTTGGCTTTGTAGTAGTAGGGCGTGTTCCTATACCATATCTACTATGTGGTCCGCTATAACCTTTTCTAAGATCTTGCTTAGGGTGTTTTCTAAGGCAATAGGGCGGTAGCTTCCTGGGATTAAGTAATCTACTTTACCTTCTTTTCGTAAAACAACCGTCGTTATAGATCTTCTAAGTCACGGGTAGTAGCCTATTACAAAGCATGCTCTAGCTATATCTGCAAGCTAAGGTGCTATAAGTGGTCCATAGGTCTTTAGGGCTTCGTTTAGGATCCTATCTAGTCCTAGTGCTGTGTTATTTAAAAGGCGGCTAATAGTTCTAGCCATTTCTTTAGTTGTTATGTCGCTGTTAACCCTTAGGCAAGTCACTAGTATTTCACTAGTAATATCACTAAGGTCTACTAGAGCCGGTTAAGGGAAAAATCTTTCTATAAGAATCTTTGCCTTCTCATTATTATTACTTGTGGCCTATAGTTCGCCTGCTCTTTATAGGGGTGGTAGGTATAAATCTTCTACTAGGCGTCCCGCCTTTTTCTTTACCCATTTCGCTATGGTCCAAAGGCCCTTATTATAGGGGAGACTCGGGTTAGTAGTATATTTGTTTATAAACCATCTCCAGTTATTCCTTGCTTCTTTTCTTAGGGTATTCTTTAGCTGGTTTCTTATGTCTTTATATTATCTCTCGTCCTCAGAATTATAGCTGCTTGTGTATTTCCTCCTTACTTATTATTGGCCGGCTATAAGGGCCGCGCACTGTGTAGACTATGCGTGTCGCACATAGGGGCCCGGTTTTAAAACCGGGCAGTGCTCTTTTAGCCCGCTTTTAATTGCTGCCTGGATCCTTTCTAGTCTTTAATTAATTTCCTTAGGGGTAGCCAATAAGCCTTACTTGTTTGGTATTAGGTGGATTTCTTCTAGGTCTTAGAGTTATTATTTAATTATATTAAGGAAGCTATCTACGTTAAGCTTCCTTATTGCGTATCTTTTGCCATTTGGTTGCGCCTTAATGTCTAGATCTAGTTGTATCTGGATAGGGATATGGTCTAAGGTAAGTGCCCATTCTTCTTTAAGGGAGCACCTTTCGAGTCTCTAGTATAGGTTTTCGTCCATAATTGTAAGGTCAATTGTACTTTTGGCGGTACCCTATTGCCATATAATTGCACCTAGGGGGGTAGCTAGCTTAAGGCCCCCGTTGTCTATAGCTCTTAGTAGGCACTCTACCTGTCAATTGGCAGCAACATGGATGCCCCCCCACCATAGGTGGTGGAGGTTTATGTCTCCTAGTAGAATAGACTCCGCATATTCAGTTTCTAGCAAGCTTATTGCAGATATAATGTTCTCTATCTATACTACCCCTTCGACCCTAGGGTTATAGACATTAATGATTTGTACTAGTCCCCTATATGTCTGGATGGTTATAACTGCAATATCTAGGTTAACTGCCTGCCATAACCATAAGGCAAGGCTGATATTTTTGCTGATTATAAAGCATACGCATATGGCTTTAATATAATATAAATTGCCCTTACTATAAGCCTTAAACCAAAATAATAAAGCTATAACTGCCGATTACAGTAAAGAATGTAAAGATGTTACCCTAAAACCTTTTAAATTTTATATAATATAGGCCGCGCCTTTTATCTTATTAGTAAAAAGATAAGACTATAAAATCTTTGCTATAATAATAAAAGATATTAAGAAAGCGCTAGAACTAAAATAATATATTAACCCTTAACCTATTATGCCTAAAGAATATTATAATATAATTAATAAGTTTAAAAAACGATTTGCAAACTAACTGTCGGTATACTCGCTTTATCAACGTGCACAAATATCACTTGTAGTGGTACGTATGCGGTGTTGAAGTTGGTAGTTAATTGTTGTCTAGAAGTCAGGGGTTGCTCCAAGCCAGATTAGCTAGTCTCGCCTCGTAGTCTCGTAACTACGTCACGTGATTAACGTTCCGACACTAACTAGCTCTGCATTAAAATAAGCACAATTTTAAGATAAAACTTAAGCCTAGTATAACACTAAAGTTTAGTCTGCTATATAGTATATTACAAAAAGAACTACTTATAATGTAATAATACCTTAATAAGCATCTAGAAAAAGGATTTATTTACCCTAGTTAATCTTTATTCGCCTTACCCGTACTATTTATTAAGAAGCTAGGAGGAGGCTTAAGATTCTATATTAATTATTATCGGGAATAAGGCAAGCTGCCATTACGCCAGGCATATTGCCGTCACATGCTAACGTGGCCCTAGCGTAGTAAGGAACCTTAAGTTCCTCACCCCTTTCCTCATTTCTATTAAAAAGAAGAACAACCATTATACTATCTACAAACCGTAGCTACGTAATATCCCCTTGTGTAACCAACACTAATCAGTGGTTAACTTCACTGTTATACCACAGAACAGCTAGGTATCACTAAAAAGAGACAAGCCACTATACCAGTACTACTCGTGCTAGAGAAAGCTATCTTTTAAGGTCAGAACTGGTCCTAAACCTTAAATAGAACTCTTCCACGAATCTAAGGATCTAAAAGGCCAGAACTGGTCCTAAGCCTTTCTAAGATTACAAATTCTTGCGTCCATTACACAGAATAACACGCTTTACAAGTCTTCGCGATTTAAGGCCAGAACTAGTCCTAAGCCCCACAATCGCAAATTCTTATCACGAACGCGTATTAAACCACAAACGCGTACCAAACGACAATCCCTACACTAATAACACTTCCCTCCCTCCGAAAACATGGCTACGCCTACTTTAAATAACTGGAAAGACTCCTTACCACTAGGGGTAGCTAAGCACGCGAAACTTATTAATAAAGATTAGAACGAATTCACCTTTAATATAACAACTTATACCGCAAAATAAGTTAACGGCTTTCTCCTACACCATATTATATTCTACTGAAATAGATGCTACGCCGATTCACAACTATAGGAGTATTTCAGGGAGGATTTTATAGGATGGACTGCTGATACCTGGGCACTTGGCAATGTTAATATTATTTAGGATTTTTAAGACTTCCTCTGTAGGAATGGGGTATATATTACTAAGAACGGTAACCCAATTGCTAGTAATATTTAGGCCGTTATTACTAGTATAGAAGAACTAATATGGACGGAAGCTAAAATTATACGTTAACTATAGAAACCTAAAAACAACCCATATTCTTTAGAAGGCAACTTTAATTCGTATTAAAACCCCTAGAACGCTAACCCCCCACCTAAAGCTGCTCTCCTACCTAGAGGTGCCCTCCTACTTAGAGTTACTCCGCCTCCACCTCCTCCACTCTAGCTAACCGGTGAGCCTTTACTACGAGAAGTCACGAATCTGATAAAGGTATATTCAGACAAAGAGAAGAAGTTTAGAGGAGAACTATATAACATGCTTAGAGCAAAACTACAGATCTTTTATAACTGTTGTAATAAGGTCAGAATTTAACGCTACTAGTACCATTACGCTTTCTCTGTTATGTTAAAGGGACGGGCAGCAATATTCTATTATAACTATATTACGGGTAAAAACTATAGCTTTAATATAATACTTCAGCTTACTAGAGCCCACTTTAAGACTAACAAGAATTGCCAACTTTATATATCCAAATGGCGAGAGACTATATTCTAGAGAGTTATTGCTTCCAACCTAACAAAAACTCGTTTAGAGTGCCTTTAACTACTCTTTAATAAACTCTAGAAAATCTAACGTGGCCTTACTAAAACCTACCAAAATAAGAACAGCCTAAGGGACTAGGTTATCTTAGCATACTATAGCGTTCCTAAGTGCAACTTAGCGCTATATAAACCTGTGAATACGTTTAAAGGAGTATATACTAAGCTACGCTCCGCTGTAGGTACTGCAATACGAACATAAGAATCTCAACAGCTCTATACCGAAAACCCTACCCAAATAAGTATTCCCAACTAATATAATCACAACTGGACTAATCGAACATATAGTAGCCGTGGTAGGGAATATAGAAGAGGATATAATTAACGTTAACTACAAGGCAACCGTGGAGGTCCTTATGGAGGTTTATTTCAAAGTAATTACCAGAAGAAGTGCTACGTTTATAAGAAGCCAAAGTGCTAGTTAACTAGACACTCCCTTAATAAGCGAAAAGAGGCATATAACAAGTTCTGTTAGAGTATAAGAAACGTTGGAAATTATAAAGTCACTGTGGCCTACTTCCAAAGCTTCCTGGTTTAATATGAAGGCGTAGAAGACCTTAAGGGTAAGGTTAATAAGGTTAAACAGCTCCTTATAGATATAGAAATTAAGGACTACTCTCCTAACCAATACTTTACTGAGTATGGTAAGGTAAATAGCACACAAACCGTTACTGTTCTTAATAACCAATCTATGCTCCATTTTATTACAAAGTTAGATATCTTTAACAAGCCAAAGGAGAGCTCCGCGTTTTCCTTTAACAATAGATACTCGGCGAACGTCTTCCATAGTATTATACCGGATACTAGAGCCGCAGGAGTATCTATAGCAGAAGAACCTTAAGTTCGAGCCCTTTAGCAGCTTAATAGCTCTATTTAGATTAACTAATTAACGGCAGGCCAATATACGATTCGCTTTAGTAAAGGTACTGCAATCTCTCTCAGCACAATTAGGGTCCAAACCCCCTTAGGATACATTACTTTCTATATTATTCCTACGAACACTCCGTTTCTATTTTACATTAAAGATATAGATAAGTTAGGCGTCAGGCTTAACAACCTTAAGAATATACTTATTTAGGGAGATAATTAGGTACCCGTTATACGCAAATAGGGTTACCCCTAGTTACTCCTTTATTAACTAGAAAAGAGTGTTGCTTAAAGCTACTTAACTAAGTCAGAATTACGCCAACTGCACTATCATTTTGGCCACCCATCCGTTTATTAATTACTTAGGGTTCTTCAGCAAGCAGGCTATAAAGTCAAGGTTAAGGCAATTAAGCATCTTATAAAGTACTGCCATTACTGCCAAATAAACTAGAAGTCCCCTAGCCGATTCAAGTTCACCCTTAAAAATAACTACAACTTTAACTTCTATATTATTGTCGACGTTATATATCTTAGCGGCAAGCCAGTACTCTAAGTTATTAACTTCTTAACCTCCTTCCAAGCCGCACGATTCTTAAAGGATATATCAGCTAGGAACGCATGGGATACCCTTTAGTTATACTAGATTAATATCTATCTAGGACCCCCTAATCAAATCGTCTATAATATAGGAAAGAACTTCTTATCTACAGAGTTTCAATAATAGATAAAGGCAATGGCAATTAAGGTTAAGGAAGTCCCTATTAAGGCACATAATAGTGTTGGAAAAGTGGAGCAATATTACACGCCATTACACCGCGTATATAAGATTATCTCTTTAGAACTAGAGGACGCTAGTGAAGAACTTACTTTATAAATAGCTGTTAAAGCTATTAACGATTCTACTAGCCTAGATGGACTTATACCTATATTACTAGTCTTCAGCGCCTACCCTTAAATAACTAACAATTCTCTACTATCTTCCTCTGTTGTGTAATAAGCTAAGGCTATTCGCAAGGCAATAAAGGAGGTACAACGTCTCTACGCTATACGCCAAGTCAATAACGCACTAGGAATAAGAAATGGCCCAAACACCTTAACTACGCTTGATCTGCCACTCTAGTCTAAGGTACGCGTATGGCGTAAAAAGGGAGAATAGTTAGGCCTATATTAACTTATTATAATTAATAGCCAGACTTATACTATTTAGATGCCTTACAGACCCACTTAATTCCGTTTAACTGTTATTAAGCCTTACTACAAAGATAACAGTTCCAAGCCTTTATAGGATGCCCTAGAAAATGCCCTAGAGGAGAACCACAATCAACGTGCTCTAGAAGGCGACTACAATCCCAATATAATATTAGTAGATGCGCCACAACCACGACGTAGTAGAGGTCGCCTAAAGGGATTATAAAATCGCTAACATCTTGTTAATTTTAAAGAGCAATTCATTGCCGCCATTAAAAATAGAGTTGAGTTATTAATGGCCTTTATAACAGCCAAGGAGAAGGATGACTTTAAACTCGCAAAACAGCTTTAAAAGAAAGGTCGTATTATAACTCTAGGAGCTCCTTTTTAAGCATCTAATAAGTAGGAGATCAAGGGTCTTATCATAAAAGGAGTCTTTAAATTTAAGAAGTATGACCCTACTAAGTTTAATAGAGTTCGCATCTTTAAGTCAAGAATAGTTAATGAAATTAAGGGCAAAGCTATTAATACCCCATTTAAGAAATCAAGGCTTGTCATCTAAGGCTACAACAACAATAGTAAGGAGGTAATTCTTACGCAGTCTCCTATAATTCAACGAGCTAGTTAGCAAGTTATTATTACGCTAGCTCCCTCCTTAATAAAGAATAGAATAGCAGTTTATTTGCGAGATATTACTCAAGCCTATACCCAATTAGAGACGCACCTTTAGCGCTTAATATTGGCATACCTTCCAGAGCAAATTCGCTACCAGTATCCTAAAGATATGATCATAGTTGTGCTTAAGCCATTATATAGAATCGCAGAGGTAGGAACTTACTGGTAGGCTACCTACAGCAAGCACTATAAAGAGAAGCTTTTAATAACTACTTTTATATTCAATCCCTGCTTTCTTATCACAACTACAGGAACTCTATTTAGAATTATTGGCATGCAAACTAACAATATAATTATCTTAGGAGACGACCAATTCTTAGCTCTTAAAGAAGACGAGCTAGTAAAGGTAAATCTTATGGCAAAGCCAAAGGAAAAGCTTAGTTTAATAACACCATTACTTTTTAACAGATGCATCCTCTCCCTAAATAAGAATTCTATTGCTCTGCGCCAGAAGGGTCAAGGTAAGAAGATTAACGTTATTAACACTAATTCTCTAAAGTAAGGATATATGGAGCAACGCGCTCGCGGAGCTTATATTGCTTCTATCTATTAACCTAAGGCTTTATTTAATCTCTCTATTACCGCCTAACACCAGGAACCAACTAAGGACGACATTCTTGCCCTAAATAAACACCTTTCCTGGCAAATAAACCATCTTAACTGGGGCCTATACTACATGCCTATTAATCTTCCCACCGCTAAGCTCTTTATATTTATTAATAGATTATTTATAAACAATAAAGATTTTAGCTCCTAGCTAGGATATAAAATTATTATCGCGAATAAGTTTACTAGAGAGAATAACTTTATAATCTATAGTAACCTTATCTATTAGAGCTTAACTAAGAGCAAGCGCGTTACCCAAAGTGTTTTGGCGTTAGAGATATATAAAATAGTTAGCGGAGTTAATATAGCAATTGCAATTGGAACTACCCTAAAGATAATTATAGATTAACTCAAACTTCCTATTATCCCTATAATCGTATGCACCAATTTATACTCCCTCTATAAGTACTTGGTTAAGCTTAGTACTATAAAGGAGAAGCGCCTTATAATTAATATTATAGCACTTTGTTAATCCTATAAACGGCAAGAACTCTTTAAGATTTAATAGATTAACGGTTAAGATAATCCAGTAGACGTAATAACGAAGGCAAACCTAAACAAGGCTCTAGAAACGTTTGTTAACACAAACACTCTATATATATAAGTTAAAGGTTAGGTTAAAAGGGAGTAAAAGTATAACATTCTATAGACCCTAACTTAAACCAGCCAATCAGGATTTTCTATCCCTGGGATAGAAAATCGCTATTAGCTTACTTACTACTAGCGCCTTGGCGGCCTACCTGTCTTTACGTTATCTACCAACTGCCGTATTATCGCATATTGTTGTATATTGTTTGGTATTACCGCATATTATTTAGTATTGCCGCATATTATTTAGTATTGCCGCATATTATTTGGTATTATTGTATATTGTTTAGTATTATCGCATATTGTTTAGTATTGTCGCATATTGTTTAGTATTATTATATACTATCTGGTATTATTGCATCCTGTCTGTTTGTCTATATATAGATGGCAACCACAAAAAGAAGAGTTGCCAGTGTCGGGAATAAGGCAAGCTGCCGTTACACTAGGCATATTGCCGTCACGTGCTGACGTGGCCCTAGCGTGGTAAGGAACCTTAAGTTCCTTACCCCTTTCCTTATTCCTATCAAAAAGAAGAACAACCATTATACTATCTACGAACCGTAGCTACGTGATATCCCCTTATATAACCAACAATTATTAAGCTCTAAATATAATTACAATTTAAAACGAATATCTAATTCCTCTAATTTAAGAGACGCTTAACTATTTAGTAAAGGTACGGTACTTTATAAAGCTTAATATAGTTACTACCTTTAATAAAATCCGTATATGTAAAGAAGATAAGAAGTATATAGCTTTTTATATATAATAGGGACTCTTTAAATACCTAGTAATACTATTTAGCATAAAGAACGGTCCTAGGACGTTTTAGTAATATATTAATAATACGCTATATAAATTCCTTAATATATTTATTACTATATATATTAATAATATCTTAATGTTGGTAACACAAGGTGATATCACGTAGCTACGGTTCGTAGATAGTATAATAATGGTTAATTGATTCAATTAATTGTTCAAATAAGGGAGGGCGAGGAGCTTAAGGCTCCTCGCTACGCTAGTGCCGCGGCACACGTAACCACGTGACTACGTGACCACACGTGATATTATCCCAACACTTAATTTACTTATCCTTGCTTTCTATATATTAGAAACATATTAAAATAGTCCTTAAACGCTTATAAGATATAGGCTTATAATATAATATTAAGAAATACAAGTTCTATGCGTTTAAGGTTATATACTTAGGCTTAATTTATATCCTATAATAGAATTAAAATAGACCCTAAGAAAGTTACTATAATTATAAACTAGGGAAGCCCTAGTAACGTATAAGATATTTAAGGATTTTTAGGATTTATAAATTTTTATTATTAATTTATTAACTACTTCTTAGAAATTACCTAACTATTAGTAAACCTAATAAAGAATAATATATAATTTAAATAAACCGCTAGATGCGAATAAGCTTTTAATAACTTAAAATATTACTTTATAACTGCTCTAATTCTCGCCTACTTTAACCCTAACCTTAAATATATTATTAAAACAGACTCGTCTAATTATATACTAGAAGGAGTGTTATTATAATATGATAAAAACAGTAAGCTATATCTAGTAGCCTTTCTCTCCTAAAAACTCGCCCCTATTAAATTAAACTATAAGATATATAATAAGAAACTACTTATAATTATTAGATACTTTAAACAATAGCGTCCTAAGCTTAAAGGATTATTATTCTTAATATATATATTAACGGACTATAAGAACCTGCAGTACTTTATAATTATAAAGTAATTAATATAGCGCTAAATTCGTTAGGCCGAATACCTCTTATAATTTAACTTTAAGATTATATACTAACCGGGCAAACTTAATTAGAAGCCTAATATATTAATATAATAATTATAAGATCTACCTATAAACGCTTTAGATAAACAGATTATAAATTAATTACAGATCTTATTACCTCCTAAATATTTTAAAAAACTATATTCTATATTCCTAGAGATGGAACTTAATAGAAATAAATTAGAAGTTAATAAATAGGAAATAGAAATTAATAAGCTAATAGAATACAAATATAAAAACAATATATAGATAATAAATATAATAAAAGTAATTTAAATAGGAAAACGATAGTATAAGGATATTACACTCGCTAAATACGAAATTTGAAATAATTAATTATACTATTAATAGAAGATGGTAGTCCCGAATTCCAAATCTTTATAATTTAAGATACTTAATTTTATATATAACTCCCCTATAGTAAGACATCCTAGCTATACAAAGACTTATAAGATTGTTTAATAAGTATATTACTGGCCTATAATACACAACTACGTACGAAAATACGTTCAAGTATATAGAATATACGTATATAGAAAAACCTCTTATATAAAGAAGTAAGGAGTACTTTAACCACTACTAATTCCTATATAAAGATGGCGTAATATCTTAATTAACTTTATAGTTAACTTGCCTAACAGTAATGGGTTTATAAATATTATAGTAGTTATTAACCGTCTTACGAAAATACGATATTGTAAGAGGCTAGTCTAACCGGAACGTATAATTATCTAATTAATAGTGTAGAATAAGAGTTATAGATAAGTAGAAGGTAAGTTAAAGGTAAAATAAGCTTTACGTATTAAAGGACAAATACTTTCTAACCTCTTCTATTTAGAGACTAATTGCTAGTTCTTCTCTAGAGGAGAACCAGCTCCCTTTATAATCCTTCTAAGACACTAATAAAACCCTTCGCCCCTTATCTATCTAACTATGTCTTCTCTGGGACATTAGTGGGTCATTAGTAAAACCTTTATCTGTCTTATTTAATATATACCTTTTAGGAGTGCCTATTATAATTACCTCCCCTTTAAGGGTCTTAGTCCTTTAAGACTTTACCTCTTAATAAACTCTTATAGAGTTCTGACTAAAACTACTAGGGAAGTTCTTTAGTAGAAAGGTACTCTATAATACGGCTTATCGCTAGTTCTTTACTAGCGTAGAACTTTACTTTATCTTCTATTCCTCCGCTCTTCTTCTACTATAGCTCTTTATAGTGCCTTTATAATAGAACTTTAATAATAATAATAAAAATTAGATAGGATTTACCTTCCTTATTATAAGAATTTGTTATAAGCTAATCTAGAAGTTATCCCATATAACGCGTTAACTAGCTACCATCCCCATTTACCTAAAATGGGTCCTAATAATAACGTCTTAATATTAATTTCTTCTAGTTTATAAGCTGTCATCTCTTACGCATCTTTCTATTAATAACACTATTCGTCTTGCCTTTTAGCAGACTGTTTTTTATTATATCTTAGCTTTTAGCTTCTGTATCTCTAGCTATTCTTTTCACTACTACTCTATTCTTTTCTTATAACGCGTCTATAGGTAATAGGATCCCTATTTTATCTCTTTAATAATACTAACTTCCTATAGTATTCTCTCGTAATAGCTTGTAATCGTGCTACGCGTCCCTAAACTAGCGGCGGCGTTGTCCCTGCTCTATTAGTGCCACAGACCACTTCTATTACTCCTATAGTGGTTTCTCTAAAGTGCTACTGTCGTTGCGTTTACGCGCTTACGCTAGACCCGTCCTACGCCTATAAGATGCCGCACTCTAGCGAGAACAGATCTAAGTGTTTATACTATTACAGCTAGAAGAAGACCTATATTCTAGTATTTCCTATTCTATCCTATTCTAGACTTTACTAACTATATTAAATCCCCGCTATTTACGCGCATAAGGCTCGCCGGCTTTAACGCGCCATTAGGGATTTCCGTCTATATTAAAATAGTAAAAGATAGGGACGGAAGGTATCTTCTATTACTTATAGCCTCTTTAATTTAATAAGGGTTTCTACTACTATAGAGACATAGCGATCTTAGATATATAGTATCTAGGAGCGCATATATAAGCAGCTTACTTTTATAAATAATAATATTCGTACTCTTACGCGGGCCTTTCTGGCTAAGAAAGTCTCTTTAGTAATATATTTAGGAACTATGCTAACTCTTTAGCCACTAACTTTCTAATCCCTGCCTAGATGCCGATTCGGAACCTAGGGATAATACTAAGGATAGTAATAAAGATAAACGTTCTCCCTACTAGTCCCCTAGCCGTGGTAGTCCATCTAGTTCCCGCCGCTCTAAAAAGAATATTAATAAGAATATTAATACTTCTAGGGATAGAAGTGCTAATAATACTACCAATAATAATATTAAGATAAAGGAGGAGGCTCCCATTACTACTTTTAGTATTTAAGTTATTATCTTATTCTTTCTTTCTTCTTATAAAATAGTTTTATATAGTGCCTCTCTAGTACCTCTAGGATGCCCTAGTACTAGAAATTAACTTTATACTTTAGGAATGCCTTTATTTTTGGTTTTAGTAATAGTTTATATAAAAGTAGTATATTACTATAATCCCCATATACAATAAATAGGTGGTGCTCTTATAGGTACTTTATAATTTCTTAAAATTTCTAAATCTTTATTCTAAATCTTTTTGGTCCTTTTTATACTATTAACTTTACTATATATCTTTAGTGCCAGACCGGATACTCTCCTTTTATCCCTAGGGGACCCTTTTAAATCCCTAAGGCCTCTTCTCCTAGTGCTACTGCTTATTTTTAAATAGCGTCTTCTTTAGACAGCATCCCTAGTGGTTCTTATATAGATCCCTATAGCTTTCTTTTATAGAATTCTAGGATCCCTATTATAATAGTAAAACATTCCTGTTTTTAATGCCTATACTTAACTTTATAGTTTTAATTTACGGGGTCTTCCTTATTGTCTTATCTATAGCATATTTAGAACCATTACTAAATCCTAATTTATAGTCTTTAGGAAAGTTTTAATTGCCGTATTATATCCTAGCTAAAGGTGCTCTTTAGGTTCCTAACTGTTATACGCCTAAGAGTATCCTTCCCAATAAACTAAAAATTCGCGTTTTTTTTAACGCCATCTTTAGTTTAAAATATCTTCTACATTCCATTCTAGTTCCCTATTAATTTCGCTAGGTAGGGGCAGTTCTATACTATCTCTTCTCTAGTATAACTCTAATAAGGAAACATAAAATATAAAATATATTAGATATAATTTTAGCAATTCTAATTTATAGACTTAATTTCCTTTAGTTTTCCTAACTATCTTAAAGGGTCTAAGCCACTAATAGTCCAGCTTCTTCTTAATATATTTTATCTGGATATTTTTTATAAATAGCAAGACTTCATCTCCTACTTTAAATTCTTTAAGCATATATCCTTTATTATAGTACCTTTTTTATATAGCTTGGGCGTCTAGTAAGTACTTTTTAAGTTCTTCTCTACGAATTTTTATTTGCTTAATTCTCTCGGACGCTACTAGTGTCTCCCTTTTAGGAACGATGTCCTTAATATTCTAGGAGTTATTTACTTTTACCCCAAACAGTGCTTTATAAGGGGTCATTTTTATACTGCTATAGATGCTTATATTATATATATATTACGCCAGAGCCAACTACAATGTCTAATTATTTTATTAATAATTAATATAGCAGCAGAGGTAGTGTTCTAATAACATATTTGAACGCTCTATTTGCCCGTCTATTTACGGGTAAAAGGCAGTGCTTATCTTTTACTATATTTTTAATAAGAGACAGAATAAAGACTAAAATGCGCTATTAAATATAGTACCTCTGTTAGATATAATTCCCCTTAGCGTGCTAAATAAGAGCTACCGCTTTAAAAATAGGTCTGCTAGTTCTGCTGCTGTGATCGTTATTATAATAGCAAAGTATCCTAAAAACTTTATATATCTATTAATAATTACTAGGATAGCGTTAGCAACCTCTCTAGTTTTTATTTTAGTAGGAGGTAAGCCTATTATAAAATCTATTATTAGTTCTAATATAGGTCCCTATAAAATAGGAAGCACTAATAACTTACTGTATAGGCAATACCTAAATATCTATACCCTTTGGCACGTATTATATCTTAATACATAGTCCTTAGCTTCTTTAGACATTCTATTCTAAAAGTACTTCCTTTAAACGGCCTTAAGGGTCCTATTAACACTATAGTAACCCCTAAAAGGGTTATTATAGAAGACCTTTAGAATTTTGTCTTAAACCGTTTGGTCCTTTAGGATATATATAGCATCCTTAAAGTATAATAGACCCTTTTAGTCTTACTACTATAGCTTTTTAGTAACTCCAGCTAAGTTAGTCTCTACTATATCTTTCCACCTCTCTCTAGCAATAAAGGCGTCCCTTTATTATACTTAAAGAAGAAGATCTAAAAAGGTTTTATATAGATTGCTTGCTTCTATTTTACCTACCACCATTATAAACCCTAGGCGTGATATAAGACGTTTTAAACTATTAGTGCCAGCCGATTCTCCTGCCGTTATATAGTATACCATGCTATAGATAGACATCTCGCCTATCCCCTCTAGATCCGGAAACTTATAGCTAATACGCCGTTAAGTTAAAGGTGCTATAATACCTCTAGTATATCCTATAGAATTCTTACTAATTCTAGGGTATGCTAACTTTATAATATCTGCTTAGTCTATAACCTAGTCCATAACTATATCCTACGGCTCTATTATTATAGTGCTTTATAGCTATATTGCTAGAACCTCTACCCTACCGCGAAATTCTATAGTTTTAGGGAAAGATTCTTCTTTCTTTCTAAGTAAATTTTGCAATATGGGAATTATTTTCCCTATACTGTCCTAGATTCTCCTAGTCTTATAATCTAGACGTTTTAATAACCTATTAGTGGGATTTGTCTTTCCTAGGCGGTACATAATTTTAAAGTCGTACTATAATAGTGTCTCTGCCTATCTAGCTTATTAACCGCTTAATACCTTTATAGTTGTAAAGTATTATAGGTTATTATAGTCTATAAGGACTTTAATGGGATAATTGCTTCCTATATAATAATGTCGCTAGTACTTTATTACTGCGACTATTATAAGTAGCTCCTAGTTATATATTATATAACGCTATTTTATAGGGGTTATTTTCCCTAATTAAAACGCCATAGGATGTCATTTCCCGCCCTTTAATTAAGATAAAATTGCCCCTAGGGCGAAACCGGATATATCTGTTTTAAGGTATATATATAGCTCCTAGCAGAAGTATATTAGAATTAGCGCTAACGTAAATAAATCCTTTAACTAGTCTATAGCCTATTTAGTAGCTTCCCTAAATATAAAGGGTACTAGCTTCTTGCCGTTTTTAGATCCCTTTAGCAGATTGGTAATTAGGAATACTACTTACGTATAATAAATAATAAACATTTAGTAGAAGTTCGCCGTGCTTAAAAAAACCTATACTTTTCTAAATATTATGGGATAAAGCTATTCCCTAATAGTATCTACCTAGCTTTTCTCTATTAACACTCCATTAACGCTAATAATAAAACCTAGAAAATTAATGCTAGTAATATAGAACGTGTATTTTTTTAGGTTTATATAGAGCTTATATTCCCACAGTCTTTCTAGTACTATTTATATATAGTACGTATATGCTTTATAGCTATTAGAGTAGACTATAATATTATTAAGGTAGACTATATATATTATATCTAATAGGCCTAACAATGCCTTATTAATATAGGCCTAAAATATTACTGGTGCGTTAGTAAGCCCGAATAGCATTACTAGGTACTTAAAATGGCCGTACTATATTTAGAACGCCGTTTTACACTTATCGCCGGCTTTAATCCGGCTTTAATAGTATATATCTTTTAGGTCTAATTTTGTGAATATTTTTGCGCCTAACAGTCTGTTAATAAGCTCTCCTATTAAGGGTAGCAGGTAGTAATTCTTTATAGTAATCTGTAACGGGACTAGCCCAGTTACAGTAGGAATGTCTCAGTGAAACACTCGACAGATAAATTCCGACGCTTTGATCAAATTCTGCTAAATTCTGCCAAGTCGATTAAATTCTACTAAATTCCGCCAACTTGATTGAATTCCACCAAATTCCACTAATGTAATGGAATTTAGTCGAAACCTATTAAAACCTACATGCGCTTATGCCTACGTGTCTGCTGCCAAGACTCCTAAATATTCAGTTACAAGCTTTCTATATTCCTTTTTCTTCTTTACGTAACATCTTATTCTCTACAAGAGCTATATACCCTTAGGCTTAGATAGAATTTATATTATTCCTTTAAATTTTCCCTAAAGTCTCTCCGCGCTCTTATATTACGTTGCGTTAATACAACTACTATTAAAATAGTAAACAACCTTAAATCCTACGCGTTAACCACGAGCATTATAACCCTAGTTAGGGAACAGTTAACTACAATATAAGAGGCCTTTACGGATGCATTAGCTTAGTAACGGGCTATACTAGAAGCCCAGCATTAATAATTAATGGAAACACTCTATAAAGAACTCCGTAATATCTAAGCACCTATATTAGAGACCCTAATACTACCTATAAATAAAATTAATATAACAGTATCCGAGCCTAGCCCCTTAAACGCGAATATTAAATTAGTAATAGTAACTTAACCTATATCTATAACAAATTTAATACCTATTATAAAATCTAAAAGGCTCTCTAATCCTCTAATGTTTAATAGAAATTTAATACCTATTATAAAATCTAAAAAGCTCTCTAATTCTCTAATGTTTAATAGAAATTAAAACAACCTATATCCCTTTATAACTAAGCTCTATCTTAAACTTTTAATAAACTATAACTAATACCCTACTAAAGCTAGCAAGGTTAGCTATGGAATATCTTAATTAAGCAAAAACGCTACATGTACTATAGATCCATTCTTCTATAATAGCACCTTTGTTAATTTCAAAATCTTTATCTCTCTACTAGAATAAACGTATAATAACGCTAGCCGCGAATACATAGCTATTACTAAAATTAAAAACCTATAATAACGGAACCAAGACTTTACTAGCTTCTTTTCGGAATTTTTAGGCCTAATTAGCGAACTAGATTAGAATAAAGCCACTAAAGTTACTGCCCTTTAATAAGCTATTTTAGATAAGATTAGATCCTAGTTAGTAGGTAAAGAACTACTAAAAGACCTATCCAAATTTACTATAATATATTAACGAATTAACGAGGACCTTTAATATAACAAATAGACTTATTTTCTAAAGTTAACTACACCTTATATTTAGAACTTTACGAAACTGGTATATACCCTAAAGCGCAATCCGTCTCTAAAACCTAAAAGTCTTATATATGACCCTATAGACCTCAATGCCACTTAATTCTATGCACCCTTAGGAACTAATAAATAAAGAACTTAAGCCACAAATAGAGAATACTTTAGATGCGGTAAAAAGGGATATATTTAAAGGAATTGTCAAACCTACCCTTTTAAAAAAGTCCGCCGTAGCTCCTCCTAATCCTTAAATCGTACCTATTCCTTAAATCGTACACACTCTATAAATCGTACTCGGACGCTATAAAGCACCTTGCCTTTGGTTAACTTGGAAAACGAATTATCCTAAAGCTAAGTCGCGCCTTAGAATAAAAAATAGAAGGGTATAAGTGTCTAGGCTCTTCTAGCGCTAATATACGGCACAACTCCCTTAATATACTTGGCAAAATTTAAATACTTAGAAAATAGAAGGAGGTATAAATCCTAATAGATAGCAGAGCCACTAATATAGGTTTCGTTAATATAAACTATACAAAAACTTAACGCCTAAATTTAAAGAAACTTAATAAGCCCTAAGGCCTATAAGGATTTAATAGCAAACCCTTAATATATGGTAAAATAACGCACTATGCCCTAGTAAAAATGTAGATAGGTAAATACCTTAAATATATCTCACTGTTTGTTACACCCTTAAAGCAATATAAAGTTATACTCGGATACGGATAGCCAAAGCGATATAACCCCTTAATTAGTTGGGTTAAAGAAATACTAAAGTTCTATATAACTTACTGCTAAAGTTATTACTTAAAAAACCATTTGCCCTATAAATATATATATAACTATTCAAATTTAATATAATACAAATTGCCCTTACTATAAGCCTTAAACTAAAATAATAAAGCTATAACCGCCAATAACAGTAAAGAATGCGAAGATATTACGCCAAAACCTTTTAAATTTTATATAATATAAGCCGTACCCTTTATCTTGTTAGCAAAAAGACAAGACTATAAAATCTTTACTATAACTATAGAAGATATTAAAAAAGCACTAGAACCAAAATAGTATATTAATTCTTAACCTTTTATACCTAAAGAGTACCATAACTTAATTAATATGTTTAAAAAATAATTTATAGACTAACTAGCCCCGCACTAAAATAAGTACAATTTTAAGATAGAACTTAAGCCTAGCATAACACCAAAGTTTGGTCTGCTATACGGTATATTATAAGAAGAACTGCTTATAATATAATAATACCTTAATAAGCATCTAAAAAAAGGATTTATTCGCCCTAGTTAATCTCTATTTACCTTACCTATACTATTTATTAAAAAGCTAAAAGGAGGCTTAAGATTCTATATTAATTATTAAGCTTAGGAGGTCAAAAAGTAAGGTAGTAGAGCACCACTGGTGACTTGTAGGCGACTCGCAAGCGAGCCCCAAAAGGCGGGGAGACGGATCACGGGGTTTTCTCAAATAGAGTTTTCTCCCCACATGTATATAAGGAGTAGTCCGCGTGGGCCCAACAGGGATCCGAATCGGACGTTAAGCAATGAATAATAATAATTATTATTATTAAGCTTAACTATAATCGCCTAATAATAAAATTAAACTAATTCTTTACTAAGTTCTAGACCTAATTCTTATACCTAAGGAGCTCTTGCTGCACCTAGCCCAAAAAGACCAAACCCAACCAAAAGAACCCTGAAAATCACCCAGAGAATCCCCCTAAGATATATGCATCGCAGGGGAGGCATATATCGAACGACGGTGGTTCGCACTCGCGCGCGACCGCCAGAACCACGCCTAGCAATGGCCCTCTATAATAAAGACGGGCGAATACCATACTATAAAGCGGAAATATCTTTATTAAGAAGGCATCTAATAAAATATAAAGCCTATTAGACGTTTCTAGTATCTAGAATTATAGGGGAGTAACCGTTAGCTATAATAATCTAACGCAGCTAGTAGAATAGCTCCGCCAGTCTAGCAAACTTTAGGCATCCCTTTAATAAACCCTTAATTAAATCCTCTAACAGCTAAGTAAAAATAAAAATAAATAAAAACCCCCCTTACTGGCGAACCGCACCTAGGCCGCCGTGGCTGTATTTTTATAGCATAGGGAACCTACTCCCCTTAAGACAATAACCGGGTATATAATTATAATATAACCAAATATAGAAAAAGTAGAGGGGCTTAGGGGACAATTAGAAATAGAAGTCCTTATAAAGATTTATAAAAAGGTCTATAACGCTATTATAGTCCAATACCTTAGGAGCGGAGATATTAGAGTTACCCTAAAGGATTAATAGGTAAAGAAACAAGCTATAAGGGTAGAGGATAGGCTAGGAGAACGCATTAGTATAAAAGTACTCTATAAGAATTACCTAGTTAAAGTCCTAGCGGTTCCTATAAGCCTTAGGGTAGAAAAGGGACGCTAGGTAGACAACATAGTAATTATATAGGAGATAGTAAGACAAATGGAACGCCTTATACTAGGACTTAAGATTACCTAAATCTAATAGCTTCGTTAGGAAAATGCAAACTAAGTATATAATAAAAATAATAAGAGGACATAAGGGTCGCCAGAGACTTGCTAGGGAGACACTAGATAAATGCATAGCTCCCTTATTATTAGCATATATATACTAGAAATGCAAAAACTCCTTATCTAAAAAGGAATAATTATAAATAGCCTTATATATAACACAAGGCTCTATAACCATAGACTACACCTAGAACAATACTATTGCTATATATAATAGGGACATACCTAATCCACATACGCAGTATAGGTGTGCTGCGGCTACTATATAGGCCTCTATAATATAAGACACTGCTTAAATTAAGACCAAACAAAATGCGTAAACTGCCACTAAAGCACATATAAGGCGTGGGAAAGAGAAGACTATATTAAATATAGGAGATAGAAGGTAAGGGCTTAACAGCTATAGGAATAACTGTACGCTAGGTTATATAAATGGAAACAATAGGTAATAAGCTAGTGGGATATAGGTGCCTTTCTAGCGTTTCCTATCTTTAATACTAGGGGGCTAGGCCAGCTATCCTAAGCCTTAATAAGCTAGAAGCAACGCCGCGCGATATTACTAGACTAAATAGGGACATAAGGGTTATAGGGGATATAAGGGAAAGGACGCCCTATAGGTAGACCCTTATAGACAGCCACAGCAAGCTTAAGACCAGGATAATTAAGAATTAGACTGTAACGGGACTAGCCCAGTTACAGTAGGAATGTCTCGGTAAAACACTCGACAGATAAAGTCCGACGCTTTGACCAAATTCTGCCAAATTCTGCCAGCTTGATCGACTTCTGCCAAGTTCTGATAGATCAATCGAATTACCAAAGTCCGTCGAAGACCGCGCGCGCACGTGCGCACGCATCGACCACCAAGACCCCTAACTATTTAATTACAGGGCTCTCCCGTAATTCCTTTCTCTTCTTTACGCAACGTCTTGTTCTCCGCAAGAGCTATATACCCTTAGATTTAAATAGAATTTATATTATTCCTTTGAATCTTCCTTAAAGCCTCTTCGCGCCCTTATATTACATTGCGTCAATACCACTATCCTCAAAATGGCAAACGAACTCGAATCCGCCACGTCAACCATTATGGCCCTAGTTAGGGAACAAATGACTATAATGCAACAGTCCTTTACGGATGCCTTGGCCCAGCAACGAGCTATACTAGAAGCCTAGTATCAGCAATTAATTAAAGCAATACGCAAAGAACTCTACGACGCCAAAGTATTCGCGTTAGAAACCCCAACAGCAACACCTATAAACGAGATTGAGATAACTGTATGCGAACCTAGCCCGTTAAATGCGAACCCTAAACCAGTAATAGTAGCTTAACCCATACCTATAACAAACCTAGTACCTACCACGAAATCAGAAAAGCTTCCTAACCCTCTAATATTTAATGGAAATTAAAATAACCTGCGCCCCTTTGTAACTAAGCTCCATCTTAAACTTTTAACGAACTATGACCAATACCCTACCAAAGCTAGCAAGATTAGCTATGGAATGTCTTGTTTAAACAAAGACGCTGCACGAACTATGGACCCATTCTTCCGTAACAGCACCTTCGTTAATTTTAAAACCTTTATCTCTCTATTAGAACGAACGTATAATAACACTAGCCGCAAACACACTACTGTTACCAAACTTAAAAACCTATAACAACGGAACCGAGAATTTACCAGCTTCTTTTCGGAATTTTTAGGCCTTATTAGCGAACTGGATTAGAATAAAGCCGCTAAAGTTACTGCTCTTCAACGAGCTATTTTGGATGAAATTAGAGCACAGTTAGTAGGCAGGGAACTGCTAAAGAACCTACCCAAATTTGCTACAATATATTAGCGAATTGATGAAGACCTTTAATATAACAAATAGACTTGTTCCCTGAAGCCAACCATACCTCATGTTCAAGACTCTATAAAACCGACATATACCCCAAAACGCGACCCTTCTTTAAAACCTACGCACGACCCTATGGACCTCAACGCCACTTAATCCTACGCACCCTTAGGAACCAACGAATAAAGAACTTAAGCCACAAATAGAGAATGCTTTGGATGTGGTAGAAAAGGATATATCTAAAGAAATTGCCGAACTCACCCTTTTAAAAAAGTCCGCCGTAGTTCCTCCTGGTCTTTGAATCGCACTCGTTCTTTAAGCCATACTCACTTCTTAACTTATACTCGTTCCACAAATCATGCCTAATTACTATAAAGCACCTTACCTTCGGTTAACTCGGAAAACGAATTATCCTAGGGCCAAGTTGCGCCTTAGGACAAGAAGTGGAAGAGTATAAGTATCTAGGCTCTTCCAGCGCTGATACACAACATGACTCCCTTAATATACTTGGCGAAATTCAAATACTTAGAAAATAGAAGGAAGTACAAATCCTTATAGACAGCAGAGCTACCAGCATGGGCTTTATTAATACGAACTATACAAAAACCTAACACCTAAATTTAAAGAAACTCGATAAGCCCTAAGGCCTACAAGGCTTTAACGGCAAACCCTTAATATATAGCGAATTAACGCACTACACTCTTGTGAAAATACAAATAGGCGAACACCTTAAATATATTTCCCTATTTGTAACACCCCTAAAGCAATATAAGATAATACTTGGATATAGATAGCTAAAACAATACAACCCTTTAATTAGCTGGGTTAAAGAAACACTAAAGTTCCGCACAACCTACTACTAAAGTCATTGCTTAAAACACCACCTGCCCTATGAACATGCATAAGATTATTCAAATTCAACATAATATAAACTACCCCTACTATGGACCCTAAACCAAAACAATAAGGCTATAACTGCCGATTGTAATAAAAAATGCGAAGACGTTACACCAAAACCTCTTAAAATTTATATAATACAAGCCGCACCTTTTATTTCGTTAGCACGAAAACGAGACCACAAAATCTTCGCTGTAACTATAGAAGATATTAAGAAAGCACTAGAACCGAAGCAATATATTAACCCTTAACCTCTTATGCCTAAAGAGTACCACGATCTAATTAACGAGTTTAAGAGAAGATTCGCAAACCAACTACCCCCGCATCAGGATGCATACGATTTTAAGATAGAACTTAAACCTGGTATAACACCAAAGTTTGGTCCGCTATACGGTATGTTATAAGAAGAACTGCTTGTGATGCAATAGTACCTCGATAAGCATCTAGAAAAAGGATTTATTCGCCCTAGTTAATCTCTATTCGCCTTACCTATACTATTCGTTAAAAAGCCAGGAGGAGGCTTAAGATTCTATGTTAACTATCAAGCTCTAAACGCAATCACGATTTGAAACCGATATCCTATTCCCCTAATTCAAGAAACGCTTAACCGCTTATTAAAGGCACGGTACTTTATAAAGCTTGATATAGTCGCTGCCTTTAACCGAATCCGTGTCTATAAAGGAGACGAGAAGTACACAGCTTTCCGTATATAATGGGGACTCTTTGAATACCTAATAATGCCATTTAGTATAAAGAATAGTCCTAGTACGTTCTAGCAATACGTTAACAATACGCTTCGTGAATTCCTTAATATATTTGTCACCGTGTATATTAATAATATCTTAATTTACTCGTCTTCGCTTTCTAAACACTGGAAGCACGTCCGAATGGTCTTTAAACGCCTACGAGATGCGGGTTTACAATGCGATATTAAGAAATGCAAGTTTTACGCGTCTAAAGTCACGTACCTAGGCCTAGTTATATCCCGCAACAGAATTAAAATGGACCCTAAGAAGGTCGCTGCGGTTGTGAACTAGGAAAGCCCTAGTAACGTATAAGACATTTAAGGATTTCTAGGATTTGCAAATTTCTATTATTAATTTATTAATTAGTTTTTAAAAATTGCCCAACCATTAGTAAACCTAACAAGGAAGAACATAAAATTTAAATAGACTGCTAGATATGAATAAGCTTTTAATAACTTAAAATAACGTTTTACAACTACTCTAATTCTTGCCCACTTCGACCCTAACCTTAAATATGTTGTCAAAACAGACTCATCTAATTATGCCCTAGGGGGAGTGTTATCGCAATACAATAAGAACGGTGAACTACGCCTAGTAGCCTTTCTCTCCTAAAAGCTCGCCCCTACTAAATCGAACTACGAGATATATAATAAGGAATTGCTTGCAATTATCAGATGCTTTAAACAATAGCGCCCAGAACTTAAAGGATCGTTGTTTCCAATACGCGTGTTAACGGACTACAAAAACCTATAGTACTTCATGACTATAAAGCAGCTAACGCAGCGCTAAATTCGTTAGGCCGAATACCTCTTATAATTTAACTTTAAGATTATATACTAACCAGGCAAACTCAATTAGAAGCCTAACGCATTAATATAACAATTACAAGACCTACCTGCAAATGCTTTAGATAAACGGATTACAAATTGATTACAGATCTTATTACCCCCTAAACGTTTTAAAAAACTACGTCCTATATTCCTAGATACGGAACTCAACAGAAATAAATTAGAAGTTAATAAATAGGAAATAGAAATTAATAAGCTAATAGAATACAAATACAAGAACGATATATAGATAATAGATATAATAAAAGCGATTCAAACAGGAAAACGATAGTATAAGGATATTACACTCGCTAAATACGAAATTTAAAAAGATCGATTATACTATTAATAGAAGATGGTAGTTCCGAATTCCGAACCTTTACGATTTAAGATACTCGGATTTGTATACAACTCCCCTATAGCAGGGCATCCTGGCCGTGTGAAGACTTATAAGATTGTTTAACGAGCATACTACTGGCCTACGATGCACGACTACGTACGAAAATATGTTCAAGCATACAGGATATACGTGTATGGAAAGACCTCTCATGTAAAGAAGTAAGGAGTACTTTAACCACTACCAATTCCAATGCAAAGATGGCGCAACATCTTAATTGACTTTATAGTTGACTTGCCTAACAGTAATAGGTTCATAAATGTCATGGTAGTCATTAACCGTCTTATAAAAATGCGATATATGATCCCCATGGACTTAATTAATACGATATTAGTAGCCGAATGTTTTGTTAAGCATGTCTTTAAGCTACACAGACTTCCTAACTCAATAATATCTAACTGTGGAAGCCAGTTCGTTTTAGACTTCTAGCAAGCTCTATGCAAACGATTAAGCATTTAAATATGACTCTTAACTGCATTTTATCTAGAGATAGATAGTCAAACCGAAATTACAAACGCAATTATAGAACAATACCTATAAATATACTGCTCCTACCTACAAGATGACTGGGAAAAGTGGCTGCCTTTAGCTAAGTTTACTGCGAACAATACGATAAACGTATTAACAGGCGTAACGCCATTCTACGCGACCTACGGATAAGACCCCTAACTCGGATTCGAACCACGACCCAAAATTAATATAATAGGACCCATAATTAAACAGATTTAGTTAATTAACGCGCACAACTTCGCTAATTAAATAAAGCAGTTAACGGAACTATTACAAAGTGAATTAACGTACGCTCAAACGGTATAGGAATGGCATACGAACAAAGGACGAGCTCCCACATAGGACTTTAAGGAAGATGACATGGTTTACCTAAATACACAAAACCTAAAGACTTAACAGCCCTTAAAGAAACTTAATTGGAAATTTACGGGCCTATACCAAATTGAGAAGAAATTAAGCCCGTATACTTATAAGCTTAAACTACCAACTAAGATAAAAATATATCCGACGTTCCACGTAAGCTTACTGTAACCCTTAAAAGACAAACCTATAACCCGCGAAGTACCGCCGCCACCTCCTATAATTATTAATAACGGTAACGGTTCTTACTTTATTAACTCGATTGATGATATGCGATAGAAAACATAATCTAAAAAATTTGAACTTCTTATTAAGTGGGAAGGATATAAAACACGAACCTAGGAACTCTATAAGCAAATTAAAATTGATGCGCCTTCCCTGGTAAAAGAATTCTATAAAGACCATCCTTCGCGGCCTACTCTGGCTGGATGGACACGATATAAAGGCAAACAACTGCCACCTAACACGAATATATAAAATACGACAGCAGGAAGCTCGAACTTAAAAAGAACTTAAAAAACATTATAACGTTCGTAACACGGTCACGTAATACGTAAGATATTAAGGAACTTTAACCAGCGGTTAAAGTTGTCTAATTGGTTAGATTCGCCTTACTAAGACCTACTACAAAGATATCAGTTCGGCTTACCGCCCTAGACCGAGCCAATAGCAATTTTCTATACCGGGCATGGAAAATCCTAATTGGTCTATTTAACAATTAAAACCGGCAAAACTCTACACCGCTACCCAACGCAAAAAAATATATGATATAATAAAAATGAATTCTCGACCAAATTGAATTGTTTTTGGACCTTCGGCTAAAGGGGAGGGTACTATAACGGGACTAGCCCAGTTACAGTAGGAATGTCTCGGTAAAACACTCAATAGATAAAGTCCGACGCTTTGACCAAATTCTGCCAAATTCTGCCAGCTTAATCGACTTCTGCCAAGTTCTAATAGATTAATCGAATTACCGAAGTCCGTCAAAGACCGCGCGCGCACGTGCGCACGTATCGACCACTAAGACCCCTAACTATTTAATTACAGGGCTCTCCCGTAATTCCTTTCTCTTCTTTACGCAACGTCTTGTTCTCCGCAAGAGCTATATACCCTTAGATTTAAATAGAATTTATATTATTCCTTTGAATCTTCCTTGAAGCCTCTTCGCGCCCTTATATAGACTTAACGCGGCAAATATAACATTTGCAGCTAACTTATAAAGGGCATATAGCCAACTAGTAAGAATAAGGGAAGAACTAGAGACAATAACAAATTTAGATATAGAAGTATTAATAGAAACACAAGACATAGGAACGGAAAGCTCTATATAAAATAAGTAGGGACTAAGGTGTAGATATAAGAGGCAGAAGTTCTAAATATCCTAAAGAAAGTAGAAACAGAAGAAGCGAGGAATAAAGGAGAGACAAAGGACCCTTACTAGGGGTCCACCACCTATCCATTATATAATATAACTGCGGTAATACAAACCACCATCTCGCAAGGCCCCTACTAGATAGTCTAGACCCAGAAAAATACTATATTCTTGCTATATAAGAACCGTACTATAATACCTATATATAATTAATATACTGCCCCTAAGGATTCCAGCTCCTATACGAACCAAAAGCAGCTATACGCGTGTGCTTTATAATTAGTAAGGCTATCAGCCTATCCTTATAGTTATAGCAGGCAGTTAACCTAGATATTGCAGTTATAATAATCTAGATATATAGGGGACCGGTATAAATTATTAATGTATATAACCCTAGGGTTAAAGGGGTCCCGTAAATAGAGAATATTATATTAGTAATAAGCTTACTAGAAACTAAAGGCATAGAGTCTATCCTACTAGGAGATATAAACCTCTACCATCTACAGTAGGGGGGTATCTATATTGCTACTAAATAATAGGCAGAGTGCTTACTAAGAGCTATAGACATCTAGGGCCTTAAGCTAGCCACCCCCCTAGGAGTAACTATATGGCAATAAGGCACTACCAGAAGTATAATTAACCTTATATTTATAGACAAAGGCCTATACTAGAGACTTAAAAGGTGCAACCCTAAAGAAGAATAGGCACTTGCTTTAGACTATATCCCTATCTAGATACAGCTAAATCTAGACATTAAAGTATAACTAAATAGCAAAAGATACGCAATAAAGAAGCTTAAGATAGACAATTTCCTTAATATAGTTAAATAATAACTTTAAGACCTAGAAGAAATCCACCTAATACCAAATAAGTAAGGCTTATTAGCCACCCCTAAGGAAATTAACTATAGACTAGAAAGGATCTAGGCAGCAATTAAAAATAGGCTAAAAGAGCACTGCCTAGTCTTATAACTAGGCCCCTATGCGCGATACGCATGGTCCGTATAATGCATGGTTTTTATCACTAGCCAACAACAAGCAAGAAGGAAATATATAAGTAGCTATAACCCTAAAGATAAGAGATAATACAAAGATATAAGAAACTAGTTAAAGAATACCCTAAAAAAAGAAGTAAGGAATAACTAGAGACGGTTTATAAATAAGTATACTTCTAACCCAAGCCTCTCCTATAATAAAGGCCTTTGGGCTATAGTAAAATAGGTAATAAAAAAAAGATAGGGTGCCTAGTAGAAGATCTATACCTACTACCCCTATAAAGAGCAGGGGAATTATAGGCCATTAATAATAATAATAAGAAGGCAAAGATTCTTATAAAAAGGTTCTTCCCCTAACCAGCTTTAGCAGACCTTAATAATATTATAGGTAAAACACCAGTAACTCGCCTATAGGTTAACAGCAATATAACAATAAAGGAAATAGCTAGAACTATTAGCCGCCTTTTAAATAATATAGCACTAGAACCAGATGGGATTTTAAATAAGGCCTTAAAGACCTATAGACCACTTATAGCACCCTAGCTTGCAGATATAGCTAGAGTATACTTTGCTATAGGCTACTACTTATAACTTAAAAGATCTATAACAACGGTTATCCTATAAAAAGAAGGTAAAGTAGATTACTTAGTCCTAGGAAGCTACCACCCTATTACCTTAAAAAACACCCTTAGCAAGATCTTAGAAAGGGTAATAGCGGACTATATAGCAGATATAGCTAAGAAACACGCCCTACTACTATAAAGCTAAATAGGGGTAAGAAAGAACCGCTTAACACTATTAGCACTTACGCTACTTACTACCACTATTAAATCTATATAGGCGATGTGAAGGGACTTTATAGTATTAATGCTTAGCCTAGATATTAGTGGCGCCTATAATAACGTGCCCTATAAGCGTCTCCTATATATCCTTAGGGCAAAGGGCTTTCTAGAATAGATTATATAATTTATCTAAGGGTTTATAGGCCAGAAAGAAATATTACTAGTCTTTAGCAGATACCAGAGCCCCCCTATTATAGTTATAATAGGAATACTATAAGGATTACCCCTCTTGTCTATACTCTTTCTCTTCTTTATAAGTAACCTATTTAACTCCTTTAAGAAAGGGGCGACCTAGGGAATAGGCTTCGTTAATAATATAAACCTAATTATATATGGGCTAACAGCCGCAGAGAATTATAGAATACTAGAGAAAGCCTATAACACCTATATAGAATAGGCAAGATAATATAGAGTCTAATTCTTACCAGAGAAATACCAGCTAATCCACTTTATAAGAAAACGCAACTAATCTGCAGATCTTTAGCATATAATCTATATCTAAGGCTTTAGGGGTTAACCAGTTTAGGGCCTAAGGGTATTAGGAGTATAGGTAGATAGTAAGCTCTAGTAGAGTGTATATATAGCGCAAGCGGCCCATAAGGGCTAAGTATAGTATATTATATTATCTAGGATTGTTAATTCTATATAAGGCCTATACTTCCAGAGGTCACGCCTATTATATATAGCAGTTATCCAGCTAACCATAACGTATAGATCTAGTGTTTAGGCCATTAGAGAAACTAAGAAAGGCCCCCCTAAATTACTTTTTAAACCACTCTAAAAGGTCCAAATAGCCTACCTCTAGAGTATAATAGGTAGGTATAAGCGAACGGCTATAGTACTGCTAGAGAAGGAAGCTAATACCCCCCCTATAACTATATATTAAAGCCGCTGCAATATAAAGGACGCAAAATAAACGTAACTCTAATGTTATAAAGTATATTAAGACACGCCTAAATAAACTATAGAGGGAACTAAGGGTGCCCTATAGGAGAATAAACCAATAACCCTAAAGTAGGGAAGATATATTAGAGAAACAGGCAAAGAAAGTAAAAGAAGAATAATGCTGCTTTAGGGCCTAGGCCTATATAGAGAAAAAAGGGAGACGCATAAAAGGCTAGTAAAGATAATAGTAAGAGAGAGAAAGGAGCTAAAGTAGAGTATAAATGTCAGGAATTAGGCAAGCGGTCGTCACGTGACGCCGCGGCACTAGCGTGGCAAGGAGTCTTAAGCTCCTCGCCCTTCCTCATTCCAAAAAAGAAGCATATTAACCAACATCACTGTAACCTACTCGAGTAGTCATTATTGGTAAGTCACCCTGTGTAACCAATACTAATCAGTGGTTAAACACACAGTCAACCACAGAGTAGCTAGGTTATCGACAGAAGAGACAGTCTCATGCAGGGGTTCCTAGCAATACTGTGCTACCTTAGGCTTGCAGAAAACCAGTAACAGAAGTGTTACTAAGTATTAGGAGATACCAAGTTACGTCCATCACGTAGAACAATCGCGTTTACGAAGATTTGGTCAAGTACTTTAGGTCAGAAGTATTACTAAACCTAGGGTCCCAAGTCAACGTCCGAAACGCGTTAACTACGCCTCAAATTGCCTACCTTTTAACAGCAAACCTACGAGATCCTATAAAGCCGAAAATCCTACCTACCTTCAACATACGACACCCCGTCGATTCTACTCCTATTATAGCGTTAACCTACCCAAAGAAGTACGAGAACGACATTAACCTAGAGATATAGGATAAAGACATTAACCCTGCAAATACCAAGCAATAGGACCTAAACGGATTCTTACTATACTGTATAGTATAATACACAGACAGTGAATACAACGATACTGTGCTATGGTATTGCATAAAGGAGGACTTTATTAGATAGATAAAGGAAACATAGGCCCTTGCAAAGAAGAATATTATATAAGACTTCCATAACTTCCTTTAGGAGAACGAAGTATTTGTCCCTATAGATAGAGACACTATTAGAGATAATATTTAGGAGCAAGTTATTAACACAAAAAAAGAGCACAAATGGACTCCATAAGAGATTGAGCACCAACTACGCAATATAAAGAAGCTTAACTTATGATGGAATCCAAATAATATACTAATAGAGATATATTTTAATTCCATTACTCTAGGCACAAGTTCTTATATGCTATATCCATTACTTCCACCAATTCAACCTATAACTTTAACTACTGCCCCTTAAGAGTAAACGTAAGACCCCCTTGCTTTGCAATTTAATAACCTTTAAACTCTGCCACAGGAAGATTAGGTACCACACCGTGTTCCATTAAGCTCTATATCTCTACTATAGCCTATAAAGCAATCCCCACCTTAATCTCTAATGCAATTTCAACGTAGCCTAACACCGCTTAGAGGCACCTTAAAAATGCTTATAGAGCTTATAAAACTCTATTTAAACTAGGAGAAGAGGTTTGGCGGGGAACTATATAATATCCTTAATTTAAAGCTATATATCTTCTATAACTATTGCTAGAAGGTTGGACTGGAACCTAACCAATATTATAACACTTATTCCGTTATACTTAAGGGCCGCGCTAGTACCTTCTATTATAATCATTTAGTAGGAAAAGAATATAATTTTAACCGAATAATATATAAGACAAGATGCCACTTTAAAATAGAAGAGAATAAGCAGCAGTATATATTAGAGTGGAGAGAGACTACCTTCCTAAGAATTATTGCTATAAACCTAGATGCCTCTTAACTTAACTATCTTCAAAAGCTCTTTAATTAACTTTAGATAATTTAGTATAGTTTATCTAAATTATATTAAGAGGACTTCAGCCTACATGATTAAGTTATTAGCGCATACTAAGGTATTAAAAAATACAACCTTACCCTCTTTAATCTTGTAAATACTTACAAAGGAGTATATGCTCAATTAAGATCCTCTATTAGCACCACTCTGCGCTCTTAAGAAGTATAGTAATTTAATGCCTAACCCTAACCTACTTTAATTGACCTAACTAACCAACACAATTATAACTAGACTAATTAAACATATAGTGGCCGGGGTAGGAGATACGGCAGAGGGTACAATTAACGTCAACTATAAAGCAATCATAGAGGTCCTTGTGGAGGTTTATCTCAAAACAATCAATAGAAGAAATACTATGTTTGTAAGAAGCTAAATTACTAGTTAACTAGGCACCCTCTTAATAGATAAAAGGAGGCATATAATAAGTTTCGCCAGAGCGTATAAAACATTGGAAATTATAAGGTTACTATAATCTACTTCCAAAGCTTCCTAGTTCAATATAAAGGCGAAGAAAATCTTAAGGGTAAGGTTAACGAGGCCAAACAGCTCCTTATAGATATAGAAATTAAGAACTACTCTCCTAACCAATACTTTACTAAGTATGGTAAGGTAAATGGCATATAAACTATTGCTGTCCTTAACAACCAATCTACGCTCTATTCTATCACAAAGTTAAATATCTTTAATGAGCTAAAAGAAAGTTCCGCGTTCTCCTTTAACAATAGATACTTAGCGAACGTCTTCTATAGTATCATACTAGATACTAGAGCCGCAGAAGTATCTATAGTAGGAGAACCTTAAGTTCGAGCTCTTTAGTAGCTTAATAGCTCTATTTAGATCAACTAATTAACAGCAGGCCAACATACAATTCGCTTTAGTAAGAGTACTATAATCTCTCTCGGCACAATCAAGGTCTAAACTCCGTTAGGATATATTACTTTCTATATTATTCCCACAAACACCCCATTTCTATTCTGCATCTAAGATATGGATAAGTTAGGCATTAAGCTTAATAACCTTAAGAATATGCTCGTCTAGGGAAATAATTAGGTGCCCGTTATACGCAAGTAGGGTTACCCTTAGTTGCTCCTTTAACAGCCAGAAAGGGGCGTTGCTTAGAGCCATTTAACTAAGTTAGAGTTACGTTAACTATACCATCGCTTTAATCACCCATTAGTTTATAGATTGCTTAGGGTTCTTCAGCAAGCAGGTTATAAAGTTAAGGCTAAGACAATTAAGCATCTTATAAAGTACTGCTATTACTGCTAAATAAACTAGAAGTCCCCTGGCCAATTCAAGTTTACCCTTAAAGATAACTATAACTTTAACTTCTGTATTATTATTAATATTATATATCTTAGCGGTAAGCTAGTACTTTAAGTTATTAACCTCTTAACCTCCTTCTAAGCCGCACGTTTCCTAAAGGATATATTAGCTAGGAACGTATAGAATACTTTTTAATTATACTAGATTAATATCTACCTAGGACCCCTTAATTAAGTTATTTATAACATAGGAAGGAACTTCTTATCTACAGAGTTTTAGCAATATGTAAAGGCAATAGAAATTAAGGTTAAGGAAGTCCCTATTAAGGCACACAATAGTATTAGAAGAGTATAATAATATCACACACCATTATAACGAGCATATAAGATTATTTCTTTAGAACTAGAGGGCACTAGTAAAGAGCTTATCTTATAGATGGCTATTAAGGCTGTTAATAATTCCGCTAGCCTAGATAGGCTTGTACCTATATTACTAGTCTTTAGCGCCTACCCTTAAATAACTAATAATTCTCTACTATCCCTATCCATTACATAATAAGCGGAGGCTATTCACAAAGCAATAAAAGAGGTGCGATGTCTCTATGCTATACGCCAGGTCAACAATATACTAGAAATAAGAAATGGCCCAAATACCTTAACTACGCTTAATCTGCCACTCTAATCTAAGGTACGCGTATGGCATAAAAAGGGAGGATAGTTAGGCCCATATAAACTCATTATAATTAATAGTCAGACTTATACTCTTTAGATACCCTATAGACCCACTTAATTCCGCTTAACTGTTATTAAGCCCTACTATAGAAACAACAGTTTTAAGCCTTTATAGGATACCCTAGAGGATACCCTAGAGGAGAACTACAATTAACATACTCTAGAAGGCGACTACAATCCTAATATAATTATAGTAGATGTGCCGCAACTATAACGCGGTAAAGGTCGCCTAAAGGGATTATAAAATCACCAACACCTTATTAATTTTAAAGAGCAATTTGTTACCGCTATTAAGAGTAGAGATAAGTTATTAATAGCCTTTATAACAGCTAAAGAGAAGACTAGCTTTAAGCTTGCAAAATAGTTCTAAAAGAAAGGCCGTATTATAACTCTAGGAGCTCCTTTCTAAGCATCTAACAAGTAGGAGATTGACAGTCTTATTATAAGAGGAGTCTTTAAATTTAAGAAGTATAACCCTACCAAGTTTAATAGAGTTTGCATCTTTAAGTTAAAAATAGTTAATAAGATTAAGGGCAAAGCTACTAATACCCCATTTAAGAAGTTGAGACTAGTTATTTAAGGTTATAATAATAATAGTAAGGAAGTAATTCTTATGTAATCCCCTATAATTTAATAAGCTAGTTAGTAAGTTATTATTATATTAGCTCCCTCCTTAATAAAGAATAGAATAGCGGTTTATTTATAAGATATTACTTAGGCCTATACCCAATTAGAGACGCGCCTTTAGCGCTTAATACTAGCATACCTTCTAGAGTAAATTCGCTACTAATATCCCAAAGATACAATCATGGTTATACTTAAGCCATTATATAGAATTGCAGAGGCAGGAACTTATTAGTAGGCTACTTATAGCAAGCACCATAAAGAGAAGCTCTTAATAACTACTTCTATATTTAATCCCTGCTTCCTTATTACAACTATAGGAACTCCATTTAGAATTATCAGCATGTAAACTAATAATATAATTATCTTAGAAGACAACCAATTCTCAGCTCTTAAAGAAGAAAAGCTAGTAAAGGCAAATCTTATAGCAAAGCTAAAGGAAAAGCTTAATTTAACCACACTATTACTCTTTAATGGATGCATCCTCTCCCTAAACAAGAATTCTATTACTTTGCGCCAGAAGGGCCAAGGCAAGAAGATTGATGTTATTAACATTAATTCTCTAAAGCAAGGATATATAGAGCAACGCGCTCGCGGAGCTTATATTGCTTCTATCTATTAACCTAAGGCTTTATTTAATCTCTCTGTTACCGCCTAACACTAGAAACTAACCAAGGATAATATTCTTACCCTAAATAAGCGTCTTTACTGGTAAATAAATTATCTTAATTAGGGACTACTCTATATACCTATTAACCTTCCTACTACTAAGCTTTTTGTATTTGTTAATAGATCATTTATAAATAACAAAGATTTTAGCTCCTAGCTAGGATATAAGATTATTATTATAAATAAATCTACTAGAGAGAATAACTTTATAATCTACGGCAACCTTATCTATTAGAGCTTAACTAAGAGCAAGCGCGTTACTTAAAGCGTTCTAGCGTCAGAGATATATAAAATGGTTAACGGAGTTAATATAGCAATTATAATTAGAACTACCCTTAAAATAATTATAGATTAGCTTAAACTCCCTGCTATTCCTATAATTATATGCACCGACTTATACTCCCTCTATAAGTGTTTAGTTAAGCTTAGTACCACAAAGAAGAAGCGTCTTATAATTAATATTATAGCACTTTAGCAATCCTATAAGCGTTAAGAACTCTTTAAGATCCAGTAGATTAATAGCCAAGACAACCTAGCAGATATAATAATAAAGGCAAACCTAAATAAGGCACTAGAGACGTTTGTTAACATAAATACTCTACATATACAAGTTAAAGGTTAGGTTAAAAGGGAGTAGGAGATATAGCAATTTAAGAGCAGCTAATTAGGATTTTCCATACCCGGCATAGAAAATCGCTATTGGCTTACTTATAACTAGCGCCTTAGCGGCCCTAACACGATATCCACCCGCAACTCCAAGTAAAAAAGCACCACATACTAAAAGGCAAATTTTAGGACAGCGAGACTTATATTATAATAGCAATAGTAAGTAAGGAGGATTAATATTTGTTACGCTAGTCAAGCAGTATTTATATATAGATGGCAACCACAAAAGAAGAGTTGCCAGTGTCGGGAATTAGGCAAGCGGTTGTCACGTAACGCCGCGGCACTAGCGTAGCAAGGAGTCTTAAGCTCCTCGCCCTTCCTTATTCCAAAAAAGAAGTATATTAACCAACATCACTATAACCTACTCAAGTAGTCGTTATTGGTGAGTCACCCTATATGACCAACAATAAAGGAATGCTAGGAAACCATCTACTATAATATAGTACTAGTTGGACCAACGCTGGAAAGGCGTATAGGAGTTAAAGGTATAGAGGCTAACTTAGGTAAGAGGAACCTAAGCTATAGTATGGTTAACACTATAAGGGGTAAATACTTAAGGGCTCTAAAAAGGCCTAATAAAGGCAGAAAATATAATAGCAACACTCTTAAGAACAGGAATAATAGCACTAAAAGATTGGCTCTACTGGGTAGGTGTCCTAGTAGGTAGCCTAAGATGCAAATATAGCTGGCCAAGATAGACACCAAAATATATAATACTATTATGCCCCCTATACACTAACTAAGAGGTAATGCTCTTAGTAGCTAGCATAGAGAACTATACTATACTGCTCTTAATATAAAAAGGCCTTAAAGCGGTTACCTAGTGGCTTATTAGCTAAAATATACTAGACCAGTTCCGGGTTATAAAGAAAATAGTAATAGAGGGCAAAGGGGCGAGTTATAGGCGCCCCCTAATAACTCTATAGTAGTAGAGTAAAGTTTGCAATACTAGCGCGTCCGTAGGCTTATTACGGTAGCAGTGGTTCCTAAGAAGGTTAAAAAGTAAGGTAGAAGAATACCACTAGTAACTTATAGGCGCTAAGCAGGCAAGTCCTAAAAGGCAGGGAGATAGATTACGGGGTTTTCTCAAATAGAGTTTTCTCCCTATATATAAATAAGGAGTAGTCCGCATGGGCCCAATAGGGATCCGAATTAGACGTTAAGTGTCACACGGGGATACAGGTGTATGGTGGTATGAGGACTCCATATCGTGGAGCAGTCACAAAGGATGAGAATATATACAACAAGCGAAGCTATCACGTGAGGAAGCTCCTGTGGATGCCCTAACCCCCCCCTACCAACATTAAGCAATGAATAATATAAATAGAAGGTAAGTTAAAGGTAGAACGGGCTTTATATATTAAAGGATAAATACTTTCTAACCTCTTCTATTTAGAGACTAATCGCTAATTCTTCTCTAGAGGAGAACTAGCTCCCTTTATAATCCTTTTAAAACACTAGTAAAACCCTTTACCCCTTATCTGTCTAACCATATCTCCTCTAGGATATTAGTGAGATATTAGTAAAACCTTTATCTATTTTATCTGATATATACCTTTTAGGAGCGCCCGTTATAGATATATAATACCTATAGACTTAATTAACGCGATATTAGTAGCTAAATATTTCGTTAAGTACGTCTTTAAGCTATACGGACTTTCTAACTTAATAATATCCAACCGTGGAAGCCAGTTTGTTTTAGACTTCTAGCAAGCTCTATATAAATAATTAAGCATTTAAATATAACTCTTGACTGCATTTTATCTAGAGATAGATAGTTAAACCAAAATTATAAATGTAATTATGGAATAATACCTATAAATATACTGCTCCTACCTATAAGATAATTGGGAAAAATGGCTGCCTAGCTAAGTTTACTGCGAATAATATAATAAATATATTAACGGGCGTAACGCCGTTTTACGCAACCTACAGATAAGACCCTTAACTTAGATTTAAACTACAACCTAAAATTAATATAATAGGACCCACAATTAAACGGATCCAGTTAATTAACGCATAGAAGTTTACTAATTAAATAAAACAATGTCACGGAACCCCACCGCAGGGGCCTCTATAAGAGAGCCCCGTGCTCTCGCGTACACCTCGCGTACAGCTTACGTCAGCTACGCGTAGGTATATCACCTCCTTACGCCCTCGACCCTTACGATCGATCGCGTAACGTCTTGTAGACTCCTCGAATACATATGCTTTATAGCCATTGCCCCCGTCCCGTGACATTACGTTGCGCCTTTTTATTACCGACGCTTAGCCTATAACCAATTCTACGTCTCCACGATACTACGGGCGCTGCTAAAAGTAGCGTGTCTCCCACTTCGTACCTTTAAAGAACCGATAATAGTAAGACGAAATTCCTTACTAGCTACTATATTAAACTTAAAGAATAATCCAATACCTATATTAAACCCATAACGCCAATTAATCCTAGGAGGATTTAATTTATTAGCCCTAGCCTTAACCCCTAAAGGGAAGCCTAGTAGCTTAAAAGACTATAATAACCTTAATAAGGTAGATATTGATAATATCTTATCTTTTATTAACTATATAACTACGGATAAATAAGCTAAAGGGCTATTACCTATTAAGATTAAGATATAAGACGCCGAGATATTTATAAAAATAGTAACACGAAAACTTAATAAACAATACCGCCTTCTATAGAACTATTATTTAAAGCTTATATAAGCTGAAATGCGTACTGCTTAAGACTATAATATTATTTAAGACCTATAAGCTTATGAGGCGCTCGCTAATAATATATACTAAGAGATTAAAGACGACCTCCGTGTGTTTAAATACGATGTCTAACGATTAAAGAAGGCTAAGATTATACTTATTGCTATAGTTACTAAAAAAGAGGGTATAATTAAATACCTATAATCTTAGCTTAATAAGCATACCCGTAACAATACTAGACACCCCTTTACTATATATAACGCTATCTATATTTTTACGCCCCTAGCAACCTTACCTACTTAATACTTAATAGAGGGTTAGTGCTAAGTAGCTTTGCCTAACGGGAACCCCTACTATAGTGATAATAAAAGCTATAACGACCAAACCTAAACTACTACTATAGGGTTGTCACGGAATAAGTATAAGCGGTGATAATATATAGCAAAGTAGATATTATTAAGCTATATACATAAACTGCATAATAAAGTTAAGACGTTGTGTAAGGAGAGAAGGTAGGGAAATAGGAAGAAAGGGTATATATTATAAACTTAGTTGCTTAGTTAATATATGCACGGAGCAGAATAGGATTTAAGTAGTAGTCCTGGCAGAACTTAGTAGGATTTAGTAGGCTTAGCAGAATATAGTAGAATACGGCAAATTACCGTTAGATTGCCGTAGATTGCTAGCAAATTACCGTCTTATTATAGTCGGTCTCTTTTTGCTGCGTTGGTAAAAATAGGTAGAAACAGGTGGACGTGTATAGGGTGTTATGGAGGTGTCCTATAACAGTATCCCCCCTTTAAACTTAAGCTTCTGCGAGATAGGGCTATAGTAGTTCTAGGTAGAGTTTATAAAAGTCTTCTACGGCTTATGTAAATCCTATAGAGTTAATAGGTTCCCATAAGGGCTTAGTAAAGCCTCTCCATTTTATAAGGTATATTGTCACAGCGACTCAGTCAATCGAGGCATAAGCGCCGTATAGGACGTATGCAAGCCTGTACAATTGGAATGTCTATGGACTTAGATATCAAGATGAGGAGCAGAAGAAGGTCGTGGAAAGAACACGTCTATATACATGCGCCAAGATGTAAGCGAAACTCCCTGACTAGGTCCTATCCGGTTACGCACGTCAGTGCCGTAACATATATATACTTACGTTTCCATTTATTATACTTAATGTTATTAACTCTTTTAACGAGGTACTTATCCTTACTATCTACTTTAACTAGTAGGGGAGGGTCTTAAATCTGTCTAGACAGGGTGTCTAATATAGGGGCGGTAGGGCGGAGGACTAACATATAGAATACAGGGTGGATTTTAACCGTATTAGGGAGCTTTAGTTAGTAGGCATAAGGAGAGACAACTTTTTTAACCTTATAAGGGCCGGCGTTCTTCTAATTAAGTTTCTTAATAGGTCGTTTTATGTTTAGATTTCTTATATCTAGCCAAATAAAGTCACTAATTTAGTAAACTGGTATTAGGGTTTGGTTCTTATTTGCTACGGCTTTATAGACAGATTAGGCCTATATTATTTCATTAGTAAGGAACTCTTATAGTTCTTCTATCTTCTTTATAAATTAATTTACTTCTACAACTTATAAGGCTTAATAAGCTAGGCAAGAAACATTACTAAAGGGTTTAAACCCCATTTATAGATGCTAGCCGTAGTTAGCTAGGAATAGAGAAACCTTTATAGTTTCCAAGACGGAGTTATTTATAGTAAACTTAGCAAATATAAGCCAGTCTATCTAGTCGTCCTATAAATACAACATATATATCCAAATATATTATTCTATTATAGTATTTATACGTTCCATTTAACCATCTATTTCCGGGTAGTATGCTATAGATAATAGTGCTTTAATACGGAGTTGGGTAGTTAGTTCTTTCTAGAATATAGAGATAAACTAGCTGCCTCTATTGGAGATAATCATTTTAGGGAGTCTATAGAGTTTCTATACATAATCTAGGAACAGTCGGGCAACGGTAGGTATTAATATATTAGGGTAGGCGATTAAGTGTCTTATTTTAGATAATCGGTTTATAACTACCATAATATTTATACAGCCCTTACTTAAGGAGAGCTTAATAATAAAGTTAATTAAGATATCCTTCTATCTTTAGTCCGGAATAGGCAGTGGCTTTAGAAAGCCGTTATATATCTTATATAAAGCTTTAGCTCGTCGGTAGGTATAACGGCTAGAGACGTACCTTTGTATTATATTATATATATTTGGCCAGTAGTACTCCTGTTAGAGTAGTTCTAGGGTTTTTCCTTAGCCTAGGTAGCCGGCTACTAGTAAATTATATACATGTTTAAGGAGCTTAAGCTTAAGTTTATTGTAGTTAGGTATAACTAGGCGGTTTTAGTAGTACAGGCAGTTTCCGCAAGCTTTATATTCACTTAAAGAAATCTTTTTAAAGCGTCTAACGCCGTCTTAAATTAACTTAAGTGTCTCTTAGATAAATTTGTTATTTAGGTATTTATTAATTATAATCTGTTTAATTAGTTAATTAGTTATTTTAAGGACGTGTACTATAAGGTCTTTAGCTAGGGGATTAAATAGTTTAAGGCGAAGCAGGGTTTAATTATAATAGGCACGCGCTTCTTCCTATGCTAGTATATCTTATAAACATTGGGTTAGGGCATTAGGTTTTTAACCTTAAACGCCTAGGCGGTATATAATTAAGAATTAGAAATAAGACAGATATTCTAACTAGCGGGCTTAACAATAGCTTAGCTATTTTATAGTTGTAAAGTACTATAGATTCTTATAGTCGCTAAGGACCTTAATTGGAAATCCTGCGCCTTCTAGTTTGGGTTGCTATTATTTAAAATATCTAATAATGGCTAATAATTCCTTATCGTAGATCTCGTAGTTATATTTAGCTAAACTTAGTTATTTTAAGAAGTATGCTATAGGGTATAGTACTCCTTCCTTATTATACTAAGATATAATGCCTCTAGTGACGTAGTTAGATAAGTCAGCTTTTATAACACTCTTTTGGTTTAGATTAAAGTGTTAGAGTATAGGTACGGTAGTAAATATAACTTTTAGATAGGCAAAGGCCTTCTTATATTCCTTATTAAAAATAAAGGCTTTATCCTTTTAGGTTAGAGCTATAAAAAATAAAACTAGGGCGGAGAAGTTATTAATAAACCATTAGTAGAAATTAGTAAATCCTATAAAGGCTCTTACATCCTTAATGTTCTTAGGTTCTTACCAGTTTATAATTACTTTAATCTTCTTTAGATCTATTTATATGCCGTCTATAGAAATAATAAGTCCGAGGTATAGAACTTCCGTTTTATAAAACTCATATTTATTTATATCTAATTATAGGCCAGCTGTAATGGGACTAGCCCAATTACAATAGGAATGTCTTGGTAAAACACTCGACAGATAAATTCCAAAGCTTTGACCGAATTCTACCGAAATCCGTCGAAGACCGCGTGCGCACGTGCGCACGCATCGACCACCAAGCCCCTGAATATTTAATTATATGATTCTCTCGTTATTCCCTTCTCTTCTTTACGCAACGTCTTGTACTCTGCAAGAGCTATATACCCTTAGATTTAGATAGAATT
>Ga0307507_10000815_pt1 | contig 69028 bp, 23 predicted proteins | sample 7_EM_MG_FD_207223 | JGI IMG/M metagenome (GOLD analysis project Ga0307507, IMG submission 207223) | Populus trichocarpa ectomycorrhiza microbial communities from riparian zone in the Pacific Northwest, United States - 7_EM | ecosystem: Host-associated > Plants > Roots > Unclassified | place... | reverse complement strand
TTCTTCTACTTTCTCTACCTGTTTTCCTAATATATCTTCCCTACTTTAGGGTTGTTGGTTCCTTCTCCTATAGGGCACCCTAGGGTCCCTTTATAGTTTGTTTAGGCGTGTCTTAATATACTTTATAACATTAGAGTTGCGTTTCTTTTGCATCCTTTATATTGCATCGGCTTTAATATATAGTTATAGGGGGGGAATATTGGCTTCCTTCTTAAGCAGTGCTGTGGCCGTTTGCTTATACCCACCTGTTATACTTCTAAGGCAGGCTGTTTGGACCTTTTAGAGTAGTTTAAGGAGTGATTTAGGGGGGCCTTTCTTAGTTTCTCTAGTGGCCCAAATACTAGATCCATAAGTTATAGTTAGCCGGATAACTGCTATATATAGTAGGCGTGACCTCTGGAAGCATGGACCCTATATAGAATTGACAATCCTAGATATAGCAATATACTATACTTAGCCCTTATAGGCCGCTTGCGCTGTATATACGCTCTACTAGAGCTTACTGTCTACCTATACTCCTAATACCCTTAGGCCTTAAACCAGTTAACCCCTAAAGCCTTAGATATGGATTATATACTAAAGATCTATAGATTGGTTACGTTTTTTTATAAAATAGATTAGCTGGTATTTCTCTAGTGAGAATTGGACTCTATGTCGTCTTGCCCATTCTATATAGGTGTTGTAGGCTTTCTCTAGTGTCCTGCAGTTCTCTGCGGCTGTTGGCCTATATATAATTAGGTTTGTGTTATTAATAAAGCCTATCCCCTAGGTCGCCCCTTTCTTAAAGGTGTTAAGCAGGTTGCTTATAAAGAAGAGGAAGAGTATAGGCGATAGAGGTAATCCTTATAGTATTCCTATTATAACTGTAATAGGGGGGCTTTGGTATCCGCTAAAGACTAGTAATGTTTCTTTCTGGCCTATAAATCCTTAAATAAATTAAATAATTTATTCTGGGAAGCCCTTTGCCCTAAGGATATATAGGAGACGCTTATGGGGTATATTATTATAGGTGCCGCTAATATCTAGGCTAAGTATTAATACTATAAAGTCCTTTCGCATAGCCCATGCAGTTTTAATAGTAGTAGCGAGTAGTATAAGTGCTGATAGCGTTAAGCGATTCTTTCTTGCCCCTATTTAGCTTTGTGGTAGTAGGGCGTGTTCCTCTACCGTGTCTGCTATATAGTCCGCTATAACCTTTTCTAAGATCTTGCTTAGGGTGTTTTCTAAGGTAATAGGGCGGTAGCTTCCTGGGATTAAGTAGTCTACTTTACCTTCTTTTTGTAAGATAACTGTTGTTATAGATCTTCTAAGTTATGGGTAGTAGCCTATTGCAAAGCATGCTCTAGCTATGTCTGCAAGCTAAGGTGCTATAAGTGGTCTATAGGTCTTTAGGGCTTTGTTTAGGATCCTATTTAGTCCTAGTACTGTGTTATTTAAGAGGCGGCTAATAGTTCTGGCTATTTCTTTAGTTGTTATATCGCTGTTGACCCTTAGGTAAGTTACTAGTGTTTTACTAGTAATATCACTAAGGTCTACTGGAGCTAGTTAAGGGAAAAATCTTTCTATAAGGATCTTTGCCTTCTTGTTATTGTTGCTTATAGCCTATAGTTTGCCTACTCTTTATAGGGGTAGTAGGTATAGATCTTCTACTAGGCGTCCCGCCTTTTTCTTTACCTATTTTGCTATGGTCTAAAGGCCCTTATTATAGGGGAGACTTAAATTAGTAGTATATTTGTTTATAAACCGTCTTTAGTTATTCCTTGCTTCTTTTCTTAGGGTATTCTTTAGCTGGTTTTTTGTGTCTTTATATTATCTCTTATCCTTAGAATTGTGGCTGCTTATATATTTCCTCCTTGCTTATTATTGGCCGGCTATAAGGGCCGCGCACTATGCAGACTATGCGTGTCGCGTATAGGGGCCTGGTTTTGAAACTGGGCAGTACTCTTTTAGCCTGCTTTTAATTGCTGCCTGGATCCTTTCTAGTCTTTAATTAATTTCCTTAGGGGTAGCTAATAAGCCTTGCTTGTTTGGTATTAGGTGGATTTCTTCTAGGTTTTAGAGTTGTTATTTAATTATATTAAGGAAGCTATCTACGTTAAGCTTTCTTATTACGTATCTTTTACTATTTGGTTACGCCTTAATGTCCAGATCTAGTTGTATCTAGATAGGGATATGGTCTAAGGTAAGTGCCTATTTTTCTTTAGGGGAGCACCTTTTAAGTCTCTGGTATAGGTTTTCGTCTATAATTATAAGGTTAATTGTACTTTTGGCGGTGCCCTGTTGCCATATAATTGCACCTAAGGGGGTAGCTAGCTTAAGGCCCCCGTTATCTATAGCTCTTAATAGGCACTCTGCCTATTAATTGGCAGCAACATGGATGCCCTCCTACTATAGGTAGTAGAGGTTTATGTCTCCTAGTAGAATGGACTCTGCGTGTTTAGTTTCTAGCAAGCTTATTACAGATATAATGTTCTCTGTCTATACTACCCCTTTAACCCTAGGGTTATAGACATTAATAATTTGTACTGGTCCCCTATATATCTGGATGGTTATAACTGCAATATCTAGGTTAACTGCCTGCTATGACTATAAGGCAAGGCTGATATTTTTGCTAATTATAAAGTATACGCGTGTGGCTGCTTTTGGTTTATATAGAAGCTAGAATCCTTAGGGGCAGTATATTAATTATATATAGGTATTATAATATGGCTCTTATATGGTAAGAATATAGTGTTTCTCTAGGTCTAGACTATCTAGTAGGGGCCTTACTAGACAGTGGTTCGTATTGCCGCAGTTATACTGTATAATAGTCAAGTAGCGGACCCCTGGTGGGGGTCCTTTGCCTTTCTTTTACTTCTTGCTTCTTCTGTTTCCACTTTCTTTAAAATATTTAGAACTTCTATCTCCTATATTTGCTCCCTGGCTACTACTTATTTTATATAGAGCTTTCTATTTCTGTGTCTTATGTTTCTACTAGCCTTTTTAAATCTAAGTCTATTATTGCCTCTGGTTCTTCCCCCGTTCTTGCTGGTTGGCTGTATGCCCCTTATAAGCCAGCTGTATGTATTGTGTTTGCCGCGTTAAATCTAATTCCTAATTATCCCGGCCTTGAACTTGCTGTAGCCATCTATAGGGGTCTTCCTACTAGGCGTTCTCTCCCTTGTATTCTATATGTCCCTTATGTCCCTATTTGGTTTAGTGATGTTACGCAGCGTTGCTTTTGGCCTGTTAAGGCTTGGGATGGCTAGCTTAGCCCCCTAGTATTAAAGGTAGGAAACGCTGGGAAGATACCTATATCCCCCTAGCTTATCACCTGTTGTTTCTATTTATATAACCTAGCGTATAGTTGTTCCTATAGCTATTAAGCCCTTTTCTTCTGTCTTCTGTATTTAATGCAGTCTTCTCTCTCCTACGCCTTATGTGTGCTTCGGTAACAGTTCGCGCATTTTATTTGGTTTTGATTTATATATTGTTTTATATTGTAGGGGCCTATATAGTGGCCGTAGCACACCTATGCTGCGTATGTGGATTGGGTGTGTCCCTATTATATATAGTAATAACATTGTTCTAGGTATAGTCTGTGGTTATAAAGCCTTATGTTATATATAAGGCCATTTATAATTATTCCTTTTTGGATAAGGAGTTTTTGCATTTCTAGTATATATACGCTGATAATAAGGGAGCTATATGTTTATTTATTATTTCCCTGGCAAGTCTCTAACGCCCCTTATGTCCTCTTATTATTCTTATTATATGCTTGGTTTATATTTTTCTGTTAAAGCTATTGGATCTGGGTAATTATAAGTCCTGGTATAAGGCGTTCCGTTTGTTTTACTATCTCCTATATAGTTGCTGTATTGTCCGCCTGGCGTCCCCTTTCTACCCTAAGGCTTATGGGAACTGACAGGACTTTAACTAGGTGATCTTTATAAAGCACTTTTATGCTAATACGCTCTCCTAGCCTATCCCCTGCCCTTACGGCCCGTTTCTTTGCCTATTGGTCCTTTAGGGTAACTCTAATGTCTCCACTCCTAAGGTGTTAGACTGTAATGGCGTTGTGGACCTCCTTGCGAATTTTTATAAGAACTTCTGTTTCTGATTATCCCCTAAGTTCCTCTGCCTTTTCTATATTTGGTTGTATTGTGATTATATACCCGGTTATTGTCTTTAGGGGGGTAGGTTCCCTATACTGTAGGAGTATAGCTACAGCGGCCTAGGTGCGGTTCGCCTGTTAGGGGGGTTTTTATTTATCTTTAATTTTGTTTAGCCGTTGGAGGATTTAATTAAGGGTTTACTAGAAGGGCGCCTAAGGTTTGCTAGACTAGAGCCATTCTACTAGCTGCATTAGTTTGTAATAACTAATAGATGCTCCCCTATAGTTCTAGATACTAGACGCGTCTAATAGGCTTTATATTTTGTTAGATGCTTTTTTAATTAGGGTATTTCCGCTTTCTGGTGTGGTATTCGCCCGTCCTTGTTGTTGTTGTGGGGGGCTATTATTAGGTATGGGTCTGGCGGTCGCGCGCGACTATATACCACTGTCGTTCCACCTGTGCCTCCCCTGTGATGCATGCATCTTAGGGGATTATTAGGGTGTTTTTTAGGGTTCTTTTGGTTGGTTTGGTCTTTTTAGGCCGGGTGTAGCAAGAGCTCCAAAAGTCTCTCAAGCTAGCTTATCTCTTAATAATATATTAAAGATACGTCTAAATTTGGACAAAGGGCGATAATGGGAAGTTATAAATATTATATAGTAAACCGCTTATATAAGATATCCGCGTATTAAAATTAGTAATGCTACTTTATAAAAGCTGCTCTAATCTAAGTTAAAGAATAGTAGGTGCCTTAAACCTAACGTCTCGCATATACTAACGTACAATTAAATCCTAAGTAATTATATCTGTAAGTAACTAGATATTAACCGCAGGAGACTTAATTATATAATTGGATATTATCCACTTACTAAATGTGTCCTTAAACTTAGTATAAAGAGGTCCAGTATAGCTTATAGTAAGAACGCTCTACCTAAATAGAGAGTCTACCCTAAAGGTTAAGTTTCCGCGTAATTAGAATAGCTCCTTTAGCTAAAGATTTAATAGTTTATTAAGTTGATTAGCTTTAAAAAAGCTATTTAGCTCTCCGCGATTATTAATTAACCTATTTGCAAGTATAGCCCACTAAAGTACTAGATTATATGCCTCCGTTGCAATTAACCTCTAAAGGTATATTATTTTAGATATATAGTTATTACTCTTTAATCCAGCAAAGTAAAGGCAAAGGTAGGCGATTATACACTTTAAGAGGCCAATATCCGCATACTTAATGGCGTATTTTAATACTTTATATGTTTTAACTACCTATAGATACTAAATATAGTTAAAGAACTCTATATTAATAATCTAAACGGGCTAGGTTATAGTAGTAGAGCTAGATGCTCTAAGTAATTAATCTATAACCTAAGAACCTCCGCGGGTAGAGGGCTGTAGAGGAACTAATTTATTAGCCTCGCGGCCAACTTTAGAGCTAAAACCTACTATATAGATATCCTTAATATGCTACAGAAACTGCTTAGGCGTTAAGGATCTAATATATCTTTCAACCGCGCCTTCTTTATAGATATTAAGCCTATTATAGATATATGTTAAAAAGAGTGTAATAATATAGGCATTAAAACTATATAGTACTAGCTCCTTAAGATAGTAAAAAGAAGGGCGCTCTATAGGAATATTTTATCGCCTAAGGTGATTTATATAAGTGTAGAGCGTTAAGTACTACTATATATATTTCTTACTACTAAAGAAAGTCCTTATAATTATATATAGGAAGTTTAACTAGAGGTGCCAAAAACCTAGAACAGGTAGTACCTACTAGTGGCTATTATATAAGAGCGCAGCCTCCGCCCGCTCCCGCTTATAAGTATAGATAAGCTTTATAGTTTTCTAGTTACTATATACTAGATATAATCGGTCCTGGAAATCATTGTTATAATTAAGCTATAGTTGCTCCAGGAAGATTATCTTAAGTATACAGTAGTTGCTATTTATAGAAGCCTTACTCTCCATAATAAGGCCTAGGTTTACATAGGTTGTCTTTATAGATGGTAGAATATTAATCTCTGGCATATACAGATATTCAAGCTCAGTATTAGATTTAAAAATACTATTTATAGCAGCCAGATATGCGCTTTAGAGAGCATGTGTAATTATAAAAATAGATATCTGATTTTAAACGCTATTATATATATTACCTGGCGCCTTAGTAATATCCTTAATCTAAAGCTATACCTAGTTATACAGCATACTTTAAAGAAGGCTACTAGGGGGAATATAAGATCCACAGATAAGCTTTCTAGTAGTATAGAAATGGAAAATATTAGTGTCCCTAATTACCTAGTGTTATATTTGCTTAAGGTAGTTAAAATTATTATATATAATATAGATGTTATTAAGAGTGGATATTAATTGGAGGTGAGTTTTTAGTAATATTAGCACTAGTATATCCGCCACTAGTATTATAACCTTCCTTAGAGCGTTCAGCCAATCCCATCTTCTAGTAGTTAAGTGTCTTATATCCGTTAATAAGCCCTAGTCTATAAAGTAGTAATAGAACTTAACGCTTTACACCTATGCCTTAGAGATAAAGACTAAGAAGCTAAGCAAAATAGTTAGTAGAGCTTTAAGTGCGGACTAATAAAAAGATAGATGTAAGAAGAACAACCCACCCTAGGTGCGGATTTTGTGATTTATTACTTCTTAATTATACTAATAATCCTTCTATTAGTTGGTAGAGTAAAGGGGCATATTAGCTAATTTGCCTATAACCCTTTAAGAGTTAAATATCTTTAAACTTTAAATCTAATTTCTATGGGCTAAAGATAACTGTCTTCTACTAAAGATTATAAAGCTCTTTACAAAGGATATTAATAATTATATTCACCAGTTCTAAATAAATATCCGCAGCCTCCTTAATTATATTACGAGTTTCTTTATCCCCTAAAAGGACAGTAATAAAATTCTTTACCTTTCTCTTTTTTGCGGCTTATTTTCTACTAGCACTAAGCTCTAGCTATACTAAAGAGAGATTACTAAAGGACTATTACCACTCCTATAAAAGCCTAGCAATAACTCTAACTTTCTCTTCTTTTATTACTAGGCGTAATATCTGCTCGGTAGATGCTCCAGTTGGCGTTTATATAGGCATCCACTAGTTAACTGGTGTTATATTTATAGTAGGGTTAGGTAATTTAATTATTTAATATTATAGGGGCGAATAGGGTAGATATATTTATCAATTATAGAGCTAGTTCTGCGGATTAATTTGATGGTATTTCTAAGACAAGAGCTGTTATAGGGGTGGAGATTAATTTTATTAAAGAAGATAACTGTTTCTACATATAAACAAGTTGGTTAGCCTAGCAAAAATTACAAAAGTCCCTTAGACCATAGAATCAACCTTTTAACAAAAAGGGTTAGCGATATCCGCTTTGCGGATATACGTATGTCCGCTAATTGATTCTATAGTCTAAGCTTGCTAAGGTAAGGATTCCTTTATTTGTTTACATCGTTCGGCAGATAGTTTATCCGCCCTAGTGTCCCTATATAGATTCACCCGGAGCTGCATTCCTGCTGAGGTCTCTAGCAATCCTTTTAAGTCTCCACGACAGCTATATATAGCTATCAATTCTTTAAATCTAATGCCTGTTCATCTAGCGTTCGCATATAATACTTTGTCATCATGACATAAATAAACCGCCAAGAACTATAAAAGGGCGCTTAAGGAAAATAAGAAGATACAATGGTAACTATAAAAGGAAGAAAAGAGGCAGCTAATTAAGTAATGGAAGCCCCAGCGGCTACAGAATAAAATAACACGGGAGCGTAAGGCAGAGGCCCGGAAGCTTACCAATTTGGAAGCTAAGTAAGCTAAATAGGCAGTAAAATAGCTTTAAGTTAATATAGTAAACGCTAGGAAGGGTTAAAGGCTTTAAAATAAGCCTGTTTTAAAGCCTCTATCAGCTAAGTTAAATACTACAGAAAGTGGGCTAACTAATAGGCCCAAAACAGGTGCTAGGCGGCCGCAGCGACAAACGCAGCCCCCACACCGCTTTTGCGATTAAAATATATAGATATTCGTTTTCGCAACCTCATAAAGGCTTCAACTACTAAAAACTATATTATTATATCAATTTGGTGGCCCAAAATAGCCTTATTTATATCGTGAGATTAGTGCTAGAAACCGTGCATCGGTTGGCACGTGCATGGCTTGGTATGAACTTCTAGTAGATTTAGAGCTCCGTGTTAAGCTTTGGCAGAGCTTTAAGGGAGCTTTATAGAGAGCCTCTGGCAGAGCTTCTAGCAGAGATTCTGGCAGAGCCTTTAGTAGAGCCTCTGACTCAGTTTCTAACTTAGGGGGTGTTCAGTTGCACCTCTATATTTAATATGGAAGCTCTATATTTAATATGGAAGCTCCATATTATAACCAAAATAGAGCTCAAATCTGAATATAAGGTGGGTGTTCGGTAAATCTGATAACTTTTAAATATGGAGCTCCTCTATATCGGTAAGCGCGTCAAATTTGCAAGCTATACTATATATAGTAGTTAAAATAAGGTTCTTGGCACCATTTTAATATGGAGCTTTAAGCTCCCGTTCTATATTTTATATTAATATAGAGCTCCTATATACGCGCCAAAGTGACGACTTCTCATAATATGGCAACTCCACACGCCTTAACCGCGATACTGCTGTCGCATTTGCAAGCCTTATATAATATCATTATCTTAACCTTTGTAATCGCGATGAGCTTATTTCCGGAGGGCGCTTATACTCAGCATACTAATATGTGGCGAGGAACAAGGTAGACAACGCAATTGCTCTACGGCCATAAGCAACGACTTGTAAATATAACTTGTATAAGGCCTAAGGTTTTTAGAAAGCTTCTTAATTAGTTATAACTACACGGCGACTTGAAGGACATAAAGCTTCTATTAGCGGCTAAGAAGCTAATAATATTTCTAATGCTATTTAGCAATAATTCGTCATATAGATTACTAAGTAAGGTAACTTAACACTTATCTGTAATAATCCACCAGTAAGTATTTACCTATTAGCTAATAAACTTCTAGTACTAATTTGCTGCCTTATAGAGCCGTATATAAAGTCCTTCCTAGCCTTCTAAAACTGTATAAGGAAGTTATTCGGCTTCCTTAAAACTCTACTCTAGAAGAGATCACTAATAACCCTAAACAATATCCTTTCTTTACCGATTGTATTAGAGCTTTTAACAGTACTTATCTACCAGTCTCCGTAAAAGGCGGGTATATAAGGCAAGCTCTATAGCGTAGAAGGAAGGGAGGATTATTATAGAACATTCTTATAGCTATTAATTTCCAAATAAACTTCCTATATATTTTAGCTAGTTAGGAGGGCTCTGCTCACAACTCTAAAGTCCTTAATTTAATAAAGGCTAAAGGATTTAAAGCCTTACCTAGTAGATACTATGTCGTAGATACTGGGTACTTTAATACGCCTATAACTCTAACTTCCTACTATGGTGTATAATATTATCTTTATAAGTAGGCGCAGGTAAATACAAGGCTATAGAACGCAAAGGAGCTCTTTAATCTTTAACACACGGCTCTAAGAAATATAGTGGAGCGTACTATAGGCGTTTTTAAGAATTGTTTCCGGTACTTTAAGGCCAGTAGGTGTGGTTTCCCTTTAAGTACGCAGGTGGATATAGTATACGCTTTAACTGCAGTATATAACTTTATAAATATAAATAATCCAGATAACCTAGGTCACTTTTTAGAGGTAGAGGATAAGGTTATAGATAAGGAAGACATAAGGTTCGCAGAGGTAGAAAGCGATATAGTTATAAACCAAAGACGCGATAAGATCGCGGAGCTTATATAGCAGAGTTACTGCAAGGCAATTAGCAGGCCAATTAATTAAGAATATACAGTAGTTTTAGGTGTATTTACTATAGAAATCTATGTACTTTCCCTCTATATATTGCTCTCTAATTACGCATATAGTAAGGCTTTAAAGGGCAACTTAGGTCTCACCTAAAATCTTATTTAAATCTTGACTAGGTCTTACCCAAAGCCAGCTCTTCTACGCGTCCTTCCTACTAGTTAAAATATCGTCAATTAAGCTTTGTTAAAGCTCTATAGCTCCAGCTATTATAAGAAATAACTTAGTAGTAGACTCCGTCTTAAAAGCTTACAAAACAGCCAGTTGCTCTATAGGATCTAGGTAACTAAACTTGTGGATAAACTCTGCGGAGGCCTTCTCTTAAGAAGACCTCTAGGTAATTAGCTCTCTTATAGCCTTTATTATAAGCTTTACAGTATAGGAGAATTAAATAAGCGACTTAATTCTAAATCTATGGAAATCAAGTAAACTAAATATATAAAAGTAGACCCGGAACTCTATAGTCTATAACTTAATATTTAATCATATCTCGGAGCCTTTTAGGCGACAACCTTATGTCTTAGCATAGTGCTAGTGAACTATTACACACCCCCCTAGATTTAACGGTATAGTTAAAGCTATAGAAAATAAAACAAAGATAGAAGCTATACCAAAATAGGAAATTTAGATATAACTTTAGGAGTAGTACAGGGTAATACTTAGGAGTCTTTATTAGTTATAGCAGTGATCTAATGTTAAATGTCCACTAAATTTAATTACTTTACCTATACCTCGTGCCTTTAACGGGGTAGGATCTTAGTAAGACCGTCAGTAGGCATCTTATCTATAGGGACCCATTATACGTCGGTCTTTTTGTCTTAGACTTCCTGTCTAAGCCAGTGCTAATAGACGTCAATATATCATAGCTTAGTATCAAGCTTTGGTATATCCTGTCTTAGGAGTTATATAGTCTACATATTGTTGCATAGTAGGGTAAATTCACGTTTTAAATTAAAGCCGATTGCCTTAAAGAAACGCTACCACCAGATAATTTTAATAGCGGCAGTAGACAGGAAGAGAAGCTCTGCTTTAGTAGTTAAGCAAGTCACTAATTGTTATAGGGTTGCCTTCCAATCAATTAGTCCTCTAAATAGGATAAATAGGTATCCTTAAGAGCTCTATTTAGTCTCTTTATAGTCCGCAAGTGCTGCGTTAAATGCTCTATAAAAGGTAACATCTTCTCCTTTAGGGCTTCTAAAGTAGATATATACTCTAAATACTTCGCCAGAGTATTTAATAGCTATAGATTTTGTTCCAAGGCAATAGGCAATAGCTTAATTTAATACATTAAGGTGTTTCTAATTTGGATTAATAAGGAATTCAGCCAGCTTAGAATATATCTTTATAATATTAGGCCTTCTAAATACGGCGAGGTGCGCAAGGGAACCAACTCGTTGCTAATAGGCTAGTGTTCTTTAAGGGTTCTTCTGCTGGTCAGACGGAATTAGTTTATTAGGTAGTAGTATTTTAGGAAACCTTTCTAGTTAGATATTAAATCAACTGGCTATCTTTTTAATATAGGAGTCTTAGTAAAGCTAGAGCTTTCTACTTACACAATCTCATTTAATTTAAATTCCTAAAAACTATTGTAGGTCTCCCAGTACTCGGATCTCGTATTAATATAGAAGTTTAGCTTCAAATTATTCTAGTCTTTAAAGGTCCTTCTTGGCAAATAGAACGGCAATATTATCTACGTAAAAGAAGATAATAAGTCGTCTATTAGTATAAAGGCAGTTAGTACCTAAGACGGGCTTTAACCCAAATTTAGCCAGTATACTAGTAAGCTCTTTATACCAAAGTAGTAGTAAGACTTTCAATCTGTATAGCGCCATAAGTAGCTTTAAGATATATCTATTTTAATTAAAGCCTTCTAGGCAGTAATAGTAGACTAGCTTATCTAGTTTTATATTTATAAATGCGTTCACAGCGTTATACTATTAAATCTCCAAATTAAATACGGCTGCTATAGCCATAAGGGCACGGAATATTCAAGCAGCTAGGGTTACTATATAGGTCTCTTCTTTAGTAATCTATAGGTCTCCATAGACACACAATTAAGCTTTTCGCTTTTATAGGTAGCCATCGCTATTAAACTTATATTTAAAGACCTATTTTAGTAGAAGGATCTAGTTATTAGTTGCTTCTTCCTTTAGGACAGTCTTAAATATCCCTTGGCATTTTAGGTCGTTATATTCTTTTTCTATAGCCTTTTAAAAGCCAGTAGTTAAAGGGTGCTTTCTTAGCTCTTTTAGATTCTTTAGTTTTAGTAGAAGATTGTCTTAATACAGGGAGGATCTAGTTCGGTTAATATCCTTTACTAGTCCTATAGCAAAGCCAGCGTAGTAACTAAATAGGGTAGGTATATTAGCTAGTACTACTACATACGCTTAACGTCAAATTCGTTTAGAACCTTTTAGTAGAATATAGTTGGCAGAAGGATTGGCTAAGACTTTATTAGCTTATAGAGCTATATTAGTTACTCTATTAGATAGTTCTGGTAAGCTTAGCTAGGTAGGAATTGTTTTAATTATGTCTAAGATATAGTCTTAAGGTCCTCCCAGTATAATATTTATTTTTAGCAGATTTAGAGATACCATTCTACTAGGAGTTAGTAGCTGTTTAATATCCTTTATAGGAGGCTCTACTAAGTCGCTTAATATAGTCGCTTAATCTATATTTAAGATAGGTCTATATAGGATAGATTTATCCTTAGATTTGTCCTTATAAAGAGGTTCTAGTAGACTAATCGCCTAGATAGTGTCTTCTAATGCTTCCCTAAGTAGGTAATCAATATTTTAACCCTTAGGGTTATAGAATAAGGTCTTATTAAATATAATATCTCTAGTTTAAATGACTTTGTAAAGGCTTAGAATCCAGATTTAATAGATATTTATTAAATCGTAGCCGACTAGGTATCTAATTAATGTACAAGGAGCTAGCTTATCTCCCTTTCTAACTTATTTATTTAGCGTATAGGTCTTACAACCATATTCATGCATATGGGTAAGTAATAGTAGCTTGCCGTAGGCGACCTTATATAGAGTTTTCCACCCTAGTTACTCATTTGGTGTTTAATTAAGTATATAGCTAGCAGTAAGGAAAGCCTCTAGTCCTAAAGACGGGAGTAAAAATATTTCTAGCTATATAGTCCTTAATTATTCCATAAGGGTTCATCCAGATCATTCTACTCCACCATTTTATTCTTTAATATATAGTACTCGGCATTTAAAAGTAATGCCTTTATCTGCATACTATGTCTCTAGGGTGTCTTCTATTTATCCAAATACTTATTTATTATTACTCTAGAAGAAAGTAACGTCTTAATAGAATTATATTTTAATTAAACGGTAAGTCTTATAAATGGTAAGTAGGATAGTAGCTTTATCCCTATTCTTAGAAGTAAACACAAAGTTAAATTTAGAATACGTGTAATAAAAATATATAACATATCTATCGCCGTTATACCCTAGTACTCTAAGGTAGATAATATTAAATGCTAGCCATTTAAATAGTTAAGTGGCTAGAAATTTATATTCTCATCTTTAAGAGATCTGCTATATATGCTTTACTAATAAGCAAACTTCACATTTAATTTTAAGCGGTGCTCGTTCGTTAGTTTTAAATTTGGTCAGCTCTACGCCAATAACATGCTTTAGAAGCTGCGCAATAGCATTAGGTCCTACATGGCCAAGTATTTTATACCATCTTGTAGCTATAGCTCCAATTAGTTTACAGGCTATTTAGCTTAACTAAAATCTTCCTATTAAAAAGGTTGATTAAGTTATTAAGTCTAGAGTATTTTTAGGCTCTCTATATGTCGGTATCACCCAAGTGCACTTAATTGGCCTATTAATCGTAGATTTGTCTTGTTATCAATAGGTCTAGAAAGCAGAGGATCGTAAGGATCGCGGTGCCTAAGTAGGGGGCTGATAAGTCATCATAAGGATGACTAATCAGAGACACGAATGACCACATAACCTCTGTCCATATATTCCGACACTATACATTAGTGCCCAGTGGCCCCCTAGTCATTTCGCAGAGTATACTATTTCGCTAGTTACTAGACAGTATAGCAAGTTTCATCCTAAGTCAAAATAGATGTCGTTATCAGTAGCTCTTAAGAGTGCTATAATATTTATAAATATAGTAGGTACTAGTGCTACATAGGATAGCTTTATTTTTAACTGCCCAATAGGTGTATTAATAGTAATGGTTACTATTCCATAAGCTTAAATTTTCTCAAAATTTCCGCCAGCAATTAGGTAGTTGTCTTCTACTACTAAGTATAAGAAGGTAAAGTCTTCTTTATTATTACAGACGTAGGTATCTGCGCCAGGGTCAAGTATCTAGGTATTCTAGAGTTTAAAAGGAGTTTAACCAGTACTAAACACGGCAGTATAGCTAGTCAGTTTAGTAGAAGGTAGGGTTTTAAAATCAAAATCAATTATAGATTCTATATTTTAATTATTCTCCTTTACTTCCTATTCTCTTTTTTAAATTTAGTTAACAATGCGTTTAATCTAAGGTATAGATAAGATAGCTTTATCTACTTTCTTTTAGACGTCTGCCCTTGGTCTCTATCCTTAAGGGCGCTTATACTTAGCAATATAGTAGCATTTATTAAACCAATATACAAGGCCGCATATACATTCCTTATTCCATCTTAAATTTAAATTACCATTAGAGTCTAAATTAGAATTGGAATTATTTTAAAGGATTACAAATACAGAGTTATTAGCAGTTAAGGTAGACAATGCTTACTATATACGGTAGTGCTCCTTAAACTCCTTAATAAGGTCGATAATAGATAGGGCCTCTTTATCCTTTCGTTCTTTTTTAATAAGGTCTACTTTAAGTGCTCCTACAAAGCTGAAAGAGATGGGTTTAATTACTTGTACAAAATCATAGTGTAGCCTAAATCCCTATACGTCTGGAAGCTCCAATTCCTCTGCTAGCTTATAGACGCTCCTCCAGCTATTTAACCATTTTTTAATACTCTGCTTTTTATTATAGGCTTTAAGAGCCATGTATTAATTTAGGACGTCGCGTTTTTAACCTAAGGTAGTAGGGGCGAGTACAGTCTTTAACTCTTAAAGGCGTTTATATACCGTTTTAAGGTCTTTAATAAGAGGGAGGTAGGCTACCAACATTATACAGACAATATAATTGCTAATATCGTTTATAGCTTGCTCTTGCTTCTAATATATACGGATATCATCCTTATACTCAGCATAGAGTTAATTATAGGCAATGAGTTGGTTTGGATCTAGCTTAGCTATTAATATAGCGGTAGGAAGCACGTCTCTTAGTATAGGTTAACTAGGTAACGCTAGCTTTAGAAGCTCGTTTTTCTTCTTTAATAGGTTAATATACTGCCATATATTATTTATTTTAGCAGTATCTTAAATAATAAAGAACCGTTGCATCCAATTAGATAGCTTTTTAAGGGTAAGGTTAAATTTTAAATGAGGTCCGTCTGTATTGGTTATTATTTTTAGAATTTTAACAGGTTAAGCAGGGTCTTAGGTTAGCGTCTTAGCGAAACCTTATTTTAATGTTTCGAGCTTTTAATTTAATTCATCAGTTCGTTCGTCTGTTGGGTACGTTCGTCGGTCAGGTGCGACCGTCCGTTCGTTTAGTAGGTGAAGAAGCTCAAGACACTTACAAAGGTGGTAGAAGTAGTGACTTTGTAAATAAGGTAGTAGATTAATTGGTTTAGCAGATAGTGCAATCCAGACTTATAACTGTAAGCTTTGCAGTATGGGAGAATTAAATAAGCGACTTAATTCTAAATCTATGGAAATTAAGTGAACTAAATACATGAAAGTAGACCCGGAACTCCGTAGTCTATGACTCAATATTTAACCGTATCCAAGACATACGAGGGTAGCGTCGATCATATCTCGGAGCCTTTTAGGCGACGACCTTGTGTCTCAGCGTAGTGCTAATAAACTGTTACGACCTTTCTCCAAAACCGTACACACATGTTGAGTTTTACGGCCCTTACTGCGAAATTCAAGCTTCGTGACGTCCGGGTGCGTCTTAGTGACTTTGGTCCTGCAAGGAACGCCTATCAAGGAGTCCAAACATTTGGACTAGAGGATCGATATGGAAATTTCTCAGGCGCTGTGGGTCTGCATGATGACTTCTACCTAGATGCATCCAACGAACCCTACGAGCCAGTGGAGTTGGTAGTTATTTGCAGGACGAACGGGCCTCACTATACCGAAGTTGTTGGAGAGTACCCACCGGAGGACGACAATGACGCAAATGAAGCGGCACATATGATTCACCAGAATAGAGAGGACGAGACTTTTCCCGTCTTTGCGAAGCATATAGAAAACGCGATCGACACTTATTCAGCCATTTCCGAGGGCATACCACAAAATTGGGAGAGTCGGTCGTTTCAATGCTATGATTTTGACAAACCTTGGTGTCTATATGATGTTTTGGTTGTTCGGCGTCACGGTGTGCATACATACAGGATCGGCATTGGCAGATGCCATGTTGATGCGTTCTGGAGACAAGAGCAAATTAGAAGGATGATCTCATTGTGTTAAGAGTAAGCATATTCAAATGGTATTCTTCAGTCACCGGAATTGAAGAGATGCTGTACTATGTACAGTTGGTGGCAGTGAAGCGAGATTAGATGCGCGTAGCGAATTTGAAATATCGCAGCGCTCGCCAAGAGGGGGGGTCGTGCGATACAGTGTACCAAGGCCGCCACCGCAAGAACACAACCTGACTTCCCGAGAGGCTGTGTTCGTTTCTTCCGACAAGCGGACGCAATCAGATGCCTCGCGAAACCGTCCGAAGCCATTTGCTTAGCAAGTCCCGCAGGTCTTTGGTACTCTTACTAAAGCATGAATTTACAACCCTGAGGGAAATGTGGTCTATTGAGGGTGGGGTCTCGAGAGAAATAAGCTTCAGCTAAGAGGTTGGGTTTGCATCAACGGGAGAATCTACAGTTTCGTGTATGTTTTTATAATAACCCGTATGACTCATAGACTACTAAAAGTTAATACTAATAAGAAGAATTCCCAGCACCCCGTAGAAACCATCAATCCTCAGCCCCCCAGCAGAGGTAAGAAATTGTCTTTTCCACTTGGAGTCTTTTCTAACTTGTGTATAGCCCGATGATATTAAATGCATCGAGGTACAATCAAACGAGGACATCAGCACTGTTGCCGAGAGAACACTGAGGAGAGCCATGGGAAGCGCGGAATACGGAGCGGCCGAAGAGAGGATCACCTATGGGAATCAAGCTAGCCAGGACCTCCTGGAGGATAGACACGAAATGAAGGAAATGATGAAGAGGTTGGAGGGTCGGATGGCCCAACTCGCCGACCACCAGGCCCAAATCACTCGCCCCCAACACCGTATCGATACCCCCACTAAAGGATGCCACGATATTAGGCATAGATTTACCGATGCCCACCGCCGAGATGCCCTGCGGAACGTTACTGAGCAAGGAAGTATCAGAATTAATAAGGGTAATATAGAGGGTGATGCGATTACCGATGCAATGCTTTATACCACCCACCAACGAGATGACGAGGATGTTCTAATTAGTCTTTACGGACTAACTGCCGATCAAATCTCGTTTCTTAGTAGGTGTCTAACTTCCTAAGTTTATATAATCGCAAGCTAACTCTATAGTCCACGCCCGTGACTATTCTAGTATCTCTACCCTCAATACCGGCGCAACCTGGAGGGCGAAAGGACCGACTAATATCCCGGCAGATGTGACCGCTGCCTATACGAACCGTAACCGGAGTTTGACCGACGGCACCACAGCTCTTAGCAGGGCTTATTCCACGTTTTGGACGGCTATTAATAACCACAAGTAGAGGGCTGCGCCAAAGAGGGCAAAGCGTTACTGTGTAATGGTATAACTGAGGCCCTTAATGATGTGGCCGGTTGGTTGAGCGTTGCACCTCTAACGCACATACAGAAAATTCGCCATTTAAGAATTTTTCATAGTTGGCACTGCGCCAAAATAAGAAAGGGACTAGCCACCGACTTTGTACCTAATAACTTGCAGGTTCTCGACTCGAAGCCCTGGAACTCGACAACTAGTTGCTAAATGCATGAGACGCACATCTCACCATTTCATTCTAGATTCTCCCCCCTATCCAACAGCCATCATGACATCTCCATCTCCATCCGCCTCAGTATCTATTTCGGCCTCTTCCTCCGTCTCTACCTCATTCTCAGCATCTCCCTCCCTCTCACCAACCTTCCCCTCAATCCACCTCACCCTCACCAACTCCTCCCTCCACCCCACCCTCTTCGCCCCCTCCCTCCCCCTCCTCCCGTCCAACTGGACCCCCTCCCCCCTGCCCCACAAAAACGCCTCCAACCACCCCTCGACCTCCTCCCTCGCATACCCCGTCCCACCCGCTCTCCTCCTCCCACCATCCCTGAACCCGCCCGCCCCCCTACTCGCCCGGACCTCCTGCCCCGCCCACCCGGCCAACATCTCCAGGTCGGCCGAGAGGTGCGTCCAGAGTCGCTGCATGCCGGGGCGGCCGGACGGCCAGCGGGCGGCGAAGTCGGCGCGGGCGCGGGCGAGCAGGGACGCGGAGAGCGAGAGGAGCGGCGTGCTGGGGTGGGCGAGGAAGGTGCTGAGAGTCAGGGACGGGGTCGGGGCGAAGAGGGCCCAGATGTAGAGGGCCAGCGAGGGGTAGGCGAGCGGGAGGGTGGGGAGGATGAAGAAGGGGGTAGTGGCGGGTGGAGCGGGTGAGGGGACTGCCGGTTTAGTTCTAGGCTGTGGAGGGTGTTTGGTGGAGGTTTGGAGGCGGTTCGGGGCGTGTGCAGCGTGCGTTTGAGATTTGAATTGTAGAAATAACTTGGCTGGTGCTGTCTCTGCTGGTTTGGATGCGGTCTTGTCGGCCTTGTTGCTGGTAGCTGCGGGAGGCCTGGCTTCTTTGCTTGTGTGGATGCTCTGACCTACACTCCCAGCTAGCCCCGTGCTATCCCGTCCTTTCTCTTCTACCAACTCCGCCAGAACTGAAGCCCAGGAATAGCCTTCGTTTATTAAGCTCAGGAACGCAAGAACAGCATCCCGGGTCTTGTAAGCCAAGCATATTATAAGGAGGTTCACCCGAATTTCATCGCTGAGATCCGTGGTCGCATTGATAAACAAGTCACGGTAATATGTGTGGAGGCTCGGTATTTGATATTTGCGCGAGACAGGCAAAGTAGCGAAGTTGGTGCTCTGCCTCGCCATATATGAGATCGAACGGAGGAGGGGTGGAGATTGCTGTAGCAAGCGGGACGGTGTGGTTAACTGTGAGGGTGTCAATCGGGACTGAGCGAGTCGGCAGTTCAAGTTGGAGGGACGCAGCTTCCTGCGTTGTGTCTTTGTGAGCCGAGCCAGGTGGAGTGAAGTCGGCTCGAGTGTCTACCATTTTGCCTTTAGTCGCGGCGTTTTGGGGGCTTGTGGTGAGACTGGATACTGCCCTTTTGCTAGCCCGTTGTGTCGACCTTTTGTGAGCGGCTTTTGGCTGTGAAGCTGCACCTTGAAGGATTGTGTTATGTTGCTCGGTCACGCTAGAGCGTGAAGTATTTGTTTGGTTCTTGCTTGGGAATTTGTGGATTTCATCAGGCTGTGAAAGTCCCGGCGGCCTGTCTTCCTCGTCTAACATGTCACTGTTTTGAAGGGTACCAGTAGACCTCGTAATCCTCGAGCCACGCTGTTTGTATTCTTGGGCCGTCGTAGGGTTAGAGATTTGTTTGCCCGACCGCAATTGCCTACTTTTAATAGTTTGCGTCTTGCTCAAGCGTGATTCTTTTTTTGGGGGAGCAATCCCGCATGAACTGGAAGTTGCGCCTGCCGGCCGATCTGAAGTAGGACGCAATCCTCTGGTGTTGACAGCACGCTCTGGCTGCTTGCGCTTTGATGCTATCTCGATGTGGTCGACGGGTTTGCGCGCTTTTTGGCCAGAACTTCGAGTTGCCATGACGGTAGCAGGTCCGGAATACCAAGTTATGAATGCTCTCCGATTGAAGTTATATTCAGAGCTATATCCGAGTTTCTGGCTGGCTTCAAATGTGAAGTATCGCCATGTGAGGTGAAGAACTAGCCGCCAAAAAAAAAGGACTAAGAGCTAAGTGCCAGTTTTGAAACGGCTGAGTGGTTAGAACAGGAACGACAGTTAATTGCTGAATCGGGCCGCCAGTTCAAGATTCGTGTGAGCTGCAGGGCTCGTGGTTTTGGCTTGAGACGCAAGTGTCAATCACTGTCAGAATGTGTGAGAAAGGAAATTCAGGAAGTTCGATATCAAAACAGCAAATGCGGAAGGAAATGGCAGAAAGTGGCCGGCTGAGAAAGCGCCGGAGGAGGGGTTTAAACATATATATTATTTAAATATATTCTCTCATCATATCGGTTGGTCGGGTGGCGGCGAAGTTAACAAAAATGTCCTATCCAGGCTAGGATGTCTCGTAATCCATAGTGACCTAAACCGTTGAGCAACATTGAGTGTGGCAGTAAGTCACCTAAAGTAAAATGCCCTTTAGATGTTTTCTACTATTGTTGGTAGGGGGTTAGGCGGACATCCACAGCAGCTTCCTGCGATCACGTGATAGCCTCGCTAGTATATAGATTCGTTCTTCGTGACGACTCCAACTTATGGAGTACACACACATACACCTGCGTTCCCGTGTGACAACTATCTCTCTTCGGCGAGATAGTAGTCTTTCTGCAGGTTTGCTGTGCGATCCTCGCAGGATCTTTTCTTCTGCCCTTTTATATTCCGCTTTCCTTCAAACAAGCGAGATTATATATCAGTGAATCACTGAACGAATCAAATTAGAATCAGCTCGGTCAAACTTCCACCTCACACTCACAAGACCTGGAAGAGTCTGTTTTTACAGCACCTGCTCCCTCGCAATGCCGTCACAACCCTAGTCTGCCAGTATATCAATACTTCAATAATTAGTCCCGCCACCGCCCCTTAATCATGCAACCGCATCGCCATTTCTGAGTAGTGACACTAATCGAAGAGTTTCTCGACGGATAAGCTTAAGGTTATACGAAGTATAACTGTCTGCGCATGGATTTCATGGAGTCTTCTTCGCACCCCATATGATGGAGTCCATCAAAGCATATGGCGACGCATCTAGGTCCAACCCATTTAGAGGAGACTGCGCCATGAAAGACGAATCGTCGAAGGCTAGAGCATCATTGAGACCATCTAGTGTATAGCTTGCAGTCGTTGGAGAAGTTTGAGTCATCGTCGCCGAGGCATCTTCTGCTCTACGGCTTTGCACTCTAGAGTCCTGAACATTGATGAGCTTTTGTAGTGCAGCAATCGATCTTGTGATTGGCGCCGAGAGCTCAGCGGGATCAACGTTGGAAGTAATATCTGAAAGGACGGAGACCAAATTGCTCAATAGTGTCCGGACTCGTTCATTTCTTGATGGTTCGCCTAGTAGGCCAAGGAGTAAAGCCGAGCTTAATGACCGGTGTACGGAAGCCCAAGATCGAGTCGCGAAAGGCGTCATGTTCTGGAGACCGAGAAATGCTTCTACCGTGTTAGCCAGGCTGTCGATACAGGTCTTCCGCAAGGTCTTTGACAAATCAAACGCCGCAGTGCTAGGACTGATCGCAGGACGGCAGAGCTCTGATGTAATATATGAGACGTGAAGGTACAAAGCCCAGTGTTCTAATTGATCCCTCATTGATCGACATCTCCGGGAGTCTTTGAGGTAGTCAGCGGCATCGAACATGATATCCTGAAGCTGATTCCGATGCTCGGTAATCCGCATCAAAGCATCGTTGGAGTTCTGAGGCGACTGTCGTTCGCGAACGATGTCAAGACCCACTTTGCAAAGGCGGTACATGCATTCAACATAAGTCCTTGTTCCGGGAGTTGAAGCTTGGCTTAATGGAACAGTATGGTCGATCGTGGTGGTGGAAGAAGCTCTGTCATAGGAGATTGAGAGTAGACTATCCTGCCAGAGAAGAGCCCACCAGATCTTGCTTCGGATGGCTTTAACTTGGGGAGCCACAGATGGAGGGCAGGCTCGATGCAGGCCTAGCGTCTGCGACAGACGAACGGTAAGTCCCATGAGTGACCAGGCCACTCCAGCATTCATATTGTTCGAAATGACGTTTCCCAGGATCAGTAGTGTCTGAATGCTTTCCAATGTAGCGTGTGAAAGGAAGTTCGTGAAGCGGAGGCATTCGAAACTGCAGCAAACATAAACCTGAGAAGTCAATTCCCGTTCCTTCCGCGGCAAAGCTGAGCATTGGCATCCGGACGCTAAAAGTGCAAATAGCAAACCAATCCATTGCAAATTTTTGCCGTAGATGACTTCCTCTGTCACTCCACTATTGGCTTGGTTGGATTGTGCACTGGCGCGATTAATGAGAAATAAAAGAAGATCTGATTCGAATTGGTCAATATCCGCAACTGCAGGATAAACGATGTGCGCAGTCTCTCGATAACACCGGAAGAAGCTCAAACACTCAGAGTCACTTGATAATGCATTGGACAGCTCGACCGCTCGCGATATGGACCCATGTGGCAGTCCCCAAAGATCTACGAAAGGGTAGGTAGCACTCTCGTTGTCCAGGCCAAACACGGGTAACATGCTCTTCTTCCCCAGGAGATCCTGTATACCAGGCCACTGAGTGTCACCACGGCCTAATGCCATCACCAATGCAGGTACGGAGCTAGGCCCAAGGTGTATCGTCTGTCCAGTAAGATCGTTCCTGGTGTGTATCCCTTGTATGCGAACATGTCGTTGTTCGTTGTCGAGAGGAGCAGCCGCAGCAAGTGGGGTGTTAGTCGCAGGCGAGTATCCATTTGAAGGAGCATTAGGAGACACCTCAGAAACTGTGGTAATTGAGTTCTTCAAATCTGCTAGGGATTTCTCTGCACTCTGGAGCTTTGCGCATATCCAATCCCAATCCTCTCGAGGGAGAGTGACAGTCCCTCCATGAATGTGTACCATGCTATTTGAAAAGTCATTTCCGTTGTGCCCAATCCCTAGGCTTGCGCGTTTGGCAGGAGGGTGTGTCTCGGCTGGGGGGTGGTATGTACATAGTTCGGGATGTTCTCTGACTTCGGGAAGATTAGTGGTTTGCAACCGGGCATTTCTTTTGGCGATGAAGCACTCACCAATGCATGTCTTGCAAGGCACTGATTGATCACATTTTACCTTGCGCTGTCTGCAAGGATAGCAAGCCTTGGTTCGAGATAGTTGTTAGTGGTACGTTATGGAAGTAATGCTCAATGAAGTAGGAAGCTTGTAGAGGTCGAGGAGGATGAGCTCTCAGAAGAATGACGGTGCTGATGGTGGTAGATAAGCCTCGCATCCGAGAAAAAGTATCCAGTGGAGCAATGGCCAACATGCAGAGTTTGAGAAAGCGATGGTTTAATTTTCGACGGCTTGGAAACCTAAGCTGACGCACCTTATATTCTCTGGCTTTCCGTTTCCGGCGAAGGATTTCATCGACGTCAGATCGTGGCGGTGTGTCTTGAGCAAAAGACAGGGAATTTGGCGGAGGGCTGTGATTGTCCATGTCCATAGTGGGCGACGAGTTTATTATTCGGCCGTAGTGCGTAGTGCGGTGTTCGCGATGTCGTTGGTTTTTCGACGAGCCAAGAGAGGGGTTCAAGCTTAAGCCGGCAAACGAACGTCGACCCTAATAACCCACCTACAGTCACCTCCGAAAGTTCGTTTACACCCGTCAAGCCCACTAACAGCCAGCATCGCACCCCACCAAAATTTGTAAGAGATACGATGTAACATTTAACCCACTACTTATTGCCTAAAATGGGCAGAAGGCTCGCACCTAAGGTTATATATTAAATTAGGGTTAGAATTAAAGCTAGTAGCTATTACAAAGGCTATTAACGTATCTCATCCTACCATTTACAAGATACGATTAAACCTTGACCTCTATAATAAGCCGTACACACCAGCTAGTCTTATATAAGGTCAACTAAGGCTACTTCTAGCCTATTAAGAGCTTATAAGTCTAATATTATTTAGTATTAAGTTTCTACTAACGCATTACCGGTAATAGAGGCTATTTAACTTTCTTAAAGACTAACTTATTGCCTATATTAATAAGATATTGGACTTCCTATTTAATAAGTTTAATCTTTAAGTCTCTAAAACTACTATTAGCTATACCTTATTAAGAGCTCGCTGGTTAAAAAAGGCCGTTAAAGCTTACGCGGTAGAGAGAAGTTGGGAGCTTTATATATTATGGATTAGTAGATAGGTAATATAGGCGGTAGATTAGCTAGTCTTCTTAGACAAGTTGGCTTCTAATAAGAGGATAGGCGATAGGAAGTTTAGCTAGGCGCTAATTAAAAGAGAGTATAAGGTCTTTCGCCTGTTTAAGAGGTTAGAGAAGTAGAGTATCCTATTAGCGCTATTAATTAATAGATACTTAAGCTACCTTATCTTTTAAGGCTTAATTACAGCAGAAATCTTTAAGCTATTCCTAGAGTAATAGGTTTTCCCTTATTATATACTATATCCTAGGCCGCAATCTATTCTTATTCTAGATAACACATTAATTTATAAGTTAGTATAACTCCGCGATCTATATAAGGAGTATAGTATACTACTTATATTCTTACTACTATACTTACTAAATTATAACCTAATTAAGGTAACGTTTAAGGACCTTAAGGCATAAATTAAAAGGAACTATTAACTAGTAGAGACGTTTAAGATCTTTAAGACGTTTCTATACTTTACTGTTAATTAATTAATAGGAGCTTATATAGAGGCGTATTATAGAAATATAGGATATATAGTTTAAATCTATTTACTGCCTTAATAGCTTAAAGGCAGAGATCTTGCCTCTTATTCTTACTAATATTCCTATTTTAAAATTATACTTCTCCTATATTTTATTAGTTATACCTTTACCCTCCCTTTTTAACACCTTTAACGTATTAATATTTTATATCTCCTATATTAACCTTACCTTAATTAGCTTAAAAATCTCCCTCTACTACTTATTATTAAACCCTAGCTAGTCTATAAGCTATTTAAAGAAGAATCTAAGTAGCTTAACTAGGTCTATCTCTAACTAAATAGGGCTAGAATTATAAGGCTAATTAACTATTAAATATAGATATAAAGGGTAGTGTAAAGGGTATTATCTGATCAAGGTTGCGTCTTTGCAGTCATGCGACCGCAAATTGCTATCACGTGACGGCAATCTAGGGCAATTTGCGGCAACTTGCCTGCAAACGCAAGTCAAAAGGGGTTAGTTACGTAAGCTAAGCGAGCTTAGGAAATCTACCAAATTCCACCTGTAGAATAGGAGAATTAACAAGCATTAATTAAATTAGTTACCACCCTAATACTATTGTAATAGCGATATATATTACCGGAAGTAATATAAACACTAATTAGTGATTATAGATTAGGAGACGTATTATCTATAAAGAGAGGCAAACTTAAACAGTCCCTTTTTAACTAGAGGTAACCTATTAAGAACGTTTACTAAGGAGTATTAGTTAATATATATTTAAAGAACCAATCCTATCTCGCAAGAGAGGCCCTTAATTCTTTATACACAGTCCTTAGGTATTTAAAGAGTTAACCCCTATCTAGTATAGGCCCTTAATTCGCGTCTACTACGCATACTTACCACCAGATTACTTGCCAAGGAGTATTAGTTAATGTGTACCTAAAGAACCAACCCCATCTCACAAGAGAGGCCCTTAATTCTTTATATATAGTCCCTAGGTATTTAAAGAACCGACCCCTATCTAGTATAGGCCCTTGGTTCGCGTCTATTACGCATTTTAATTAGTTCACGTCTACTATATGTTTAGAACTTAACAAGATAAGGAACCCTTAGTTTGCGTCTATTATACGTTTTTACCCAGAATCTTAATAAGAGTTATAAGAATTAATATATTAGACATTAGGGTATAAGTTAATGAAGGACAAGACAGATAGAGTGAGGGAATTAATATATAATCTAACGATGTTAATAAGAAGGAGATTAAGGAATTTATAGAGTTTAAGCTCCTTAAGTACGAAGTATATAAGCTTAAGGACGATAACCTATGGGAAACCTACCGCGAAGACTTTGGTACCTTTACAGTATAGACCTTTAGAGACTGTAACCAGATTACTATTTGTAACCTTTAACAATTCCTCTAAGTTTATAGTGTATGGGTTAAGAAGTATAGAAATACTATAATGCCAGAAGCCCTTCTTAACACCTTATAAGAAGAAGATCCAATAGAATGGACTAAGCTTAAGATTAGGGAGCATATAATAACTAGAGGGAAGTTTAATTTAGGACGAATTAACTACCTCCTTAAGAACAACTTCGCTAGTACTAGTACTAGTACTACTGAAAACTTAATCTTATAAACTACTATTAAAACCCTAACCTTAACCTCACTAACCCTATAACCTATTTTGCCTATACAACCTACCTTATTAGTATAACCCATCTTATTAATATAACCCGCCTTATTAAGCTAGGGTTTTAGTAAGGAGTTAATAAATCTTATAAAGATGTACATAGAAGATAACAAGTATAGTAGAGAAGATAACAACTTTAACTTTAAACTTACCATCTTCTATAACCTCTGTAGCAGAGCTAATATACCCTAAGAAGCTAAGGTTAAAGCCTACCCTATAATACTACGCGGCTTAGTACTTAACCATTACTACACTAACCTTAAGAATATCACTATGACCCTTTTATTTAACCAAATCTGTAATGCAATATGTTATTACTTTGAGGGACCTAAGTACAGACGTGGTATACTAGGGCAGTGGAACTTAATAACCTTATGGTCTGTAATAAGCAAGGGCGAGAATACTAGCAAATTGGCCCTAGATTGCCTATAGTTGCTTATTAAAGAACTAAGACACCTCTAGTATAGTTTTAACCTAGACTTACGTACTAATAAGTTCCTCTATAATAAACTTATTAACGCTTGCCAGGAGTTACCAGCTTGTTAATATACCTACTTTAAACCTTCTAACAGCCTAACTGGCTTAATTAATAACCTATAATCTTCTATTATAACTTTTAAAAAGTTAAATAATAAGAACCCCTAAGCTTTCTTTACTAACCACTATTACCATAAGCAATACCCCCAGCTACTATCTTAACCGTATAACAGACTACCTAACCAATATATACTACCTAAGAAGCGCTGCTTCGTCTGCCATAAGGAAGGTTGCTAGTTATCTAAACACTTAAGAGAAGAACGTAATAAATTAAAGAGGAAGTTTAAGGACAGATTTAACCGCCGCTTTAACAGACACGCTAAGCAATATATTACTAGGTATAAGGGAATAGATTACAATAATAAACTTAACTTAAAATCTATTAATAAGGCAATAGAAGCCCTTATAATTAATATTAAGTTACTACTAGTATTTCCGGCTTAGGAATAGACCAAACTATTTCTTACCTTTTTTAGAACAATATAGCATAAAGGAGCCATTAATACTGTAACTAACTTAGTAAACCAATTCTTTATCTATGCAATTACCGGCACCAACCTAACTACTTATTATAATAACTTAGACCTATTTGCCTACGTTACTACTAGCTAATATACCTCCAATAAGTTCTATAGAGTAATAATTAATACTAGAGCCTTAAAGAGATTAATAGTAGGTTATAGACAATACCTTGTACACAGGAAGACCTATAATACTATTATTAATACCTTAAAGGCCGGCGCTATTAACGTCTAATTTAGCATTGGCTCTACCCCTTCTATTAGCTCCATTATAGTTAATACACTAGTTAGTAATATTAAGTTTCACATTATAAAGGCTAACACACCCTTCCTACTATGTCTTGTAGATATAGATATACTAAAGGTCTATTATAATAACCTTAAGAACGTCCTAGTCACCCCAACAAAATCAGTACCAGTAGTTTGCCAATTCGGCCACCCCTTTTTGCTATAGAAAGAGTTACTACAGTTATTTATAACCTACTTATTTAACTAAAACCCTTACTACCTAATCACTACTAAACTCCATTAACTCCACCGCCGCTTTAGATATCTATTAGTAGATAAGCTATATAAGGTATTAGAACGCTCTGGCCATAATAATACCAATAAGTAGGTTATTAACTACCTCACTAAGTACTGTTCCCACTGCCAGAAATATAGCAAATCCCCTAAATAGTTTAAGTTTATATTATAAGAAGACTAAGATTCCGATTTTAACTATTTTATTTTTATTTTTATTATATATATTAATGATTTTAAGCTATAAGATAGCTATAGAATATCTCTATAAAGCACACTTAGGATATCCTATAACTATACTAGATTAACACCTACATTAGACTACCTAACTATATTACCCATAACGCTAGAAAGAACTTTATAAGCAAGGAGTTTTAATAGCACGCTATAGTAATGGCTATATTAACCAAGAGTGTCCTAGTGGAAGCTTACTAGTCTATTAAAATGGTAGAAAGAGCTTACCTAACACTACGCTGAGTATACTAAATAATTATAGAGGAGCTATAGGACTTAGGAATAACTAAAAAACTAGCTTTATAAATGGCGGTAAAGGCCACTAATAACATAGCTGGCCTAGATAGCCTAGTCCTAATACTTCTTATCTTTAGTGCCTATCCTTATATAAGCGAACTTAACCTACTAGCACCCTCTATTATATAGCAAGCGGTAGCTATAAAGAAGGTAATGGAGGAGATCGCAAGGATTAGGGCAAAGAAGTAAGTTAATAATGCACTAAACCAATAAAACGGTCTATCTGTTACCATAATCCACAACCTCCCCCTTAACTTAGAAGTACTTATATAGCGTAAAGGCAATACTGGACAGAGCGGTAGATGGACTAGCCTCTTTAAGTTACTTAGAATTAACGGAGAGACATATAAGGTATAACTTCCTAGTGGACCTACCGATTTTAGGACTACAGTAGTAAAGCTATACCTATAACCTAAACTAGAAGAACCTAATAAGGAACTAGAGGAAGAACTAACTAAAGAACTAACTAAAGAACCAACTAAGGAACTAACTAAGGAACAACCAAGGAACTAATAGCTAGTACACCCCCCTAAAGATTAAAACGGACATAACAATTGCTGACAAAGTCCTAGTAAAACATCGCAGATATATTAATATTTATTAACAACAGCCTAATAAAACCTAATACTATAACCTTTAAGTGTACCTTACTATTATTTATAGAGTCTTAATATAAGGAGATAAATGGTTTACTTAAGAAAGGTATCTTTAAGTTTATTAATATAGTAGACGTCCTAGAAGGAGTTAGAATCTTTAACTCCCAATTTATTAACGAGATTAAGAATGCCAGAACAGATAAGGCCTTTAAGAAGTCTAGACTAGTTATATAAGCCTATAATGACTATAGTAAAGACCTAGTTCTAATATAGTTACCAACCATTTAATATATTAGCTAGAGAATTATCCTAGCACTTATAGCAACCCTATAGGGAAATAAAAGAAGACTAGCTTCTTTATACCTGCGCAACATCTTATAAGCTTATATATAGTCTAGTACCTACTTAAATAGAGACTTCTTTATACGTCCGCCACTAAAACTTAAACTAAAGGATAGATTAATCCTAAAAGTTATTAAACTACTATACGGTGTCCCGGAAGCTAGTAACCATTAGTTTAATATATACTACTGTTACTACCTTAATAAGTTATAGATAAACTAGTTAATATACAACCCCTACTTGCTATATACAAATAGCAACGGCTTTAAAATTATAGGATTATAAACTAATAATACACTATTCCTTACTAATAAAACCTTTATAGAGGCCGGAGAAGTTAGGCTTTAGGAGGCAAAGTTCCTAATAAAGGAGAGAGAGAAGCTCACCTAGACTACCCTAATTAAGTTTAATGGAGGTTATATTAAGCAAAACAAAGATTTAATACTCCTTACCTAAGAATATTAATGCTAAAACCTAAAGTTGGTTACTATAAAGGCTATAGACCTAACTAACTCTAGAGGGGAAGTCTGTAAGGTAGTTATACTAAAGGACCAGTATATTGCTTAGAGAGTAAGAGAAGCCTATATTGCCACAGTCTATTAACTAGAAGCTGCCTTTAACCTCTTCTTTATAGCATAAGTTGTTAACCTAAAGGAAGAATATGCGAAGTAGCTTAACAAGTGGCTATAATGGCAAATTAATAACTCCTCCTAAGGGCTCCGCTTTGTATAACTTAATACCAGTAAGGACTCCCTAAGATTAATAATCTTTACCAACTTATCTTTTGCTAATAACCATAATCTCTCCTCCTAGATCGGCTTTGTTATTATACTTATAGACAAGGATAATAGGGCTAATATCCTCTATTGGTTATCTATTAAATGCAAGCAGATTATATAAAGTATCTTAGTATCTAAATTATATAAAATAGCCCACGGATTTAATACTAGAACTATAATTAAAGTAACTATTAAGAAGATCCTATAACTTAAATAACTACTAGTTATCCTTTGTACTAATTTAAAATCCCTATATAATTACTTAGTTAAGCTCGGGATAATATAAGAAAAACAACTTATAGTTAACCTAATGTGTTTATAATAATTATATAAGAGAAGAGAGATAGCGGAGATTAAGTGGATTAACAGAAATGGTAACCCTGCTAATATTATAATAAAATTAAAACCTTACTAGGCGTTAAAGAACCTAATTAATACAAATATAATTAAGCTATAGGTTACCAAGTAGGTAGAGAGAGGAGAAGACATAAAGGTAGGAATAGAGAGTATAGAAATGCAAGGACAGCTGCTAAGGCGCTAGTAGTAAGCGAGCTAATAGCAATTTTTTATCCTAGGGATAGAAAATCGTAATTAGTTACTTTAGTTATTTAGCAGAATTTAGTGGAATTTAATAGGTAGAAAGTAGCGGAATTTAATAGGTGGAAAGTAGTGCAATTCAACAGGTAGAAAGTAGTGGAATTTGGCAGGCGGCGTGCTTAAGCACTGTTAAAAACTAAATACTCCTAGTGTCTGATCAAGGTTGCGTTTTTGCAGTTATGTGACCGCAAATTGCCATTACGTAACGGCAATCTAGGGCAATTTGCGGTAACTTGCCTGCGAACGCGAGTTAAAAGGGTTTGGTTACGTAAGCTAAGCGAGCTTAGGAAATCCACTAAATTCCACCTATAGAATAGGAGAATTAACAAGCATTAATCAAATTAGTTACCACCCCAATACTATTGCAATAGCGATACGTATTACTGGAAGTGATACAAATAGGTATATAGGGAGTTAAGGTTAAGGTTAAGGCTAAGACTTAAGCTCCTTAACTAGCTAAGCTTTAATAAGACTATTAATAGTGTAACCGACTACGGTACCCTGCCAAACCACCACTGTTTTACCTGCGTATTGCCTGCGTATTGCTTACGTATTGCCTACGTATCGCCTACGTATCACTTACGTATTACGCTGTTCTAGTTACGTATTAGTCTCCCCTTTTATTTATTTCTATACCTTCGTATATATATAGACACTTTACAGCTACATTTACAATTAAGTTGCCTAGTTAATTCCTACACACTTTAAAGCTTATAAATAGTCTCGTCCTTCTCCTTTAGCTACTCTATTTTATTATTTTTACAACCTTTCTCCTTCTAGTTTATAAGCTAAATAATAATATTCTATAAAGGCTAATCTATAGTAAACTCTCTATTTAATAGCTTATAGTTTTAATATATTAGATTTTCTAAGCTAATAGAATAATAATAGAGGACGTAATCTGGTAAGGTTAATAATTAATTATTACACTAATACGTTACAGGATAATTACTATGGTGCTTATTTAAATAAAACTATCTATTAGCTATCCTAGGGACATAATTACCGGTATCTTCCTTAGTAGTAAGCAGCTTAGGTAGATTATTAAGTTAAGCTTATATAGTAGTCCTTCTTCCTCCTAATCTATTACCTACTTACTAACTTAATATAGGTATAAATGTTACTAGAATTACCTTCTTCTCCTTAACTAAACTTAATATAAAGTTAAGCCTTAAGGATTTTAATAGCTAGCGTAAATGCTACTCCTTTATAATCTTAACTGCCTACTAAAGGTTCTTATAGTTATTAATCTACTATTAACAGAAGTTATAAGTTCGCGCGTTTTTATATAAGGCAATTACCTTAAGCTACTAAACTCTAAACTTCTATAGTAAGAAATCTCTTAAAGGCTTTTCCCTTTAAGCCTTAATTATAGTTAAGTAGAGTATATTCTGGTCTAATATTATTAATTAAGTCCTAGGTAAAACCTCCTTTCTATTAAATGCCTTTTATATACTTATAAACCGTACTACTAGCAGCGGCGGCGGCTCTTCTACATTATTATCCTCTACCTCCTCCTCTCTCTTATTATTATCCTCTGTATCTACATCTATTAAGGGCTAGGTAGATGCTGGCGGTAATGGCGTAAACGGTAATACTTTAGGACGTAGAGGCGTGGAAATATGTGTAGGAGGCTAAGGCGCTGCCCTAGGTTTTACTTTTTTAGCTACTAGTATAGAGGGCGTTTATATTAAATGGGAGCGTTTCTTTAATATTTTAGAAGGACGCGTTAATACGCGCGTTGGCGACAGCTTAGCTGGCTTATTATGTCTATTAGAGGCCATAGAAAACACCATAGAAGGTCCTATATAATTATACTAATTAGGCTAGACTTGAGCTTTATTTTAAGCTACTTACGGCCATTTACTAACATTTACTAGGTCTTTAAATAGCTAGCATTGCATCTTTTACAAATTTTGGTAGGGTGCAATGCTGGCTATTAGTGGGCTTGGTGGGTATACTACCTTTTTTAAAAGTGTTGCGAAAATCAAATTAAGCGAGCCCCACCCACACAGTATTGAATTTGGGTAATCTTACCATATAAATCGAATGCCTACCATGCATACCACGCCTAAAACGCTTATATCTGCCTTCTATGCCTATAAGACTTCCTAAATAGCAGCTCTATTAAATTCTGGTAGCTTTCCTATTTAATTAGACGGTTAAATATATCGCGGTAGCCACAAAGTTACACCTCTTAACTATATACCGTATTTAGCTTAATTTAGACCTTTATAGGGAGCCATACCCCCCCCTAAATCTTAAGATTAAGTAACTAAGTAATATACTAAAGGAATATAAGCAAGTTCGTAATGTATAACATTATAGTATTAGGTATACTAACCATGTATATAGGTACTTCTTACCTACTTAGAAGATTGCCCTACTGCCTACTTTAATAAGATGGCCTGGTTTCTATGGGACGATTGCAATATTATAGTGTTAATATTATTAATATGGCGGGTTCTTAAACGTAATAAGTAGAGTAGGAAGGTTGTATAGTAAAGAGTGTAGGAGCGCTTAGAAGATCTTTATGCTGCCTAAAAGGGACGCTAATATATATAGGACGTTAATCGCCTTATATTTATTAATAAGTCGGGCGCTAATAAGAGGACTAGTTATAGGAAGTTTGGTTAGAGTTCTATAAACCTTCCTGCAATTAATATAGTATTAATTAAGCGTTTAGAGCGTTAGAGTGTTCTTCCTATATATATAATTAACGGCTTCCTTCCTAGAACTCTTATATAGCAAGGCTTAATTACTTCTAAAATATTTAATGCTTAGATTAGGTCTTCTGTTCTACTATATTATATACCTAGCTATACAGTCTTAGTATTAGATAACGCCTTAATATATAAGAGTTAGGTAAGAAAGTAATTGCATTATCGGGAAAATATTCGCAGGCTGGGTTTCAAGTCGACTTTGTTAAGCGCGTTTCGCGTAATTGACATGCAGTTGACCAACTTGACACATTCAAAAGTCAAATGACACGCAGTTGACCAACTTAACATATTTAAAAGTTAAACGACAAGTAATTAACCTGCAATTAACCAATTTAACATATTTATAAGTTAAATAATACGCAGTTGACCAACTTGACATATTTATAAGTTAAATAATACGCCGTTGACCAATTTGACATATTTAAAAGTTAAATAATACGCAGTTGACCAACTTATACATTCCTTAATATGCAATTGAGGTAATGTAATATATTATTTAAGTTATATACTAATTACAAGAGGCTCTGCACGAAGCTCTACACGAAGCTCTGCATCTGTCAGATAATCTGTATTCTCTGTAAGGCACAGATCACGTGCACAGGTCACATGCACAGTAAAATCTCTTCGTAGCTCAAAGCCCTCAGGGGCCCAGACAATCAATTAACCCATCCCTTCATGTGGCAAGATTTCTTGCACTTTTCGTATATGCACGCCTCTTAAGCCAATCTAGAGGCTCTATACCGTATATAGCTTGGTGTTGAAGCCTTGGTCAGTGCAATTGCTCGGCGGTAGGGGTATAAGCGCCTCTGACGCTCAAATAAATATTACAGTAAGCAGCAGCGACATGGCTAGGAAGCCTGTATATAAAATATATAGTAGTGTAGTTAATCAAAAAGCTTTAATATTATTGCCACCTATTTAATTATTAAATCCTTAGCAAGATATTATCCTTATGCCGCCTAGAAAACGTTATGTGTCTTTAGCTGCGAAGCCTCTAAAGACCCTAAAAGCTTTAAAAGCTCCAAGGCCTACAAAGCCTCTAAAAGCTCTAAGGTCTACACAACCTCCAAAAGCACCTTAAGCATAGGAGTCTTATTTACAATCCTTCTAAGCAACACGGTATACACACAATGGCTTAGCGGCAGTAGTTATACAGCCTCTAGAGGCTTTGGTAGCTCCAGTACTTATATAGCAGGTAGTGGCGCTAAGTAAGGATATTCAAAAGGAGGCTCGGCCGAGTGGCCAGGTGGAGGATATTAAGAATGAAGTAAAAGCTGTTTTTAAGGCCCGCGGTAAGACTACTAAGAATAAGGTAGATAAGGTGGATAAGACTAAATTACCAGAGCTATTAGCTAAAGAAGTTGCAAGAATAGGCCTCCCTGCTATTCCTACTACATAGGAGCCTATAGCTACCGTTCCTAAACTAGATCTTAAAGTTATCAACCTTCCTAAAGAGTTAATATTCGCCGCTCGGCGTGCTAGTAAGCCTATTGGTGGCTTTAGCGTAGGTATTAAATCTGTTAATCTTTCTACTTAAAATAAGGGTACTAAGCGCTCTGCTTACTGTACACTAGCAGATTAGATTAGTATGGCGTCTGGTAGGTATAAATCTAGATAGGACCTGCCGCTTCAAGTGTTTCTACTATTCTTTAGCTTTAATATATTTAAGAAGCTTATAATTAACATAAACCTTTATACAGCCTCCTAAAACGCTGGCGGATATTACCAATTAGGACAATACGCTAGTAAACAATTATAGGTATAGAAGGAGACCTATGCTGGCGAGTTAATAATTTAGGTAGGACTTATTATCTATATAGGCGTCTTCAAAGCTCCTTAAGTGCGAGATTTTTGGGCAACAGATCTTAAATATCCTTAGCACCCAATTAGCTTATTTATAGGCCAAAAAAGATGGGAGCAACTCAAGCGCTTCTTTTATATATTACCGCCTCCACCAGAAGGCGTTAAACGCCAGATCTTTAAGAAAATTAAGCCGTTAACAACTCCTCTAGGTAAGGCGTTTAGGAAGTACGTTATACCTAGATCTATAGTTAGTTTTAATAAGATAATAGTAAGGTTTACTAGACAATCTATAGCTACAATTAAATTGCCTGGTAAGCCAGTACCTAAAGGCTTTAAAATAATAAGCCTTTATTAATATGGATATTGCTATAGCTTTATATTTACCTCACCTAGATACTTTTTTAGGCTTCCTACTTAAACAAATTACCAAGATATTGTCCTCTTAAAGACCTCTAAGTGCGTCCTCTACCTTACTTAGGAGCTTCCTCTTTAGGCCCATTAATTCTATCTATTTTTAGATAACTACTTTATAAATATTCCGTTACTCTAGGTACATTAACAACTTAGAATTACTACGGCTGGCACGGCTTAATTAAACTTAAAGGACTATCTAGAGGTGTATAAAAGGGCCAATAAAAGGAAGGCAAGGCTGCCGTTTAACTTTATTATAAGAATAGTTATTAGCGTAGCTAATTCAGTACTTTTAATTATATAGCAGAATAAGAATTTAGTACAGTTTTTAACGACAGCTCACTTATGCGGCGATGAGGATATTAATAAAGTTAATTAGCGCCGGCCGTAAGGATATAAATCCTTTCTTAAGAAGCTAGTAGCTAATGTTTAGGGCAATAATCTAATTAAGAAGTTAACGCTTCCTAGGCTCTCTATCAACTACAATAATTAGATAGGCGGTATTAATATCCATAATTAACTTTAAAGCTACTATACTACCCAGATTACTACTATCTGCACCTAAATACCCTTATTCTTCTAGGCGCTTAATACAGCCATAATTAATGCCTATATTATTAGCAAGAAGATCTTCTAAATATTAAGTAAGCCCTTCCTTTAAACCCATCGCCACTTCCGCGTATAATTAGCATAGAACCTTATTATTATAGGCAGTTAGCAGATAGGCCTAAATAAGGAACATACTAAGCGTCTTCTTTATTTAATATTACCAAATTACGGGCAGTATAAACCTAGTATTTGTCACGGGACACCCCCGTGACACCTTACACACGTCCACCTGTTTCCACCGACTGAACAACTGGAGACCGACCACGAGACGGCAATCTGACAGCAATCTACCGTATTCCGCCGCAATCTGCCGTCTCTACTATCGGAGTTGCTAACTGGCAACTTCAAGGACCTCTAACTGCCGAATTCTGCCAAGTTCTACCAGAACCGCCACCTAAGCTCTACCCTGCCTGTGCGTAGCACAGTACCTATTAACCTAGCAACTAAGCGAACGTTATATACCCTTTTTCCCCTATTTCCTACTTCCTTTTCCTTACGCAATGTCTTAACTTTATTACATAGTTTATATATATAGCTTAATAATATCTACTTCGCTATATATTATTACCGCTTATACTCACTCCATAACACTATGTTGTGTTAACCTTATATACCACCCTCTAAAATGCAGAACAACCCTAAAGCCCCTATAATAGCCGCTAGCATTATATCCGTACTCTAAGAACAATTGGCAGAGATATAGAAGTCCTTTATAGACGCCCTTGTATAGAACTAAGCCACTTTAACTTAATAATAAGCTAAATAAGAAGCACGACACCTATAAATAATTAAGGACCTTTAAGAAGAAGTCCGTACCCTTAAGATACCTACACTAGGGCCCTAAGACTAAACGCCTTCTCTAGAAACAAATACGCGAAACGAGAGTCCCAAACCTATAGTAGCTATTCACCCCAAACCAACTACTGTACCGCAACGATCTGAACGACTACTAGACCCTCTAATATTTATTAGTAAATAATAAGAACTCTAATTATTTCTAAGCTAGCTTAAAAATAAGCTAACTAGTAATACTAATTGCTACCTAACTAAAGCTAACTAACTCTGCTACGTCCTAAGTTAACTAGGAGGAGACGCAGCTAACTTTATTAAACCCCTTTAACCAAATTTAGTATAAAGTCTAGTTATACTTCTTAAAGCTATATATAGTAACCTAAACCGCCAAGCTACTGCTTAGAAAAAGATAAACTATATAACTTAAGGAATAAAAAGCTTTCTAGTATACTTCTCTAAATTTAACCGTTACGTAAAGGAAACAGGCTAGAATAACTCCGCATTAGTTAATAGCCTTATTAAATCCCTAAGTCCTAAACTAAAAACCTCCCTAATAGGTATAGACCTACCAGGAGCCCTTAACGCCTACGCAAACATTATTAATAAATAATACAATAATATACTACACCTAATACTAAAGTCTACTCCTTAATACAATATAACAGCTCTATAAATAACTACTAAGTTATTATCTTAGCCTAAGCACCCTAACGCCATAGACATCAACTCTAGAACCCTAGAGTATGTCCTACTAGGGTCCCCTAAATAAAAACAACGTATTAAGCTAGGCCTTTACTTTAAATGCAGAAGCAAGGCTCATATTTTAAGATACTACTTTGTCCCTATACCCTAACATAATTTATAAACGGCTAACACTAGCAACCGTTTACCGTACTAATCCTCCAGTTACTGTCCCTAATCTTTACATGGCTCCAGCCCCGTATTTAATAAGCATTACTTATAAGAACAAAGTTACAGCTAATATTCTATAGGAACCCCACCCCAGTCGCCTCTAAAAGGAAGGTCTTGGAGCTAAGTCGCTCTCTAGAACGGCGCTGCCTTAGGATCTTATTAAATGCTTTAGATATTACAAATTCTAACTCTTAGGATTGCAGTATAACTATTAACTGTTATCTTTAGCAGAATAATTAATAGGCTAATACTTAAGTCCTAATTAATACAAGAGCCAGTAGTATAGGATTTATTAACAAGATCTTTGTATAAGATAATAGTTTTACCCTAACCCCCCTGAACTAGCATATTAACGTATTTAGATATAATAGCAAACGCACTATCTTAGGCTGTATTACCTATATAGTATTCCTAAAACTTTAATACCTAAACTATAAAGAACTAATTAGGCTTTTTATTACCACCCTAGGTCACTTAGTAATACTTAAATAACCTTAGATAAAGCTATATAAGGTAACCATTAATTAGGACAACCTTAAGCTTCTATTTACCGCCTCCCGTTATAAGCAGAAGTGCCTTATAACTTACTGCTTAGACCCTAAACCAAAATCTAAAAAATCCACTAGGATCTATTAGTCTAAAATTTCTACTAATATCCACTTTATACCTAAAAAGTCTACCCAATTCTACTAAGAACCTAAAAATTATACTAAACTATATAAACTAACCCTAACTACTATACCACCCCAAACCAAGTAGAAGCTTAAACTTAAGCTTAATATATAAAAGTACTAGAAAAACTAGTATTCTACTATAAAAAAAATACTTAAAGAACCTAAACCTAAATCTAATACTAACTCTGTACCTAATACTAAACCTAAAATTAAACAAGAAACAGTAAATAATTAAAAGGAAGTTACTAGCTAGCAACTTACCCCCCTTTTTATAGATATTTATATAATTAGAGCTATCCTATTAGCATAACTTGCCAGGAAACCTAAACATATAATCTTTACTATTACAATGGCCAATATTAAAAAGGCCCTAGTATTAAAGAAGCATACTAACCCTACTATAAAAGTACCAGTATGCCATTATAAGCATTTAGAAGTATTTTTATAAAAGAAAGCTAATAAGTTAGCAGAGTACCAACTATATAACCATAAGATTATACTTAAAGAAGGAAAACAGCTAGGATTTAGACCCTTATACAAAATGTCCTAAAATAAACTCTAAGTGCTATAGAAGTACTTAGACGAACACCTAAGTAAAGGATTTATTAGAGCAAGCTCTTCGCCTATAGCTATAGCTATAATCTTTATTAAGAAACCTAGCGGCGGTCTGCGCTTCTATATAGACTACTAAGCTCTTAACGCTATTACTATTAAGAATTGGTACCCGCTTCTATTAATTTAAGAGACACTAAACTAATTAAGTAAGGCTCGCTACTATATAAAACTTAACCTTATTTATGTATTTAACCGTCTCCGTATTATAAAAGGAGATAAATAGCTTACTACATTCCATACTAGGTATAGACTATTTAAATACTTAGTAACGCCATTCGGCCTTATAAATACCCTAAGTTCGTTCTAATACTTTATAAATAATACCCTATAACCTTACCTGGATATTTTTTGTACTGCTTATATTAATAATATCCTAGTATATAGCAATAACCTAACTAAATATAAGAAACATGTTAACCTTATCTTAAAAGCCTTACGTGGAGCTGGCCTATAATTAGATATAGACAAGTGCGAATTCTATAAAATAGAAGTCTTGTACCTTAGACTTATTATTTCTATAGACGGCATATAAATGGATATAAAGAAAATTAAAGCAATTGTAAACTAGTAAGAACCTAAGAATATTAAGGACGTAAGAGCCTTTATAGGATTTGCTAACTTCTACTAATAGTTTATTAATAACTTCTCCGCTCTAGTTTTACCCCTTATAGCTCTAACCTAAAAAGACAAAACCTTTATCTTTAATAAGGAATGTAAGAAGGCCTTTACCTATCTAAAAGTTATATTTACTACCGCACTTATACTTTAACACTTTAACCTAAACTAAAAGAGTGTTATAGAAGCCAACTCATCTAACTATATTACTAGAGGCATTTTATCTTAGTATAATAAGAAAGGAGTACTGTACCCTATAGCATACTTCTTAAAATAACTAAGTTTAGCCAAATATAACTACAAGATCTATAATAAGGAATTATTAGCTATTATTAGATGTTTTAAATAATAGCAACCTAAACTAGAAGGCGCTGGATTTCTAATTAAAGTCCTTAGCAACTCTAAAAATCTATAGTACTTTACAACTATAAAACAGCTAAGTTATTATTAAGCCTACTAGTTAGAATATCTGTCTTATTTCTAATTCTCAATTATATACTACCTAGGCATTTAAGGTTAAAAGCCTAATGCCCTAACCTAATGTTTAAAAGATATACTAGCACAGAAAAAAGCGCATACCTACTATAATTAAACCCTACTTTGCCCTAAATTATTTAATCCCCTAGCTAAAGACCTTATAGTATACGTCCTTAAAATAACTAATTAATTAGTTAAACAGATTATAATTAATAAATACTTAAATAACAAGTTTATCTAAGAGACACTTAAGCTAATTTAAGATAGCGTTAGATACTTTAAAAAGATCTCTCTAAGTAAATATAAAGCTTATAGAGACCGCTTATACTACTAGAACCGCCTAGTTATACTTAACTATAACAAACTTAAGCTTAAGCTTCTTAAACACGTATATAACCTACTAGTAGCCAGCCACCTAGGCCATAGAAAAACCCTAGAACTACTCTAATAGGAGTACTACTAGCTAAACATATATAATATAATATAAAGGTACATCTCTAGCTGCTATACCTGCCGATAAGCTAAGGCTTTATATAAGATATATAACAGCTTTCTAAAGCCACTACCTATTCCAGACTAAAGATGGAAGGATATCTTAATTAACTTTGTTGTTAAACTCCCCATAAGTAAAGGCTGTATAAATATTATAGTAGTTATAGACCAACTATCTAAAATAAGACACTTAATCGCCTGTTCTAATATATTAACACCTACCGTTGCCTAACTATTTCTGGATTATATATAGAAACTCCACAGACTCTCTAAAATAATTATCTCCAATAGAGGTAGCTAGTTTATCTCTATGTTTTAGAAAGAACTAACTACCCAACTCTATATTAAAGCACTGTTATCTACGGCATACTACCCAGAAATAGATGGTTAAATGGAACGTGCAAATGCTATAATAGAATAATATATTTGGATATATACGTTGTATCTACAGGACAACTAGATGGACTAGCTTGTATTTACTAAGTTTACTACAAATAACTCTGTCTTGGAAACTATAAAGGTCTCCCCGTTCCTAGCCAACTACAGCTAGCATCTATAAATGGGTTTTAAACCCTTTAGTAATATTCCTCACCCGGCTTATTAGGCCTTATAAGTTACAGAAGTAAATAAATTCGTAAAGAAAATAGAAGAACTATAAGAGTTCCTTACTAATAAAATAATATAGGCCCAATCTGTCTATAAAGCCGCAGTAAATAAGAACTAAACCCTAGTACTAGCTTACTAAATTAGTAACTTTGTCTGGCTAGATATAAGAAATCTAAATATAAAATAATCTACTAAGAAACTTAATTAGAAGAACGCTGGCCCTTATAAGGTTGAAAAAGTTGTCTCTCCTTATACCTACTAACTAAAGCTCCCTGATACGGTTAAAATCCACCCTATATTTTATACGTCAGTCCTCTACCCTGTCGCCCCTATATTAGACGCCCTGCCTAGATAGATTTAAGACCCTCCCTTACCAATTAAAGTGGATGGTAAGGATAAGTATCTTATTAAAAGAGTTAACAACATTAAGTATAACAAACGGAAACGTAAATATATGTACCTTATAAAATAGAGAGGTTTTACTAAACCCTTATGGGAACCTGCCAACTCTATAGGACTTATATAAGCCGTAGAAGACTTTTATAAACTCTACTTAGAACTACTACAGCCCTATCTCGCAGATGCTTGAGTTTAAAGGGGAGGTACTATTACGGGACACCCCCGTAATACCTTATACACGTCCACCTATTTCTACTAACTGAATAACCGGAGACTAGCCATAAGACGGTAATTTGATAGCAATCTACCGTATTCTGCCGCAATCTGCCATCTCTACTGTTGGAGTTGCCAACTGGCAACTTTAAGGACCTCTAACTGCCGAATTCTGCCAAGTTTTACTAGAACTGCCACCTAAGCTCTACCCTGCCCGTGTGTAGCATAGTACCCGTTAACCTAGTAACTAAGTGAACGTTATATACCCTTTTTCCCCTGTTTCCTACTTCCTTTTCCTTACGCAACGTCTTAACTTTATCACGCAGTTTATGTACATAGCTTAATAATATCTACTTCGCTATATATTATTACCGCTTGTGCTCGCTCCGTAACAGTATTGGGCCTAGTCATCAAAATAGAACAAATTAAAAAAAACACCTACGTCACTACCAAAACCCCACTACCTATAATTTAACGGTGTAAAACGCGAACTTACCACTATATTAATAGCTATACGATGAAGCAAGGCTACAAGAGCTTACCAACGTACTAGATATATAGATGGAAGTACGCAAGGAAGCTCATAGTAAAGACAAGGCAAATAGTATACAAATGCGAGGTTTATAGGCTTCCTCTATGCCTACGGTACTTTAACAACTTTCATTTAGTAGGCAATAATTAGGTAACTATTTTTAATCCTCTACTTCCTTACGCCTCTAATATTAAGACTCCAAAGCTAATTAAGCTTTTACTATAGCGTCTATCCTTAAGCCCTCCTCTACTGCCTTTAAACGCGCCTCTATACTAAACAATCGCTAATTAAACCATTCTATCACCTACAGTATCTAATCCACCTTATTTAACGTATATAACACGTCCTCCCTTATAACCTTAAGCTAATCCTCTACTAGCTTATCCTTATTAACGTCAAGAATACATATAAAACATATAGGTAGTAAGAATTCGGGAGAGGACTCTAAAGGCTTTTCCTATATAATTAGTAGCTGGTTAATAGAGGAAGGATAGGAACGTACAGTTATAATATTATATATCACGACTTCTTGCTTAACTTCCTCAAAAAATATATATTCAGTGTGTTTGTAGTAGTGGCCTTAGGTAGCATTTCATCGGCATCGCAATATTAAGGTGTTTTGGTGGGGCTTACTCAGAAAACAACGCTAGCTAGGATGCCTGCAGCATGCTAACCCAAGCAGAAGCGCCCAAAGCGCCCAATACGAAAAGTGCCAAATGCCACACGAAGGGATTTCATCAATTTGCAGCCACCTTATTTTTTACCCTTCCTTACATCCTCCCTAACTTAGGAGGCACTGGAACGGCAGCCAGAAGAGGACCGTCGCCAGAACCAGATGACCGTCCTAGAGCCAGACAACCGTTACCAGGACTAGACGACGACCGTTCAAACAACCAGCCAGCGAATACTACGAACGATTCAATTAATCAATCGATCGAATTAAACCAGAGCTTTAATATCGGCCGTTACCAGATCAAATCAAGGCCTCCTAGGGAAGCACCCTAGACGACTACCGTTTGAATATACAGCCAGCGAACGGCTATAGAGAACGATTTAAATAAATCAGAGCCTTCAATCGGGCCGACCCCTCCCCTAAATTAAATTTGATACTGACACAGGCAGGTAGGTAGGTAGATAGATAGGTAGGCAGACAGATAGGTAGGCAGGTAGGCAGGTAGGCAGGCAGGTAGGTAGGTAGGTAGGTAGGTAGGTAGGTAGAAGAGAACCATCGCTATATATTAAATTATCTAAAATAATATCATTTATTTTGCTAGCCTTATAAATAGCTTTAAAGTAGCTTTTATTTAACTAAAATATATTATTAGTATAAAAGAGGTAAATAGCTCTAAATACAATTGTGGTTGCCAAATGCGCAGGTTGCTGGCAGGCTGCGCACAGGCTGCGCGCAGGCTGTGTGTTAAAAAAACACGACATCGGCTAGTCGGTCGAGTTGCTAAATGCCCTCAACTGCGCGCCAATTGCGTCAACCACTAACCATTGAGGCCATTGAGAGGGGACCATATTTTGCCGATGATATATATTATAACTATATAATCTAACTAAAAAATATAGGAATTTATAGAGCTCTACTCCGCCGCCTAAATATCTATTAAATATCTTCCTTTTTACTGCCCTGAGTTTAACCTAATTAAGCTTTCCTTTTATAATCTTAAGGCGTAAATTTAACTAAACGTTTACTTAATTAAGGATTATAAGAGCTTTAGTATATTCCTATAATTTAGAATATAGTGTATAGGAATCCGTTACTCGGCTTAAGGATACTTTTAATGGGCTAGCTACCTAGTAGAAAACTAGTCAGGAATGCGATCTTTTAAATTTAGGTAGCGTTCTTATAGAAATTAATAACTTACTATCCCTTTTGGTTTACTTAAAAGGTTTTAAGCTTACGCCTTAATTAAAGAAGGAGTCCTGCTATAAGGCCTAACTTATTTGCCTATACCTGCTTAGATATTCCTACGCAAAGCGCCTTTAAGTTATAGAAGTTATTAATAAGTGTATTAAGAATAGTCTTAAGCTCCATTATAAGCTTTAAAGTTACCTAATTAGGTTATCTTCTTACCTAGTTTGTTAGCGACTTAGTCAATTAAGGTATAAGTACGGCAAGAGGGACGCGTAAGCCTATATAATTGGATTGTCTATAAATAAAGATCCAAAGCTAGAGAAAGGAAAAGAGAAGGAGGGTAGCGCCGCTTAAGGTTTTATATGATCGTCTGGCTATATAACTGCGACTGTCTAAAACAGTAAGAAACTGTCTATAATTGTCCGCTATAATCTACTACCATAATCCACCGTTTTCTACCAGCGTCGTAACATTACCCCCCCCCTCCAAAAAAGCCTGCCCTTAGGCTTTGTATATCCGTATCATGTCTATAGGGTATTCTTATCTTTATGCTTAATAGGTAGCTTATTATCTTTACTATACTAGTACTCCATCTACTTGTCTAGATACTTTAGGGGTCTTGGCTTATTAGGGTATTAGTTATAGAATTCTTTAAGCTTTTGGGGGTAGCCTATAAAGTTCTAGGCAGGGTACTAGGTTGGGTCTAGATTGTAACCTTTCCATTAAATATGGTATTTTAGCGTTCCTCGTACTAGTTTATAGGCTAATATTTTATTAACTTCCCATTTATCGTCGCTATTAACTTAAATCGGCAGTGGAGGCTTATTCTTTTATCCAGGTAGTGGGTTATTTGCAGCTTTCTATAGCTTATTTAGTAAGAAAATAGGGTAGACCTTAATTAAGTCTGGGAGTTTAACCTTATATAAGTTGCCTTCTTTAGTAAGGATCTTATACAGTTCTGCTATTTTATAGTTTAGCTTACGGCTAGGCCGTTCTGTCTTTTAGTTCTTTATTATAACCTAGACCCTATTACCTATGGTAAAGTTAGGCTTGCGCCTATACTTATTTGCCTGCTGTTCTATTAATTTCTAGGCCTTCTCTAGGTTTATATAGGCTACTGTCCATACTTTTTCTAAGTGTCTAGCATACTGCTGTGCTTCCTTATAAGATAGTTTTTCGCGCATGGTTTATGGTCCTTTTAGTCTCTCCTAGTTAAAGCTTATATAGGGTAAGTATCTTATTTCTAGCTAAATAGGTGTAAACCCTATAGAGTTATAGGGTAGGGTTGCCTGGGCGTAGTCTATTATAGGTAGTAGTTTACTCTAGTTGTTCTAAAAGTAGTTAATAAAGGGCCGAAGTCTCTAGTCTAAGTATTAATTTATAATCTCCGTCTAACTATCTATCTAGGGGTGGTATGCTATAGAGAGCTTTAGCCTAATACCTAGGATCTAAGTAAACTTGTTTTAGAAGGCTAATATAAACTATGGCCTGTAATTAGATATAATAGTATCTAGTAGTCCGTAAATTTGGTAGATATAGTAGATATACAGTTAGGCCGCCTCTTTAGTATTAATATTCTTATAATAGGGGATTAAGAACGGATACTTGCCAAAGCGGTTAACTAGGATTATAACCATATTATATCTGTCGCGGTCTGTAGGTAACTTATAGAAGTCTATAGAGATATGCTACCAGGGGCGTTTTAGTATTAGGAGTGGTTTTAATAACCCTAGGGTTTTATCTTGTGGAATTATAAACCTACAGCAGTTGTTACAGTTCTGTATATAGTAGTTAATATCTATAACTATTCTGGGCCAGTAGTAGCGGTCGCTAATAATTTTATGGGTCTTATTTTTTCTAGGGTGGGCCATAGAGACCTAGGTGTGTGCTTTAGCAATAAGCTAAGTCTGTAAATTCTATTCCTCTACCACCACTAGCCGTTCTTAGTGCTTAGGCAGTCCGTTTTTAAGGGACTATAGGCTAGTAGCATCCTTTACCTTTTTGCGGTACTTCTATAGAGAAGGGGCCGTACAGTTTACCCATAGTAGTTTATTAATAAGGTTAAGTTCTATAAAGTTAATAGGATATATCTTAGCGTCTAAAGGGTCTATATTTAGCTCTGCCTATATTTAGGGGTTAAGGTGCTCTGGTTATAATAACGTTTAGGTTTATAATAAGATCTTTACAGCTACTTGGTTATCTAGGTCTTGTCTACGCCTTATAAGGGCGTCTGTATAATTTATAGTGCCTGGCTAGTATATAATTAGGAAGTTAAACTAGGATAGGATATCCGCCTAGCGTGCCTGCCAGGCCGTAAGGGCCTTTATTGTTATAAAATATTCTAAGGCCTTATAATCGGAGATTACCTAGATAGGCTTAGGGGTCCCTTTTAGCTATGCACGCTAGTGCTAGAAACCAGAGATAATAGCTAGCATTTCTTTGTTATAGATGTGGTAGTTTAGCTTATTATCTACTATAGTCTTTAAATAGTATGCAATAGGGTGCTATTCTCTGTTAGGTTACTTCTGGGAATAAATGCCGGCTATTACGCCGTCTAAGGCATTAGTTTCTAGCATAGAGGGCTGTTTTAGATTAAAGTGAGTAAGTAGGGGAGCGGAGACCAGTCGTTTCTTAAGCTTATTAAAGGCCTGCCTATATACGGTATTAAAGTGGAAGGGCTGGTCCTTTTAGGTTAGGCGGCTAAGGGGCTAAGTAGTTCTACTATAGTTCCTAATAAAGCGTTGGTAGAAGTTATAGAAACCTAAGAAGGACTGTACCCCCTTTATGGTCCTTAGGGGAACCTATTAGTTAATTATAGCTGTCTTTTCTAGGTTTGCCTTAATTTTGTCTATACTAACAATAAATCCTAGGTACTTTATACACTTAACACTAAATTCCAATTTCCTAATATTAGCCTAAAGGCCAGCCTTGCGGAGCCGTTGTAGGACCTTATAGATGTGCTCTTTATATTCCAATTCATTCTTAAAGTAGATTATAATATTATCTAGGTAGGCCGTGTAGAAGTCGTTAAGGTAGTTAAAGAGTATATTATTTATATATCGCTAGTACATAGCCAGTCTGTTAGTTAGTTTAAAAGGAAGTACTTTATATCTATACAATCTGTAATAGGTCTAGAAGGTAGTAAGATCTATAGATCTAGGGTTTATTCTAATCTGGTAAAAGGCCTGGCGGATATTAAGCTTTATAAAGATCTTAGCTTTACTTATTTAAGCTAGTGTCTTATTAAGTAAAGGCAGCGGATAGCGGTCCTTGCGGGTTATATTGTTTAGTTTATAGTAGTTAATATAGAAACGGAGTCCTCTATTTAGCTTTTTAGTAAAGAGAATTAGTATAATAAAAGGGGCTTAGCTAGGCTTAATAAATCCCTTATACAGGTCATTAATAAAGTACTGCTTAGTGGCCTATAGTTTAATAATAGATTGCTGATAAAGGGGGGTATAGCTAAGGGAGTCTTCCTTGCCTGGTTTAATCTCAATCTTATGGTTATATAGTTAGTAAGGCGGAAGCATATCTAATACTACTTTAGAGAATATATCCTTAAACTTCTGGTGTTGATGGGGTAGTTTTTATTTTACTAGCTCTTTATCTATAAGCTCGCTTTCCTGTCCTCTAGGCTCGCCTTTCTTTTCCATAATTATTTAATTAATTTTATATAAGCCGGTTGTAAAGGCAATAGTATTAAGTTGGACCAAGTTCTGGTAGAACCCTATAGCACCAATACAGCAGATATTAATTGGTGGGAGGTCCATATGTTTCCTTACAGGCTTTTATTAAACCGTATTTTACGGTATAGGGTTTACAGTCTTCCTTAGCTTACATTCCATTTTTTATAAGTTGTCCTTCCGGTCTATTTATTTAGTACAGCGTCTAATATTCCTTGCTGTTTTTTGCGGCTATATAGGGCCTAGTCTATTTAGCTAATTTCCAGCTTCCTAGGCCCCTAGTGTTGGCGGCACAACATTAGTAGTTTAGGAGCGTTATAGTATATAGATCTATTACGGATTAAGCTGTATATCTTTTTTAAATGCCTGGTCCCTACGTATAGCATTGGCCTAATAAACAGTGTCTATCTATAGCCGTATAAGGTTTTCTATTATAATGCTAATTTCCTTTATAAAAGAAGGTGTTAGGGGTAGGGTTTTAGGCCAGACAAGCCGTCTACTCCATACGTTGAGCTATAAGCCTAGATAGGCTAGCTATTTTCTTTCTAAGATTATATTGTGGCTTTCCAGGTCTATAATAAGGAAGGGGACGTTATACTGCCTTTGTCTGTTAACATGAAGGTAAATCCGTAAGATAGTTATAATAGGTAGCCCTATCCATCCGTTATACCCACGAATAGGAATTAGTTTAGGCAGTTCTTTAAGGGGTGCATTTAGAAAATTAGCTAGCTTTATAGCATACTGGGTATCTATTAAGGCAAAGGTATTTGCTCTAGAGTTAGCTAAAGCAAAGGTTAAAACTTAATATCTATTGCGGAATAAAGTATAAGGGATAGTGCAGCTTCTTCTACTAACTAGCTAACCCAGATTAATATGTAACATATCAATCCCTTTTAACCCTAGAGAGGAGTCTTTCTCTAGAATTCCTCTTTTTCTAACTCTATACTATCCTTTTGGATTAATAGAACCTTACCCATTTTTATGTTTGTTAGGCAATCCTTTATAATATAGCCCTTTTGGCTATAAGAGAAGCAAGCTCTCTAATTACTAAGGGCCTATATATAGGGGTTGCTATATATAGGCTAAGCATTTATTAGACCTATAGTAGGACTAGCTATATAGCTAGCTGCTAAACTAGCGGCGGGCTATACGGCCAGTGCTATAGGGGTTATAGATCTTACTAGGGCGCTACAGCCCGTTCTTATAGTACTTATATTCTAGTTGGCAGAGCTTTTAGTCTTATACTACTTAGTACATGCCTTAATTTAATAGAGGCCCTAGTTAATAGCTAGGTATTAGTCTATAAGTTCCTTAAGCGTCTATACAGTAGTATAAACTAGCAGTATAGCGCGCTGTAGGTCTAGGGTAAGCTTGTTAAAGAGGTCTAGTATTAGATCTTTTTGGGGGATTTAAGCCTGTTTAGCTAGGTGTAGAAAGCGGGTCTAAAAGGCTAAGAAGGTCTCTATTGTTTTTATATTTAGGCTTTTATAATTAAGCTAGGCGTTCTATACTTTAAAGGGGTCCTTATAAATAGAAGATAGGTAGTTAATTATCTCTTTTTTAAAAAGAAAGGGGTCTGCTAAGTCCTAGGCGTATTACGGATGTAGGTATGTCTATACATTACCGCCAGTGCGGCCAAAGATATATACCATTTTAGCTTAGGTATTAGGAAAGTGGTCTATATTAACTTTAAGCTTGTCCTATAGTTAAAGCTTCTAGTTATTAAATATAGGGTTAGTTTTATCTATAAGTAATAGGGGGTCTACAACCTTTGTGGATCGCAATAATGCTAATACTATATATTAGGCTAGGGCCTTAAGGACTATAGCAAGCCTCTAGGTGTCTAATAACCCATTACTAGGCGTAGGGGTATCTCTAGTTTTAAGCAGCTCTTAAAGTATAAGGGATATTATTGCGGACACCTTGGGTTGCCCTTAGGACAACCTCCAGACGCCTTTTAAATGGTCGCCGGTTACGTGCTGGAGGCATATACCTATAGTATATAGTCTCCACAATCCTTAAGGCCTTACCTCCTTAAGGATTTATCTCTTTTACTAATTTATCCTATTTCATAATTATGTCCCTATAGCCCCCTATCTACAAAGTCCCCTTATATTTAAATCCTCCCTACTCTATTTGGAAGGGCAGCTGGCTTTAAGGACTAGATTGTTTATTTACATTTCTTATTTATATCCACTATCCTTCCTTAAAATCTCGCAACAACCTAAATGGAAACTCCACGAACACCTTATAGAAAGCCATTGCGCTAAGGTAGAAAGGTCCCTCTAACAGCAAGAGATTGCGATAATATAAACCTCTGGGCAAGATGGCTAAATAAGCCCTAATACCTAGATGCACTAAGAGCTTAAAGACTCTTGTATACCTATAGTTACTAGCAACGCTAAGGAAAACATAGACACCCTCTATAATGGTTACAATACTGCTAAAAAGTAGTCGGAACCCCTCTGGCCCCACTTAAGCTAATTAGAAGATTAAGCGCCAGAGGTAACTTTAAGATCTTCCCCTAAATTAGAAATGCTAAAGAAATATACTAATGTACCTAACTAGGGACCCAACCGGAACCCTCCTGGAAGACCACCGGCCTATAATTAGTATAGTGGCGACGTATAGACTGCTTATAAGCTAAGTAGGCCTACCCCTTTAGGTAATCTAACCTAACCACTAATTTAAGACTTAAGCCTTATAGGGAAACCTATATTAGCTACTAGTATTAATACTACCTCTATAGCTAGAGCTTCCCTAGGTCTAAGGTCAGAAAGTTAAGAGCCCCATACTAATTTTCTCTAAGGAGGATATTAGGAAGCTACTATAAGGCTTTTAGAAGCTATACGGAAAGGAGCCACTAATAAATATATTAGAAACCTCTAGGGGTAGGTCCAGATCTAGTAGAGCTTAATTTAGGCTGGATAGAATCTTTATAACCTAGTTAAGGCTAAGGGCCTTCTAGGGGCTACTTAGTACCTACCTAAGAAGGTATAGAAGACTTAGAGAGGTATCTATACAGTAAATGGAAAAAGGATATAGACTAACTAGCTAAGGCCTTTAGTAGTTTAGAACTCCGCTATAGACCTAACGCCCAATAGCTGGACAACTGGGTTTATAAAGTAGATAACTTCTTTAAGATGCTAATAATATAAGACAATACTAAAGAGCGTACTTAATAGATTATTAGCAAGATTAAAGACCAATCCCTAAACTAGATTGTATTTAATTAGCTTAATAAAGAGCAAATTACTATATAGCCGCAGCTGTAAACCTTCCTAAAGAAATGGACTTAAGATCTGTATATTATATAATATAATAATACAGAACTATTCTGGAATGGGATATTGTCACGAAGTTCGTATAGAACAGTTCATTGATGAAATGGGTTGATTGATTGATGATCTTGACTTGATCGTTAATTAATGTCCTTTTCTTGGGGCCCTAGGGCTGCGAGCTACGAAGAGATTTTACTATGCATGTGACTCGCGCACGTGACCCACGCCTTTAGAGCATATAGATTATCTAATACACCCCCTTAGCTTCGAGCTCTTTGAGGTCAAAGCTAACTACCTTCTTGTGTCTGTTAATGAGTTAATTAAACCATAATCTTATCTAAATCCTTCCGTCTTGCTTTAATACTGTCCCTTAGGTCCTCTAATTGCTTCTTCTTATTTAGCCGCTCCTTAATATCCACCATTCTGATTATATTAATGAAGCTTTAAAACCTCTGCTTGGGCAGGGCCTTTATAAGTCTATTAGTGATTATTTCCTTTATCGCTGTCTATTAAAATCATACTTGTCTTATTGCGTATTCCTAATATAGCTAGTGTTAATAAATGTTAACGTGTTAGAGCTTTATAATTAGCTTTACCGTGTCTTCTATAATTAGTTAGAGCATTTAGGTGTTATTACATTTAATAATTAAGGGCTCGTTTAGGTGTAATATTATTACTTTAAATAACCTACTAATAAAGATAGCTTTCTTTCCTATTTGTAATAGGGCTAATAACTTAGCTTTTATACTTAACGTTATAACTATACCCTACTTGTTTGCTCTCTAGGTAATTAGCCCCCTAAATAGCTTTATAATGTATCCTTATAAGCTCTTTCTATTAATGGAGTTGTCTGCGAATAATGCATTGCTGGTATAGATAAATGATTGCGCTTTACTTCTACCGTCTCCATTATCTCATTCTTAGTTACGTATTCCTTTGTCTTTCCCTCTACCGTTTATTCCTTCCTTATCTCCTCTATAGTAGATTGCTCTGCTCCTTGTATTATATAGGTACTGGATAACTCTATCTGCCGCTTAATAGTGCTCTTAGCCTGGGTTCTAATTAAACCTTGCCAGCTATAATACTGCGAAAGCAATATCTGGACGCGTTATAGTGGCTGCATAGAGTACTAAACCCAATTTTCTCTAATATAGTATTGTAGAGGCTGGTAGGGATATAGGACGGACTAATAGGTCTATATTGGTGACAGACGCGTTAGACGGATTAATTAGTAATTAGTAGGGAGGAGTTCTGATTCTGCTATAAGAGTATCTAGAAGACGCCCTTTAAGATCTATCTCGTACTGGTTAGCTATCTTCTTAATATAGGCTTCCTGGGATAGCCATAGGAGCCTCTGGCTATAATTATGTAGTATATAGATTCTTAGGAACTATTTTAGCTTGCCAAGGGTACTTATTTAGTATTCCTTGCTTAGCTCCTTAATTGCTTCTTAAGCTTTCTTCTTATCTATCTTTTGGTAGCAGAAAACAATATCGTTAACGTAGAAGAAGATGACTATTCTACCTTTTAGTATAATATACGGCTCCTAAGGATCCTCTTTAAAACCTAATTTGTTTAATAAGCTTATAAGATTCTTTTGCTATAATAGAGGGGATTGTTATAGTCTATAAAGGGCTTTTCTTAAGCGTAGTACTTTGTCTGTCTTTCCTTTATTGAATCCTAGCGGTAACTTTCTATAAATGACCTTGTTAAGATTGCAATGGACAAACGTATTGACTATATCTATCTGTGTCGTCTCTAGGTTGAATTTTGCGGTGATCGCTATAAGGGTTTGGAAGGTCGTACTAGCTAATATAGTAGCTCTTATAGGTAAGTCTCCTGGGGCCTATTAATTTCTGTATACTACTAAGCGTGCCTTGCATTTCTAAAGGAATCCGTGCTTGTCCGTCTTATAGACGAACACCTATATTAAGCTAAGGACCTGCTATCCCTTTGCGTGCTTCTTATCTGTTTCTTAAAACAACCTTATTTAATAATGAGATTGGAGATGGGCTTGTTAAGCCTTTTAGAACTAATCTTAAAGAGGGTGCGTATTAAGGTCCTAAATTAACTAAGGTAGTGGAGGTAAGTTCTTCCTATATAATCTGATATTATGTGTTCTGCCTGGTTTTAGCTTGCTATTATTAAGTTAACTATTAAGGTTAAACTTTCTTCCTGCTAAGAAGGCGCTGTAATAGGCTGAAGTAATCCTTTTAGTAATAAAGTCTTTAAACCTGTTATTATAAGCTTCCTTAAATAAGTCTTTAACCGAGTTGTTAAACACCCCCTAAGTGTTAAACGCATCTCCTATTTAATAAGTGACGTCTTAATTAGTACCTTATATATCTAACTTTGTAGGATACTTGACGTAAAAGGTATATAGAGATTCTTTGTCTTCTTCTGTTAGAGGTGGCGTATAGTATATATCTTTGAAAGCTCTTGCAAGCTTAAGATCTGCTAACTTATTAAAGGTTTGAACTAGCTTATTAACATTATTGTCTTTCTCTTAAATTGACGGTTTAAATACCTTTTTATTGTCTTCTAGAAGGACCTTATTTTTGGTTAGGGTATTAGGGAGTTAAATCTTCTTAATTAGCGTATCTAATTCAGCGTATAGGTCCTTTAAGATGTCCATACGCTTGCCGTTAAAGAACGTCTTTTTATTAAAGATAACGTCCCTAGTAGAGATGACGATATCTTTATATAGGATCCAGATCCTGTAGATATTGGTAGAGTTATAGCTAATGAGGTAGCCGATATGGGCTCGCGGATCTAGCTTGCTTAGCCTTTTTCTCTTTAGCTGGGCGTCTAACGTCATCGCGTATGCCTTACAGCCATAGGCTTTTAGGTGCGCCAGTTGCGGCTTTCTTAATCTCCTATTGGCTAGGTAGGTATAGAACCTCTTATATAGCGATTTCCAACTATTGCTTTCCCATGGCGTTTGATTTTGAAGGTAGACTATATAGTCGGCTATCTCGTTCTATAGATTGTGTGGTAGATTAGCAGTAATTCTTATTACACATACTCTCTTAATAATTATACCCCCTAAGCGTTCGGCAGTACTATTTTAAGCTTAGGTATATAGCGCTAAAGGCTTAAATATAATCCCTTACATCTATAGCCATTTAAGAGTTCTTCTTCTCCCTAGCTCGTTGTTTAATTTAATAGTATTAACCTTAAGGTTATACCTTAGACAAATCTATTAGATAAAATCTTTAAGTAATTATAGTGTCTCCTTCTCTTTACTATGTGTTGTTATAAAATATGGGAAAGTTCTTCCTAAGAAGGTGTTATGGATAAATATAACTTATATAAATCTAGTATACGCTTTCTTAAGATTAGTCTAGTTAATATAGAGGTTAAGATAAGGTTTATTAATATTCTATTTTAAGAACCTTCTTAAGACCTAATGCTTAATTTTAGCGAGAATGTAATATTAACATTCTGTTATCTTTAGGCCTTAAAGCTTAACTCCTAGGGCGTTAAGACCTAAATGGTAAAGGCTCATAGGTCCTGGATAACCTAGACGCAGATACTATAGACGAGTATTACCTTTTAAATCTAGACGAACGTCTCTTAATGATGCTCTGCGTTTCCGTTAGTGGCGCAGTAGTTGGCTTGTATTAAATGCTAATTAACTTTCTAGTTGGACGTATTTAATAGTCTGTTGTCCGTGATGTTCTTCTATTTAATATAGGATTGTGTTATCCTTCCGAACTAGAAAATTGTTATCTCCTTTATTGTCCTAGTAGTACCCTTACTTTTAAAGCAGACGGAACGACACTAGATTCGTATTAAAGTCTATATAAAAGGTAACGTCCTTAAGACATAGGATTCCCTTGCTCTTGTTTAGTTTTGTGACTTGGATAGTAATATCGCTGTAGCCTAGTATAGGCACTTCTAAGCTGCCTGCGATGACATATTTGTGTCTTAGAGCTTTCCTAAAGTTATAGAAATAAGAGAGGTTATTAAAGATATAGAGAGTAGTTCCTAAGTTAAGAATAGTTAATAGTTTTAGTGGATGGATTTGACCTATATAAAACGATTTTAGGAATATTACATTTGCTTCTCCCTTGATTTTAACTGTCTTGTAACTCTTCTTATTCTGTTATTATTAAGGTTCGTCTTCCTGTTCTTTAAATCTGATTTGTGTAACTTGGTTAGCAAGATCCTTATTCTTTTTTACCTTCTTTAGCACCCTTTTAATATAAATATCTCTAATTATAACTTCTGTAGGTTTCTTGTCTTTAAATAAACACTAACAGTCCTATAGAGAGTGTCCTTGTATTCCGCACGCTAAGCACTTAGGCGTTGGCTTCTTATAGGACGTCTACTTATTTACTAGTATCCTAGCTCTCTTTAAGCGTCTATTACATGCTAAGGTTCTTCCTCTCTATAACCCTTTAGTAGTATCAGAGTGATCTTTAATAGCTTGCTCTATAAAGTCTGCATTAAAGGTACTTCCTCTTATAGTAGCATTAGCTTTCTTTAAGGGTATTCTAAGTCCTTCTTATAGCTCCTTTACTACTCTGCGGTATTTGGAAGATCTTAACTTCTAAGGGTTATTTGACTTAGTAGTGTACTTTATACAGTAGGTGTTGCTAAAAGGTTAAATAACGTCTACTAAATCTTGGAGCTAGATTTTATTGGATATTTAAGGGATCTTATACTTCTTTCCTAGGGATATTATATATTCCCATTAATCTAGCCATTGGTTTAATTTTAATAACTATATAAACCCCTTAAGGGCTTTTGTGTACTAGTATTATACCTTCTTTCTAATAAATAATAAGGTAGGTTCTATGTTCTCCTTTAACTAAAATAGCTATTCTTTAATGGTTAAGGAAGGGTTAAGTAGTAGCTTCTTCTAAATTAATACTATAGATGTAATCTAGATGCGGATCTGTTAAAGATAATCTCCCTATCTTAGGAAATACTTCATGTCCTAATTATAGTATTGTCTGCTGTTCTTATACGCTTTCTGTTAATTTGTTAAGAGCTATATATATAAGGTTACATTCTTATTAAAATCTATAACTTCTGAATAGGTTAGTTCTTATAGTAGACCTTATTAAGGTGCTACACTATCTAGGTTAACATAGGCCCAAATTCGCTAATCTATAAGGGCTTGAAGTTGCTATAGCTATTACTCCCAGTCTTCTGACTTATTAAGGATGATCGTCATTAATAAGCTTAACGTTGGTGGAGTTATTTGACTGATAGGCAAAGGAGGAATTAAGATGGTATTTTGTCATTGGGATCGTCCTTGTCGTCAGGATTGTCCTTTAACGATTAAGGTGGAATCTCGTGGAAGGTTCGTGTTAGAATTATCCTGTAACGATTAAGGTAGGATTTCTGTTAGAGTCTGCGTCTTGACGATGAGGTGTTAGAGTCTAATAATGAGGTAGAATTTCTTTAAATAACTAAGTAATAGCTAAATAGCTTCTTGAGTTGGCGGACTGGGCTTATAACTGTTACGAAGTTCGTATAGAACAGTTTATTGATGAAATGGGTTAATTGATTGATGATCTTGACTTGATCGTTAATTGATGTCCTTTTCTTGGGGCCCTAGGGCTGCGAGCTATGAAGAGATTTTACCGTGCATGTGACTCGCGCACGTGACCCACGCCTTTAGAGAATATAGATTATCTAATAGATATAGCTTAACCACTATAATTTTCGCCAGTTTATAAACTTTATAGAAACTCGTGCTTAATTAATAGATTTAGAGCCCTTTAAAAATAAGGACAGTAGCATCTATAAGAAGGAGAAGATTGGATTTATCTAGGCTAGAATTAAGCTAGCAATTTATAATAAAATAAAGCGCGTAGGAGCCCTATCGCGGATTACTATATATACGGATTTTAAACAAGCGGTTCTAAACGCTAAGGATATAGTAAGGAACCAGACCTCTTCCGGTAAGAAGCTAGGGGGTAACTAAAAGCTTGGGCACTTTAGTAGTAATATAGGGCAGACCTAAGCTCTAAAGAAGCCATTTTTAAAGAGAAATCTAAAATAGTTAAAGTTAGGGACCTTAAGCAATGGGAAAGACTTTTAGGGCCAACCTAACACCCATCTAATATCCTTACAGGAATACTCTAAAAAGTTAAGAGAAAACTTCTTTAGAGGAAAACTTAATTAGAAAAACAAGTAGGGCAATAACCGCACTAATAATCTAAAAAAAAAAGCCCTGGTCACGGACCTCTCCTAACTGTAACTAGGGTAAGATATAGAAGAAGAGACTCTCTATATTACTATTAAGCTAGAAATAGTACTCCCTATAGGCAAGGTATGTCAGTTCTAAGTACTATATAATAGCGGCACTAAAATGAATCTTATATAATATAATTTAGTAAAAGAGCATAAGCTTATCCTATTGCTAAGGTAGTGGAAACCTACTATAGGGTTCCTAAATAAGTATTAGATTAAACTACACAGTGCCCATAAGCTTATAGTGTTAGTGGCCCATATATATAACTGCACTAAGGTAGTTGGCCCGCAACCCTTCTAGGCGGCTAACTTTATAGGCTATAACCTTATTTTTAGATATCCTTAGCTTGCAGAAGTAGATCTTAAGATACACTTTAAGATAGGAGCCTTTAAATGGTAGAACAATAAAGAATTAAAAGGGCGTATTTTACTAATAAGCTTAAAAGATATCCTAGAGAATATAGCTCTAGAAGAAATAGTATACACTCTATACCTAAAGGAGTATCGGATCTAACCCCTATTTTATAGTAAGAGGGGTATAGAGCCTAGTATAAGTAATAGCCCTTCTATAATAAATACCCTATAGGGAACTGCTAGATAGGTCGCGGAGACACTATAGGGAGGCGGCAATCTTAAAGATCTTATAAGATACTTCTACCGCCATGGGTTACTCTAGCTTAAGCAATACACAGAGAGTATGCTATAATACCTTAAACGCTGTATTAAAGAGTTCCCTACCCTCTACTAGCTACTGTATAAAACTGATTAATATATAGTGGTAACTATATATAAACAGCTCCTATAGCGCGCAACACTGCCTATAAGCGTTTTAAGGAACCTCTAGGACCTACCCAATAATAATACGGAGGACAAACACAACCCTAATTTGTTAAATATCCTAGTAGGCCTAAGGGACTTACTAAGGGTATTTTTGGGTAGGTAAGCAAAAGTCCTTTAGCGGAACTTGGAATACAATTATATAATTAATCTAGAAGAAGGCAAATAACCGCTAAACTTTTCTATTTATAACCTCTCTTATAAAGAGCTTAAGATCCTATAGGAGTACTTTAACGGCTTACTAGAAAATGGATGGATATAGCCTAGTAAATCGCCAGTAGGCGCGCCAATTCTCTTTATTTTAAAACTAGATAAAACTATAAGGCTATATATAGACTATTACGGTCTTAATAAGATTATAATTAAGAACCATTACCTACTACCACTAGTTAGTAAAATACTAGATTAACTATCTAGGGCGAAGATCTTTATAAAGCTAGATCTATAAGACGCCTATTATAGGCTCCGTATTAAAGAAGGGGATAAGTAAAAGACCGCTTTTAAGACCCAATATGGCCACTTTAAGTATCTAGTAATGCCCTTTAGGCTAGCTAATACGCCTATAATATTCCAATTATATATTTATAGAGCCTTAGGGGGACTAGTCAACCGCACATATATTATTTATTTAGATAATATTCTAATCTAATTAGAAGATAAGAATTAGCACAAGCAATATATCTGCGAAGTATTAGAACGTTTAGATAATTAGGGCCTCTATGCCAAGGCATTAAAGTATGTCTTTAACACTAAGCAGGTCAAGTTCCTAGGGTATATTATAACGCCTATAGGTGTAGTTATGGACCTAATATAGGTGTAGATAATCTAAGAGTAGCCAAAGCCAGAGAGCTACTAGGATGTTTAAGTATTCCTAGGCTTTGCCGATTTCTATAGGCGCTTTATCTATAACTACTTAGACATTACCTAATACCTATTTAACCATGTTACTAAAGCTTCCTAAGACCTAGCCTAAGAGGCAAAAGGCTTAAAGGTAGAAAGGAAGAAAATTAAGAAGGGACCAATTAAATAGTACAAACTATGGATATGGCCTAGAAAGGTATAGAAAGCCTTTTAGGAACTATATACAAAGTTTATAAAAGCTCTACTATTATGGCATTTTAACCCAGATTAGCCACTAATAATGGTCACTAATATATTAAATTTTGCCTTTATTAGTATTCTACTGCAACCTAATAGGTATTTAGACGCTACCCAGCTCTACTAAAAACCAGTAGCATTCTATAGTAGAAAATTCTAGGGACCTAAAGTTAGGTATTATACCCATAACAAGGAACTGCTGGCTATAGTTAACTACTTTAAATAGTAGCGATACTACCTTAAGTACGCAAGCCATACTACTTATATACTCTTAGATTATTATAATCTATGCTACTTTATAACTATAAAGGAGCTTATACCTTAACAAGCTAAATAGGCAGAGGAGCTTGCGCAATTTAACTTTAAGATTAAATATAAGCTAGGGGAAAATAACCCTGCTAATAGACCGTTATAACGGCTAGACTATACTAAAGGCTTTAAAACGGGAGAAGGAAAACAGATAATAGATATCTTACTCCCTATATTACAGAACAAGCTCTAGGTGTAGGATATTTAAACACCTATAGCTTTAAGCACTAAGTCTTAGGTGGTGCAAACCCTATTAGCTTCCACTAATATTCTAGCTAGTACCCAGTCCGTGGCCAATAAGGGTCTAAAGATACCTAGATAGGACGTCCCTAATATAAGTTTAGAACCTGGTAATATACTACCCTTAATTACTAAGCTATCCCCTTAAACTAAAAGTAAAGCTATAAAGTAATTAGAATCTAAAGCCCTATAAAAACTAAAGGACTTTAACCTTATAGCAGCCTTCCTAACATATACGCACTAAGAAGTTGTAAAATCTATAGTACTATCTAGTCTTATACTTAGAGCAGTATAAGGCAAAACAGCTTTTACCTAAGAACCATCTAAAAGGTTAACGGATCTTATCTATAAGGTGCAATATAGGGACGCCTCCTATACTATCTTTAATATAGAAGTAGACCAGAAACGTGACAGAAAGGAAGCTGCTAGGCATTACTATTAGGAACTAGACCCAATGGGCCTACTGCGTAAATATGGCAAGGTTTAGGTGCTATAAAAAGCTAATCTATAATAGAAGATCCTTATAAGGAATTATAATAATCCTCTAGGCGGCCACTATAGTTAAGCCAAAATAGTAAAATTATTTTAACGCAAATACTACTGGCTAAAGCTTAAGCAGGAAGTAAAGGAATATATCAGCCACTATAAGAAGTGTTAAGTATACAAAATCTAAAGGTATAAGCTATGGGGTTTACTTAAATCAGTTCCTCCCGCCAGTAAGCTATAATAATATTATACTATAGACTTTATTACAGATCTCCCGCCCTTAAAAGATGGGTAAGGATAAACATATAATTTGGTCCTAGTACTTATTAATAGGTTTTTAAAGTATGTCTAATACCTTCCTATTAATAAGACAATTAATATATAAGCACTTGCTAGCCTAATTAAAGAGAAATACTTTCTTAAAGTAGATTAACTATACTCTATTATTACTAATAGGGGCAGTGTCTTTATAAGCCAGTACTGATTAGATCTATGCTTTTATTTAAAGATAGACTACTACTATAGTACAGCTTTCCATCCGCAGATAGATAGGTAAATAGAACGCCAGAACTAAGAACTAGAGTCTTATCTGCAAATATATTTAAACTACCAGTAAGACAATTAGTGTAAGCTACTTCTATACGCGGAGTACGCTTATAACTTAAAGCAATATTTATCACATTAGTTTGCACTAATCTAGATTGCCTATAGCGTCTAACTATTAGGATTTAATAGTATACCTAATAATTACTGGCTAAGGCCGCATAATTAATTATAGGATCCTACTAAAAAGTCCAAGGACATCTACTAGAGAGTATAAGAATACCTTAAGGAATGGGAAGAGCAATAAAAGTATATAAAGTAGAGCCTATAAGATACATAAGAGCAGTAAAGACTTTAGTATAACTATAAATATTAGGATAAGCATTTTGGTGTAGGTAATAAGGTTCTATTACATTTAACAAATATTAAGACCCGTTAACTATTAAAGAAGCTTAATACAAGATACCTAGGTCCCTTTTAAATTAAGGAATAAATTAGTAAGCTAGCCTACCATCTCTAGCTACCCCCATCCATAGCCTATATATATTTAGTATTTTATATAAATCTACTAGAGCTATAGCACAGACTATTATTAGAAAAGAACTTCCGTCTAGGCCCAATTAAACACCCTAAAGTGGTAGGTAAGTAGTATAGGGTTAAAGCTATACTACGCTATAAGTCTATTAAGAACAAGCTTTAATATAAAGTTAAATAGCTAGGCTAGCCCGCTAAGGACTCTATATAGGAACTAGAGGATCACCTTAATTATTATAAAGATATTCTAAAAGAATATTAGGACTAAGGTCTATAATCTGCAAATTGCAGAAAGCGCTCTAATACTATAGTGTTATTATAACCTATAAAGAAAGCTTATAGTAGGCTAAGAGAGGCCCTAAAGAGTAAATAGGTTAAATTAGATATAGAACGGACAAGCTTTAGAAACTATAAGGATTAATTAAGGCTATAGCCTAAGGCAGAATAGGTCCTTAGCCTTTTTATATACATAGTATAGAATTAATAGGGTATTTTGCTAGAATTATATTTCTATTTATTAGTCTATATCAGAAACAGTGTTCCTATACCTTTCTATATACCTTATAAGGCCTTCCCAATTACTACTATATATAAGAATTAATCCTAAATACCTAAATTAAAAGCCACTATGCCTTATCCCTAGGTGCAGAATCAGTATCTATTAGCCTACTAAGTAATAGCTAATAGAAATAAGATTTAGATCTAGATCCCTTAGTAGGAGTATAGGTAGGTATAAAAATAGGGGTAGGCCAATAAGGTATAGATAGAGCAGATATTCTTAAACGCTTAATACTAATATTAGGCCTAAACTAGTACTAACAAAGTTCTTAAGGCGTAAGCTTATAGTTAATAAAGACACGCTTAAGCCCAGAATAAATAGAGATGTTAGCTGGCTAGTAAAGACTAAAACTACCAAGACCTTACTATAGCAATTATTAGTTACCTATCTACTAGGTACTTAAAGGGTAACCTACCTAATACCGCATTATATTGTGCTCTTTTAAAACTTAACGCATATACGCGAACTCCTTCTTATAGTAAACGGCGACCTTCTTTTTATTACCCCTATCCTTTACCCTATCCTTAGTATACCAACCTTACTCCCTTATTAGGCGTTGCTAGCTAGCTTACTAGTAATTATAGGCGGTGTAGATAGCTGTAGTATAGTCTTAAATTTAACCTAGATGTTTAGTATTGGCGCTAGAATAAGAGAGAGCCTAGGTAATATAGTAGTTAAGGATATTAAAGAATTGTCGCTACTTAGGCCTAGGCTATATTAAAGCCTAAAGTTAGTAATAGAAACCTATTAAGAATAGGAAAGCTTACCTTAATATAACTGCTGCTTTTAGTACACATACATCAATTATAAGGACTGAAGGTGTTGGACCTTATATAGTAGGTCTTATTATAAGCATCTAGAATCTTCTTATTAGACTTCTAGTTTTTTAAGGACGTGTATATAAAGTCATTTAGGTAGAACCAGTACTAGTTGTGGGTTAGTAGAGGTTGGGGTTCTATATATGGCGGTAGGGCTAAAATATACTATGGAATTGGCTTAGAAGAGCAGTTAGTAGGAGAACAAAGAGGTATATTAAATTGATAATGGAAAAAAAAAAAAATCTTAATAATATATTGAAGATACGTCCAAATTTAGATGAAGGTTAATAATAGGAAGTAAGGTGTTAAGGAAAAGGAGTAGCTTAGTAAGCAAGATGTCTCTATACTTTACCTTTTAATACCCTTCTGGTAAATAGCCGTAACCTTGCCGATATAACTCCGTTATAATAGCGTAATTTAAAAGGAAGGAAACACGCGTATACACCATTTGGCTATTACTTTCTTATAAGAAAAACTAATTACGCGGCCGGGGAAGGCAATTAAAACGTTAATTATAGACGTATATAGGTTAAATAATACCTAAATAATACTATAGTATTAAAGAACAACGTTATAGACGTTCTTAACAACCGTATAATAGCTAGAGGCACTATTGCAAAGTGTCCCTCCTATTTACTAGGTAATAGAGTTACGCTAAATATATAGTATAGGACTAATAAGAAAGGATTACAAATTAATATTTTAAAAGTTAAAGACGACGACAAGCTAAGACTCTGTACGTTAAATTCTATACTAAAAGGTTCTATAGAACTATATTAGGAACACTAAATTGCCTATAATACTCGCGATTAATTGCAGACCGATATAAAGGCTTAGAAGCAGAGTTATATAAAAATTCTTAGGTTAGCCTAGGTAGTCACTAGTATATTTCTAGTAGGCTTTTAATATGTCTCCTAGCAATCCTTATATCTTTTTTCTAGCTATATTTTTTCCTTATTAAGGTTTTTAGGAGTTTAAAGTAGGGGTTAGATAGATAGATAATATACAGCGGTATACTAATATCTTCCTAATATCTCTCTAAACCCCTTCTAGGACGAGCCCTTATAATCTCCCTACTGCAAGGTAATGGCGATTAGGGGCCAACTGTAAGAAGGGGGGGGGTAATGTAAGGGACATTATTGCGGACACCTTAGGTTGCCCTCAGGACAACCTCCGGACGCCCCTTAAATGGTTGCTGGTTATATGCCGGAGGTATATACCTGTAGTATATAGTCTCCACGATCCCTAAGGCCTTACCTCCTTAAGGATTTATCTCTCTTACCAATATATTCTATTCCACAATCGTGTCCTTATAGCCTCCTGTCTATAAAGTCCCCTTATATAAAGCTGTTTAATTTTAGTATTAGCTGCTATAAGCTCTTCCTAGGGGGTTAAAATAGCGACTATTTTACTATTAGAGGTATTTATAGGTCCTACAGCGGCTTTGCCAGCTGCTGTGTTTCTTGGCATAGTAGTAGGGGTACTAGGTAATTTTTAGTGTTTATTTATTTTCTAGGGTTCTGGTCCATGCGTGTCCTATTTCTAGGTTTTGCATTCTATTTATGTTCTTTTAGTTCTGTCCTGTCCTTATAGTTTTAGTAATGTCCTTAGGGTCCTATTCTATGTCCTTGTTCTATTTATGGTCTTATAGATATATTTAAGTTCCTTCTTAGGAAGAAATAGTAAACGAGCTTTAGATAATATTAGCGACTTAGTTAATTAAGGCACGAGCACGGCAAGAGGGGCGCGCAAGCCTATATAATTGGATTATCTATAAACGGGGATCCAAAGCTAGAGAAAGGGAAAGAGAAGGAGGGTAGCGCCGCTTAAGGTTTTATATAATCGTCTGGTCACGTAACTGCGACTGTCTAAAATAGTAAGAAACTGTCTGCGATTGTCCGCTACAATCCACTACCACAATCCACCGTTTTCCACCAGCGCCGTAACACAGTTAAAGAATTCGCGAAGTCTCTCCTTAGAATCTAAGTTACTATTAATTAGGCTAGTTAGTAGCGCTACTAGTGTTACCTATATAGTAGCTACCAGTGTTAGAGTTACCGGAAGTTATTAAGCTACTTATATAGGTGCCTAAAATAGATTTAGTTGTGCTCTAACGGTTATATAGTAGGCAGATAGTAGCCCTTAGGGGGGTAGTTAAATTAACTATAAGGAGGATAGTAGCCAAAATTGTTAGCTCTAGGTTGAAAATAGCCTCCCGGCCCATATACCCGCCACCCTTTACTACCCCTATTACTGCTACCTCCTATAGCTCTAGTCTTAGCTAAAAGGCGTATAGTAATTGCAGCAGAAGGTTCCTCCTTAGTAGTCTTACCTTCCTTAATTTGCTTACCCTAAGCCTTTATTACGAAGTAATTAACTAGGTAGTAAAAATAAGGCAGCTTTGCGTTCCTATTTACCTAACAGGTGCCTCTATTATTTAAATAGATCTTTAATTGGCAGGGCTACTAGAAGGCTACTAAGGGGGCTAGATTTCCTAAGAGAACTTCTACTAGAATGTTCTTAAGTAAAGCAAGTCGTTAGGCTATAGTATCACTTATATTACCCTTCTTCTTAGGTATACCGGATATAGCTCCAGCCTTAAGAATATTTAATAGAAGTGTACTTACTAGTAAGATTTTCTAGAATAACTTAATACTAAGGGAGTAGGGAAAGGCGTATACTAAAGTAGTTTCTGGTGTAGGCTTCTTAGTTAGGGTAACTACTACCTTTACGCGTAGTCCCTTCCTACTATCTATATACCATATTCTTATAATCTCATTAAGATTATAGACGTGTTTAATAGTATAGATATCTTATAGTACTATATTATAAGCCACTATACGATTATAAGAAGCTGTCGCCTTAATAGAGTACTTATTCTTAAAGGATCTATCTATCTAATTGGCTTTAACCTTATTAATCTAGGAGTTAACCTTCCTAAAAAACTCTCTACTAATAATACGTTGTGTAGAAGCAGAAGCAATATCTACCTCTCCTACGCGAGCTTTCTAAATTGCTATATAGTATAGAAATACTACCTTAGGCTCTAATGGAGGTGGCGAGCTTAAATCCACCATAATAGCTTCCTTAGGTGTATTCTTTTGTCTTAGTAGAGGCTTTAAAGGCTTTGCTAATTTAGTAGGCTTCTTTTTAGAGGTTAACTTTAAATTTAAACTCTTCTAGCTTAAACGCTTAGAAGGCTTCTAAGTACGCCAAGTTAACTTAGAGGCCTTAGTAGCTCTAGCAGCTTATGCAATTTTAACAGCTTTAAGAGCTTCAGTAGCTCCTCAACTTGGTTAAATAATACGCCTACTTACTATTCTAAAGCCTACTTCCTTATCTAGTGGCTCTTAAGTTGGTTGCTAAATATCTGGATTAACTAGGCCTGCGTCGTTGTCGTCTTTATTGTCTTCGTCCTAATCCAAACCTATATCTAACTCTTAAACCTCCTCTTTACCCTCGTCGTTATTGTTATCGTCCTCCTTACTAGAACTAAGCGGTAGGGGTAGGCAGTGAGCTAGAACAGTACGAAGGCCTACATGCACAGGGACAATAGCATTCCGCTTGGTTGATTAAGGAGGCTGCGTGGGTTAACTAGCAGCTCGTTTCCGAAGGCTATCGCGCTATACCATCGCGCTTACAACACCAGAAAATTGATCTATATAAGCAATACGATATAATACTTAAGCCTCGCAAGTAAGTAAGGAACGGTAGGCGTGGTATGCGTGGTAGGCATTCGATTTGTATGGTAAGATCACCCAAATTCGATGCTGTGTGGGCGGGGCTCGCTTAATTTGATTTTCGCAACACTTTCGAAAAAGGTAGTAAACGAACTTTCAGAGGTGACTGTAACTATAACCTCGGGAAAGACCTCAACAAGATCGGGTGGGTTGAATTTAGTCAACATATGAATATTTGGATATTCACAGACATGGCCGAGGATGAATTAACAGTGTCGGAGCTGAAAGTGGAACAGAAATGGTATAGCATCTCTACCCTATGGCGGTCTATTGTTCTAACTAGTATATTATTAGTGTTGAAAAAGGGAAACCATTTGTACATGTCCCAAAACGGCCAGGCCCAGTATTCCTCCCACCGTCCATCCGAGAGATGGAAGACCGTGTTAGCAATGCCCGCCGAGCCCTTAGAGACGATCTGGTCCCTAAAGACCTCAAGGAGAAATACAGAAAAATGCAACAGGACTATCAACCGTTGTTAAATAAATGGAATATTGCAAGAAACCAACTAAAGGAAGTTTTTTCTATAGGCAAATTGGCTTGGTTGGAGGATGGTGGCAAAGAGGAAGCCGTTCTTACAACCGTGTTAGAGGGAATGCATGATGTCGATCATGTGATCAAGATTCTTAACACACTGGTTGAAGTAAATTCACCGAAACAGTGTCTTGCTGTTGTCCGGATAATGGAGATGGCACTTTGTGCCTATGGACTAGCAACAGTAAGCGACGACCGCATGTACTCGCATTTAGACTGCTTGAAATAGGCCGATGATTTTCTAGGGGTAATGAAGCTAGTTCATCGCAAGATCCCAGGGCTGCTTCGAAAGCGCGCTCTTAACCCCAACAACACCATTAACCATTTCCAAGGGATTGACAAGGACCTTAATGACCTTCGCGCCGCCCGAATGCCTACGCTGCTTATCCCATCGGCAGCACCTACATATGCACGCGATCAAGGACGATGCCAGCTAACAACTGAAACGGCTAGTGGCACTACGGTCGCCCATATACTTCCATACCGCGTAACCAATCTTGGATCGTTCTCGGTTCCTTTTTTGTTGGTCCTTTCACTAATGGAACCTCAAGAGGTCTCTCGTGAGATCTACAAGCTGTGCTTTGGAAGCCGCTGCTGTAGCCCGGCGAACATGATCACCATCGCGCAGGATCTAGAGAACAAATTCATGAACAACTGCTATATGACCATGGAAGCGTTGCCTTGGAGGGACGGTACAGCCAAGCTTGTTGAACCTTTTGTTGAACCCATTAAAAAATATGAAGAGTACACGGACAAAAATGGCTATATTCTACATGTACATTTGCGCTCACCAGCCGGCGAAGACCCAGCAATCACAGTTCCCTGCAGACACAACCCTACACCGTCTCCTAACTCCAATCACCAACTACCAGAACGTCTCACTCCGTCGGCTATCTCCACCTTCAAAGAAACAGGCAAGCCTTTAAGCTGGCAGCCACACGAATACGTGTCCATGAAAGTCCAGCACACTACCCTAACACCACGTCCACACCCACTTGTACTACAAATATCAAAGAGATGGGTCGAAACATTCAACGCCTATAGACACTGGCGTAGTAACACCCACCCAAAGCAAGGCGAGTTTTTGGTGCCTGGATTAACACTAGATGCGACTCGCATAAACCGCATACTGGGAGATGGAGAGCTAAAAAGAATTGATCGGGGAAGAGCCAAACATAAAGCCGACAGACAGTACGTGTTAACATCATTAGCTCAACTATCCCAACAACCTACCAACCCAGTGAGTAGTAATGCGCAGTCTGGGTATAGGTGGGTCGTTTTACGAAGTGTAAAACGATGTATACTTCTACAACTAACATTAATATATAGTGAGGCATCAGATGCTCCCCTGACACCAGTCTATCGCATGTCGAAAGAAGAGTTAATAGAACTGTCTAATACATTGTACAAAAATCAAGCGGAAGTAATGGATGGTGGCAATCCTTACGGTCTAGACCAGACATGGCAATAATCAGTTAGTTAGTTACGGTTATGTTCGATTACATAGCAACATAACCAATCGAATCATAATCGCACCTAGTGATTTTGTTACGTAGATACAACAATATAATCACCCGCGGTAAGAACAGGTGGTAGTGGTAAGA